>JADMIO011683329.1_pt1 | contig 21570 bp, 25 predicted proteins | sample 8958161 | NCBI WGS metagenome assembly JADMIO01 (sample SAMN16585339, study PRJNA669376) | soil metagenome | isolation source: Crop rotation soil | place: USA: Cullars Rotation, Alabama | collected 2011
GAGCCAGTGTGATTACATTTGCGGCCTAACTGTGGCCAGTCCAGTTACGCTGGAGTCACTAGTATTTAGGTGACACTATAGAAGCGGCCGCGACAACTTGTCCACGTGGAATTCTAAGCTTAGGATCCCAATGTGCTGGAAAGTGAGGAAATAGCCCATCGCCTTCAGGCCCACCCGGCCGAAAGCCTTGAGGTCGGCCATGCCGGAGATGCCGGTCACGATGGTCAGGAAGATCACCGGGGTGATGATCATCTTGACCAGATTCACGAAGCCGACGCCGAGCGGCTCAAGGCTCTGGCCGAAAGCGGGGAACGCCCAGCCGGTGCCGATGCCGAGCGCGATTGCGACCAGCACCCAGAAATAGAGCGTCTGCCAATATGGCCGCCGCCGCACCTGTGCCATGACCCCTCCCCTTTTCGCCTTGATAGAGGGGGCGGCCGCCGCTGTCAGGCCATTGATCTTCGCGGGCGAGAGGCGTCTAGCTTTGCGGCATGACCGAGAGCGCCGTCGCCGTCACCGCCATCGCCCACCAGATCCAGCTGGCGGTGGCGCCGGTCTTCCTCCTCGCGGGCATTGCCGGGATCATCAACGTCCTCGCCCACCGGCTCGCGCGCGTCGTCGACCGCTCGCGCCAGCTCGAGGCGGAGCCGCCGGACGATCATGAGGCGGTACGCCGGCTCTATTTCGCGGAGCTCGGCATTCTCGACGCGCGGATGCGGGTGGTGAACTGGTCGCTGACCTGCTGCACCGCCGGGGCGCTCTTCGTCTGCGTGCTGGTGGGCATATTGTTCGTCGCCGGCCTCGCGAAGATCGGCTTCGCCAAGCTGATCGCCTTCCTGTTCGTGCTGACCATGTTGCTGCTGGTCGCCGGCCTGCTGCTGTTCCTCTACGAGGTCCGGCTCGCGACGCGGGCGCTGCGCATCAGCCGGCAGCGGCGCCTGGAGAAACTGGCGGAATGAGCGACGGCCATCAGAATGGAGGGAGCGGCGAGCAGCTGGCGCGGGTGGCCTTGATGATCTCGGTGATCGCGCTCGCCCTCGCGATCCTCGGTCTTTTTCTGCCGATCGCGACATAGGAGGAGAGGCTGATGCGCAGACATTCCGTGCTGATCCTGTCGGCCGTTGCGGCGTTCCTGCCGACGCCGGCCCTCGCGCAGGAGCTGTTCGCCGGGCTGCTCGCCCATGACGTGCATCTGCCGATCGACAAAGGCGGTTACCAGGACGGCGCGGAGGTGGAGGTCGGCTATCGCAGCGCGGCGCTTCGCGGCCTCGGCTTTCTCGGCCGGCCTTCGCTCTATGTCCGGGGCGCGGTCGCCGCCTCGGGCGGGACCGATTTCATCTCCGCGGGGCTCAGCTGGCGGCTCGGCCGGGGGCCGGTCTATGTCAGGCCGGCGCTCGGCATTGCCGTCCAGACGGGCGACATGCCGGTGTTCGGCAACGGGGTCAGGCAGGATCTGGGCTCGCGATTGGTGTTCGAGCCGGAAGCGGCGATCGGCTACCGGATCGCACCCCGCGTCTCGATCGAGGCGACGCTCGTCCATCGCAGCCATGCGGGCCTGTTCAACAGCCGCCAGAATCCGGGGATGGATTCGGTCGGGCTCCGGCTGAACTTCGGTCTGTAAAAGTGGGCGGCCTGAGCGGCGCTCGCCCTGTGCCTGCCGCACCGGAATGACGGCAGGGTGGACACCGCCTCAATTGGCGGGGGCGAAGGCGCCGATCAGCAGGTAGAACAGGATCATCACCGGCCCGAGGGCAAACAGGGTGAGCGCGACGGCGCCGATCCTGACCAGGGTCGGGTCCCAGCCGGTGGTGCGGGCGAGGCCGGCGCAGACACCGAGGGCTTTCGCATTGCGTTTGTCGAGCGTGTAGGCGGACATTGGCTTGGTTCCTGGAAAGGGTGGTTGGGAGGTCCGGAAGGACCGGCCAGGCTTAGATGACCTGGACCGGACCCATTGCGGCGGTGAGGAACAGGCTGGAGGCGACAAGCGCGCCGAACACCGAGAGAACCAGCTTCTGAAGGTTGTACGAAACAGTCATTTTCAATCTCCTTTGTCGACCAGCGGACCATCCGCCGGTCATGCAAAGGGTATTGCGAGCGCCGTGCCAAATGCGAAAAACGGCGGAAAACTGCCGTTTCTTGATTTTGACCCTGAATGCAGGATTTATGGCGTGGCCAATTATTGGTGATTTACGCCAACAGTCAGTGACCGCCTATGAACGCGGTGCGCGATTCCGGACAGTCGCCTGGTCGGTGGCCGCTTTCACAGCCGAACGGCGGACCAACACATCCGCCGCGGCCGCGCCGAGCAAAGGTGAAATCGGCGACAGCGTCTGCAGCCAGATCGGCAGGGGCACGAAGAAGATGAAGGCGAGCAGAGCCGCGAGCACGCCGCCGATCGTCCAGCCCGGCCAGGCGGCGCCGGAGAGCTTCTTCGCAACTGCGGCGCCGGCGAAGGTGCCGAGGAACCAGGCCAGAAGGACCGAGACCTGCGCTCCCACCGGCGCAGCGCGGATGCCCTCGATCAGTGCCTGCCGATCGCTGGGGTCCGCCGGCACGTGCAGCGGGTAGAGCGAGGTGCCGACATAGCCCACCGCCATCATGACGAGGGCGGCGGCGGCGATCCCTGCGAGGAGGCCGACTAAGCCTTTCATGGGGTCAAGAATATCGGGTTTTGAGGGTGGGTGCCAGCGCGCGCAACGTCATCAAATGGAGTAGGCCCCAAATAGTCATCCCGGCGGAAGCCGGACCCATGAACTCCGACTAGCAAAACACACGAAAGCGCCCTGGCTTGCTTTCCATCAACCGTGTTCATGGTTCCCGACTTTCGCCGGGATGACTAGAGCATATCAAGCCGGCCCCACGCCTTCCTAGCTCCCCACGATGGTGCCGCCATTGGGATGCAGCACCTGGCCGGACATGTAGCGGCTGTCCTCGCACGCCAGGAACAGGAAGCTCGGCGCGACCTCGTTGGGCTGGCCGGGGCGGCCCATCGGCGTGTCCTCGCCGAAATGCTTGACCTTCTCCGGCGGGGAGCCGCCGCAGGGATTGAGCGGGGTCCAGATCGGGCCCGGCGCGACGCCGTTGACCCGGATCCCGTCGCCGACCAGATTTTCGGATAGCGAGCGGGTGAAGGCGGTGATCGCGCCCTTGGTCGCGCTGTAATCGAGCAGGCCTTTCGAGCCCTGATACATGGTGACCGAGGTGCAGTTGATAATCGCAGCGCCGCGCTTGAGGTGCGGGCGCACCGCCTGGGTGAGGAAGAACATCGAGAAGATGTTGGTCTGGAAGGTCCGCTTCAGCTGCTGCTCGCTGATGTCGGTGATGTCCTCGTCCGGATGCTGCTCGCCGGCATTGTTCACCAGGATGTCGACGCGGCCGAACTGCGCGACCACCTGCGCGGCGGCGCGATCGCAAAAGGCCTTGTCGCCAAGATCGCCGGCGATGGTGAAGGCGCGCCGGCCCTCAGCCTCGACGATCCGTTTCGTCTCGGCCGCATCGTCATGCTCGCACAGATAGAGGATTGCGACGTCGGCGCCCTCGCGCGCGAACAGAATGGCGACGGCGCGGCCGATGCCGCTGTCTGCGCCAGTGACGATCGCGACCTTGCCGGCGAGGCGCCCGGAGCCCGGATAGAGCGGCGTCCAGTCCGGCTTCGGCTCCAGCGCGCTTTCGTGGCCAGGCAGCTTGTCCTCGTGGATCATCTCGATCGTGTCGGTTGGCGCAAGATCGGTCATTGTCTTCCTCGTCCTGCCCCGGTCGAAGGGAAGAACCCGTTGGTCGAAAAGCCGTTCCTGACGGATCGTTTCGGAGGTGCGGTGAAGCGGGGGAAGCTGCCTTGACCCGAACGGGCGAGTGCTACAAACGTAGCGGGCAGCTTTTGCTGATGTAAGGCTTTGCCGCAGGGGACGGCGGCGGGAGAGGGGATTGACCCATGGTTACGCCGTCCGGCGCGCGTGCTGCGCTGCTTGTTGCCTTATTGTCTTCCGCCACCCCGGTCTTCGCCCAGGACGCGCCGCCAGCACCGGCCGCGACCCCGCCTGCCACCGGCGACGCGCCGCCGCCCGTTGCAACGGAGAGCGCCGCCACGCAGGGGCGCCGGGTCTACACGCCCGCCGACTTCGCCCGCTTCGCGCCGCGCAACGCACTCGACATGCTGAACAATGTGCCGGGCTTCTCGATCGACGCCGGCGACACCGAGCGGCGCGGTCTCGGCCAGGCGACCGGCAACGTGCTGATCAACGGCCAGCGTTATTCGGGCAAATCAACCGACGTCACGACCGAACTGCAGCGGATCAGCGCCGCGAACGTCGTGCGGATCGAGGTGGCCGACGCGGCGACGCTCAACATTTCCGGGCTCAGCGGCCAGGTCGCCAATGTCGTGACCCGTTCGAGCGGCCTGTCCGGCAATTACCGCTGGAGTCCGCAGATCCGCGCCCATCGCACGCCGGCCCGCTTGCTCGACGGCGAGGTTTCGCTGAATGGCGCGCTCGGCACCGGCACGACCTTCACCCTGAGCGTGCGGGACAACAGCTTCCGCAACGGCAATGCCGGACCGGAAGTGGTCACCGATGCGACCGGCACGATCATCGACCGGCGCGACGAGGTGCTGAGCGTCGACGGCGACCAGCCGCGCCTGTCCGGCTCGCTCCGCCACAATTTCGGCAATGGCGCGATCCTCAATCTCAACGCCGCTGGCGGCCTCAACTGGCAGGAGGTCGAGGAGAATGGCACGCGCATCGGCCCCGGTCTGCCGGACCGCCAGCGTTATGTGGAGGAGCGCACCCGCGGTAACAATTACGAGCTCGGCGGCGATTATGAATTCGGGCTTGGCGGCGGGCGGCTGAAGCTGATCGGCCTGCACCGCTTCACCCACACCGCGTTCCGCCAGACCCTGATCCAGACCTTTTCGGACGCGACGCCGACGCTCGGCCAGCGCTACGCGCAGAATGGCGACGAGACGGAATCGATCGGACGCGGCGAATATCGCTGGCGCGGCGGCGGGGCGGACTGGCAGATCAGCCTGGAAGGCGCGCTCAACCGGCTCAAGGTGGACAATGCCCTGTTCGACCTGAACGCCGCCGGCGACTTCGTCCCCGTGGTCTTCCCGAACAGCGCCGCCACCGTGCAGGAACGGCGCGCCGAGGCGGCGATTACCTACGGCCGCCCGCTGAGTTCGAAGCTGACGCTGCAGGTGTCGCTCGCGGGCGAATATTCGCAGCTCACCCAGGAGGGGGCGAGCGGGCTCAGCCGGACCTTCTTCCGGCCCAAGGGCTTTATCAATCTCGCCTGGCAGCCGCGAGCGGGCTTCGACATCAGCGCCCGGCTGGAGCGGGTCGTCGGCCAGCTCAATTTCTTCGACTTCGTCGCCTCGGCCAATGTCTCGGGCGGGACGGCCAATGCCGGCAATGCCGATCTGGTGCCGCCGCAAAGCTGGAACGCGCAGCTGCAGGCGACCCGCAATCTCGGCCGCTGGGGGACGATCACCGCGCGGCTTTATGGCCGGCTGATCTCGGACATTGTCGACGTGATCCCGAGCCAGGGCGGCCAGTCGCCCGGCAATCTGCCCGGGACGGCGAAGGTCTATGGCCTCCAGTGGACGAGCACCTTCAACTTCGACCCGCTCGGCATTCCCGGCGCGAAGCTCGACGCCAACATCACCCTGCAGCATTCGAGCCTGCGCGACCCGCTGACCGGGGCGGACCGGCCGATCAGCGAGAATCTGACCCGCGAGATCAGCCTGAACTTCCGCCACGACATCCCGGGCAGCAACTGGGCCTGGGGCGCCAGCGCCTATCAATACCGGCAGGCGCAGGGCTTCCGGCTGGACCAGCTCTCCCAGTTTCTCGACACGCCGGGCAGCCTCGGCGCCTATGTCGAGCACAAGAATGTGCTGGGGCTGACGGTGCGGGCGAGCGTCGACAATCTGCTGGGCACGAACGAGAGCTTCAGCCGCACCTTCCTGGCCGGCGTCCGGCCGAGCCCGGAGCTGTTCACCGAGCATCGCGACCGCTTCTACGGCCCGATCTTCACGCTGACGATCAGCGGGACGATCTAGTGAACCAGCCGGAGGCGTAACGCGGCGCTTGGGCGGCGGGCAGGCGGCCCGGCCCCGGCAGCGACACTTCGTTGCCGCGCAGCAGCGCCGCGCGGGCGTCGCTGCGTCGGCAGCGTGCGACCACGGTCGGGAATTCGAGATCGGTGTGACGCGCAAGGGTCGCGGCAGTCGCCGCGCGGCAGCGCGCCTCGGTCTGGTAGGTTGCGGGATCCACCCGGACCTCGCGGCAGGCGGCATCGCTCTCGCCGCAGCCAAGGATCGCCATCACGTACATCAAGGTCTGCATCTGACCCGCTCCTTCGAAGGGCCAAATTCCTGATCGGACCCCATGTTCCTTCTGTTGCGGAGCCGTTACTTGGGAAAGGCGGCGTCCTCGCCTATCTAGCGACGAAGATGACCGACATTGCGACCGAGCCTCCACGAGACCCCGGGCGTCGGGCCGAGCCCGGCCTGGCGGTGCTGAGACGCTTCCTTCCCTATCTCTGGCCATCCGGAGAGCCGGCGCTGAAGGCGCGCGTCCTGCTGTCGCTCAGCCTCGTGCTCGTCTCGATCTGCGTCACCACTCTGGTCATGCCGCTTGCCTTCGGCGCGGCGGTGAACCGGATGACCGCCGGCATGGAGCCGGGCGTCGCCATCGCGATCGCCCTGGTCGTCGCTTATGCGGCGGCGCGCTTCTGCGGGGTGCTGTTCGACAATCTGCGGAACGGCATTTTCGAGCGGGTGGGGCAGGACGCGACGCGGCGGCTGGCCGAGACCACCTTCCGCCACCTTCACGATCTGTCGCTGCGCTTCCATCTCGAGCGGCGCACCGGCGCGGTCACCAAGATCGTCGAGCGGGGGACGAAGAGCATCGACATGATGCTCTATTTCATCCTCTTCAACATCGGCCCGACCGTGCTGCAGCTCGGCATCGTGCTCGCGCTCTTCTGGGTGAAGTTCGGGCTTGGCCTCGTCGCCGCGACCGCAGTGATGGTCGCCGCCTATATCCGCTTCACGCGCACCGTCACCGACTGGCGGACCAAGCTGCGCGTCGAGATGAACGACCTCGACACCGGCGCGGTGGCGCGGGCGGTGGACAGCCTGCTGAACTACGAGACGGTCAAATATTTCGGGGCGGAGGAGCGCGAGGCGGCGCGCTACGGCAAGGCGGTCCGCCGCTATGCCGACGCGGCGGTGAAGAACGAGACCAGCCTCGCTTTCCTCAACATCGGCCAGTCGCTGATCACCAATCTGATGATGGCCGGGGCGATGGGCTTCATCGTCTGGGGCTGGAGCCATGGGCGGTTCAGCACCGGCGACGTGGTGGTGGTGAATACCCTGCTCGCCCAGCTCTTCCGCCCGCTCGACCTGCTCGGCATGGTCTATCGAACGATCCGGCAGGGGCTGATCGACATGGAGGCGATGTTCGCTCTGGTCGACACGCCCGCCGAGGTGGTCGACCTGCCCGACGCGCCGGATCTGCAGGTGAGCGCCGGGCTGATCGCCTTCGAAGACGTGCATTTCAGCTACGAATCGGGCCGCGAGATCCTGAAGGGGATCGACCTGGCGGTGCAGCCGGGCTCGACCACCGCGATCGTCGGGCCGTCGGGCGCCGGCAAGTCGACGCTCTCGCGCCTGCTGTTCCGCTTCTACGAGCCGCAGGCGGGACGGATCACGATCGACGGGCAGGACATTTCGAAGGTGACGCAGCAGAGCCTGCGCGCCGCTCTGGGCATCGTCCCGCAGGACACCGTGCTGTTCAACGACACGATCGGCTACAATATCGGTTATGGCCGCGAGGGCGCGACGGCGGCGCAGATCGAGGCGGCGGCGCAGGGCGCCGCGATCCACGCCTTCATCGCCAGCCTGCCCCAGGGCTATGACGCGATGGTCGGCGAGCGCGGGCTGAAGCTCTCCGGCGGCGAGAAGCAGCGCGTCGCCATTGCCCGCACCTTGCTGAAGGATCCACCGATCCTGATCCTCGACGAGGCGACGAGCGCGCTCGACAGCCGCACCGAGGCGGCGATCCAGGAGACGCTGAGCGACGTCACCCGCCAGCGCACCTCTCTGGTCATCGCCCACCGCCTCTCCACCGTGGTCGATGCGGACCAGATCGTGGTGCTGGACGAAGGCCGGGTCGCCGAGCGCGGCACCCACGCGCAATTGCTGCGCAAGAACGGTCTCTATGCCGAAATGTGGGCCCGTCAGCAGAGCGAGCAGGAGCGGGACGAGGCGGAGGCCGCGGAATAAGCCGGCCCGCGGGCGCGAATCTATACCGGCCGTTTACACCATCTTCACGCTCGATCCTCCAAAACGGCGGAACGCGCCCCAGCTGGCGCCTGTTTTTTCCGTAGACAGGGGCCTTCATGATCGACGTTGCTTTGTGCATCGCCACCGAACATGACCCCTGGCTGGTTCTGGTCGCCGTCTTCATCTGCTGCGCAGGCGCCTTCTCAATCGTGCAGATGTTCGAGCGGGCGCGCGGCACGAGCCGGCTACCGCGATTCGGCTGGGCCTTCCTGACTTCGGTGGCCGCCGGCGCCACGATCTGGTGCACGCATTTTGTGGCCATGCTCGCCTTCGAGGCCAAGGCGCCGGTCCATCTCGACCCGCTGCTGACCGTATCGTCGCTGATGGTCGCGGTGCTCGGCTCCTTCGCCGGCTTTTCGATCGCCGCCTGGCGGCCCGGCACGGCCTGTGCCCCCGCCGGTGGCGCCCTGTTCGGCGCCGCCATCTCCGCCATGCATTTCATCGGCATGGCCGCCTATCGCGTCGACGGCATCGTCAGCTGGAACGGGACCTATGTGGCGGCGTCCATCCTGTGCGCCTCGCTCTTCTCCGCGCTCGCCCTGACCGTGCTGTGCTCGCAGATAAGAGAGCGGCGGCGCGTCATCCTCGGCACCGGGCTGATCGTCGTCGGGATCGCGAGCCTGCATTTCGTGGCGATGACCGCGATGCACATCACCCCGATCATCCTCAGCGCGACGCCGCTGGAGCCGGGCACGATGCGCGCCCTCGCGCTCGCCACTGCGCTGGTCGGCCTCGTTGTGATCGCCTCCGGCGTGTTTGCGGCCCTGATCGACCGGCACACCAAGTCGGACGCGATGCGCAGGCTGCAGCATATGGCGACCAACGACACGCTGACCGGCCTGCTGAACCGCTCGGGATTCCAGATCGAGCTGCAGCGCCGGCTCGGCGCGGTGCGCGGCGGCGGGACGATGACCGCACTCTGCGCGATCGACCTCAACCGCTTCAAGGAGGTCAACGACGTCCATGGCCACAAAGCGGGCGACAGCGTCCTCGTCCGCCTCGCCGAGCGGATGACCGAGGCGCTGGGTTCGGGCGACGTGGTCGCGCGGCTGGGCGGCGACGAATTCGTCGTGATCACCGATTTCGACGAACAGAGCCGCCTGAACGCGCTCGTCAGCCGCCTCGATGCCGCGCTGACCGCGCCGCTGGACTTTCCGCACTTCAGCGCGCGGGTCGGCGCCAGCATCGGCGTGGCCGTCTATCCGCGCGACGCCGCCGACGCGGAAGCACTGGCCAACAATGCCGACCTGGCCATGTATCGCGCGAAGGGCAAGGGGACGCCCGGGCCCTGCTATTATGATTCCGAGCTCGACGAGGCGATCCGGGAGCGCCGCGAGCTGGCCAATGATCTCAGGATGGCGATCGAGCGGAACGAGCTCGAAATGCACTATCAGTTGCAGGCGTCCGTGGTGACGCGGGAGATCACCGGCTATGAGGCCCTGCTGCGCTGGACCCACAACGAGCGCGGCGCGATCCCGCCGGCCGTGTTCATCCCGATCGCCGAGGAAAACGGCCTGATCCTGTCGCTCGGCGAATGGGTATTGCGCCGGGCCTGCTCGGATGCCGCGGGCTGGGCCCATGAGTCGAAGGTGGCGGTGAACGTCTCGCCGCTGCAACTGGCCCATGTCGACCTGCCGCAGCTCTTTCATCAGATCATGCTCGAAACCGGCCTGCCGCCACGCCGGCTCGAGGTCGAGCTGACCGAGAGCGCGATCATGGCCGACCGCGAACGCGCGCTGCACGTGCTGCGCCAGATCAAGGCGCTCGGCGTTGGGGTGGCGCTGGACGATTTCGGCACCGGCTATTCCTCGCTAGAGACGTTGCGCGCCTTCCCGTTCGACAAGATCAAGCTCGACCGCTTCTTCGTCTCCGCGCTGGAAGGCAGCCCACAGGCGACGGCGATCATCCGCGCCGTGCTCGCCCTCGGCCGCAGCCTCTCCATCCCGATCCTGGCCGAGGGGATCGAGACCCAGGACCAGCTCGAAGTCCTGATCCGGGAGGGCTGCGACGAGGTGCAGGGCTTCCTGCTCGGCTATCCCGGCCCCTCGCCCGTGGCCCTTACCCCGCCCGCCGGGGAAGGGGCCGTGGACGGCGGCATCAGCAACGCAGCCTGAGACCCGGCCCTGGCGCGGCGCTCAGGCGCAGGTCAGCCTGACCTGCCGCGCCCGTTTGTCGAAGGTGATGGACGAGCAGTTGCGCAGCTGATCGGCACCGATCGCCAGGCGATCCCGGTTGCGGTTGCGGCGGCGGTCGCCGGTGACGACCACCTCGTCGGGGTCGCCGCCTTCCTCGCGAATGGCGGAGGCATTGCCGAAGTCGGCGGTGCGGACGCCAAGCTCGGAAATGGCGAACGGACCGATGCGTAGGGGCGTGGCCAGCCGCATCGTCCGGACCGGGCGGCTGATCCCGAAGGCGATATGCGCCGGCGCGGCCTCGCCGCTCACCCGGCCGTCATGGAGATTGGCGATGCGCACCGCCGCACCGGCGGTGGCGAGGGTGCGGGGCTCGTTCGGGTTGAAGCGGACACGCAGCGGCTCGCCACCGAGATCGACCATGGCATAGGTGCCGCCCCAGCCGCCGAACAGGCCGCCTTCATCCTCCAGCGGCAGAGAGATGGTGCGCTCGCCGGGAAGGGACGGGCGGAGCACGAAGCGGACGACAGCCTCCGGCACGCCGCCGGGTCCGATCACCCCGTCCGCGTCCGGCACATAGGGCCGCGCCGTCCAGCCGATCCTGCGCTTGCGCGGGCGCACGCCTTCGCCGATCGCGATCCGGCCGACGGCGCTCCGGCCCGCGACATTCTCCGGCCCGACCATATAGATGAAGGCGAAGGGCCCGGGGCGCAAACGGGCCTGGCCCATGGCGAAGGGCAAAGTGAAGATCGGCAGCGCCGGCGCGGCAGGATCGACCCGGATGCGCCCGGCCGCGCCATTCACGGTGACGGTGACGATGCCATCGCCGCTGACAACACGTTCCTGAGCCTGAGCCTGAGCCTGGGCGACGGCAGGGGCGAGAATGAGCGCAAGGCACAGCAACGGGATCAAAGAACAACGCATACGACCTCCCCAATCCCCTGCGCCGCGGAAGCTGGCGGGCGATTGCGGCGGCAATGGGGCGTTGCCGGCGCATAGCTCGATCCAAAATGGAGGCGAATTCTCCGCCCGGGGGTGATTTGAGCCCATCGAACGGCTAGGCGAACCCGGTGACCGATCCTCTCGACATCCTCCATCACGTCTTCGGCTTCCCCGGCTTCCGGGGGGTGCAGGAGGAGGTGATCGGCCGGGTGATGGCGGGGCAGGGCACGCTGGCGGTGATCCCGACCGGCGCGGGCAAGTCGCTCTGCTACCAGGTGCCGGCGCTGGCGCGGGCGGGAACGGCTCTGGTCATCTCACCGCTCATTGCCCTGATGCACGACCAGATCAGGGCGGCCGATGCGTTCGGGATCAAGGCGGCGTCCTTGACCTCGGCCGACATGAATCGCGGCGAGACGATCGAGCGGCTGAAGGCCGGCGAGCTGGACCTGCTCTATGTCGCGCCGGAGCGGGCGACCGGGGAGAGCTTCCGCAACCTCGTTTCGCGTGTGCCGCTGGCGCTGATCGCAATCGACGAGGCGCATTGCGTCAGCGAATGGGGCCACGATTTCCGGCCCGATTACCGGTTGCTCCTCCCCCTGCTCAACGCCTTTCCGGAGGTGCCACGGCTCGCGCTCACCGCCACGGCCGACGCCCGGACCCGCGCCGACATCCTCGTCCAGCTCGGCATCGCCGCGGACGGGCTGATCGTTGCCGGCTTCGACCGGCCCAACATCCGCTACAATGTCCGCCCGCGCGACGGCGTGGCGGCCCAGCTCAAGACGTTGCTCGCCGAGCAGCCCGGGCCGGGCATCGTCTATGTCACGAGCCGGGAGAAAGCGGAGACGCTGGCGGCGCAGCTTGCCGCGACCGGACGGCCTGCGCTTCCCTACCATGCCGGGCTCGAGCCGCAGGTCCGCGCCCGCAACCAGTCGGCGTTCGTGGCGAGCGAGGAAATGGTGATGGTCGCGACCGTCGCCTTCGGCATGGGGATCGACAAGCCGGACGTCCGCTTCGTCGCCCATGCCGGCATCCCCAAGTCGATCGAGGCTTATTATCAGGAAACCGGACGCGCCGGCCGCGACGGCGAACCGGCCGAGGCCTGGCTGTTCTGGGGCGCCGACGATTTCGCCCGCGCCCGCCGCCGGATCGAGACGGAGGTGGAGGAAAAGCGGCGCGCCGGCGAGCGCGAGCGGCTGAACGCTCTGGCCAGCCTGGTCGAGACCGCCTCCTGCCGCCGCGCGATCCTGCTCCGCCACTTCGGCGAGACACCACCGCCAGCCTGCGGCAATTGCGACAATTGTCTGAGCCCGCCGACCGCGATCGATGCCAGCGTGGCGGCGCAGAAACTGCTCTCCGCCGCCTTCCGCACCGAGATGCGCTTCGGCGTCGGCCATCTGACCGACGTGCTGGCGGGGCGCGAGACCGACAAGGTGCTGAACTTCGGCCACCAGAGGCTGAGCGTGTTCGGCATTGCCGACGAAGCCGAACTGGCTTTGATCAAACCGGTCGCCCGTGCCCTGCTCGCCCGCGATGCGCTCCGCGCCGACGATTTCGGCGGCCTCTCCTTCGGCCCGTCCGCAAAGGCGATCCTGAAGGGCGAGGAGACGGTCGAGATCGTGCTGCCGCCGAAGCGCAGCCGCAGACGGGGCGGGGCGGCGAAGGATTATCCGCACGATCCATTGTTCGAGGCGCTGCGCGCCCGGCGGCGCGACCTGGCCGCGGAAGCGGGCGTACCCCCTTATGTGATCTTCCACGATTCCACCCTGCGCGAGATGGCCGAGCTGAAGCCTGTCACGCTTCAGGCCTTGTCGCGCATCTCCGGGGTGGGCGAAGCGAAGCTGGATCGCTATGGCGCCGCCTTCGTCGAAGTGATCGACGGGCATCTCGCCGCGGTTTAGGGGCTGATCATGAACTTCAGAGATCTGGATCCGCAGGTGCTCGTCGCGGACGCGCCGATGCAGGGACGCTATATGGCGGACGCGGCCGCGCGCGGCGTGACGCTCGCCGTCAACAACCGGCCGGATTATGAGGAAACCGGCCAGTGGAGCTCCGAGGGCCTGGAGAAGGCCGCCCGCGAGGCGGGCCTCGACTATGTCCATATCCCGGTGGGCACGGAATTCAGTGCGGACAAGGTCGCGGCGCTGACCGAGGCCTTGCTTGCCGCGGAGGGCCGCGTCCTGATGTTCTGCGTGTCCGGCACCCGCTCCACCTATTTGTGGGCACTGGCGCAGGCGAAGGCGGGCGAATCCGTCGAGGCGCTGGACCGTTCCGCCCGCCGGGCCGGCTACAGCCTCGGGCCGCTCATGCCCTGGCTTCGTCGAGCAGGCGCTGCGCCGGAATAAGATCGTCCTCGTGGACCATCAGGCGGACCGGCACCACGCCGAGATCCGCGCCGCCCCAGTTCATTTCTGCATCGAACAGGACCGCCGGAATGTCCGCGGCTTCGAGCGCGCCCTTGGCGATGCTCGCCTCGATGCGGGTGTAGAAGCGGGCGGCTTCGACAAGGGACATCAATCTGGCTCCACTACCAGGGCACCACGTCGCCGGCCGCCGCCTCGAGCGCATTCGGCTTGCGGCCGAGGACCGCATTGCGGTGCGGGAAGCGGCCGAACTTTTCGATGATCTCGTAATGCTTGCGCGCATATTCGAGCTGCGCCTCATTGCCGAGCGCGGTGAAGAGCAGGAGCGAGCGGCGCTGGTCGTCGAGGGACTCGCTATGCTCGAACGGCATGTAGAGAAAGCCGCGCTGCGCTGACGTCATGCCGTCGTCATAGCCGCACTCGATCGCGCCCTTCGCGATGGTGAGGGCCAGCGGGTCGGTGGAGAATTGATCGGCATGGCCGCGGAACATGTTGCGCGGGAATTGATCGAACAGGATGACGCCGGCGATGGCGGTGTCGGAATCGGTCAGGAACGCCTCCGGCAGGCCGTGGCGCTCCGCTTCCCAGAGCGGCAGGAAATGCGCGCTTATCTCTTGGTCGAAGGCGGGGTTCGCCGTCCACCAATCGTCCCAGCCACGGGAGAACCAGAAGTGAAGAACGGCCTGGACCTGATCGGGGCTCACGCGTTCAATCCCATTCGGGCATACTGGTCTGGACGCGGACCGGGAGGCCGTCGATGCTCCGGGTCCGCTCGGCGATCTTGGCCAGGCGGGCGGCCGGGTCCTGCTGGGCGTGATATTTGACGAGCGTGTGCCGTTCTTTCTCGAGGGTCATGCGCGGCACGCCCCAGCCGCAACTGGTCTGGACGCTCTCCACCGCAATGTCGAAGACCTGGCGCACGCCCGGCAGGCGCGGAAACAGAGCCGCGAGTTCCGCAAAGCCCGCATCCTCCGGCAGGACGGGCCGGCCGCGGCCGTAGATGCGCAGGATCAGGGCCGGATTGTCGAAGGCGCAGAACATCAGGGTGATCCGCCCGTCGGCGGCGAGATGGGCGTGGGTCTCGTTGCCCGAGCCGCCGAGATCGAGCCAGGCGACGCGGTTCGGGCCGAGAATGCGGAAGGCGTCATAGCCCTTGGGCGAGAGATTGATCCGGCCGTCCGCGGCGGCGGTGGCGGTGAAGAAGACGGGCTGCTTCGCGATGAAGGCGCTGTGATCGTCGGTCAGATGATCCGTGAAGTCCGCCATGCCCCTCGCTCCCCTTATGCCGCCGTGCCGCCCACCGTCAGTCCCTCGATCAGCAGGGTCGGCTGGCCGACCCCGGCCGGGACGGACTGGCCGCCCTTGCCGCACACGCCGACGCCCTCGTCCAGGCACATGTCGTCGCCGATCGCCTTCACCCGGGTGAGTACGCTCGGGCCGTCGCCGATCAGGGTTGCGCCCTTGATCGGGGCGCCGAGCCGGCCATTCTCGATCCGGTAGGCCTCGGTGCAGGAGAAGACGAACTTGCCCGAAGTGATGTCCACCTGGCCGCCGCCGAAGCTCTTCGCATAGATGCCGGTCTTCGCGCGGGAGAGGATCTCCGCCGGATCGTCCTTGCCGCCGAGCATGAAGGTGTTGGTCATGCGCGGAATCGGCGCGTGGGCGTAGCTCTCGCGGCGGCCATTGCCGGTGGGTTCGACGCCCATCAAACGGGCGTTGAGCCGGTCCTGGATATAGCCCTTGAGGATGCCGTCCTCGATCAGGACGTTGCGCTGGGTCGGCGTGCCCTCGTCGTCGATGGTCAGCGAGCCGCGCCGGTCGCCGATTGCGCCGTCGTCAATCACGGTGACGCCGGGCGCCGCCACCCGTTCGCCGATCCGGCCGGAGAAAGCGGAGGTGCCCTTGCGGTTGAAATCGCCCTCGAGGCCGTGGCCGACCGCCTCGTGCAGCAGCACGCCGGGCCAGCCGGGCCCGAGCACGACGGTCATCTCGCCGGCGGGCGCATCGACCGAGTCGAGATTCACCAGGGCCTGGGCCAGAGCGATGTCGATCGCCCGGTTCCAGGTCGCCGGCTCGAACAGATCGTCATAGAGGTAGCGGCCGCCGAGGCCGTGATAGCCGCTCTCCCGCCGGCCATTCTGCTCGGCGACGATCTGCACGTTGAGGCGGACCAGCGGGCGGATGTCGTGGGCGACGAAGCCGTCCGGGCGGACGATGTCGATCACGCTCCACGAGCCGGCGAGCATGACCGAGACCTGGGAGACGCGGGGATCGCGGGCGCGGGCGGCGGCGTCGATCTCCTGGCAGAGCGCAACCTTGCGGGCGAAGGGAATCAGGCTCAGCGGATCGGCGTCGGTGTAGAGCTTGGCATTGGTCCGGCGCGGCGGGGCCTGGCGCAACCCTTTCATCGGATCGAGCACCTGCATTGTCTCGGCGGCGCGGCGGATCGCAGCCTCCGACAGCTCGTTCGCCTGGGCGAAGGCAGTGGTCTCACCGGAAACGCCGCGCAGGCCGAAGCCCGCCTGGGTGTTGAAATCCGCGGTCTTCAGCCGCCCGTCGTCAAAGCCGAAGCTCTCCGACGCGGTATATTGAAGATAGAGCTCGCCATCGTCGCAGCTCTGCAGCGCGGCATTGGTGAGGCGGAGCGCGGCGTCGGGATCGAGGCCGCCGGGGCGATACAGAAAGTTGCGCGGATCGGTGCTCATGAGGGGCATATAGGGAGGCCGGGGGGCAAAGTCTAAGCGGCGGATTGCCGGATGAGACGCCGCCGCTTAATCTGCGTCACATGCTGACCCTGGCCCTTCTGCTGATCAGCTCCGCCTCGGGAGAAAGCGTGCGTTGCGCCCGCCCCGCCGCACCGACCGAAGCCGATGCGCGCCGGATCGCGCTGACGATCATCCGCAACTACAATCGCACCGGCCGGCCGCTCCCGCCCTACGACCTGCGGGTCGCGCCCGATCCGAACGATCGTGGCCAGTGGATCGCCTGGAAGACGATCCGGGGACAGCGCGGCGGCGGGATGAATTTCCGGATCGACCGCTGCACGGGCCAAGTCACGCGGATCACCTACGACCGTTAGTGGCGTTTGTCCGCGGGGCCGCCCTTCAGGATGAAGCGCTTGTCGCAATAGCCGCAATCGACATAGCCCTTCTCGTCGATCTGCAGCCAGACGCGCGGATGGCCGAGCGCGGGCGAAATATCCGCGGCGCCGTCGCAGGCGACACGATGATGATCGGTGTAGGCGAGCTCGGGCTCATGGGGGTCGGTGGCGGCCATGGCCCAAGCCTTAGCGAAGGTGATGGGGCTTCGCCAGACGGGAAAGAGAGGCTATGCCGCGAGGCATGAGCGAAGCCGCAATCACGATCAGCGACCTGCAGAAGACCTACAAAGGCGGCAAGCGCGCGCTCGACGGGATCAGCCTCGACATTCCGCGTGGCGGCATTTTCGGGCTGCTCGGCCCGAACGGCGCCGGCAAGTCCACGATGATCAACATCCTCGCCGGGCTGGTCATGAAGACCGGCGGGACGGCGAACATCTGGGGCTTCGACATCGACGCCCATCCGCGCAACGCCAAGCGCTCGATCGGCGTGGTGCCGCAAGAGATCCTGTTCGATCCCTTCTTCACGCCGAAGGAGGCGCTGGAAATCCAGGCCGGGCTCTACGGCATCCCGAAGGCCGAGCGGCGCACGATGGAGCTGCTCCGCGCCGTCCATCTGGAGGACAAGGCGGACGCTTATGCGCGCACCCTGTCGGGCGGGATGAAACGCCGGCTGCTGGTCGCCAAGGCGATGGTGCACGCGCCGCCCATCCTCGTACTCGACGAGCCGACCGCGGGCGTGGATGTCGAGCTTCGCCAGCAGCTCTGGGATTATGTGCGCTCGCTGCATGCGCAGGGCGTCACCATCGTCCTCACCACCCATTATCTGGAGGAGGCCGAGCAGCTCTGCGACCGGATCGCGATCATCAACCATGGCAAGTTGATCGCCAATGAGCCGACCCGCGACCTGCTGGCGCTGGCGCAGGAGAAGGTCGTGGAGGTGATTGTCGACCGCGACCTTGCGGCGGCCCCCGAAAATCTCTGCTTCGACAAGATCGAGCTGAATGGCGAGCGCACCCTCACCATCACCTACCGCAAGGACCGGGTGAATGCCGGCGAGGTGCTGGCGGCGCTGCAGCGCGAAGGGCTTGGCGTGGTCGACGTCTCGACCCGCGAGGCGGACCTGGAAGACGTCTTCCTCAACCTCACCCGGGCGGCGAACATTTGAGCAGCGCCTACGATGTCCTGATCATCGGCTCCGGCGCGGCGGGGCTGACGGCGGCGTTGAACCTCGCGCCCAGCTTCAAGGTGGCGGTGATCGCCAAGGGCGGGCTTTCGGAAGGGGCGACCGGCTGGGCACAGGGCGGGATCGCAGCGGTGCTGGAGCCGGGCGACACGTTCGAGAGCCACATCGAGGACACGATGATCGCCGGCGCGGGCCTCAACAACCGCGCCACCGTCGAGTTCGTCGTCGAACATGCGCCGGCGGCGATCGCCCGGCTGGCGGAGCTTGGCGTGCCCTTCAACAGCGACACGGACGGGGAGGGCTGGCACCTGACCCGCGAAGGCGGGCACAGCCACCGGCGCATCGTCCATGTCGACGACGCCACCGGCTGGGCGGTGCAGCAGGCGCTGGAGAAGGCTGCCTTCGACCATCCCAATATCACCCTGATTCCCGACATGGTGGCGATCGACCTGGTCACCAGCCGCCATGGCGAGCGCTACTCGGGCGACGGCCATGTCTGGGGCGTCTATGCGCTGAACCGGAAGAAGGGGAAGGTCGAGACCTTCACCGCCCGCGCCACCATCCTCGCCACCGGCGGGGCGGGCCGCGTCTATCTCTTCTCGACCGCGCCGCGCGGCGCGACCGGCGACGGCATCGCCATGGCCTGGCGGGCGGGCTGCCGCATCTCCAACATGGAGTTCATGCAGTTCCACCCGACCTGCCTCTACAATCTGGAGGTCAAGAACTTCCTGATCACCGAGGCGGTCAGGGGCGAGGGCGGGCATCTGATCAACCCGACCACCGGCAAACGGTTCATGGCTGATTACGACCCGGAGCGGCTGGAGCTGGCGCCGCGCGACGTGGTGGCGCGGGCGATCGACGCCGAGATCAAGCGCCACGGCCTCGATTATGTCCATCTCGACATCAGCCACCAGCCGCCCGAGTTCGTGAAGGGCCACTTTCCGAACATCTACGAGAAGCTGCTCGGCCTCGGCGTCGACATGACGAAGGAGCCGATCCCGGTCGTCCCCGCCCAGCATTATACGTGCGGCGGCGTGCTGATCGACATGGACGGACGCACCGACCTGCCCGGCCTCTATGCGGTCGGCGAGGTCAGCCAGTCCGGCCTGCACGGCGCCAACCGGCTGGCGTCCAACTCATTGCTCGAATGCTTCGTCTTCGGCGAGGCGGCGGCGAAGCATGTCTCGGCCAATTGGGAGACGCTGCCGGCGCCGCCGCCGATCCGCCACTGGGACGAAAGCCGGGTCACCGATTCCGACGAGGAGGTGGTGATCAAGCAGAACTGGACCGAGATCCGCCGCTTCATGTGGAATTATGTCGGCATCGTCCGCACCACCAAGCGCCTCGAGCGCGCCCGGCACCGGATCAAATTGCTGACCGAGGAAGTGGGGGATTATTACGGCCATTTCCGGGTGACCCCGGACCTGGTCGAGCTCCGCAACCTGCTGCAAACCGCGGAGCTGATCGTCAATTCGGCGCTGAAGCGGCATGAGAGCCGCGGGCTGCACTACACGCTGGATTATCCGAAGACGCTGGCCAGGGCGGTGGACACGGTGCTGGCGCCGTGAGTCTGCTGCTCGCGGTAGCGGCCGCCGCCACGGCGCAGGCCTCCGTCGCGGCACCGCACGGCCTCTCGCTTCGGGAGGCACAGACCCTGCCGGCGTCCGCGGTGCTGGCGCGCGTGCTGGGTGCAGTGGGGGTGCTCTATCCCGAAATTGGGCGCCCGAGTCCGGCCATCACGAGGGGCAGGGCTTTTCAGATCTCGTTCGCCTCCACGCCGCGTGCGGCGGGCTTTCCGGGCGTGTGCGTGGCGGACGCGGTCACCGTCGATTTCGGGCCGGCAGGCGACGGCCCGGCCACTGCGACCGCGCGTGTCCAGTCCGAGCACAGGGGAACGGTCTACAGGATCGTCGGCGACACCTCGCCGCCTTTGGCAAGCGGGATGGAGGAGAGCGACATCCGCGCGCTCGCGGCCCAATGTGCCGCCGCAGGGCCGGTCCTCGCCCAGCCCGGCATGATACCACGCTTCTTCTCCGGGAACGACCTTACGCGCGTCTCCTTCTGGGCTTCACATGCCTATTTCGGCGCGCGCGCCCTCGCCAAGGCATCGGCAGCCGCCCCTTCACAAATCGAGTGCCGGGACGATATTCCCGGCCCGGGCGATCGCGTCTGCGACGACCCGTCCGCGCTGCTGCGGAACCTGCAGATGGACCGCTTCCTCGGCTTCACAATCGAGCGGTGCAATCAATATGACGCGGAACTGTGCGTGACGGCGAACTTTTCCCGGGGTCCCACGATCGGCCGGCGCTTCATCAACATCCAAATGTGGACGAGTTTGTCCGAAGTCCCCAATGGCTGGCCCGATTTTGCCGTGCGCCGGATCCAGATCCGGGCCTCGGCCATGGTCGACTGAAGCGGAGGGTCGAGATGAGAGTAGCGCTGCTGCTGGCCCTGGCTTTGGCCGCCTGTTCCGCGCCCGCTCCCGCGCAAAATGCGACGGCGCCCGCGCGCGTCACCGCGGAGGCCGCCGCGTCACTCCCGCCAGACCAGCTGGCCGATCTCGCCTTCCGTCAGCTCGGCACGGTCATGACCGCCGTCTCCCGGCCGGCCAGCCGCGAGGGCGGCGTCGATCCGACGCTGGAGAGGCTGGTCTTCGCCGGCGCGCCGCACATGGCCTCGGTCGGTCTCTGCGAGGCGATGCGGGCCGAATTCAGCTACACGCCGTCCGGCGCCGACCGGCCGGCGACGCCGGCTAATCTGGGCCTGGTCCGCGCCGGCCAGGTCTACAAGGTGGTCGGCCCGGTCGAACCTTATGTCGAGCTGACCCAGGACCGGCTTGCGGAAGAGAATCAGCGCTGCGCCGGAGCCGGACCCGTCATCCCGGCCAGCCAGGGCGACCTCAGCCGGGCCTATTATTTCACCTTCGAGGGCGAGGCCCTGCCGGAACTGTCGCTGATGGTGCTGCAGCAGGCCATCGCCGACGCGCGGGAAGGCCACTATCGGACCGTCGGCTGCGCCGCGAACGCCCGGTCAGCGCCCGAATGCCGCGATCCGTCGGCGCTGCTGGGCGGGCTCGACATGGCCAACCTCGTCGCCGTGCAGATTGCGCCGTCCGGGTTCGGCGGCAATCGTCACCTGATCCGCGCCCGTTTCCTGATTCCTCGCACGGCGGTCTATTGGTCAGTGGCTGTCGAAGCGGACATCTCGCGGCCACCCGACGAGGCCGAGACGATCGAGCGCCTCGGCAGGACCGAGATCGCGCGAAGCGAGGCGCCCGCCGCCTAGCGCAGGAAGTCGCGGATCGCCGCCGCCAGCCGCGTCTTTCCAGCACAGTGGGATCCGAAGCTTGGAATTCACGTGACTTGAAGTCGCGGCCGCACTGACCCTATAGTGAGTCGTATTAATTTAAATCATACCAACATGGTCAAATAAAACGAAAGGCTCAGTCGAAAGACTGGGCCTTTCGTTTTAATCTGATCGGCACGTAAGAGGTTCCAACTTTCACCATA
>JADMIO011331866.1_pt1 | contig 21569 bp, 17 predicted proteins | sample 8958161 | NCBI WGS metagenome assembly JADMIO01 (sample SAMN16585339, study PRJNA669376) | soil metagenome | isolation source: Crop rotation soil | place: USA: Cullars Rotation, Alabama | collected 2011
TCCTGAAAGCGCCATTCCGCCATCGCCTTTTCCGTTCGGGCCGTGACACGAAGCGCAAAAGCGTTTGTAGAGACCCTTTCCGGCTTCGATTGATTCAGCCGTTTTCGGCTCGGGGTTCTTGAGCTTCTGAGCTTCTTTGTTGCCCTGTGCATATGAGGCCCCCCATAGCACGGCAATTAAAAGCAGCAGCGTGATGATTTTGTTACTCCTGCGGTACATCAAAATTCTCCACCAGATATTCGGGATGCGCATCGCGCAAATGCAAAAACAGTTCGTGCACCAGATTGACTATTCTGTTTACTCCATAGGCATATTGATTTTTCTTAACTTTCAGAGAGATTGAAACAAAGCCTGCGCGATTAGAACAGGCTACCTCCGCTCGTCTCAGGTCAATCCTCCGATGGTCGGGCAGCTTGCGGTCGTGCCGCTGCTTGATGAAACTCTTCAATTCGCCGTAGAGCGCCGAAGACGCCGGGACTCCCGGCAGAAGCTGTTTGAACCTGAGCACGTGCTTCGATGTATCCACGATCAGTTCCATGCGATGACGAATCAACCAGACGAATTCAAACTGCCCGTTTTTGATTTCACTGAAACCGCGAAAGACGCCTCGATCAGCATACGTCTGGAGATTTTTCCTGACTACATTCAAAGCGTCTTTTGCCATCTTGTCAGTGATTGTACGACATGCAACCGGGTTCAACCGTACCCAGAAATCCAGGTTCGTATTGTTGCTTGATCCAGAATTCTTTCTTCGCCTGACAGTTGATAAGCGAAGGCCGTCTTTCTTTCACGGCCATCTGGTAACATCTTTCCAACGCCGCGCGAAAATCCGTGGGCTGAGTAACGTATTCGCCGTGCGCGCCTAACCCTTCGGCTACTTTGTCGTAGCGCACGTTTTCCTGAAACAGGTGCAGGCTCAACGTAACAGGGTTGCGGCTGTTGCCCGTCCACGTCCCCCATGCGTTGTTGTTGTAAACGATCACGATCATCGGCATGCGATACTTAGACGCGGTTTCCAATTCCATTATCGTGTAACCGATGCCCGCATCGCCCGTCACGGCAATCACCGGAGCGCCTTTGTATGGAGCCTGCACGCTGACGCCGTTTTGCACGGCCACCGAAGCTCCGAACGCATAGCCGACATCCGGGCCGATTGCGCCGTACTGGTACGCGCCGTTCAGTATCTGGCCGGGGCGATAACCGCGCAGCCACCGCCGCACATACCGTGCAATGCCGTATCCGCCTGAGACGAAAGTCGTCTGCTCTTTTGCAATCTTGCCGCGATACATGAAATCAGTCAGTTCTTTGGCGATTACCGCAGGATGCACAGCATCCGCGTAGCTCATGCCTTTGGCGTAGAAGGTTTCAAGTTCATCCTCGAACTTCTTTCGCGCCGCCGCAACCTCTGCCACCCACGCATCGTGTTTCATCGCGGGCACGGCATCGGCGAGAGTTTCCAGAGCCGCTTTTTCGCAACTGACTATGCCGACATCAATGGGGAGGTTGCGCCCGATGTCTTCGGGATTGGGGTCAACGCGAATGTATTTCGCGTCAGGCCCGAACGCGAATTCGCCAACTGTCGGCATGCAATACTGGCCGACTAGAAGCACTACATCGGCGCTCGCCAAAGCACCCGGCGCTGCGTTGGCCGATAGCGGGCTTTCATCTGAAAACTGCCCCTTCATCGCGCCTGATTCGACAACGGGAATCTGCGCTTTTTCCGCCAGAGCTTTCAACGCGTCCCAGGCGCGGCTATAAAACACGCCGTTGCTCGAAACGATGATCGGGCGCTGCGCCTGTTTGAGCAGATCAACCGCGGCGCTAATATCTTTCGGGCCGGGATAGGGCTTCGACGTAGTGCGGTATCTCGCTTTGTCAAAGTAGTAATCCAGATCGCCCGCCGTCTTGAAGCTTGCGCGAGTGATCTCTGCCGGGAAATCCAGGTGCACGGGGCGCGGCACGCCTGAGCGCAATTGCCTGAACGCATACGCGCCGTATTCGTGAATGCGTTTTGCCGTAATTAATCGCTTACCGTATTTCTTCAGACCTTCTGTGTTAGGTTGCTGATAGCCGAGTTGAATTCCTGCTTCGGTATCTTCGTTGATGATCGCCATGTTGCTGGCAAGGACAAGCACGGGCGAGCGCGCAGCGTTGGCGGCGGCGATGGCATTAATCATGTCTGTGAAGCCCGGCCCTTCGGTTCCCGAGGCGGCGGCGACTTCGCCCGTCACGCGGCAGAAGCCGTCGGCGGCGTGGCACATCGCGCCTTCGTGGCGACCGGAATAAGTCGGGATGCCTTCGAGAGCAATCGCGTTCTGAATGCTGTAGTTGCCGGGGCAGCAGAAGAGCGCAGCTAGCCCCTCTTCTTTGCAGATGCGCGCAAAGACCTGCGCGCCGCTCATGGGAAAGCTTGCCGTGACTGCCGCCGCTTTCGACGCCTGATCGAATTCACCCGGCACGGTGATCGGCTTGACTGCGGCGTTTGCAGCTTCTTTATTTTTATCAGCAGCAGACGCTTTGCCGTTATTGAGGACTGTGACGGCCGTAGCAGTCGCTCCGGTCATCGCTTTAGTTATGAACTTTCTTCTGGAGACGTCCGGCTTCGTTTCGCTGGCTTTCTTTTTTGTATCCATAATATGTATCCGAGCAGCGCCCAGGCTGTCAGGAAACATTCCCAACGCGCTTGCAATTGAATCTATTTTCCCGACAGCCTGAGTAGAAGATTTCAGAAAGGCCGCGAGGCATCCACTGTTACCTCGCCCTGCAATATTGCTTCACTGTTACTCGGTTCTCTAATTCATTGCCAATCTGACGTTCGGCGATCAATCAGGCAACTGAGAAACATGCTCCCGGTGCGGCGCGATCAGGTAGATAAGACGCCAACCTACCGACCGGTCAGGTCAAGAATTATAGTATGAACTAATCTCTCTAGCAACGTCATTAGGCGCGTTAAAGAGTTTGCCTAACTAATAGTCACGCCACCGTCAATGACGATCACTTGCCCTGTCATCCAACGGCTTGCGGGCGAGGCGAGATAGACAGCCGCCCCGGCTATGTCCTCAGGCTCTCCGATGCGTCGCAAAGGTGTAGCGGCTTCAGTTTTAGCCAGCGCTTCGGGATTATCCCATAGCGCGCGCGCGAAGTCTGTTCGCACAAGTCCCGGCGCTATGCAGTTGACGCGAATGTTGCGCGGGCCCCACTCGACGGCAAGATTTCGAGCCAACTGAAAATCGGCGGCTTTGGAGATGGCATAGATGCCGAGATTCAACGAGCCTTTTAGCCCCCCGATGCTTGAGACTATGATTATGCTGCCGTCTTTTCGCTCGGCCATTGCTGGCAGCACTAGATTGCAGAGCCAGATATTGCTGCGAACATTGGAATCAATGACCTTTGCGAATGCATCATCGGTCAACCCTGCCGTTGGCCCATAGTAAGGATTGACGGCGGCATTGCACACCAGAATGTCAATTCGTCCAAACTGGTTTTTAGTCTCCGAAACCAGATGCTCTACGTCTTCGCGTTTGCCGATGTGACATGCGATAGCAGCGGCTTCACCTCCTTCGCTTCTTATGCTGGCCGCCACTTCTTCGCAACTGTCCGCCTTGCGACTTGAGATGACTACCTTCGCTCCGGCGCGAGCGAGCGCCTCGGCAATCGCACGGCCTATGCCTTTAGTCGAGCCGGTAATGATCGCCACTTTACCTGAAAGGTCGAAAAACGAATCTGACATGCTCATTCCTTATAATTTATTTAATTGCACGCCTCGAACAGTCCGGCTGCGCCTTGTCCTCCGCCGACACACATCGTCACGACGCCGTACTTCGCCCTGCGCCGCAACATCTCGTTTGCGAGCGTCCCGACCATCCGCGAGCCGGTCATCCCGAACGGATGGCCGATTGCGATTGAGCCGCCGTTCACGTTGAGTCTCTCTTGCGGAATGCCAAGCTGGTCGCGGCAGTAAACAACCTGCACCGCGAAAGCTTCGTTGAGTTCCCACACATCAATGTCTTCGACCTTCAGCCCGTGGCGCTTGAGCAGTTTCGGCACAGCAAAGACAGGCCCTATGCCCATCTCGTCCGGTTCGCAGCCCGCGACCGCAAAGCCGCGAAAGATTAGCTTCGGCTTCAGCCCCAGTTGTTCAGCGCGCTCGCGTGACACGAGCAGCGTGGCCGACGCTCCGTCCGATAGCTGAGACGAGTTCCCGGCAGTCACCGACCCTTGCCCACTGTTGGGATCAAAGTGCGGCTTCAACGCCAGCAATCCTTCGAGCGTAGTGTCAGGCCGGTTGCATTCGTCGCGGTCGCACAAGTGTTCTTCTCGGCTTACGATCTCGCCTGTCTTTTTATCGAGTATGCCGCGCGTGACTCGCATCGGAGCAAGCTCTTCTTCAAAGAAGCCTTCCGACTGCGCTCGCGCTGTGCGCTGCTGACTCATAAGCGAGTACTCATCCTGCGCTTCACGGCTGACGTTATATCGCTTGGCGACGACTTCTGCCGTGTCGCCCATAGCCATATAGATGGCGGGTTTGTGCTCCATCAACCATGGGTTCGGGTTATTGTCTCTGGTCATCATAGTGATGCTTTCGACGCCGCCGCCAATCGCGGCATCCGCGCCTTCGACCATGATCTGGTGCGCGGCCATCGCTATTGATTGAAGACCCGAAGAGCAAAAACGATTTACCGTAGTGGCGGCAATCGAAGCAGGCAGACCGGCCAGTATCGTAGCGACACGCGCTACGTTGTTCCCAGCAGGCCCGTGCGGCTGCCCGCATCCAAGTATCACGTCGGTTATCTCTTCGGGCGCGAGTTCAGGCGCTTTGCTCAAAACGTCTTTGATGCAATGCGCCGCCAGTTCGTCCGGGCGCGTCAGATTGAATGAGCCGCGAAACGATTTCGCAAGCGGCGTCCGCGAACTTGCGACTACGAAAGCTTCTCTCATAACGATTCCTTTCAAGGTTAGATAATGTAGTAAAGCAGATGTTAACTGATCAGCATATCATAGCGATAATTAATCTCGCCCGACAACGTAAACGATGTTCGACTGCAAAGCGAAACCCGAAGTCGCATGGGCCACAGCCTTTCTGGCTCCGAATCTGTACTCGGGCGGTTGACCTGAAACCTGCGCCGCAGCTTCGGCTAAACGTATCAAGCCCGTCGCAAAGATTGGATTGGCAGACAACGCGCCGCCCGAAAGATTAACCGGGAAAAGGCCGGAAATATTCATGTCAGTGTCGCCGGTCGCAATAAAATCGCCGCCTCTGCCTTTTTCACAAAAGCCGAGAGCTTCGTATAACATCAGTTCTTGAAAAGCGAATGGCTCATGAATTTCCGCCAGACTAATCTCTGCTACGGGGTCTTTGATGCCAGCCATCTTGTATGCGCGCTCTGCTGCTTTATGAGCCGAAGCGATCTCTGTCAGATCACGATGGCCGAGATAAAACGAGTCCGTGCAAAAGCCAACGCCGTGAATCCACGCGGGCTTGCACGCGAATCTCTTCACGGCGTCTTCCGACGCGAGCAGCATCGCGCAGCACCCGTCCGTCACGGGCGATGCGTCAAGCCTCTTGATCGGCGAAGCTATCACAGGCGAATTCATCACATCATCAACAGTGTAATTGCCTTTGATTTGAGCGTGAGGATTGTCTATCGCATGCCGCCTGTTTTTGACTGCAACCAGCGCGGCGTCCTCTTCGGTCACGTCGTACTTTTGAAAATAACACTCGGCCTGAAGCGCGGCGGCGGTCAGGGCTTCGATACCGAGCGGGCGAAGATAGAACGGGTCTGCGATCATCCCCGAATAATGCTGAGGCGAGCTGTCGGAAGCTTTGCTGTAGGCGTAGACCAGAGCCGTGTCGAATGAACCTGATGCGATTCGCATGAATGCGTAAGCGGCTGCGAACGCGCCGTCGTCTTCGACCTTCGATTCTTCTTTTAAGAATGCGCCTGCGTACTCGGCTGTGAAAACGTTCGATATGCTGCGCCCGTCCATCACATCATCGCCCGCGCCGATGACCGTATCCACATCGTTGATCGTGAGACCGGTTTTGGCGAGCAGGTCGCTTACGGTCTCGTAGATCATGTCCTCGACGTTCTTGTCCGCCTTGCGCCGTTCGTGAATAGTTTGCGCTGATCCGATTATCGCAACTCGTCGCATAGATTCTCAGCTTTCAAGGCTCATCGTTTCAGGAAGGATTTAATAAGCTCGTTGGCGATGACCATCTTTTGCACTTCGGACGTCCCTGCGCCGATTGTGCCGAGCCGCGCGTCTCGATAGAAACGCTCGACAGGGTATTCGTGAATGTAACCGTATCCGCCGAAGACCTGAACCGCATCGTAAGAAACGCGAATGGCGGCTTCGGTCGCCCACAGCTTTGCTATCGCCGCTTCCATCATCGCAGACTTGCCATGCTGCTTCATCCACGCGACGCGATAGACCAGCAGTCGCGCGCCTTCGATAGCTATCTTCATGTCAACGAGCTTGCGTTGAATCGCTTGAAATTCCGCGATTGGGCGACCGAACTGGCGACGGTCTTTAGCATACGCCGTGCAGCTTTCGAGCATGAACTCCATACTGCCGATGATGGGCGCAATCAAACAACTGCGTTCCCATTCGAGCGTCTCTTTGCCGACGGCGATGAAGCCAGCATCGAGCGGGCCGAGCATGTTTTCATCGGGCACTTCGCAATTGTCGAACGACAGCTCTGCCGTCACCGAAGTGCGATTGCCCATCTTCACAAGGTCTTTGCCGACGGTGAAGCCGGGCGAGTCGCGTTCGACGATGAAGGCCGAGATGCCGCGATTGCCTGCCTGTTTGTTTGTTGAGGTGAAGATGATAAACACGTTGGCAATCGGCGCGTTGGTGATGAACATCTTCGAGCCGTTAAGTATCCACCTGTCGCCGCGATGCTCTGCCGTAGTCTTCATGGCCGCTGCGTCGGAACCCGATCCCGGCTCGGTCAGCCCGAACGCGCCAACCCATTCGCCTGAACAGAGCTTTGGCAAATACTTCTCTTTTTGTTGTTCAGTGCCCAACAGCCAGATCGGAACTCCGCAGAGGATCGTATGCGCGCCCCAGGCGAGCGGCGTTCCCGCATCAACGCCTGCTGCGCCCATCGCTTCCATAGCGATGCAGGTGGCAAGCGGGCTGGCCTCGCTGCCTCCGTACTTTTCGGGGAAGGGGAGTCCGAGCAATCCCATCCCTGCCATGTCTCGCCAGTTTTCCCAACTGAATTCGGCGCGCGCGTCAAGCTCTACGGCGCGCGGCGCGAGCCGGTCTTTCGAGAAACGATATACTGCTTCTTTGAAATCCAGATACTCTTGAGGAATCGAGAAGTCCATAGCTCAACGGCCCGCCGCGATTTTCTAATTGATGCGCAAGAGTAGCACAAAGAGATTAGAGAGCGAAACGCTCGCTGATTGATTAAGATTCGGGGTCGCCTTTATATTCGGCATCCTCGGTGGTCGCGCGTTCTCCTGCGTGGTCTGCGGCTCTGACAGTTAAAGTGTTATCGGTTAAAAAAGAGAGGCAACCCGTGCGCGCATGCCTGATCGGCACTGCATAAACGCGAAAGTACGTGCCGATCAGTTCGAATGTGAGTTTGTAACCTTCGCTCGAAGGGATTGTGATGTTTGTGAAATTGAGCACGCCTTCGCCTTGTCTGAGGGCGTCGTCAATCTGCGATTTTGTTCGACTGGCGAATTCCCAGATCGCCACCGCAACGTTATATTCGTTTTCATTGATGCGGCGCTCCTGCCTGACCTTGTATTGCTTATAGCCGTGCAATCCGAGCGCGCCTACGAATATTGCCGCAAGAATCACGAGTACGATAGCCATAAGATGTGCCTTTAATTTTGTGCTACGCGCGGAGCCGATTGTGAAGCCGCAGTCAGATGGCCTGCTAAAGGGCTTTCTCTTAAACGAGGGTTCCGAAAAGTTATGTTATACATCTGAAAACCAGAAATCAACTGCCGAACTAACAACATTACTGTGATTTCACGCCCGTCGCGACGCGTGATAGAATCAAATACGAGTCGAAAATCCTCACTTGGTAAATTACTCATCAACTGTGGGACGCGAAAGATGCTAATCACCAAAGTCGAACTTGAAAACATCAAGAATTACGAAGCGGGCAGCTTCGAGTTTGAAGCGGGCGTAACTGCTATCAGCGGGCCGAACGGCGCGGGCAAAACTACGATCATCGAAGCGATCGCGTGGGCGTTGTTCGATCAACTGCCATATAAGAAGGAAGACTTTTTGCGCCGCGGGGCAAAAAAAGGCGCTGTGCGCGTGACTTTCGCCTCCGCGCTTGACGGGCGCGAATACACTGTCTATCGCGACACCTCGACGGGTTATTACATCTATGACCCGATAACGAAGATGAGGCTCGTCGAGCAGAAACAGCAAGTCGGCGCATATATCAAACAGCATCTGGGCGTCGAAGCCGGGGCCGATCTCAAATCATTGTTCACTTCAACCATAGGCGTGCCGCAGGGCACGTTCACCGTTGATTTTGCGGAGCAGGCGTCAAAGCGAAAGATAAGTTTTGACAAAGTTCTCAGAGTTGACGAGTACCAACGCTCGGCAGAAGATTTGCGCTCGCTTGTTCGGCTCGTTGAAACCCACGAAGGCGAACTGAGAGAAGAGATTGCTCGCGTCGAAGTGGAGGTCGCGCAGCTTGACGGTTTGCTTGCCGAACGAGCGCGATATGAAGCGCACATCGAGCAAATGAAAGAGGCGCTTGCCGAGGCGGAAACTGAGCGCGACCAGGCTCGAATCGAATTAGAGCGATTCGGCGAGTTGCGAAAGAGCATTGAGCAGATGACCGCTGATTCAGCAGCCCTGAATTCGCGCACTGAAGAATCCGAGCGACGACTGGCTGAAGTGTCTCAAGAAGTAAAACGATCGCGTGAAGCAAGAGACATTGTCGCGGCGGCGGCGGCGGGCTACGCGGCTTACAACGAAGCTAATGCGAAACTTGCGGAACTGGAGCCGCAAGCCTTAGAGCGTGACACGCTCAAAAAAGAATTGTCGGAAAAAGAGCGAGAGCATTTCCGTGTGGAGGCTCTGGTTCAAACGCAGCGAGACAAGGTTGCGCAGCTTGAGGCAGACGGCAAAGAGGTCGAAAGGCTCGCTCCGTTTGTCGGCGAGCAGGAGCAAATCGAAAAGCGTCGCGCCGATCTGCAAACTCAACTTGGCGAGATCAATGCGCTCAGGCGGCGACAGGAAGCGGCTACGAAAGAATTGGAAGCTCTGCGCGTTGATTACGTGGATGTGTCGAAGAAAATCGAAGAAGCTGAAAAGATGCGCGAAGCTGCTGAGCGCGTGCCCGCGCTTGAGCAGGATCGGCGAGCGTGCGAAGAAGAGTTGCGCGAGATGCGCGTCCAGCTTGCGCGCATCGGCGAGCGCAAGAGCGAGTTGAAGCGTGTGCGTGAGTCTATCGCAAAGCTCAATGGCGAGATTCAAACGCTCGAAAAAGAGATCGAGTCCGCGTCGAACGCAGAGCACCTTGCGACCAGCCTGCCGCAACTCGAATCCGATTACAGCGCAGTCTTTGAAGAAGCAACCTCGTTGAGATTGAGCATCGAGCGTGAAGAGAAAATACTCTCGAAGATGAAAGGCGGTTTATGCCCTCTGCTTTCCGAGCGATGCCTGAACATGAAGGATGGGCAGGGACTCGATCAATTCTTTAAGCTGCAAGTAGGCAACGAACGCGAACGATTGAAGACCACTGAGCGCGCGAAAGAAGCGATACAGATCAAGCTCAACGAAGCGAAAGCCGCGTCCAGGGCGACGGCCGGGCTTTCGAGCCAGCGCGTCTATCACGCTCGGCTCGTTCAAGACATAGAGATTGAGCGAAAGAATGCCGCGCGGTTTGAGAGTGAAATATCCGATACGACAATCAACGATCAGGCAAGACGGCTGCTTGAACAGCGACTCGGCAAGCTTGAATTAGACCTGAAAGAAGCGCAGGTTGCGCGCTCGAAATTCGAGAAGCTCGACTTGCTCAGAGAGCGCAAAGAACAATTGAAGGCCGGAGGGAGCGAGAAGAGAAAAGAGCGCGAAGAATTGGAATCGCGCCTGAGCTTATTGGCCGGGTTGAATGATGAGCTTGACCGGATTAGCCAGCGCCTCGGCGAGCTTGACGATCCGCGCGCACGCTCTCGGATGTTGCGCGACGGGCTGGCGAAAGAAGCGGAAACGCGCAGTCTGCTCCAGGAGCTTGAAGAACGTGAGCGGCAGATGGCGGCTTTCATTCAAGATTTGCTGAAAAGGCTGGAAGACTTTGCCTCGCTCGATCAGCAGTTGACACAGGCGCGCGAGCGTCGCGCTGCCTCTGAAAGAGATCATCGCGATTACATTGAGGGCCAGCCTATCGCGGCTTTGCTTGAAGAACGAGAAAAAGAGATGGACGCTCTCACGCTTGAACTCAAGAGCAGGCGAGAGCAATTAGAAACGTTAGATCGTGACTTGAAAACGGCGCGGGCAAGCTATGATGAAACGAAGCATACGTCGGTCAAGGCGCAGTTGGAAGAACTGATCAATCAGGTTGCCGCGCTCGGCTCTGAATTGAACGTGTCAGCGGGCAGATTGGAAGAGATCAACAGTGACATTGATAAATTGATGGTGGCGAAAAAGCGGCTGGAAAAACTGACGGCTAAAAAAGAGCGATATGGGCAGTTGTCCGCGTTGTCGGAATTTATTCGAGACCTGTTAAGAAAGGCAGGGCCTTTCATAACAGAAGCTCATCTGCAATCAATCTCGATTGAAGCAAATCAACTTTATCGCGAAATCACTGGCAACCCGATGGTCTCGCTCAGATGGGATTTCGGATATGAAATCATCCTTGAAGAAGAAGGGCACGAGCGCCCGTTTGTGAGTTTGTCCGGGGGCGAGCAGATGGCTGCCGCGCTTGCAATCAGGCTTGCGCTGCTCAAAGAGCTGTCGGACCTGAGAATAGCTTTCTTTGATGAGCCGACGACAAATATGGATGAAGAGCGTCGGCGCAACCTCGCGCAGCAGATAGGGCGCATCAAAGATTTCGATCAGCTTTTTGTCATCAGCCACGACGACGCATTTGAAGGCTTCACTGATCGGGTCGTTTCCGTAAGAGGACAAGCCGAAGGCGATTTGCGATGAGGGCTTAAATCGAATGCGAAAGCTTCCAGCACGTCTACTGGCATTACCGCGAACCGCAGAGTGGATCGTCCGCAATGTTCTGCTGGTCGGTTTTTTCCTGTTGTTAATGCTGATTGCGGGATTGGGGTATTTAAGCTGGCAGAGCTTCCGCGAATTAGAAAACGAGATCACCCTTATTCGCCAGTCGGAAGTCATCCACAAGAGCGCAGTCAGTCTTATTTCCGAAACCGCCGGAAAGATTCAAGCGTATGCCCAAACTGCGTTAGCCAATGAGGAATCCAAGCCCGTTTCTTTCGTTGCCAGGCAAAAACTCAAGACGCTCAAAGTCGAGATGGACGAGCGAATTAAGAATATGCGGCTTACCTCTTTATCTGATACCGAAAAATGGCGCGAGTTTGAATCCGCATTTGAGGCTTACTGGGAAAAGATCAATTCCAAAACAGCGATAGACTGGTTCGCCGAGCGTGAGCGAATGACAGGAGCTATAGCCGGACTTGAACATTACGTCCGCGCCGAGCTGGAAGAAAATGACAAACGCATCAAGGCGTTGAGCGAAGCAGAGCGTAAGAAAGAAGGCGCGGCCACAGCGGTTGTTTTGTTCGTCAGCTTTGTTGTCGCCGTCTTAACCTTTTATGAAATCCGCAAAATCATGAAGAAGTTGAGCCTCGCATACGCAGAAAGCTCGGCGTCGAGGGATTATCTGAGGTCGTTGCTCGATAGTCTGGATTCGGGAGTCGTCGTCGTCGCGGAAGACGGCAGGGTTGAAACCGTGAGCCGCTCTTTTCGCCGCTTGACAGGCCTGGGCGCAGAAACAGAGGTCGAGCAAGACTTCAAAGAACTGTTTCAGGATAGCCCTTTCTTAGTTGAGAAGATTTCACAAGGCTTGAGCAATCCGGGTCGAGTGAACCGCTACCAGGGCAGCCTTGAATTGGGAGACGGGAAGCTCTTCGATGTGTTTGCCTCTCCGCTGGTCATTAACGAAGAGCGTCGCGGGATGATTCTGGTCTTTGTTGATATGACGGAAACCGCTCGCACGCAGGCGGAACTTCGACGCAACCGCGCGTTGAGCGCAGTGGGCCAGATGACTGCGCAGATAGCGCACGAGATTAAGAACCCGCTCGGCAGCATTCGATTCGCCACAGAAGTGATAAAGAGAAGAGGGCCAATCAGTCAAAGCGATGCTGAAACACTTGCAGTGATTGACCGCAGCGTGGATCATCTTGCGACGATCGTTGCCGAGTTAGCCGATTTCGCCCGACCAAAGGAACTGAAACGCACGGAGATCAATTTGAACAACCTGCTTGATGATGTGATGCCGATGGTGGCTGATCGTCTGAGCGTCAAACGCGTAGAGGTCGAAAAACACTACTCGCCAGACCTTCCCGTCGGCCAGTATGACGCAACCGAGTTGAAAAAGCTCTTTTTGAATCTGATAATAAATGCTATAGATGCCAGCGAGCTTGGCGGATCAATTGAATTGAGGACGAAAGTAAATGGCAGGCGCGAGATAACTGTGGAAATAGCTGATCGCGGGTCCGGGATGGACAAAGAGACGCTCGGTCGTCTGTTCGAGCCTTTTTATACGACGAAAGAGAAGGGGACGGGACTGGGGATGGCTATCGCAAAGAAAATAACGGAATTACACAAAGGCGACCTGCTTATAATGAGCAAAAAGGGCGAGGGGACGACAGCCACTGTGCGGTTGCCGATTATTTAAAGCATACGGACAACATAAAGCCTCTCTGGAAACGTCACAAGGAATCATGAACAAATTGCCCTGCCAGGAAGTCGAGAAGTTATGGAGGTAAATGTTATGCAATCGAGATCGTCTTTAAGGTCAGCGATGGTTTTTGCGCTCGCGCTTGGTTTGATTCTAGGGTCATCTCTCATTTCATTCGCGCAGGACAGTCGCCCCCGTCGTAGTTCACGCCAGAATCAGGACAACTCCTGGACTATCCCGGAAGACTCCGTAATCAGCGTGAGAATGAACGGCACGCTGAGTTCAAGGACTTCGCGCGTCGGGGATAAATTCACTGCGACTGTTGATATGCCCGTTTATGTTAATGGCAGAGAAGTAATCCCGGCTGGCGCGATTGTCGAAGGGCGAGTCACGCAGGTGACGCCCGCGAAACGCATGAGCAAGTCAGGGACTATAGCGATTGATTTCGATGACTTGGTCTTCCCGGATGGGTCACGAGTTGATCTCGATGGCAATTTGACTTCTAATGACCCTGAGGTTCGGGAAAGGATTGACGATGAGAGTCGTGTATCAGGGCACAACGACAAACGTACAGGCGTATTTGTCGGAGGCGGCGGAGCCGTAGGCGCAGTGCTTGGAGGCATCGCCGGCGGGGGCAAGGGAGCAGTTGTTGGAGGCGTATTAGGCGCAGGCGCAGGCATTGCTGGCATACTTCTCTCGAAAGGCGAAGAGGCTCAAGTGCCATCGGGCACGTCTTTCGGCGTTCAACTCAGGCGGCCAATTGTTATGAGAGATGGGTATGCTAATCAACAACCGGATAATGGCGGCTATCGCAATGCTGATCCGAATGCAGACCCACGCAATGCTGATCCACGGAATGTAGACCCGCAGGACGACCCGCAATCGGCTCGAACGCAGCCTCCAGACCTGATTAGAAATCACCCGGCCGAAGCCAGTCCGAGTGATTCAATACCGGATTCCACAGAGCCTGAGCCTGAACCACGTACGGAACCGGCAGCGCCGACCGGCCCGCCGCTTCCGCTTTCATCGCCTGAAATGATTACGCGCGCGCAAGTAGCTCTTAAAGAACAAGGCTATTATGAAGGCGAAGTGAACGGCACAATGAACGCGCGCACTTCAAGTTCCCTCAAGGCGTTTCAGCGCGAAAACAACTTGCCTGAGAGCGGCGAGCTTGATCCGCCGACCGCGAAGAAACTGGGAATACTTGGCGCTTCAAGTCCTGTATCAAGCATAGGGAGCGGAAATGGACGCGCCGATAGACCAACAGACAGACCTGTAAATAGGCCCATAGACACTGGCCGCCCAGTTGAGCGCGCTAATGATCCGGCTTCTGATGATCGAACTGTGATGGCGAATGTCTTGTCTGCGACGGCCAACAGAACCGCTGACGGCGCGATATACGTGTTAATGAACACTCAGGCTAATACAGGCGGGTGGCGCTGGTACGGCGAACACGTTGTCAACGGAGACACTCTTGAAGTATATGCGAGAGCCGTCCGGCCTACGGGAATGGTGACTCAAGCTCTGACGAGAGGAAAGATAGAGCTGAAAATCATGGACGGTGTTGAATATGTGCGCCGAGTGGTTATTCACTCGTCAGGCGCAGATCAGGCAATCCCGCTCGGCGCAAATGGCAATGCGAGTTCGGGCGCGAACTCGCCACGCAATACTGGTTCAGGCGCGGACATGCCACGTGGTAATGCGACGAATTCGGGAGCTGACCTGCAACGCAAGGCGGAAGAGTTGGCGGCTGAATACCAGCGCTTACAGGAAAGGCAGGCGGCCGGAAACAACGATGCGGGGGTTGAACTTTTATTCGCGCTTGATAATTTTGCCAATGCAACTCGGCTTTATGCGCGATTGATCCCGTCACTCAGAAGCCCGGAAAGCCTCAGAAGCGCAACGCTCTCCATGGCGCGGCAGGCCAGAAGGACTGATCTTGTTATCACCTCAACAGATCGCGTTGCCGATTCCGTAATGATGAAATGGGATGTGATTCGCCAGGATGTTTTGCGACTCATGCAGACCTACAACATCGCATCATCAGAACTCCAGGACTGATTCGACAGAAGTAATCTTTTAATTCTCAAACAGACGCGGGTGGCTTTGTAGTAACAGAGGCCACCCGCTTTTGTCTGTCGAATGAATGCAATATAATGCTTCAGCCAATGCTTTAAGATGCAGTCATGATCAACTATTAACAACCCGATGAAAGACCTCGAAGAAGAAGCCAAAAGCATTTTTCTGCAGATGTTAAACAGGGTGGACCCTGCCGGATTAATCAAAGAAAGATTTGTAGTCGAAGGCGATACATTATTTATAGACGAAGCGCCCGTTCGATTATTGGATTATGCGGAAGTTATCTTGATTGGTTTCGGCAAAGCAAGCGCGAGCATGGGAGTTGTTGTTGAAGAGAGGCTGAAGGATTGGATTACCAGGGGCCTCCTTGTTACAAACCGCCGACCACAGGTCGAAATTAAATCTGAAATAATCGTAGCGGGTCATCCATTACCTGATTCCAACAGTTTGATGGCGGGCCGAAAAATTATTGATACTCTTCAAGCTTGCGACGAGCAATCGTTGATAATCTTCTTGATTTCCGGCGGTGGTTCTGCGCTCATAGAGTCGCCTTTATTTGATGAGATAACACTTGAGGACATCAAAGAGTTGAACCGGATTCTTATAAGTTGCGGGGCATCTATTCAGGAAATCAACGCTGTGCGGAAGCACTTGTCTAAAATAAAAGGCGGAAGATTGGGTTTTCTAACAAAGAACTCGAAGTGCATAGCGCTATACATCTCTGATGTAAACAACGGAGATATGAAGTCCATTGCTTCAAATCCTCTTCTGCCCGAAGATCTTACTTTAGAAGAATTTTATCAGGTTATAGAAAAATATAGCTTACTGGAAAAGCTGCCTGCTTCAATAGGGAGGCTGGCTCGAAACAAGCTAATACCTCGTTTGCCAAAGTGGTTTGTAGAAGATGAGCACACGCACAGGAATATGGTTTTAGCGGAGAACAAGGATGCGCTGAGAGTCATCGCGGAGATTGCAGACAGGCTTGGATATGAAGTAAAGGTTAATTTGAACATCGTGGAAGGCGATTACAGGAAGGCTGCTGAAGAGTTGATTCGTGAACTGAGCGACCTTCGTCAGTTGCACAGCGGCCGTAGCGTGTGTTTGATTTCCGGCGGCGAAGTTTCGTGCCCTGTCGTGGGTCGTGGAGCTGGCGGACGCAATCAGGAATTTGTTTTATACACTGCTTCGCGAATGGCATCTTCCGGCCTGGAAAACTCTGTAGTGCTGTCTTGTGGAACAGATGGAATTGATGGGAACAGCTTTGCAACCGGCGCGGTTCTCAGCGTAGAGGGCGTCAAATTGGCGGGGAAGAGAAATGTGGGTTTAGACAGCTATTTTCAAACCAGCGATTCTCAGGCTTTTTTTCTGGAATTCGGCGGACTTGTTGTAACTGGACCCACAGGAAGCAATGTAAGAGATATAAGAATCATGCTCGCGCGATGAAGATGGTTCTATGAAGCTGAAAGGAATTACACATGGATTTTACTATTCTCATAGTAGATGATGAACCGGCTGCCCGTTATGGAATGAAGAGGGCTTTGGAGAAAGAGGGCTATCGCATTCTGGAAGCGGAAAGCATCGCGACGGCAGAGCGATTTGTTGAGAGTTCAGCCCCCAGCGTCGTGCTCTTAGATGTTAAACTCGCTTCCGAATCCGGCCTTGATTATTTGCCGACCCTGGCCGCACGTAAAGACGCTCCTGCGGTCATCATCGTCACTGCGCACGGCTCGGAACGCATGGCCGTAGATGCAATCAAAACCGGCGCTTATGATTATCTTGCCAAACCATTTGAAGTAGATGATCTCAGAGTTTTAGTACGCAATGCCGTTCAATCGCATGTGCTTAGAGTCGAGAATGAGCGACTTCGCTCTGAACTATCCGGCACGGGGACGTTTGGGCAGTTGATAGGCTCATCTCCGGCAATGACGAGAGTCTATTCATTAATCGAAAAAGTTGCTCAGACCGAGGCAAACGTTTTAATCACGGGTGAATCAGGGACCGGGAAAGAGGTGGTCGCCAGAGAAATTCACGCCCGCAGCGATAAGACGGGTGATTTCATAGCCATGAATTGCGCAGCAATGCCTGAAGAATTGATTGAGTCGGAACTCTTCGGTCACGAAAAAGGAGCCTTCACGGGCGCGGCGGGGAAGAGGTTAGGAAAGTTTGAAGCTGCAAATAAAGGCACTCTGTTTTTGGATGAAATTGGTGACATGAGTCTTTCAACGCAAGCCAAGGTTCTGCGGATACTGGAAGACAAAAAGTTTCAAAGGTTGGGAAGCAATGAGACGCTAACCAGTGATGCCCGAATCATCAGCGCTACGAATAAGAATCTTGAGCGGGAGGTCGAACTGAAGAATTTCAGAGAGGATTTATATTATCGGCTTTGTGTAGTAAACATAAATATTCCTCCGCTTCGAGAAAGAAAATCGGATATTCCCGCGCTTGCACAGGTATTTTGTAATCGCTTTTCTCTGGCCTATAGAAGAGATGCTTTGACGCTTGCTAAAGCAGTTCTTAAAGCATTACTTGAATATGATTGGCCGGGAAATGTTCGACAGTTAAGAAATTGCATTGAAAGAAGTGTGGTATTAGCTGAGACAGACGAAATTACTTTAGATGTGTTACCTCAGGAAATACTCGGTAAATATCCGCAAAAAGAAAGCTTAATGCCCGAGTCGGATTTAATAGAAGTTCCCGCATCGCTTGATTTCAAAGATGCAAAAAAGGAGTTTGAGCGGAAATATATTGAGAAATGCCTGGATCAAACCTCAGGTAATATCACCCAGGCAGCCGCGATTCTTGGGATACATCGTCAGAGCTTGCAGCACAAGATTAAGGAGTTAGGTTTAACCAAGAAGTTTATTTTAAACGATTGATTTTTATCGCTTAAAAGGGAATGTCATCGTCAGTAATAGGGCCAGCGCCAGCCGGTTCAGATTGTGGATTAGCTTTAGGGCTTCTTTCCTCTCGCGGTGCGCTTCCCTCATCGCCGCGTGATCCTATGAACTGCAGGTCTGTGGCATTAATTTCCAGGCTCGTTCTAGTATTGCCATCTCTGTCTTGATATTCGCTTTGAGACAATCGCCCTTCGATATAGACCTGTTTTCCTTTGCTGAGATATTGGCTGGCGACTTCGGCTTGCCTGCGCCAGAGATTTACTCTAAACCACGTAGTATGATCTTGAAATTCGCCGGATTTATCTTTTTTGCGCTCAGTGGTCGCCACAGTAAAGTTGCAGACAGGGGTGCCGTCCGGAGTGTAACGCAATTCGGGATCGCGGCCTAAATAGCCTACCAAAATGATTTTATTGAACGATGCCATAGTTGTCTCCTTAAAAATCTGAACTGATCATCAAGTGTTTGGGGATTGTATCACAATCACATCTTATAATCACTTGCATCATCAACTATATCTTCCGGCCAATCATCATCGTCTATGGCTGAGTCTTCAGTAATTGAAGCGCTTGAGTTCTTGATCACCTCATCGTTTACATAGATCGGGCAATCAACCCTGAGAGCCAGAGCGATTGCATCACTGGGCCTTGAATCAACGGTGAAAACTTGCCCATCGCGAGTCATTTCGATAACTGCAAAAAACGTGTTGTCTATTAAATCAGTAATTATGATCCTTCTTACCGAAGCCCCAAGTTCCCATATGATGTTTTTAACCAGGTCATGAGTCATCGGTCTTTGAGTCGCCAGCTTTTCGATCTCAACTGCGATGGCATTTGCTTCAAATGCGCCGACCCAAATCGGAAGCATTGCCTCGCCATTAACATCTTTCAGGATGATAATGGGCGTATTGGCAGCCGGGTCCATCATCAGTCCTCTGATCTTCATTTCGATTTCCATATTGATCTCCTCGCTCAAACCAGTTCGGATGACTGTCAACACCCACTTGGCGACTATTAAATCATAACCGCCTTTCAATGTCTACCAATGGATTCTTCAGCATATAGCTTACTGATCAGAGAGCTGAAAAAGAAGTGGAACGCTCTAATTGATCAATCTTTGCCCTTTAATATGCTTAACTCTATCCCTCCCACTTGACACATTTCCTGCTTCGCATTACGATGCAAAAGCTTCAAGCAGGAGGAATTCTTAGCCGATGGTAATCGCGATTGCCAATCAGAAGGGAGGGGTGGGTAAAACAACAACGGCTATCAACTTATCGGCTGCCCTTGCCAAGTCAGGCAAAAAGGTTCTCTTGATTGATCTCGACCCACAGGGCAACAGCTCTCTTTCCTTTCTGGATCATAAAGTTATAGAGCAATCCATTTATGATCTGCTCACGGATTCCAATGCAAGCCCCGAAGATATTATTAAATCAACCTCAATCGCCGGTTTAGATGTCATGCCTTCTCGGATAAATCTGGCAAAATTTGAAAGCAAGCTAATCGGCGAATTTGATGCTCCCTTCAGGCTGAAAGATAGAATAGACGGACTGATTAAATCTTATGATTATATTCTCATTGATACGCCGCCAACTTTGGGATTGATTACGGTGAATGCGTTAGTCGCCTCGGACTATGTTCTGGTTCCTATTCAACCATCTTACTTTGCTCTTGAAGGAACGGATGATCTTTTGGAGACGGTTGAAAAGGTCAAAGCTCGCCCCAATCCAAGGCTTCAGGTACTTGGAGTGGTTATAACGCTGCTTGATAAAAGAACAACGCTGGCAAGAGACATTCAGGAGCAGATCAGAACGGTTTTTGGAGATAAGGTTTTTTCGACCGTTATAAGCAAGTCAGTTCGTCTAGAAGAAAGCCCCGCCTACAAGGAGACGATTTTTACGTTTGCGCCGACGTCAAGTGGCGCACACGAGTATTCGAGTTTATGTGATGAGGTGATGAGTCGTGTCTAAAAGAGGTCTACCAGGCAACTTCAAACTGCGTCATGACGCCCATTATGTCGAATTGCTCACGAGTAAAAGCGCGGGCGCTCCTGTTGGTCGCATGATTCCTATTGATAAACTCGCTCCAAACCCCAATCAGCCGCGTGTGGAGATAGGCGACCTGTCTGAACTGGTATCTTCAATCAGCCAGAAAGGTGTATTGGAGCCTCTGCTGGTTCGTCCGAGCGATGTTGGCGGTCGTTTTATGATTATCAGCGGCGAGCGGAGATATCGCGCAAGCCTAGAGGTCGGGCTTACCGAGCTTCCCTGTATTGAGATGGATGTTGATGACAGGGATGTCGCCGAAATTTCATTGATAGAGAATCTGCAGCGAAAAGATTTAACGCCGTTTGAAGAGGCCGATGGCCTGAAAGCTTTATCTGAACGCTTCGGTTATACTCACGAAGAGATTGCATCAAAGATTGGCAAATCGCGAACTACGATAACCGAATCGCTTTCTCTTGCCGCGATTCCAAAGGATGTAAGAGACCTATGTCGGCGCGCCGACATTTCATCTAAGTCAATGTTGTTGCAAGTAGTTAGGCAGCCAACTGACGACGAAATGAAACGGATGGTCGAAGAAATTCGGGCGGGCGGACTTACCAGAGACGAAGCTCGAAGCGCGCGAAAGGGGCAGACTAAAAAAGAAAAAGGATACGTTTTTAAGTTCAAGGCCAAGAATCAGTCCTGGTCGCTTGTGATCAAATTTCGGAAATCTCAGGTGAAAAGGGAAGAGATGAGAGAAGCTTTGATGAGCGCCCTCGATCACCTTGACGATAAAGAGTAATTCTACTTTTGACTGGCCTGTTTTCGGGCCAATTCCTCCTTATACTTCTTAGCCAATTTTTTTGCCATCCGGTCGAGTCTGGGCTTGAAGGGCTTCAATAGTCGGACTCTGAGCCCGCCTTCCTGCTCTCTCCATTTCTCAAAACTCTTTTCTACATAGAGCCTGCACGCCGTTTCCAGTTGGTTTTTCTTAATGCCTTTTGAGAGTGTCAGGTAATAGTGTTGAGCGATTAGTGAAAGAATTATCTGCGCCAGATTCGATTTTAACGCGAGTTTTGTCAGGAGATTCTTTGGAAACTTCTTTTTCGGCGCTAAAATTGTCATTGCTACTTCGGCCCACGCCATCTGTCCGGGCATTTTAGGGTGATATAATGCCGGCAGGTTTGCACGTTGGGCCGCAGTTAATCTGGGCTCTGTTATCTGATCTACAAATACAATCTTGGTTAGCCCTCTCAAGTGTTCTGCAGGAACGATGCTTAGGATTCGCTCTACTTTGCCGTTCAAGTCTTTGATTGAATCCGAAGATTTAACTTCAAGTTTTACGTTCATAATACCTTTCCATTTTGTTGCAGTATAACGCTATATATTGTTATTTAATACTTAACGTATTACGTTATTTGATTTTTCAATAGCTTCTATTCTTCTTTCGAGATCTCTTACCGTTTTTTGAATTATAGGTAACCGAGCAAACGCAACTGTTGCTCTTAGCCAAATCTTATTGTCGATCTCTGGGGAGCCTGAGACCACTTTTCCGGGCTCAATTGAATGACCTATGCCTGCTTGAGCCGTTGCCATGGCTCGGTCTCCGATTGTCAGGTGACCGGCTACGCCGACCTGACCGGCGAGAATCACCTCGTTTCCTACTTTTGTAGAGCCTGCAAGCCCCACTTGCGCGCAGATCAGGCTATTTTTCCCAATGGCTGATCCGTGCCCAACCTGAACCAGATTATCAACC
>JADMIO010909317.1_pt1 | contig 21565 bp, 20 predicted proteins | sample 8958161 | NCBI WGS metagenome assembly JADMIO01 (sample SAMN16585339, study PRJNA669376) | soil metagenome | isolation source: Crop rotation soil | place: USA: Cullars Rotation, Alabama | collected 2011
GACCCGCTCCGACGATCACGACGTCGCGGGTGTGAGTTTGATCGATGGAGTCGTTGAAGCCGAGGCAATCCGCGATCTGGTGGTTGGTCGGATTTCTGAGCACCGCGGTGTTGCGGCAAATTAGAACGGGAAGGTCAGAGAGCGAAAACTGGAAGTGATCCAGCAACTCCTGCACTCCCGCATCGTGATCGGGGTCGACCGACGCATAGGGATGCCCGTTGCGCGTCAGAAACTCCTTGATGCGAAGGGTGTCGGAGGAGTGATTGGAACCGACGAGCAGGACGTCGGCGAACCCGCCGCTTATCAGCCCAACGCGCCGCAACAGAAAGGCGCGCACGAACACCTCGCTGAGGTCGGCATCGGTCTGAATGAGAGCGAGTAGCCTGTCCCGATCGATCTCGACTATCTCGCCGTCCAGACACACGCGGAGAGTGACCAACGCCGGGCGGCCGGAAAGGATCGAGACTTCGCCAGTGAATTGACCGGCTCGTAGTGTGCGCACGCGAATACCGCCGCCGCCCCTCAGCTGCACTCCCTCGATCGCCCCCGACAGCACAACGTAGAAGTGAGTGACCGGCTCACCCGCATCGATCAGTACCTCTCCAGCCTTCACTTCGCGCCGATGCCCCTGCTGTGAGATGCGGGTGAGCTGGGCGTCACTCAGCACCGGGAAGGTGTGATCCGCGTCGTCCGTGGTCGCCAGGGCGGCAAGCGTTTCGGCAGGTGCAGTCATCGGGATTCCGTTTGTACTACGATTAAGCGATCGGCGTTGAAAGCCGGGAGCACTCGCACTCCATAGGATAGCATCTGACGCAACCTTTCGCGCCGCGCCCTCAACTGGACGTTTAACCGGCTCTGATTGCGATGACTAAGGCAGCCGTTACGTCGCGGCAGCGATGGACCCTGGTCGCGACGATTATCGGGTCTTCGATGACATTCATCGACGGAACGGTGGTGAACGTCGCTCTTCCGGCGCTCCAGAAGAGTCTCGACGCCACCATCACGGATGTCCAATGGGTGATCGAGGCTTACACCCTGTTGCTTGGGGCCCTCATTCTCATCGGCGGCTCGCTTGGTGACCAGCTCGGGCGCAAGCGAATCTTTCTGATCGGAGTAGTTTCGTTTACAGCGGCGTCGATCTGGTGCGGGTTCGCGTCGTCGCCGTTGATCCTCATCATCGCGCGAGCATTGCAAGGAATTGGAGCCGCGCTGCTCGTTCCGGGAAGTCTGGCAATCATCAGCGCGACCTTCGAGGGCGCCGAGCGGGGACGAGCGATCGGCACGTGGTCAGGATTCAGCGCGATCACCACCGCGATCGGTCCGGTACTCGGCGGTTGGCTGATCGAGAATATCAGCTGGCGCTCGGTGTTCTTCATCAACGTTCCATTAGCCGTTGTCGTCGTTTGGGTATCGATACGCTACATGGATGAGAGCAGCGATCCCTCGCGGACGCGCCGAATTGACTGGCTTGGAGCGGCGCTCGCCGTTGTTGGTCTTGGCGGAATCGTGCTCGGATTGCTCGAGTGGCCGGTGCCTGGAGCCAGCCATTCGCTGGTGATTGGCTCACTGATCGCCGGCGTGATCGCGCTGGGCATGTTCGTCTTCGTGGAGCACCGCGAGCGCAACGCAATGATTCCACTTCATCTTTTCGCAACGCGTTCCTTCACCCTGACCAACGTGTTGACGCTCCTTCTGTATGGAGCGTTGGGAATCGTGTTCTTCATCCTCCCGCTGCTGCTGATTCAGGTGCAGGGGTACTCAGCGACGGCAGCGGGCGCGGCTTTTCTGCCTTTTCCGATCATAATGTTCGCGTTGTCACGCTGGTCCGGAGGTCTGGTTGACAGTGTCGGCCCGCGAATCCCGCTGACAATCGGGCCGCTCATCTCGGCCGCTGGATTCGCGCTGTTCGCGCGGGTCGGGATCAGCGGCTCTTACTGGACAACGGTTTTTCCGGCGGTGATCGTGCTTGGCTTCGGAATGGCGATTACCGTCGCGCCGCTGACGACAACGGTGATGACAGCGGTGCCGTCGGATCACGCAGGAGTCGCGTCGGGGATCAACAACACGGTCGCCCGCGTCGCTGGACTGCTGGCGATAGCAGGATTCGGAATTGTGCTGACGCGCTCATTCAGTAGCTCGATCGATCCAAAGCTCGCGGGGATGGGATTCACCAGCGACGCGCATGCGCGCATCGAAAAGGAGCTACCCAAAATGGCCGGTGCGGATTTGCGGAGTGTTGGCCTCGATCGACAGCGACAGAATCAACTCGAGCAGGACATTCGAACAGCGTTTGTTCGCGGCTTCCGAATCGTGATACTCGAAGCCGCGGGTGTCACCATTCTTTCGGCACTGGCAGGACTGGGTGTCAAATCGACCGAGAAGCGGTAAAGACATCGACACGCTCGGCGAACATTTGCAGCAGGCTGGCCCGGCCCCCACTGACGTCCGCGCGCATCGCTTCGGCCCGCGCGACCCGCCTTTGGCTGGCCTCGATCGCCGTGGAAGACCACATTCATCGACGAATATGACCGAGCCCGCCAAGTCTCCGCGGAACTCGACGCGACAGGGCCGCTACCTGGCTGTCATTACCGCCGTCGCGTTCTTGGTGTCGCTGGTTTTTCCAGTTGCCGCCGGAATTGTAGCGGAGGCTTCTGCTCTGCCCGGCTGGTGGCCGATAGCCGACGTTGTGTTCGCGTTTATCCTCGCCGCTCTCACAATTACCGTGGCAGCGCGGTTCGATCGACGCAAAACACTGGAAATCGAGCGCACGACTTATCGGGTTCACCGGATCGTCCTGAACCTGATCCTGATCTTATTGGTGATTTTCCTCGTTGCCGGCGACCGCGTTCGGTGGACAATTTTTCTGCCGGGAATTGCGTGGCGAGGCTGGCTTTTTCTATATGCTTTCCCAGCGTGGCTTACCGCGCTGAGATCACAACCACTGGAGAAATGAATGTACGCTGAGCTGCTCTTACTTCGATTCATCCATGTCGTCGGTGCCATTGTCTGGGTCGGCGGTGGAGTCTATGCGGCATTCTTTCTGGTTCCGGCTCTCTTCGCGACGCCGCAGCTGATTCCGCAGGTGATGGACGGGCTGCAGCGCCGAAAAACCTTCGTGATTCTGCCGACGATCGGCCTGTTGGTGGTTCTCAGCGGTGTCCGGCTGCTGTGGATCGACTCGGCCGGTTTTAATGAAAGCTTCCTTTCCACCGGCGCGGGAAGAACGTTCTCCATCGGAGGCACCGCCGGCATTCTCGCTTTTCTGGTGCAGGTTCTTATTCAGAGGCCCGCCGGCCAAAGGCTCGGAAAAGTCGCGGCAGCGTTAGCAGGGTCTCCGTCTCCCGAGGAACGGCAACGACTAACTGCAGAAGCCGATCGCCTGCGTAAACGCAACAGCTGGTCCGTGCAGATGGCGGTCGGTCTGGGACTCCTTGCAGCGACGGCGATGTCCGTCGCGCGCTACATGTGAGCCTATGCGCGCTCGAACAGGGAGTTGAGCGCGCTGCGAAAGGTGATTCGTCTCAGATAGCCGAGCTCGTCACCGGCGAACGGCATCGGTGACACTCTGAATACCTCTTTCAGCGCGTTTTGCGATACGGTGTTGTCGACGCTGAGCAGGTCGAGAAGCCCAGTCGTGACTGGCGGATTCGGCAGGAACCGCTGCATTACCGATACGAGCGGTCTCAGCATCTTGATCGGCATCGATACGAGCGTGCGCGTCGTTCCCATCGCCACCAGAATTCGTTCGGTCATGTCGCGGAGGCTTAGCGGCGCCGGCCCACCCAGATCGTAGCTCTGGCGCACTGTTTCTTTTTTCTCGAGGCAGAGCCGGATTACGCGCGCCACATCGTCCACGGCGATCGGTTGGAAGCGTGCTCGGCCGCCGCCAGGCAGCGGAAAAAATTTCGGTGTCAGCCGGATGAGTCTGCCGAGCACGTTTACGAATTGGTCTTCGGGGCCGAAGATCACCGACGGCCGCAGCACCGTCCACTGGAGTCCGCTGGTCCTGATTGAATCCTGTGCGACGCCTTTGCTGTGGAGGAACGGATGCCTCGAGCGGCTGTCAGCGCCGTTTTGGGACATGAAGATCACGCGCTGAACATTCTCCGCGCGCGCCGCCGAGATCAGCCGCTCGGTCGCCGCGGTGTTCGTCTCGGCGTACTTCTCCGTTTTCTTCTCGATCGCGATTGCGGCAAGATGGACGACGGCACCGCACCCATTGAGCGAGCTGCGGAGCGCACCGGCGTCGCGCACGTCGCCTACGCGAAACTCAACCGGTAGTTGACCGAGAGCGAGAGCTGCTTTCGCCGGATCTCTGATCAGTGCCCGTACCTGCCAGCCGTGTTTCGACAACTCTCGGCAGGTATGGATGCCGACGAGTCCTGTCGCGCCGGTTATGAGAACCGGTTTTTTCTTGTCCGCCGAAAGCGCCTGCGGCTGCTCGGCAACTGCCGTGGCGGGCCCCCCTCCTTCATCTCCGAACGAGTAAGACCCGCGTCCGGCTGGGGACATCAAGTCTTGGGATTGTTGTCCACGCCGCGCGTACCTCGCACGACGATGCGATAGATGAGCAGGAACATCCCTACAGTGAGGAGGAGATGGATCCAGCCGGGGGCGGTCGTCGTGAAGGTGACGATCGCCCAAATCACAAGCATCAGAACACTCAAAATCAGCAGATAATCCATAGTGAAATTTCGTTGACCTTCGGTGTGACGACCGGTATGTTCAGAGAGTCTTTACGGCAGTTCCTGCAGGAAAAAATTCGACTTCATTGTTGGGGCGGGGAACTCACTTTTTGAGCCAACAAGTCCTTCGAGTGGGTTCGATAAACTGTGCTGACGTCATGCCCCAGTGCGGGGAAGGCGGTAGGCAAGGTGAGGACCTCATAAATTCGACCGGGCTTCAAAAAACCTCTCCGTCCCATTATTGAGGCTCCACCAATCTAGCGGTGGAGCCTCTCTGTTTTTGGGTATCTTATCCTAAACATGCCGCGTGTAACAGTCACCAGGCGCCTGCGCTTCAATGCCGCGCACCGCGTACACAATCCCGAGCTCTCCGATGCGGAGAACTCGCGCCTGTTCGGAAAATGCAACAATCCGAACTGGCACGGACACAACTACACCCTCGATGTCTCCGTCGAAGGCGAAATAGATCCCAAGACGGGATACGTCTGCGATCTGTCCGCGCTCAAGAAAATCGTCGAGCGAGAGATCGTCGACATCGTCGATCACAAGAACTTCAATCTCGATGTGCCGTTCATGAAGGGAGTGATCCCGACGTCGGAGAACATCATCACCGCCTTCTGGAAAATTCTTGCGCCGAAGGTGAAGCCCGGCAAACTCACTCGGCTCGTGCTATGGGAAACGGAGAACAACTATGTCGAGTACACGGGCGATTAAGGACCTTAAAGCAGTCGAGGAGAAAGAACCCTCGCAGGAATTTCAGGATCTGATTCGGCGACAGCTCGAGCTCGTCGGCGAGGATCCGAAGCGCGAAGGATTGCTCGCGACACCGCGCCGGGTCGCTCGCGCCATGACGTGGCTCACTCAGGGCTACAACCACACGGCAAAGGAAGTGGTTGGCAACGGCGTGTTCAAGGAAGCGCACGACAACATGATCATGGTGCGCGACATCGAGCTCTACTCGATGTGCGAGCACCACATGCTGCCCTTCTTCGGCAAGGCACACGTCGCCTACATCCCGAACGGCAAGATCGTTGGCCTCTCCAAGATTCCCCGCATCGTCGACGTGTTTGCGAGGAGGCTGCAGGTACAGGAACGGTTGACCGAAGAGATCGCCGAGGGACTCTGCAGCGTACTCCAGCCGAGCGGGGTGGGTGTGGTGATCGAGGCATATCACCTTTGCATGATGATGCGTGGAGTTCAGAAGCAGAACTCGAAGACGATCACGTCGGCATTGCGCGGAGTGTTTCGGGAAGATCCGAAGACCCGCGACGAGTTCCTGCGGCTGGCGCACAACGGCCGCGACTAGCGAGTGAGCACGCTCGCCGGAAAGAGTGCCGTCGTCACCGGCGCTTCGCGCGGAATCGGAGCGGGGATCGCGACTGCGTTGAGCGCGTCAGGTGCGCGCGTTGCACTGATCGCACGCAATCAATCGACACTGAAGGAGCGCGCGTCGCAGATCAAAGACTCGATTGCGATCACCGCCGACGTCACCGATCCACGCAGCGTCGAGCAGGCAACTGCGAGGATCCGATCGGAGCTGGGAGTGCCCGACATCATCGTCAACAACGCCGGAATCTTCAGTGTCGCAGTGGCGGAGGAGACGAGCGCCGAGCAGTTCATGACGATGCTCAACACCAATCTCGTGGCGCCATTTCTTTTTGTCCGCACATTTCTTGGCGAAATGAAGAAGAGAGGCAGCGGAGATATCGTCACAATAGGATCGATCGCCGATCGGACGATCTACTCGGGCAATGTGGCTTATTCCGCGGCGAAGTTCGGCCTGCGCGCGGTCCACGAAGTTTTGCGAACAGAACTCCGCGGGACTGGCGTCAGAACATCTCTGATCTCGCCCGCAGCCACGAACACCGACATCTGGAACGATGTGACGGTCACCGATCCTGTAACGCGCCCGCACTCGAAGCGGCCGATGCTCGAGCCGACCGACGTCGTAGCCGCGGTGATGTTTGCGCTGAACCAGCCACTGACCGTAAACATCGACGAGCTGCGCCTATCGCATAGCTGATCGACTCACTGACTCCCTGTGTTCATCGAGATGATCGACCTGCTGCGCTGCATCAACGCGCACGAAGATACCTGGCTGGTTGCTTCGTTCAGGGAGGTCACCAATCGGATCGTCACCGAGGGCACGCTCGGATGCCCGGTGTGTGGCGCTGAATATCAGATCACCAACGGCGTGGTGGATTTCTCTCGTGGCGAGAGCGTCGCCGATCATGAGGCCGAACGCGCTCACGTCGGTCACCGCCGCGAAGAGCTGGCGACGCGTGCCGGCGCGTACCTCGATGCGACTCAGCCCGGGACAACTATAGTACTGGGCGGTTTGTGGGCTTACGCGGCACAGGACCTTGCTGAGATGGCGGACCTGCGAGTGATCGCGCTCAACCCGCCGCGCGAAGTGAAAGATTCGGAGCGGGTGGGGGTGGTGCGGAGCGCCGGCGCAATCCCGCTGGCGGCGAACTCCTGCCACGGTGTAGCGCTTGACGCGTGGTTCGCCATCACGACAGTCGATGAAGCGGTTCGAGTGACGAAGTCGCTCGGTCGAATCGTCGGTCCGACCTCGCTGAACGCGTCGACGGCGGTGATCCTTGCGCACGACGAACAGTACTGGGTGGCGGAGAAAGCGCCCGAGATGATTCCAATCCGCCGACGTTGACAGTGTCTTAAAAAAGCTGGGGGTTATCACCCAGCGCGCCGCCACAATGCGTCGGGAACGCTGTGTACATATGGCGCTTTGGCTGACACCGCAATAACATACGGTCCCTCTTTTCATCGGAGATGGCGGACTGAAATACTCATTGTCCTCCACAATTCGTGCATCCATTTCTCCCACCGGTACGCGTCTTATGAGAAAAAGACTGCTCTTCGTGCTGACGAGCCTTTTCTTCGTGGCGGCGCAAGCATTCGCGCAGCAGCAATCAATCACGGGAAAGGTCACGACGGAGCAAGGCACGCCGTTGTCCGGCGTCACAGTCACAGTGAAAGGGACAAACACCAGAGCCGTTACAAACGACAACGGAACCTTTACGATCCAGGCACAGCCTGGACAAACGCTGCAATTCAGAACACTGGGCAAAGCGCCGGAAGAACGAGTCGTCAGCAGCGACGGCGTCGTTAACCTGCAGCTGCGCTCAGTCGCCACCAACCTCGACGCGGTTGTCGTAACCGCACTCGGTCAGAGCACTGCACAACGCGCGTTGGGTACCGCACAGCAGACAGTCCGCGGCCAGGACGTCGCCGAAGCGCAGCGCGAGAATTTCGTGAACTCGCTGCAGGGCCGTATCGCCGGCGTCGACGTTGTGAGCAGCTCGGGGGTTCCGGGCGCGTCATCCTCGATCGTCATTCGCGGCATCAGCTCCATCAGCAGCAGCAACCAGCCGCTGATGATTCTCGATGGCTTGCCGATGGACAATCGCACGCTGAGCACGGGTGTGCTGGCTTCGGACAACAACGCGACGTCTGCGTTCAGCAATCGAAGCGTCGATTTCACCAACCGCGCAGCGGATCTCAATCCGGAAGACATCGAGAGCATCACCGTCCTCAAGGGTCCGGAAGCAGCCGCGCTCTACGGAATTGACGCCGCCAACGGTGCCATCGTCATCACCTCGAAGCGTGGTAAGCAGGGCGGTGGCCTCCAGTACAGCAACAGCTTCCGGTTTGAGACAACCAGAGCGAAGCCGGAGCTGCAGAAGATCTGGGGCCCAAGCGGAATTCTGAGCAGCCCGTTTGCCGCGACCAATTCCTTTGCGTACTTCGGTGATCCCTATCCAGCCGGCACCAAGTTCTACGACAACATCGGCAACTTCCTGCGGACGGGAAAAACAGCGACGAATAACTTCGCGTTCAGTGGTGCAACCGCGGACGACAAAATCAACTATCGTCTCGCGACTTCGTTCGACAAGCAGCAGGGTGTTGTCCCGAGCTCCGACTACAGCCGCGTCAATGTGACCGGCGCATCGCAGGCGCAAATTCTATCGTGGTTGAACACCGATCTGTCGATGGCCTACAGCACCGCGACGAACGATCAGGTTTATAAGGGCGAGATCGGGCCATTGATGGGTTTGATGACCTGGCCACAGACCGACGATGCTGAGAATTACCTCACCCCCGCGGGAACGCGTCGCCGCATTATTACGATCGGTCCGTCATTACCGGGCGTATCTGGTCTTGCCGCGGGAACGGAAGTCGACAACCCGTATTTCAACGTTGCGAAGAACCAGATCAACTCCAAGAACAACCGGATCATCGCCAACGTCGGTCTGACTCTAACACCGGTTTCGTGGGCGAACCTGAAGTCCAACATCGGCACCGACGCTTACACCAATTCCAACCTGCTCCTCCGTAATCCGGAGAGCGTGGTCGGGGCCAACTTCAACGGTCTGCTCGACCTCGCCGATCTGATTCAGCGAAACACCAACGTGCAGACGCTGCTCAACTTCAATCCGCATCAGTTCACGAACAGCCTTTCCGTCAGCGGATTACTCGGCAATTCCATCTCTGATTACAAGGCCACGACCGATGCGGCGACGGGGAGAGATTTCCTCGATCCGAACTTCGTCTCCATCAACAACACCAACCAGAGAACAAGCAAGACCACGATCGAGCAGCGCCGCCTGGTTGGTGCATTTGGACAGCTGACGCTGAATTGGAAGGACTATCTCTTCTTCAATGCGACCGGTCGCAACGACTGGACGTCGACGATTCCCAAGGGGCGGAACTCGTTCTTCTATCCCTCGTTCTCATCGAGCTTCATCTTCTCCGACGCCTTCCCGGGAATTCGCCGTTTCATGACAGGCAAGTTGAGAGCGGCAGTTGCTTCAGTGGGTAAGGACGCGAGACCGTACGCTTATCGCCCGGCGCTGCAGTACAAGACGACGGCGTACGGCGGATATGGTTATGACTTCTGGGGTCCGAACCTCGATCTCAAGCCGGAGTTCGCCAGATCGCGTGAATTCGGTGTCGAGCTCAGCTTCCTTCAGGATCGCCTCGGTCTCGATGCGACGGTCTATCGCAAGGTGACGCTCGACCAGATCGTCAACGACATCCGCGGCAGCTACGGAACCGGCTACATCCTGTTCAACCTGAACGGTGCGGCGACGAGAAATAAGGGCGTCGAGCTCACATTGCGTGGCACTCCGATTCAGTCGTCCGGATTCTCGTGGGACTTCCAGGCGAACTACGCGCATGCGCGCGGCATCGTCACCTCCCTGCCGCATTCGCTGCCTGAGTCGTACGTGTCCGACACGTGGCTCTATGGAAACGTGCGCAACGGCACAATGCCTGGTCTGTCGACGATGTCGCTCACAGGGTTGTTCTACCTGCGCAACAAGAACGGCGACCTGCTGATCGACCCGTCGACCGGCCTGCCGATCCGTTCAACAACGTTTATTGACAACGGGTACGATCGCCAGCCGAAGTACACGGTCGGCATCACCAACACTTTCAGAAAGAACCGCCTGACGCTCGACTTCCTGCTCGATATTCGCAGAGGCGGCGACATTTTCAACGCCACCGAGCACTACCTGACGGCGAGAGGTCTCAGCACCGAGACGCTCGATCGCGACAAGCCGCGCGTCATCGCGGGTGTGTTGCGCGACGGAAGGGAGGACTCGGCGAATCCGACGGTCAACAACATCGTCGTCGTTCCGAGCGCGCAGACGGACTATTACCGTCTGATCAGTGAAGAGCTGTTCATCGAGAAGAACATCAACTGGCTGAGACTGAGAGACATTCAGCTCAGTTATCTGCTGCCAACCGGTCTGTTCGGCACGCGCAACGCGAGCGTGTTCATCAAGGGAACCGACCTGGCGCTATGGACCAACTACAAAGGGCTTGACCCGATCATCAACGGCAACAGTGCGGCGGTCGGAGGTTCCGGAGGTGCAGGCATCGACTTCGGCAACTTCCCGATTCCGCGCGGCGTGAACTTCGGCGTCAGGATGGGATTCTAAAATGAAGAAGTTTCTTGCTACCGTACTCGCGGGCTCGCTCGCCGTCACAGCGGCTTGTAGCGACTACCTCGATGTAAATACCAACCCGAACGGACCGCAGACGGTCACCGCAAATCTGTATCTGCCGCCAATGGAACACTGGATGGTGACGGCACCGCAGTTCGACGGTCGGTTTGTCGGCCGTTACACCCAAGAGTGGATGCTCGCTCAGGGCCAGACGGTGCTCAGCACCTGGGACCGTATGGGCTACGATCCGTCGAGCGACAACGGCGGCGAACAATGGCGCGATGTCTACTGGTCTCTCGGCCAGAACCTGATCGACATGAACACCAAGGCGGAAGCCGAGCAACGCTGGGATCTGCTCGGCGTCGGCCTGATTCTCAAGGCGTGGGGCTGGCAGGTGCTGACTGATCTCCATGGCGAGATCATCGTCAAGGAAGCAATCGATCCGTCCCGCACCGCGTTCGATTACGACAGCCAGCAGTACGCGTACGAGGAAGTGAAACGGCTGCTCGACAGCGCGATCGTTCTTTTGCAGCGTACCGATGGAGCTGTCGACGCGAACTACCTCGCGAAGGGCGACAAGATTTACAACGGCGATCGCACGAAGTGGCTGAAGTTTGCGTACGGCTTCCGTGCGCTGAGCCTCAATCACTACAGCAACAAGGCAACGTACGATCCGGCAGCTGTGATCGCCGACGTCGACAAATCCTTTGCGAGCAACGCCGATGATGCATTATTGGCGTATCCCGCCCAGAGCACCGACAACGCCGACCGCAACTTCTGGGGACCGACTCGTGACAACATCACGAGCTATCGTCAAACCCGCTTCATCGTCGGCCTGATGGATGGAACCCAGTTCGGTGGCACTGTCGATCCGCGTATGTCACGGATGCTGGCGCCCTCGGCGGACGGGAGCTGCTGTCGGGGATTGGATCCGAACGTTGCGGGATATGGCGCGCTTACCGATCCGCAGAAGCCCAACAACTTCTATGGTTATGTAGGAACCACACGTCAATCTCCGAGCCGGTACTTGTTCGCCGACAAATCGAAGATGCCGGTGATGACTTATTCGCAGCTTCAGTTCATCAAGGCTGAGGCAGCGTTGCGGTCGGGCGCCCAGGCGACTGCGCAAACGGCGTATCGAAACGCGATTTCGTCCCACATCGATTTCGTCAACGCCCGTAACACAGACGATGGTCAAGCCGTTACTCAGATCTCGTCGGGGGAAAAGGCGACGTTCATGGCGGACCCAAACATCTTCCCCGCCGTGCTTGACTTGTCCCATATCATGTCTCAAAAGGTCATCGCCCAGTGGGCGTGGGGACACAACGAGCTGTGGATGGACATGCGCCGGTATCACTACACCGATAACGATCCTGTTACCGGAGTGGAAATTTTCCGCGGCTTTGCACCGCCGACCAATCTGTATCCTGATAACGCGGGCAAAGTGGTTCAGCGAATCCGGCCGAGGTACAACTCGGAGTACGTCTGGAACAGAGCGAGCCTTGATGCTATCGGCGGGCTCGATACCGACTATCACACCAAACCGCTGTGGATCACACTCCCATGACCAGGCTAATGAACAGATATGCATCGCTGGCGGTGCTGGTCGTGGCCGGCCTGCTTTCAGCGTGCGGCGACAAAACGGTGCAGGAACTCACTCAGGCACCACTGGCTAACTCCCGCGTAAGGTTCTTCAACTTCGGAGTCAACGCGCCATCGGTGAACTTCTACGCCGACGAGACCAAGATGACGGCGGTCCTGTCGACCACCGGAACTGAATCGACCAGCGGAATTGCTTACGGCGGCGTCGGGGCGGGCGGTGCTTACGCGGCGCTCGCTCCCGGTCAGCACACGCTGGCTGGTAAGATCGCTGCCGCCACGGACAAGGATGTTGCGATCTCCACGCTCAACGCGAACATCGAGGACGGCAAATACTACTCGTTCTACATGAGCGGGTTTTACAACAGCACCACAAAAACCGTCGACAATTTCCTTGTGGAGGACGCATTCAGTGCGCCGCCCGACATAAACACGGCGACCGTTAGATTCGTGAACGCAATCTCTAACGCGAATCCGATGACGCTGTATGTGAAGAGCACGACCGGCGGGGCAGAAGTTGCGATCGGCGGCGAAGTCGCGTACAAGGGTGCCGGTGCGTTCGTCAACATTCCAGGCGGTTCGTACGACATCAGTACGCGCTACACGGGAGCGACGACCAACGCGATGTCGAGAACCGGCGTTTCGTTCAGCGGTGGCAGAGTCTACACGATCACCGCACGCGGAGACATCACGGTCGCCCCGACAACGACTGGTTGCGCAGCCTCGAACAAGACCTGTTTGGATAACACGACCAACAGATAGAGGCCGAACATATAGCAAAGCCCCCGGCAATTGCCGGGGGCTTTTGTTTTTGGTAACTGGGAGTAAAGCGCCTGTTCGCGAGCATAACTGTGGCGCTGTATCCAAGCTCAGCCGTTGCGCGTCAAACTCGCAGAACTGGCGCCGTCCAAGTCAAGATCGCGGCGCCGGCCCGTGTGTATCCGGGTTCGCTACAACCTCATAGCGAGGTCAAAAATGTTCGATTCATTCGCGCAATTGTTCCCCGCGCAATGGCAGGGCGCGGTGCTACTTCTTACTGCGCCATTCAGCTGGTTTGCAACGTGGCAACCGACGATCCTGTCGTCGTTGATCAACGGACAGCCGGCGTCGCGTCTCTTTACGTGGGTCGTGCTACTCGTGCCAGTGCTCGTGTTGATGGCCGGCGCGTGGTGCACTGCGGCCTCGTTATACACGCTGCCATTCCGCTCTGGTCGCGGACACTTCCTCTCCGCGCTGCTCATGACATGGTGGGACGCTGGTCGCTGCATCTGGCTATTCTGGGCCGGAATGCTCCGCGTTGGTGTCGCACTCGTTGGCTGGATCATCGGCTCGATTCGCTTTGGCCTGTTGATGCTGAAGAACATCCTGCTCGGAATCTTCCGGTCGCCGCTGACACTGCTCGACAACGCGTCGCGCAGCTACTTCCAGCCGGGCGTACCGTGGGTTGCGTTCAGTCTGCTCAGCATCTGGTGTGCGATTGAAGCCACGATCTTCACCTTCACGCTGCAGCCGACACTAGTCGAAGTATTCGGCAGCCTGACCGGGTTCGATCCGAACCCACGCGTCATGGCACCGCTACTGTGGATGTTCCTGTTCCTCCTCGTCGCGGGAAGCTTCGCCTGCGTTCAGGTAGTAACTGACGCCGTCAAGGCGAAGAAAATCGGCACCATGGTACAGATGCTGGTTGTCGAAGCGGCAGTAATGTTTTTCGAAGTCATCTTCCTTTATCGCGAGCTCATTGACGCCATCACGCCGTGGATTGCGCAGCAGTCCGGTGACTCGGTTCATCTTGGGATTGTCGCCACGATTGGACTCGCTTCGTTCGGCTGGTTAGGCGTACGCGGCATGTCGTGGTTCCTGTTTGGACGCTTTGGTACACCGGCATTGCTGGCAGTGCTGTCGCGCCAGGCTGTCGAGCACGAAGGTGTCAGTCGCGCACCCGCGGCCACGCCGCATCCTTCGCTCTGGAAAGAACCGGTCAATGCTCTAAAGGCAGAAACCGCGTGGTTCCACGAAGAGGCGAAGCGAATGTTCGAGCTCCTGTCGCTTCCGATTCTGCAGTTGTTCGCTTCGGCGATCAACTTCGCCGTGATCATCGTGCAGGGCCGCCCGCACTTCATACTGCCCTTCACGTCGCTCGACGACATTCTGGCGGCGACGCCCGCTTTTGGTCATCGCTCTTCCGATGATAAGGGCAGAAAGCGCACGCCAATGGATCCAATGCCGAGGATAGCGTGATGAGCAAACTTCGCATTGTGAAAGTGGTCACCGGCGCGGCATTCGCAGGGATGGTTATCCTGGCCGCGCTCGGTTGCTCCGAAGCAGGTGGCAGCAGTCCCCGCGTCGCTCGCTCGACGCTGGTGCTGGCAATCGACGTCAGCGGCTCGTTCAGCGGCAAGCGCGGTTACGAGAGCGCGGTGGATTTCGCCGCGAATTATCTGTACGCGCACCTGCACGGACTGGGCGGACTCAAGGAACCGACCGCGCTATTCGTCGGCTCCTTCGGCGGTGAGAAACCCGGCGAGACAAAGTCCTTCCAGCCGATCATGACGTTTGACAAGATGACGGTGCCGCAGATTGCAGCTTATCTGCGGAAGGAATATCCGCCGCACGACGGGCTAACGGATTTCAATCCGTTCTTCGAGCGCGTCGCGACGCTGGTGAAGCGCCAGAACCTGGTGCTATCGCCAATCAACGTCGTAATGCTGACCGACGGCATTCCCGACACGCCGACGTCGAAGAACGACAGCCTCAGCAAATACAAGAAGATCAACGTCGGCGGTCTCGAGTACCTCTCGAAGAACACGACGCTGCGCCTGCTCTATCCACGTCCGACTGTGGCGGTCCACTGGGAGAAAAACGTCCCGCGCCGTCGCGTGAGAATCTGGACGGTGGACGATGAAGTGATGGCGACGTGGAAGCAGCACTACAATCCGGGGCAGCCGCCGGAACAGCAGGCTGAGCTCTGGAAGTGGATCAATGACAACGTCGACTTCAGAGTGAGAAGCGGCGGAATTCTCTAAAAGCGACTTACGACATAACGACGGCGGGTTCCCTCTTCGGAGGGGCCCGCTGTTTCGTTTCTGAGCGTATAGCTCCCGGCTTTTGTATTCTGGATGCTTAGTGGCCTAGCGGATCTCTACCAAACACCCTACTGGACCAACCGTCCCAGATCCCGCCACTTGATCAGAATGACACGATTGTCCTGCAGCGCTTTCTTAAATTCCGCGCTGTTCACGACCTCGTAATCCCGCTGGCGCCACGCCGAGCCGTACGGCTCGTGATTGACCGTCACCGCCTGCAGCTCGGCGTCGTCGTGACCGAGGTGGATGATTAGCTCCGTCACGCCAGGCTTCAGATTGTTGATCGCGTTCAGGTAGAACTCTTTCCACTTGTCACGCGGCACGTCGCCGCCGGCGATCACAACTGCGTCGAGCACGACGTCTTTCGGTGTGATGTTGAAGTCGCCGGCGCCGAAGCCCTGTCTCACCGCCAGAAACGGCAGGTGATATTCCCGCGCGACTTTGGCGTAGACGTTGAACAGCGCCGGAGTGCTGAATAGGGCGCCCATGTGACTGTCGAGATGCGTTGGCTTGATACCCAGCGCCAGCGCACGATCGATCTGCGCGCGTAGCTCGCGCTCTACTTCCTCCGGCTTCGCCCGCTTGGCGACGATCGATTCGTCGTTGGGCAGCGTGCCATCAGGATCGTAGAGAGTTGGCACTTGGTCAGTCGGCGCTAATCCATCCCAGCGGTAAGTCTCCCATTCGCTGGTCAACGTGAGATGGAGACCTAGATCTGCCTGGGGATGCGTCTTCGCATAGGCGGCGACCTCGGTAACCCACGGCGTCGGCATCATGATGCTCGCCGATGTTATCGCGCCGGAATTGAGTGCATCGAAACTGGCAGCATCGGCCGAGTGCGCGAAGCCGAGGTCGTCGGCGTGGATGATCAGCAGCTTTGAATCGCGCGGATAGCCCAATCGCTCGGCGATCGTCGGCTGTTGCCCGGATAACACAGAGGAGAAAATCAGGGGAACCGCTGACAGCGCGAGCGACTTCAGCATTGGCGGACTCGGAAAATGGGAGAGAATATTATAGCTGATAAACGCCCACCTGGATTTCACAAATGACGTTCTCGCGCGCCGCCCTCCTGCTCGTTTCCATCCCCGCAGTCGCTCTAGGCCAGGGCGCAGCACGACGACAACCGATGCTGGCTGCGCGATCGGCACCGATCATTCAGGTGGGTGGTCTCAAGTTCAAGGATTCGAATCGCAACGGCCGTCTGGATCCTTACGAGGATTGGCGGCTCTCACCGTCGGCGCGCGCGCGGGATCTGGTGTCCCGCATGACGCTCGAGGAAAAGGCGGGGATGATGATGCACGGCACCGCCCGCAGCGCTGGACCGCTGGGAATGGTTGGGGCCGGAGCCGCCTACGATACCGCGGGTACCGGCCGACTCATTCGAGATGCCGCTGTGAACAGCTTCATCACGCGACTGCGCGGCGATCCGGCGACGCTCGCCACGCAGAATAACGCGCTACAGGAAATCGCCGAGGGGACGCGGCTTGGAATTCCGCTCACCATCAGCACCGATCCGCGCAATCACTTTCAGTACACGCTTGGCGCCAGCGTGCAATCGAGTGGGTTCTCACAGTGGCCGGAGACTCTCGGGTTTGCAGCGCTTCGAGACGCGAGCCTCGTGCGTCGCTTCGCCGACATCGCGCGCCAGGAGTATCGCGCGGTCGGCATCGAGGAAACTCTCTCGCCACAGGCGGATATTGCGACCGAGCCGCGGTGGAGCCGCATCAGCGGCACGTTCGGCGAAGATCCGGATGTCGCGCGCGATATGGTCAAGGCGTACGTAGAGGGGTTTCAGCATGGAGCGTCCGGTCTTGATTCAGCGGGCGTGCTGGCAGTCGTGAAGCACTGGGTTGGCTACGGTGCGCAGAAGAACGGACTCGACAGCCACAACAGTTACGGAAAGTTTGCGAGCTTTTCGCCGGGCGATCTCGACATTCACATCAAGCCGTTCCTCGGTGCGTTCGCTGCGCACGTCGCCGGCGTGATGCCGACGTACTCGATTCTGCAGGGCGCAACGCTTAATGGGCGTCCGATCGAGCAGGTAGGCGCGGGCTACAATCAGCAGCTGCTGAATGATTTGCTGCGAAAGCGTTACGGATTCGATGGAATTATCCTGACCGACTGGGCGATCACCAATGATTGCGATACGTCTTGTCAGAACGGCGCGCCGGCGGGGACGCGACCGTCCTTCGTGGGACTCGGGATGCCGTGGGGTGTCGAGAACATGGCAAAGGCAGATCGGTTCGCCAAGGCGATCAACGCCGGTGTGGACCAGTTTGGCGGCGTCGAGGAATCGCAGTATGTAGTTGAAGCCGTCCGCAGCGGTAAGGTCTCGGAGAGTCGGGTGAACGAGTCTGCGTATCGCATCGCGGTCCAGAAGTTCAGGCAGGGTTTGTTCGAGAATCCTTACGTCGATCCGGCGCGGGCGACGAGGGTCGTGGGCAATGCAGAGTTTCAGCGTGAGGCAACAAACGCTCAGGCGCGCTCGCTGGTGTTGCTCGAGAACAAAAAAGATTTTCTGCCGCTAGCGGCGCGTGGCAAACGCGTTTTCCTGCACGGTGTCGATTCGGCGACTGCGACGCGTTATGGCTTCACAGTGGTGACCGATCCGTCAGAGGCAGACTTGGCGATCGTGCGCACCGGCGCGCCGTATCAGACATTGCATCCCCAGTATGTCTTCGGGGCAATGATGCACGAGGGCGATCTCGGCTTCCGGGACGGTGACAAGGAATTCGAGGAGATCAAGCGAATAACGGCGGCGGTTCCGACAATCCTGACCGTTACACTCGATCGTCCGGCGATACTCAGCGGGGTCAACGATCGAGCGACGGCGTTACTCGCCAATTTCGGGGTCAGCGATGCGGCACTGCTCGACGTCATCACCGGTGCCGTCCAGCCGCAGGGTCGTCTCCCATTCGAGCTGCCGTCGTCGATGGCGGAAGTCGAAGCACAGAAATCGGACGTGCCGCACGACACCGCGCATCCGTTGTATCGGATCGGATCCGGGCGGCGCTATTCCCGCGTCGCGCGCTGATCGGTCGCGCTGTCCGGCTTGGAGAGCGGGCCGCGTCGGAACGCATCGGCGGTGATTTCATAGATGATTGACTCGCGGCCGTCGGCGACGCGTCGGCCGCGCTCGATGCCGCCGATTTTCTCGACGGCCCGTCGCGAGCGAAAGTTGTGGGGGCCGACGAGAAGAACTACTCGATCGACGAACTGAAACGCATGCGCGAGCATCAAGCGCTTCATGTCCTGGTTGTAACGGCCACCCCAATAAGGGCGGGCGAGAAAGGTCCAGCCGATTTCGATCTCGCTCCGCTCCGGGACGAGGTGGGAATAGCGCGTGCTGCCAATGATTACGCCGGTCTTACGATCGACGACGAGGAATGCGCCGCCTGACTCCATCGCGCCGCTGAAGTACCGACGGAAAACCTCCTCTTTGTAACGGTCGCGCTCGGGATGCACTTACCAGATCAACGGATCGCTGGCGACAGCGAAGAGGACGTCGAAATCGCCCGCACGAAGCGGCCGGAGCTCGACGAGCTCACCGATGAGAGTTGGTTGCAGCTCGAATTGCATTGACACGGTCGTGGCGGGCTGCCTGAAGATAAGGCAGTATTTATCGCCAATGGCTGAAGCCTCCCGTCCTGTAAGATCAACATGGGTCTCGGCGACATTCGCGGCAGGATGCATCTACCTGCTGATCGGACTGGTGTCGGCGGCGCTTGCGGGCGGAGTCCCGGGCCCGAGGCAGCGCTTTTGGCGCGGTATGGCGTGGCTTCTGAGTGCGATCACCTTCGGTGTTCATATCGCACGAGACAGAATTCGGATGCGGTATGGGTCCATGTCGACCGCATTCCACGCCGCGCTGGGTGCAGCGCTTGGTGCTTTGGGACTAGCCATCGCTGCGACCATCCATGGCTACCGCGTTGCGACACCCCATCTGCGCGCGATCAGGCTCTCGCTAGTGATCTGGCCGCTGATCACCGCGCTGCCGGCGTTCCTCGTCGCGTTCGTTGTGGCTGTCGTCCTTAGACGGAATTCGGAGGTGCAGTCGTGATTCTTCCGCTGACAGTGTTGTACACTCTGGTGATGGCGCATCTAGTTCCGATCGGAATATTCGACGGACACAACGACGTCGGGATCGTACGACACGCCGGTTCGGCGTCCTACGATCCGCGCTCACAGAGTTACGTCATTGCTGGATCGGGAAAGAATATGTGGGCTGACCGGGACGACTTTCACTACATGTGGAAGCGACTGAGCGGCAACTTCATACTTTCCACGCGCGCACACTTCGTTGGTCGAGGTGTCGAAGCACATCGCAAGATCGGCTGGACGATTCGGCAGTCACTCGACCCCCGGAGCGCGCAGGTGAGCGCCGCCCTGCACGGTGACGGCTTGATGTCGCTGCAGTTCCGCCGAGCGGCTGGCGCCACGACTGAAGAAATCAAATCGGCCGACAGTCTGCCCAATGCGGACGCAGTGATTCAGCTAGAGCGTCGCGACGGAGTCTACATCATGTCGGTCGCGCAGTTCGGTGATACGCTGGTGAGCACTCAGCTCTCCAACCTATCGTTGCCGGACACAGTGTACGTCGGGCTGTTTGTGTGCGCGCACAACGATTCGGTGGTCGAGCGCGGCGAATTCAGCAACGTGCGGATCACTATTCCCCCCAAGGCAGGCTTCGTCCCGTACCGCGATTACCTGGGCAGCAATCTCGAGATTCTGGATCTCGCGTCCGGCAACACGACGACAGTTCACCAGTATCGGGGATCGTTCCAGGCGCCGAACTGGACGACTGACGGCAAGGCGATGATCTACGCTCAGGAAGGGAAGCTCTATCGATTCGATCTGGCGACGAATACGCCAAGCGTAATCAACACCGATTTCGCGACGCACAACAACAACGATCACGTGCTGTCGTTCGACGGGAAGATGCTCGCGATCAGCAATCACTCTCCGGCAGACAGCAACGTCTCGATTGTGTACACAGTGCCGACGACGGGCGGCGTTCCGAAGCGCATTACCGCGAAGGGCCCCTCGTATCTCCACGGCTGGTCACCCGATGGGCGCTGGCTCGTTTACGTCGGCCAGCGGAACGATGACTTCGACATCTATAAAATTTCGGTCGACGCTGGTGAGGAAACTCGCCTGACGACAACGCCCGGGCTCGATGACGGTCCCGAATACACACCTGACGGCCAATACATTTACTTCAATTCTGCGAGAACGGGGCGGATGCAGATCTGGCGGATGCGGCCTGACGGGAGTGACCAGCAACAGATAACCAACGACGCCTTCAACAACTGGTTCCCGCACATTTCCCCGGATGGAAAACAGGTCGTCTTCATTTCGTTTCCATTGACCGTGGCTGCCGACGATCACCCGTTCTACAAGCACGTGATGATCCGGCTGATGCCGATCGGCGGCGGACCTGCGCGCGTGATCGCGTACGTCTATGGCGGGCAGGGGACGATCAACGTACCGTCGTGGTCGCCCGACGGAAAACGATTGGCGTTCGTCAGCAATTCAGCGATGCCATGACGCCCGCGCGTTCGGGTTCGTGAGCGCCGAATCGGCGCTGGTCTGCAAGGCAATTCTCTTCGACCTCGACGGGGTGTTGGTTGATTCCGCCGAGTGTGTGGAGCGCGCATGGCGGAGCTGGTCCGCGCAGCATGGGTTGAATGCCGAGGACGTGATCGCGATCGCACACGGTCGCCGAACCATGGAGACGGTGCAGGCGGTTGCGCCTCATCTAGACGTTCAAAACGAAGTCACCGCGCTCGAACTGCAGGAAGGCATGACGAGTGAAGGCATCTACGAGATCGAAGGCGCGCGCGAATTGATTGCGCGATTGCCGGCGAATCGATGGGCAGTCGTGACATCGGGCACCCGCGCGATTGCTTCGTTTCGCCTGAATCTCGTCGAGATTCCGATCCCCGAAGTGATGGTATGCGCGGACGAGATTTCTCATGGGAAGCCGCATCCCGAGGGCTATCTCACCGCTGCGTCGCGGCTCGGGTTCGATCCCCGGGAGTGCGTGGTGATCGAAGACACGCCGCCGGGGATCGAGGCAGCGCACGCGGGAGGGATGCGCGTTATCGCTGTCGCCGCGACCTATCCACGTGAGGCGCTGCTCGAGGCCGATGCAGTCGTTGAGCGATTGGCCGACCTCGACGTTTCGCTCGGCACAGGAGTCATCCAGATCGAGATCTGAGCGCCG
>JADMIO011283445.1_pt1 | contig 21563 bp, 19 predicted proteins | sample 8958161 | NCBI WGS metagenome assembly JADMIO01 (sample SAMN16585339, study PRJNA669376) | soil metagenome | isolation source: Crop rotation soil | place: USA: Cullars Rotation, Alabama | collected 2011
CCGCCCACGGGCACGGCTTCGTCCACCGCCTGTTTCTTGGAAGCGTCTCGTTGCATCAGGTCGTGGCCGAGTCTTGGCCGGTTCTCGTCCTGAGGCCCTGAATAAACCCATCGAAAACCAAACCGTCATATACTTGAGAAGAGTCTGCAGGAGAATCTAAAACCATGCCCATCCTTTCCGTCGCCTCTCTCGCACTCGGCCTTTCCGGCCCCCTGCCTCCTCTCTACTGCCCCGCGACTCTGGAGAAGATTACGGGCAAGCCCTTCATAACCGTCGAGTACGGTGGCATCCTCTTCGGCACCTGCTGTGTCGGGTGCGGGAATCCGCTCCTCAGAGATCCCAAGCCATTGCTCGCAGAGGCGATCAAAGAGAAGTTCACTGTCGGTTCGTTCATCTACGACCCGGTCAGCGGATTGAGAATCGACGAGAAGAAGGCGCCCGAGTATGCCGACTACGCCTCAATCCGATACTTCTTCAGTTCGAAGGACGAGAAGAAAGCCTTCCTCGCACACCCGGAAGGCTACGTCGCTGCGATCCAGTCGGAAGCCTACTTCTGCCCGGTGACCAAGCATCCGACCACATGGTCCGATGCCGCCGCCTTCGCCGATTTCAACGGGGTCCGCTATTTTCTCGCGAATGCCGATAGCCTCGCCCAATTCAAAGCAGATCCAGCCAAATTCGTAGCGAGCGTAACCGCGCAGGTCAAGCCACTGAAGGCTGTCGTCGTCAAGCACTGAAATCCGTAGCCGTCGATCTTCGGCCGACGGCAAACGTCGGCTGAAGATCAGCGGGTACCAAGCTTCACAACGGTGATCGAGTACGCGTCGAGTCGCAGGCGATCTAGCGCGCCGATATTCTTCGTGCGCGGCGCGAACGCCGTCGGCTCGGCAATCGAGTTCATTCCGTGGGGATTGCCCTGGAGTACGGTAGCCGGCTCATGGCTTACGAGCTTCGAACCTAGGCTGGCGACGGACAACTCCTGCGGCTCCGGCGACGGGTTCACCAGCTTAAGGAAAATGGTTCCACTGCGGCTATCTCTCGTGGCCGACGCGAAGAGGGCCGGAAGACTCTTTCCGTTTTGGGTCTGGCTAGGCACGTTCGCCAAAGTAAAAGGAACCGTGCGATCGCCCAGATTCGTGGCGAACAGCTTCTGGGCGTAATACGAGGGCGACCCAAAGCTGGTCAGCGCGTCGTAGCCGATTAGGTTAACCGCCCACTGCCTTCCCCCTGGGTTCACGTTCACGAGCAACGGTGCATAGCAGGACATCCTCACAATGTCCGAATTGCGCTCCAGCCCAGTCATGAACGCGGCATCGGCCAGCGCACAACTCATGTTCGGAGTTGGGCCCTTTTGACTAGGGTTGGTCCACGGCTCAGGCACATCCTGCGAAGCCCACTCGCCCACAAAGATCCTCGGCCCGCGGCGATCATAGGAGTCGTATTTGCTCGCCATCGACATCATGTCCCAGGTGCTCGCATAGTAGTGCTCATCGACGAGGTCGGGTTTGCGCTGATTGATCGGGGAGCGTTGGCCAAGCCAATCCTTGCCGCCCGTCGTCGAGATCACTTGCAGCAACGGATACTTCGCTTTGATCGCGTCGTAGAACTGCGAGAATCTTCCCTCGTAGCTCTTGCTTCGATCGAAGCCGTCCTCGTTTCCGACTTCCACGCATTCCATTGGAAAGGGCTTGGGATGGCCGTCGCGAGCGCGTTCGGAGCCCCAGCGGGTTCCTGGCCCGCCGATCACATATTCGATCTCGTCGAGCGCTTCCTGAACGTAAGGCTGCAAGTCGGGGCCAGGCTTGGCCACTTGGCCGTTGAGCGCGTATCCGGCGAAGACAGCTAGCAGCGGTTTGGCGTGCATGTCCTCGCACCACTCTAAAAACTCCAACAGACCCATTCCATCGGTCGAACGATAGCCCCATGGCGATCTGTGCCCGGGCCGGGCCTCGATCGGCCCAAGTGTCGACCTCCAGGGAAAGTGCTCGGCGATTGTGTTTCCTTCCAGATAATTGCCGCCGGGGAAACGCAGGAATCTCGGTTTCATATCCGACAACAGACGCATGAGATCCGGACGGTTGCCGTTCGGCCGCCCGTGGAATGTCGGCGGAAACAGCGACGTAAAGCCGATCCAAATGGTTCGATCTCCTGTGCGCAACACAAGCCTGGCATTCTTCGTCGGACGCTCGTCTCGCCTCGTCTTCAGGACCACGTTGAGCTTCGACCAAGCTTTGCTTAGTCCACCCAGCTTCGACTCCGCGAAGACTTCGCTGCCATCGGGAGATTCGAGGCTAGCGGAGATCGGTCCCGGCGCGTCCGCCATCGCCCAGAGAGTCAGCCAATAGTCGGCCGCCGGACGGATGGGAATCCCCCAATAGCCGTCGTTCGCCACGCCGCCCCGCACTCGCAGAGACGCAGTTCGCACATCGGAGTTGCCGTCGATCTTCAGCCGACGATCGCGATCCAAAGCGATCGTTGCATCCCTTCCCACTGCCGCCCAGTGGACCGGCTGAGCCGTATCGTCCTCGAAAGCACGGTTGCGAATCAGCTCGCCGTATAAACCGCCGTCATAGGAGTAGTTGATCTCCTCCGTCATCAACCCGTACAAGCTCGGGCTCACCGCTATGCCAGGCCGGTCGAGATCCAGAGTCAGAGTCGCAGTCGATTGAAGCAGGAGGCTCAGGAGGATAAACATGGCCCACGGACGGTATACCGCGAGGACGATCGGCCATTCAAACAAAAAACGCCCCTGTGACAGGAGCGTTCAGATTCAAAATGGTGGCTGCCGCACATGGACTCGAACCATGGACCCGCTGATTAACAGTCAGCTGCTCTACCAACTGAGCTATGCGGCAACGCGAGAGCAGATTATACCTATCGGCAAGGAGCGGGCCAAGGCTCAGACCATGAGACAAATGCCCACGGCGCGCCGTCAAACTTGCCGAGTAAAGTTGAAGGACGGCGAGTCAATGAAGACACAGCACCGATCCAGCTTTCAGCACCTCGATTTCCTCGGCGTCACCGAAGCAGCTGCCCTTTCCGCGGCCCGCTGGGTCGGCAAGGGTAAGCGAGACGAGGCCGACGAAGCCGCATGCTCCGGCATGCGGAGGACCCTCAACGAGCTCGACATGTGCGGCGAGATCTGCATCGGCGAGGGCGAGCGCGACAAAGCCCCGATGCTCTACATCGGCGAGAAGCTCGGCACCGGCGAAGGCCCCAAAATCCAGATCGCAGTCGACCCCCTCGAAGGCACGAACCTTTGCGCGAACGGAACTCCCAATGCGATCGCGGTACTCGCGGCGACCGTCGAGGGCGAGGGCTTTCTCATGAACGCGCCCGATTGCTACATGGAGAAGCTCGTCGTCGGTTCCGAAGCGGCCGGCGTCGTCGACATCACGCTGCCCCCCCGCGTGAATATCCGGCTGATGGGCAAGGCTCTCGGCAAGGATGTGGACGAGCTGATCATAGGCGCTCTCGACCGCCCCAGGCACGAGGCCTTGATCCAGGAGATCCGGGACGCCGGCGCTCGGGTCCACCTCATCCCCGACGGCGACCTCTCGGTCGCGATCGCGGCCCTCGATCCCGAAGCGGGCATCGATGCGCTCATGGGAATCGGCGGCGCGCCCGAAGGCGTGATCACAGCCGCGGCCGTCCTCTGCATGGGAGGGGAGATGCAGGCCAGGCTCAAGTTCACGATCGATGGCCAGCGCGAGCGGGCGGAGAAGATGGTGGGCGGCAATCTCGACCGCGTCTTCCGGACCGAAGATCTCGCTCGTGGCAGCGTGATGTTCTCTGCTACGGGCATCACGTCCGGCGATCTCCTAAAAGGGGTGCGGTATCGACGCGGCTACGCCGTCACGGAGTCGATTGTCATGCGATCGGCCATGAAGACCGTTCGCCGCATCGAGACGATGCATCGCGACCCAGCTTCGTACGAGCAGTGAAAAGCTGGCGCGCGACTACCTAGACATCGCCGGTTGAGGAACGAGTCCGGATTTGGCAATTCTGCGGACGGCTTCGCTGAATCGCTCGCCGTTTCTGTCTCCTAGCAGGGTGAGCGACATGCGGACGTAGCCCTCGCCCTCGCTGCCGTAGCCGTTTCCCGGAATCATCACGATGTGCGCGCGCTCGAGCATCTCCTTGGCGAATTCCGCGCTGGTCATGTCGGTACGGGGCACTTTGGCCCAAACGTAGAAGGTTGCCTTGGGCTTCGTTACAGGCCAGCCGATCGCGTTGAGGCCGTCGCAGAGGAAGTCGCGGCGGCGCTCATAGATGGCAAGGGTTTCGGCCCTGCGCAGGTTGCGCAGGGCCCAGGCGCCGGCTTCGGCGATGGCGGGGAACGCCTTGCTATCGATGTTCGACTTCATCTTGGCGAGCGCATCGACCGCCTCCGGGTTGCCGAGGGCGAAGCCGAGCCGCCAGCCGGTCATGTTGTACATCTTGCTGAGCGAGTGGAACTCGATCGCGAGATCTTTCGCGCCTGGAATCTGGAGGACCGTCGGGTTCTTGTAGCCCTCGTAGGCGACCGTGGCGTAGGCCATATCGTTCACGAGCAGGATGTCGTAGCTTCGACAGAACTCGACCAGCTCCTCATAGAATTCGCGAGTGGCGGTGGCGCCGGTCGGGTTGTGCGGGTAGCAGACGTAGAAGAGCTTCGCTCTTTTCGCGATATCGGTAGGAAGATCCGCTAAAACTGGCAAAAATCCGTTCGCTTCGCGTAGCGGCGTCTCATAGACTTCCGCGCCCGCCATGAGACCGTTCACGCGGTAGACGGTGTAGCCCGGATTGGGGGCGATGAGCACGTCGCCAGGATCGCAGTAGGCCCAGGCGAGATGAGCGAGGCCCTCCTTGCTGCCGATGAGCTGGATGACCTCAGTCCCGGGATCGAGCGAGACGCCGAACTCGCGTTTGTAGAATTCGCAGGCGGCTTCGAGGAAGCTCGTCCAGCCGTGGGCGGTTTCGTCGTAGCGATGGGTGGCCGGGTTTTCGACGGCGGTGTTTAGTGCTTGCCTGACCTCTTGCGGCGTGGGCAGATCTGGATCGCCGATGCCGAGGTCAATAATGTCCGCGCCCCTGGCGATCGCCTCGCGCTTGACCCGCGCAATCTCCGCGAAGAGATAAGGCGGGATCATGTCGAGGCGCTTTGATGGGGAGGGCATGAGAAAGTTGTACCCGCGCCCTTCTCGCAGCATTCTGCAGTTCGGGGCTACGTAGCATCGGCATCCGGTCGATGAGACCCTGTCGATCGCCCGAGCTCCACGGTCTGTTTATAGCCAGGCCAACGACAACCTCAGTGGCGGGGACATTCCTGTCCCCGTTGGAGCCAAGCTCCAGATCCGGCTTCGCCTCCGGCGAAGCGGAGACAGGAGTGTCTCCGCCACTGGATCTTATGTAGCCCTACCACCAACGAGAACGTCAAACGAAGCGTGGTGATGCGACCTGTTCGACCGCTGGTCATCGTCGTCCTACTCTCGGCAGCGGCTGCGCGGGCCCAGACGATCCCCACGTTCAACCTCAGGAGCATCGAATCCGAAGCCCGCGCCGCTCGGGCAATCTTCGTCGGCGTCGTAGCGGGGTTCGACGGCAGGAAGGGAGATATCGTCCATACCGTCACCTTCGACGTGGCCGAAAGCTTGAAGGGCGAGGCGGGCAAAGCGGCTTCCGTGCACTTCTTTGTTCCCGGCGAGAAGTTGGCCGCCTGGATGAAGAACCGGAGCCGCATCCTCGTTCTCGTGGATTCCGAGCCGAAGCAGCCCTTTTTGCGCGGGCCCCGCACGACGGCGATCGAACTCGGAAGCGCCGATCTGCAGGTTCCAACGGCCGATCTCACGGTGCTCCAAGACGGGGAACAGGTGCTGGCCAACATGCGACGGACTTTCCAGGATCTCCCTCCGGCTAGGGCGAAAGGGGAGTTTGAGTCGACGATCGACCCTGAGGTCTTCGCCGCCTTTCCACCGTTGCGTCAGCAGTGGAATGGGCGACTCGTGGTTCCGATGGACGAACGGCTGGAGAAGCGGGCGCGTCTCCAATTGGGCTCGGATCGGTACGACATGCGCAGGGAGGGCCTAAGGGCGCTGGGCTTCTTCCGATCCGAGGAGAACGCGCGGCTCATCGAGCCCCTGCTCGCCGACCCCTACACAGATTTGAGCCATGTCGCGGAGATGAACCTTGGCATCGACGTCGTGAGCTATCCAATCCGCGAGCAGACCTACAAGATCCTGAAGGGTTGGGGGATGGCGCCGGCCCAGGAGCCCGAGCTCGGCCGGCGGGTGTCGCGGCTGGCCACCATCGAATCGATGGAATTTCTTGGCCCGGTCACCGATGCGGGGCTGGAGACCCTGCTCAATGCGCCGAAGCTGCGGTCGCTCTGGATCGAGAGACGGCAATCGATGACGGACGCGCAATTCGCCATCATCGGCCGGCTGAGCGGGCTGAAGATTCTGACCTTGTACGGGGTAGCGTCCGATCGGCGGCTGAAGCTGCTCACCGGCCTCAAGAAGCTGGAGTATCTGGATGTTCGGCTCGGGCCGATCACCGATGCGGGGGTGGCGACCTTAACCGCCTTTCCGCGCCTGCGCTGGCTTGGGCTATCGAATACTCGAGTGACCGACGCATGCCTGAAATCAGTCCTGGAAATGCCCGCCCTGCAGAGGCTCGGAGTCGAGTCGACGAAAGTGTCGGAGGCGGGGGTCGCCCGGCTGCGGCGGCAGCGGCCGAACATGCAGGTGGATCGGGTCGCCGGCTGATGTACTCTACTTGTATGAGCCTGACCCACAAGACGCTGTTGGTCAAGGAACTCGCCGGGGCAAGGAATCGCGCGAGATCGAGTTCTTGATCGACAGCGGGGCGGTGCACAGCGTGTTTCCCTCCGGAGTGCTTGGGGAACTCGGGATCGAAGCTTACAAGTCGGTTCGATTCGTCCTTTCGGACGGAAACGTGATCGAGCGGCGGGTGGGGGAAGCCTATTTCGAATACAAAGGCGACGGCGGCGCGGCGCCTGTAGTTTTCGGCGAAGAGGGAGAAGAGCCCCGGCTTGGGCCACCACGCTCGAAAGTCTCGCCTCGTGCTGAACCCCCTGCGGCGCGAACTGTATCCGATGCGAATGGTTCTGTCTCGCGACCTCTCGGCAACTGAGCCGGTGTCAGAATTAGCCGATGCCCGAGCTTCCCGAGGTAGAGACACGTCGCCGGATCATGCGGCAGGTCTTGAAGGGCCATAAGATCCGCGACGTCGAGATCGTTCCCGACGATATCGTCATGGGCTCGACGCCGCCCGCGGCCTTCGAGGAGGCGCTGAAAGGGCGTACTGTGATCGAGATCGGGCGCAAAGGCAAGTATTGGTGGATCGAGCTGGACGAGAAGCCCTGGGTGTTCGGGCATCTCGGAATGGCCGGCTGGATCCGGGAGCTCGGAGCGCCGACGACGCGGATTCGGGAGCAGGGAAATGCACCCCTCGACGACGAGGACGGACGGCCGCGCTTCCTAAAGCTGCTGATCACCACGGACGAAGACAAGCGGATCGCGTTCACTGATCAACGGCGGCTGGGCCGGCTCTGGCTGGGTTCGAGTCCTGCCGAAGACTCGCGAATCAAGGAGCTGGGCTTCGATTGTCTCGACGAGCTGCCCTCGGCGAAGGATCTGGGCAAGGTCCTCGCGAAGCGAAATGCGCCAATCAAGGCTGTTCTGCTCGATCAAGGCGTGTTCGCGGGCGTCGGCAACTGGATCGCCGACGAGACCCTGTACCACGCTAAGATCGCGCCCAAACGCCTCGCCAGCTCCCTGAAGCCGAAGGAGATCGAGCGCCTGCGCGAGGCTCTCGACATGGTCGTGAGGACATCCGTCGATGCCGGAGCGGATTCGGACAAGTATCCCGCCGACTGGATCTTCTCGTCACGCTGGGGAGGGAAGAAGGGGCGAACGGAGATCGGAGGCCACAGGATCGTGCGGGAGACGGTCGGCGGGCGAACGACCGCCTGGGTCCCGAAGGTGCAGAAATAGGTGATTTGTTTGGAATCGAGGTGGCTAGGAGCGCCGGAAACGCGCGGTCCGACGGGCGCGCTCGGAGGCGCGCGGTCCGGCAGTGAAAATCGGCATCTTCGACTCGGGACTCGGTGGTCTGGGCGTCGCCTTGCGCATCATCGAAGCTCTGCCCGAATACGAATATGTCTATCTCGGCGACACTCAGCGGGTGCCGTACGGCAACCGGTCGCAGGAGAGCATCTATAGATTTACGAGGGAATCGGTGGATTACCTGTTCGAGCAGGGTTGCCTCCTTGTCATTCTTGCGTGCAACACAGCGTCCGCCGAGGCTCTTAGGAAGATCCAGCAGCAGCATCTGCCGGACCTCTTCCCCGATCGCAAAGTGCTTGGTGTTTTGATCCCGGCGGCCGAGGTCGCGGCGGCTGAGGGTCGCCGAATCGGAGTGCTGGCCACAGCCGGAGCCGTGGCGAGCGGTGCATGGCCCCGGGAGATCCATCGGGTCGAGCCGGAGCGCCAAGTATTCCAACAGGCAGCGCCTTTGCTCGTCCCCCTCGTGGAGAACGACGGGCTGAAGTGGTCCCCGCCAATCCTTGGCGAGTACCTGGAGCCGCTCCTTGCGCAAGATATCGACACGCTTGTGCTCGGGTGCACGCATTACATCTTCTTGAAGAACCAGGCGCAGGCCCTCGCACCGGGAGTGCGGATCATCTCGCCGGAGGAACTTGTCCCGGCCAGCCTTGCCGAGTATCTACTGAGGCATAGCGAGATTCGCGAGCGGCTTGGCCGAGAAGGATCCCGGGAGTTCTTGCTAACGGACCTCACCGACAGCTACAAGGGGCTGGCCGAGCGCCTGACGGGTCGAAGTATCCCATTTCGCGAAGTCCAGATCTAGACTGATCTTGGCCGCAGTTTAACAACCAAATCCAACATGACCCGCATCTATCTCGACCACGCTGCGACCACCCCGCTCTGTCCCGAGGCTCGCGAGGCGATGGCGGCTTGGCTGGGCGGTGAGTTTGGTAACCCGTCCTCGCTTTACGCCGAGGGCCGGCGTGCCAAGCAGGCGATCGATGAGGCCCGGGAGACCATCTCGGAATATGTCGGCTGCCTCTTTGCCGAAGTCCTGTTCACTTCGAGCGGCACGGAGGCGGCAAACCTGGCGATCGTCGGCGCTGCCTTGGGGAATGAGAATCCGGGTCGCCGGCGGGTGCTGCTCGGCGCCGCCGAGCACCACTGCGTTCTTCACACACGGCCCTTACTCGAGCGCCTCGGTTACCATGTCGAGTTCGTGCCGGTCGATCGGGTCGCCGGTATCCGGCTGGATGCCCTGGAGTCGATGCTCGGCCCCGACGTGCTGCTTGTAAGTGTCATGCACGCCAACAACGAACTCGGAACCTTGCAGCCAATCGAGGGCGTTGCCGCCCTCGCTCATTTGTACGGCGCGATTTACCATTGCGACATGGTGCAGACGATGGCCCTGCCGGACCGCGCGCCTCCGAGCGGGCTTGCGGATTTGGCCACTTTCTCAGCGCATAAGGTCAATGGACCGAAGGGCGTCGGGGCGATCTATCTCAAGGCCGGGACTCGTGTTAAAGCGCTGTCGGCGGGCGGTGGCCAGGAAAGGGAGATGCGCGCGGGAACGGAGAACGTCGCCGGAATCGTCGGTTTTGCGGCAGCGGTAAGGGCATTGTGGCGCCGAGATGCGAAGGCCCAAAGAGGCGCGCGGGATCGTTTCCGCGAGCAGTTGGAAGCAGCCGGTTTCGTTCCGACCGTGCCGGACCGAGCTCAGCTCCTTCCCGGCCACGCTCACGTGCGGCTCCCGGGCGTCGACGCGGAAACCATGCTGATTCGTCTCGACCGCGCGGGAGTTAGCGCAAGCAGCGGTGCTGCCTGCTCAAGCGGCAGCCTCGAACCCTCCCATGTCCTATTGGCCTGCGGCTACTCAGAGAAGGAAGCGCGCGAGGGCCTGAGATTTACTTTCGGACACGATTCGAGCCTTGGTGAAGCCGAAGAGGCGGCCGCTCGCGTGATCGCGTGCGCGGCCGCCATTTCTGCATCAAAGGCTTAGCTCAGTGACTTCGCCGAGTCTCCACGTCCTCCGACACCTGGGTCTCGATATGGTCGCCCGGTTTTACGTTCACTTCCTTGCCGACGACGAAATAGCCCGCGCCAAGGCCGAGCGGGCCGAGAACGATCGCACCGGCCCCGGCAACGCCCGCCGCCTGAGTGCCTCTCGAGCCGCCAACCATGTTCCCCTTCTGCCGAGGCTGCACCGGAATCCGCATATCGCCCACACGGATCGGATCGATATCAAGCTTAAGCTGGGCGTTTTTGCCGAAACGCCCCCGTCCCTTCACATCGTTCACGATGGCCGTGACGCGCGTGCCCTGTGGGATCACCGTTTTGCCGTGGACGATCACATCGTCGCTAACGTGCAGCCGCACACGATCACCGGCCTTTGCGGTCTTTGAGGTCAGCCTTTGATCGAAAGCGAGCATGACCGGCGTGCCCTTCGGAATCTCGACAGCGAGGGCGCTCACGGCCATCGCCAAGAGAACCGATAGGGCGAGAATGAACTTGGTAATTCGCATTGTTGTAGCTCTCCCGTTAGACGAATTATGCATTCGCCTGTATTTGATGGGACCGTTTTGCATTGTGGCTAGTTCCTATGAGAGGGCGCCGGACCCTCTCAGCAAGTAACCAGCGACGAGGAGGTCGCATCCAATCAGGTGAGGCTTCAAATGAGAGTTTGCTTCAGCTTGGCAGTTTCTTCGCTTTGCATCGCGATGGCGCTGGCTCAGAACAAGCCGGAGCCATCTCTGATCTCAGCAATCTCGGAAAGAATGTCCGAAATGTCGAGTCCGGAAGTGTCAGCCCGGATATTCGCCCTGAGATATTGGGCAAGCAACGGAGCTTCAACTTGTTACGCGATCGAGGTCGCCCAGGCCGATGCGGAGCATCCTGAGCCCGGAGCGGACCGCAAATTCAAAGAGGAACTTGTACACGCGGTGGATCGCTGCATTTCCGCGCCCGAACCTGTCGTCCGCAATGAAGCCATTCGAACACTCTGGCCCTGGGGACCGATGCGGCTGCAGTCTGTCCGCCGAGGGGAAGATGCGGAACCGGCATATCTGATACTCCCGAGGGACAGTCGTACCTGATGGTCAAGGGTCGATTGAAAGAAGTTCGCGCCAGGCTCTCGGTTCTGCTCTCCGATGACAATCCCACGGTCGTTCTAAATGCCATCGAAGCCCTGGGCGCCCGAGGTGAGGCGATCGTGCAACACAGGATGCGAGAACTCCTGAAGAGCAGCAGCAAGCTGTCGGTGGCACTCGGGCTTTATATGTTTCATGGCAAGTCTGATGAGGAAACCATGTCGCTCGTCGGAGGACTGGTGCTGAGCCGTGACCCGGACCTCCGAGAGTGCGCCGAATCGGCATTCTTACGCAATTATGTGGACACCGAACGGCTCTTTCGAGATCGACAGAATTACCCAGGAAGGATTCGCAAGCTCCTGGTAGACATCTTGGGAAGGTCCGCACAGGCAGTGCCTCATATCCATGCCCTCCTGTCCGACAGCGACGACGAGACCCGAGCTGCGGCGCTGTTGAGGCGGACCGAGAATGATCGGCAGAGCGTCGTGTCTGAAGCCGAACTGCGGGCGCTCCTAAATGACTCGTTCGGAGGAGTTCGAGCACCGGCCCTCCAAGCGCTGTACCATCTCAAGCCAAAAGACATTCTGGATCTGGTACAAACCGGCTGCCAGGATAAGAGCAACGAAGTTCGCTCGACGGCGCTGTGGTGCGCCGGCTGGCTGCAGGACCCGGTTTTGACGGATGCGGTCGTTGGTGCGGTAACCCAGGGCTGCGACTCGTTCATGGCCTGCTGGTATTTCAGCGCACCCGAAAACGACAGGCTAGTAAGCGGATGGATTGCATCTTCTAACGTCCACATTCGGCGAATGATGGCCCTTTCGGTGACCGATGAGGGGATTGGCCGCCTGTACACACGTTTGCTCGGGCTAGCGCGGGACTCTGACCCGGAGGTGATGAGATACCTGGTGTATGACCTAGCGAAAGACAAGTCCCCTCGGGCGGTCGCAGACATTGCCGAGATTGCCAAACGTTGCGTGGGCGAGACTTTGGCAGAGGCTCTCGACGCTATGTCGGCGACTGGGCAGCCTTCGGCTATCAGTTTTCTTTCGACGTATCTTTCTAATTCGGACAAGGAGGTCGCCCTGGCAGCAAAGCGCGCGATCAAGAATTTGAGCGACCGACTGCCGCCGCCTGGGCTGCCAGCGCGTAGACTCTAGCCTGCATGGCCTATCGCGATTTCCAGCACTTCCTCGACGTGCTCGATTCGAAGGGCGAGCTCAGGCGGGTTGAGGAGCCGATCTCGCCCGCACTGGAGATCACGGAGATCGCCGACCGAGTGATGAAGGCGGGAGGGCCCGCGCTGCTTTTCGAGAATGTCGTCGGGCTGCCGCACCGGTTGGGCACTCCCGATCCTATGAGCGCGGTGATGGGGCATTCGGGGAGCAGTAATCCACAATCCACAATCCACAATCCACAATCCTTCTGCCCCGTCGCCATCAACACCATGGGCTCGCGCCGGAGGATGAGCCTGGCGCTTGGCGTCGAAGACTTCGAAGAGCATGCGGCTAGGATCGAGGCATTGCTCAAGCCGGAGGTGCCGAAGGGCAAAGTCGATACGCTCAAGAAGGGGCTTGAGATGCTCAAAGAGCTGAAGGGCGCCCCCTCGAAACAGGTCGACAAAGGGATCTCTCAAGAGGGGGTGATGCAGGGCGACGAGGTCGACCTCACCAAGCTTCCCATCCTCACTTGTTGGCCGGAGGACGGCGGCCCGTTCATTACCCTTCCGCTTGTCTTTACCCACGACCCCTCGACCGGAAAACGCAACGTCGGCATGTACCGGATGCAGCTCTACGACCGCAACACCTGCGGGATGCATTGGCAGATGCACAAGACGGGGATGCGGCACATGGAAGATACAGGCGTTGCGGCGTTGGGGCCTTTCGGCGTTACGGAGGAGACAGATTCCAGAGCCGAAACGCCCCAAGGCCGTAACGCCGCAACGCCGCAAGGCCCCCACGCCTTGCAGGTCGCCGTGGCCCTCGGTGGCGATCCTGCCCTCACCTTCAGCGCCATCGCGCCCCTCCCGCCCGGCATCGATGAGATGCTCTTCGCGGGCTTTCTGCGCCGCGAGAGTGTGAAGATGGTGAAGGCGAAGACGGTCGACATGCTTGTCCCGGCCGACGCCGAGTTCATCATCGAAGGCTACGTCGATCCGAGCGAGCGCAGGCTAGAGGGTCCCTTCGGCGATCACACCGGCTACTATTCCCTCGCCGATCAGTTCCCGGTCCTCCATGTCACCTGCGTCACTCAGCGCCGTAACCCCGTCTACCCAGCCACGATCGTCGGCATCCCGCCGATGGAGGACGGCTGGATGGGCAAGGCCGTCGAACGGATATTCCTGCCGATGATTCGGCTCACCGTGCCCGAGATCGTCGACATGAACCTGCCCGTCGAGGCCTGCTTCCACAACGTGGCCTTCGTCTCGATCAAGAAGAAGTTCCCCGGCCACGCCTACAAAACGATGAATGCGATCTGGGGCCTCGGCGGTCTCTCGTTCACCAAGTTCGTGTTCATCTTCGACGAGGATTGCAACGTGCAGGACTTCGGCGAAGTGCTCTTCCGGATCGGAGCGAACTGCGATCCAGGGCGCGATACGCTGCATTCCAAGGGCCCGGTCGATCAGCTCGATCACGCCAGCCAGGAGATGGGGTTCGGGGGCAAAATCGGATTCGACTGCACCCACAAGCTGCCGGGCGAGAACGGCTTCGCGCGCGACTATCCGAAGCTCATCAAGATGTCGGAAGACGTGAAGCGTCGGATCGACGAGCTCTGGCCGGAGCTGGGCCTATAGCGAACTAGCCAACGAAATTCGCCCGAATGTGCAAGGTTAAAAGTACGAGGTAGAGCATGGTGGCGAGCCAGGTCCCCTGCTCGGCGCTCCGAGGATGCGCGCGCCGCGCATATTCCAGAATCGCGATGGGCCCGAATAGGAACAGCAGCTTGCCCGCGATGAATACGTAAAGGCTGAGGTGAGCGAGAGCGGAGAATAGCGCATTCCCCTCTCGGCCACCGTTCTTCAGCCAAAGGATCGTCATCAGCATATCCACCGTGCCAACGATCACGAGGCAGAGCGTGCTGAGGCGAACCGTCTGTTTCATGGTTCATAACAACGGCATGCCACAAGCCACAAGCCTACGGCGGCGGTGCTTTCTGGCCGAGCATTCCCATCGCGCCGATCATGCTCCAAATGGGGTTCTTCTTAAAGTTCGCGGCCATGTCGTCGATGCGCTTCTGGAAGTCCTGGGGCAGTGCGTTTAGCTTATAAACCGGGGCTTCTTTGGGAATGCGATCATCGTTGAGCGTGCCTTTTTCGCTAACCCCCGGGGCTACGTTGAACGAAAACGCATAAACGGCGCGGTTTCCAACCTTGAGATCATCGAACGTCGGCATGGCTCCCGCAAGCTGGGACATCTTCGGATCTTCCTTGAACATCTTGAAGATGCCGAGCTCCAAAGAGCTCAGCGACGACATTCGGCCAAGATCGGTGCTCATCGTCTGGGCCTGAGCGATCGGCTCCGAAGTGAATTTGACGCTGATGAATCCGTCGGCCGGAAGCCCGTTCGGCATCACCTCTGTCGGTTCGCTTCGATAATCGTTCTCGGCCGAGCCCAGGGCCCGGTCGAGCTGGGTGGTGATTATCTCGGTCAGCGGGTCCGATGGCTGTTTTCTGCCACCGGAATCGATCGTGAGAGCCGCGTCTGCGCCAAAGACCATTTTCGCAGTCTGATTCTGCTGAGCGGGAGAGAGCTGGCCGAAAGCCAGCCGCCCACCCTCTCGCAGGCTTTGTCGCTGCGAGCCTCCAAGGAGTCCGTAGAACTTCAACAGATCCCAGTTCGTGAGCCCCATCATGCCCTCTTGAAGGGCATTGGGGGCGAAGGTCATGATGTACATCCCGCTCGCTGGGGCGGCGTCGAGCGGCGAGCCGTTCTTCAGCGAGTAGTCCGCGAGATCGTCCAGCCCAACGTAACCTTGCGTAACCGCAACCCGGATGAGCGTGCGAAGGGACCCGCGATCCGTTCGCTGCGTTCTCGCCTTGTCCGAATCGGCGGGTGAGACCACGAGCCATCCGTTCGCCTCTTGCACCTTCGCTCGGTCCGGGCTGTCGCCCGAGCTGACAGCCTCGGCTGCCGGCTCATCCCCGGTCGCTTGGCCCGGCTTCGCCGGCTTCGCCGGCGGGGCCGGGGCTCCCTGGCCAGAGATCTCGGACAGGTAGGACTGTGCGGTCAACTTCCCCTTGGCCCTAAGGTTGTCGAGGAAGGACATAACGCCATCGGGCAAATCGGCGACAAGTTGTTCGTTTCTCTCCGTCGCAATCGCAATCAAGGCCTCCGAATGCACGAAAGAGAGCGGATCATGCTCGACCGGGTCTTTGAGAGCTTCCGTGAGCTCTTTGCTCATCTTGAGCCTCGAAGATCCGCCTAGCACGCTCAGGGATTCGCCGATCCCGTAAAGCTCTTTCGATAGAGGAGAGAGCGCGATTTCCTTGCCGGAGTTCGCCGGCGGATTCTTTGGCTGGAGCAGATCCATCGGCGAAAAGGGCATCTCCGTTGAGATATTCGTGTTGGCCGTCGCGAGGATTCTGCCTTGGGCGTCATACAGCTTGAGCGTCATGCTATAGCCACCGCCCATCATTCCGCGCCTGGCAGCGACCACAAGTGCCTTGGCCGGCGGGCCGGTGATCTGCTCGGGCTTCCTGGCCCGACTTCCCAACAGCTGCATGAAGGCGGCCATCTCCGGAGGCTGTTCGTTCTTTGCCGGCTCGTCGTGCTTGGCGCTCGCGGCGGCCCGGTTGTACTCGAGGACGAATTCGTTGATGATGGGCATAGCGGCGGCCGGCAGGCCCCGCTGCAAACGGTTTGGGCTGGTCGAGAAGACGACCCGGCCATTCTCCGGCACTGACGCGAGCTGGGCCGGGCCAATCGCAAGGGCGAGCTTGTTCAGCGATCCGCCGCCAATCGGGCTTATTCCAAACATCGCCGCCGGCATACCGGGTTGAGGCGCCGCCGGCGCTTTGGCGAGCTGCTCCTGGGCGGTCTTCAAGGTCTTGGCGATCCTTTCCGCAAAGTGCTGCTGGTTCTTGTTCGCCTCGAGTAGGCGGGCGCCCGTGTTTGGAACCAGGTAGGAGATATCCCCTTCTTTCTGCCACGCGCCCATCGTAACCGCGGCAAGTTGCTTCATCACCTCGTCCATCGGCGCGTCCTGAAGGCGCAGGATGAGGATCTCCTGCGACATTGCGGCCGAGCACCGGAGGTTCATTCCCGACTTGGCGGCGAGCTCGTCGACCGCCTTCTTGGCATTGACGGCGACCGTGGTGTAGGTCACCTTGGTTTGAGCTGAAGCGGCGCAGGCAAACGCCAGAATGGCAAGCCAGATCAATTTGCGCATGGCACTTGCCTACAGTTTATGCGAGTTTGCGATCCTTGTGGGACTTCCGGCGATCTATAAGATGGAGCACCAACATCGCCGAGGCTGCGCCGGCCATATCGAGAAGCACATCCCAAGTCGAGCCGACTCGGTCCGGCATGGCGGATTGCCGTAGCTCGTCGAAGCTCGCGTAGGCAAGCGCTGTTACGAGACCGGATGTAAGCGAAACATTCCCCGAACTAAAATTCGTCCGCGCCATCGCGTAGCCCGCAAGGGCAGCCACCGCATAGAAGGAAATGTGGATCGTCTTGCGCAGCGCGATCACGACACGCTCGGCTGTCTCCTTGTCCCATCCGAAATTCCGAATCACCCAATCGATCATCGGATTCGCCCCGCCATGGCTGCTGCTGAAATAGGAGATCAGCCACCCGAGAATCGTCAGCAGGGCGACGGGAAGAAGGGACGGCCGGGCCTTCGCCTCGCTCGTCACCGTTGAAATCAGGACTCCGACGAATGCAGATACGCCGGCTACAAGCAGCATGGTGGGATGGGATGGAAACTGTCCGGAACCCAGCCACAGATAGCAGGACCCCGCGAGAAAGCAGACGCTCGCGCCAACCCGGGTCGGCCCTCGCGAGATCCTCTGTCCGAATCCCAGCAGCCCATAGAACGCGAACCCGAAGCACACGGGCAGCCATAGGCTCGGGCTGCCCTGTGCGGCGAGCGCCCAGGCGACAAGAATGACGGAAAATACCGCCAAGCCGCAGGAAACCACGCGTGCCGTCACGCGCGCGGGTCCCGCAAGAGCGCTACGCGGTAAGACTGGAGCGACCTGACCCGGAAGACTCCGGCCCGGATTGCCGGGTCGTCATCGACGAACCTTTGTGCGTCCTCCCGGCTCTCTGCCTCGAAGATCGCGATTCCCAAGAACGGGGCTTCTTGAGTCCTTCCGACGAGAACGATGTCTCCGGCAGCGTGCCCGCTCTGCAGGTATGCGAAGTGCTCGCCGATCAACCGGGCCTCCTCATCGGAGGGAGCGTCGGGCATTTCGGAGCGCGCCGGCTCGATGAAGAGAATGAATTGTTGCCGATCCACTGCCTCGTGAGGATATCCTGACTAAGTGAAGGACGTATCGCCCGGTCCGGAGACGATTCAGGTCGAGGGGGACTTCTTTGGCTTCACCCCCCAGGAGTTGTTCGACCACTGGGTGAAGCCCGAGCTGCTGGTCGAATGGTGGCCGCGCGAGGCGACCGTCGACCCCCATTTGGGCGGGCACTATACTTTCAGCTGGCCCGAGCAAGGATGGGAGTTGCATGGCACCTACTTCGACTTCGAGCCAGGTAAGGCCCTCGGCTTCACATGGCTCTGGAATTTCGACAAAGACCGAACCGAACCGTTGCGGGTCGAGCTTCGCTTCTCGCCGATCGAGGGCGGAACCCATCTATCGGTGACGCACGGCCCCTGGGGCCCCTCGCCCGAAAGCCAAACCGAGCGTCAGGGAGTGATCGAAGGCTGGATCCATTTCGGGATGCGGCTCGCGGGGCTTCGAGAATCTGAGGCGACTTAGGAGAAATCTAAGTCGGCCGGCAGAATCTTGGCCTTGACCTCGCCGAATCCGATCCGGTAGCCGTCGCCATCGCAATAAGCGGTCATCGTGACCGTGTCGCCGTCTTCGATGAAAGTCCGCGTTTCCCCGGTCTCGGTGAGCGTCACAGGTTTCGTTCCCCGCCAGCCGATTTCGAGCATCGACCCAAAGCTCCCTTCCTCCGGACCGGAGATCGTGCCGGTCGCATACAGATCGCTCGGCTCGATATTGGTGCCGTTCGAGGCCTGGTGCGCGAGCTGCTGAGCGAAGGACCAGTAGAGGTGTTTCGTGTTGGAGCGGCAAAGCATCTGGGGCTTCGTCATCTTCTCGCTCTGCAGCCACACTTCCAGGGTGATGTCGAAGTGCCCTGGCCGGGTGCCTCGCAGGTGCGGGAGTGGCGCCGGGTCCTGCTCCGGGCCTTTAACCCGGAATGGCTCCAAGGCGTCGAGGGACACGATCCAGGGGGAAATCGAAGTTCCGAAGCTCTTCGCAAGGAACGGGCCCAGCGGCACATATTCCCACCGCTGCACATCCCGCGCCGACCAGTCGTTGACGAGCACGCAACCGAAGATGTAGTCCTCGGCCTCATCCACCGTGATCGTCGTCCCTTGTGGAGTGCCTTTGCCGAGGAAGAAACCCATTTCCAGCTCGAAATCCATCTCTTCGGTCGGCGCATAGACCGGCTCATCGCCCTTCTTGATCTGCCCCTTCGGACGGCGGATGGGCGTTCCCGAGCCGACCACGCTCGAAGCTCGCCCGTTGTAGGCAATCGGAAGCCAACGGTAGTTCGGCAAGAGCGGCGGCTGGTCGGGGCGGAACATCTTGCCGACGTTGCGTGCGTGGTGGATGCCCGAATAGAAGTCGACGAATGCGGTGGGGAAGATCGGCTGGAGGATCTCGACATCCTCCATCCGATGAAGGGCGACTTCGCGCAGCTCCTTATCGTCGCGAAGCGTTGGATTGCCCTCGCGCAACAGGTCGAAAATCTGCCGCCGCATTTCCGAAAGGCCTTCGCGCCCGCCGATGGTCAGGGTGTCGGCGAGGTCTTCGAGGAAGAAATCCTCGTAGCCTTCGAGCCGATCGGCTTCCGCCAGCTCGAGCAGATCGAGGACAAAATCGCCGATCGCCACGCACACCCGCTCCTCGCCGTCGGGATGTTGATACAGTCCGAACGGCAGATTCTGAATCGGAAAGTGCGATCCAGCCGGAACAGGAACCCAGCTCTTCGCCTTCGGCGAGATCATAAACCTCATGGGGCCGTCCTATCGAGCATTCCGATCGCGGCCAATCCTTCGAGAGGCTCAGTCACCGAACAAGAGCCGAAAGACAGGAAGAGCGTGCGAGCATTCTCCACCCCTTCGAACGTTGCCTTATGCTGCTTCCACACGAGGGTGTCTCGCTTGAACGTGAACGCCTTCGGCTCCGAGCTTGAAAGGACGTCCTCCAGCTCGCGGCGAGAAAGGTCGTCGGCAAGCGCGAGCGCCGTGGCGGCGATGACGTTTAGGAAGCCGTGCATCTGGGCGCCCGTGGCGGGATCGGTTCGCGGCAAGGGATGATGCAAGCCCGCGGTCAGTTTGAAGGACAGATCGAGCTGCACGCACTGCTGGATGAATGCGGCCACAGCCTCGGCCGAAGGAAAGGCGGAAGGCTCAGCTCCGCCAGTACGTGCCTTTGCGCAGGCCACATCCATCTCCGCCATCAGCGCCAGCGAATCGGCCATTTCCTCGCCCCAGGGCAGCTCGACGAAGAGGTCGACGTTATTGAAGGCCTTCAGGTCGGCGACGTAGTCTGCGAGATGGCGATGGTCAGGCACCCGAGCCTCGTAGGCCTGGACCTCCGCATGGTTCTCCGCGGCTTTCTGGAAGCGCGCAATCTCGGCCGCATCGTGCTCCAGTCCGTGCTTCCAATGTTTGTGGTCGGGCTGCTGAGTGCCGATAACCGCGACCGGCACAAACGGCTCTTCAGGATGCTCGGCCAACTCGACCGCGAGATCGCCCAGTTTGCCTATCGGGCAGGAAAAGCGGTCGACGATCCACTTGTCTTCGCCCTGGACGATCGCGAGATACTCGGCGATTGCATCGGACATGGAGAGGCGGGCAGGCGGAAAGAGGCCGGCATAGTCGATCACCCCCTCCAGCATCGCCCGCAGAGCGGCATTCATTCGCTGAAGTTTAACCGTTCTGAGGCTGGTTTTTACTTCTGTCGGACTGGTCGAATAGGTCGTATTCGACTAATTTGACGAGCTACGACCTTCGAGCCGCAACCAGGATCCGCAGCCACTTCGGCGTGCCCAGATAATCCGTGGCGACGCCGTTATGCCCTCGACTGGAGTGCACGAAATAGCCCTTGCCGAGATAAATCCCCGTGTGGCCGACGATTCCGCGCTTACTGTCCCAGAAGTAAAGTCGATCGCCCGACCTGAGATCCTCAAGGCGCGTGACCGGCGTGCCAACGTGCACCTGCTCCGCAGCTGTGCGGGGAAGTTCGACACCGATCCGGCCGAACATGTTTTGCACGAGTCCCGAGCAATCGATGCCCCGATTGGGATCGGTGCCACCCCAGACGTAAGGAGTTCCGATATAGTGCAGGGCTTGCTGGGCCGCTCCGGCGTTTCCGCGCGAGCCGAGTGAGCTCGTGTAGCGCGTCGTCGTGCGGCTGGGTTGGTCTGCGGTGACTTCGTATGGCAGCTTCGCAACCGCGTCTGCCTGCATGTAGCCATACATGCCGTTCTGCAATAGCACGCGGAACCAGTTGTCGTCCTTCGGCTTGATGACGACATACTCGTACGCCTTGATCTTGTAGTAGACCTGCGAGCCGGTGCTCGGTCGCGAATAGATCTTGGTCGTCTCGGTGACCTGGCCTAGCTTGCCCAGCACCACCTTCGTGGCGAACGAGGGCACGGCGACGGCGATTGCGAGAAGGGAAGTGAGGACTCGAGAAAAACGCATGGGCGAACTGTTTAGGTTAATGCCTCAATTATAGGCAATTCGCGCCCAGCCTACAGACCAGCTTGCGCGAAATGCGTAGCATGGCGACCCTTCGCCATGAAAACTAACAATCGATTCCCGCTAACCGTTAGCCAGGAGCCGTATGTCGGACTTTCATGGGCAGGGTGCCCATGCTACACAGGTCTAACGGTTTACTACGCGTGAAAGTTCGCGAGCAAGCGCTGCCTCATGGGAATTTCACACGAAGCCCCCTCCTCTTCACCACATGACCGGACAGTGGGGGGAGGCATTCCTGCCTCCGCTCGACCGAAGGTCGAGTCGCGTCCGGCGTCGCCGGACCGGGGACAAGAATGTCCCCGCCACTCAGGTGCCGTGGCTTCAAAGCGAGGACAGTTCGGCACACAGCGCGCGAAGGAGGAAAGCGCCGTCCGTGTAGCCCAGAATCGGCCGCGTAGCGCGCTCCGGGTGGGGCATCAACTTTCCAGCACAGTGGGATCCGAAGCTTGGAATTCACGTGACTTGAAGTCGCGGC
>JADMIO011014764.1_pt1 | contig 21561 bp, 17 predicted proteins | sample 8958161 | NCBI WGS metagenome assembly JADMIO01 (sample SAMN16585339, study PRJNA669376) | soil metagenome | isolation source: Crop rotation soil | place: USA: Cullars Rotation, Alabama | collected 2011
CGACAACTTGTCCACGTGGAATTCTAAGCTTAGGATCCCAATGTGCTGGAAAGCCTTTCGATCCGCGAACTGGCAAAACGCCTCTACGCGCAGCGTGGCGGATTACCGCCCCCGTTTCCCGCTCCATGACGCTGGCGAAATCTTAGCCTTCGTGCGATGATTCCTAAACACACTTGGCGGATGGGCTGCCCGACCAGCGTAAATTCGATCGATGCGACGCGTACTTGTCGTCATGAAGGTTCAATGCCGCGGGGCCAATGTGTTTGTCGCGTGCGGGGGAGGCATTGATCCATGATCGAATCGATCATGTACTTCGGCATAGGGTTTCTGTTGGCGGCCCTGATCGGCGTGGTCGTCGGGTTCGCTGTCAACAGTCGCGCGCAGCGCCTGACCATGCGACGACTCGAAGCGGCTACGCCCGTCTCGATGTCCGAAATCCAGGCCGACAAGGATCAGCTCCGCGCTGAATTCGCGATGTCGACGCGACGTCTCGAAATGAGCGTCGACCAGCTCAAAGCAAAAACCACCGGACAGCTCGCCGAGCTCGGCAAGAAAACCGACGCCATCAACCGGCTGAAGGCCGAAATCGGCGACAAGACCGCGGCGCTGCTCGCGATGGAGGCGCGCGAGAAGGCGCTGCGCGAACAGATTCACACCTCCGAGGAAGAGCTGTCGGTCAAAACCAACACCATGCACGAAACGGCGCGTGCGCTGTCCGACAAGGAGGCCGAGCTCGCCAAGCTGACGGCCCAACTGGGCGAACGCTCCGTACTGTCGGACAGCCAACGCGTCGAGATCGTGGCGCTGCGCACGCAAGTCGAGGCGCTCAAAAGTCAGATCGATCGTTCCGAAGTTGAGATCACCGAAGCGCAGAATCGCCTGGTGCGCGAACGCTTCGACGCCGATGCCGCCACCAAGGACTTGGCCGCGGAACGCGATAAAGCCCAAAGCCTGTCCGGCCGGGTTTCCGAACTCGAACACAATCTGACAATTCACAAGACCGAAGCCGAAATGCTCAGCCGCCGCACGCAGGAGCTTGAGGCGCGCTTGACAGAACAAGGCCGTGTTCTGGCCGAGCGCGATTATGAGTCCACGCAATTGCGCGGCGCTGCGGAAAACTCACGCCGGGTTGAGAGCGACCTGCGCGCCGAAATCGTCAGTCTGGAACAGAAATATGCGGGCATGACTTCGACGCTGCGCGCGGAGAAGGCCGTCCTCGAAAAAGAGCTGGAGCACACCCGCGAAGAACGCGCCAAGCTGCAACGTGAGCTCGCCAGCATGAAGCGCGAAGCTGAATCGACATGGGCCGCCGAGCGCGTCGAAAACGCGCTGCTGCGCGAACGCATTAACGACATCGCCACCGAGGTCGCGCGACTCACCATGGTGCTGGAAGGTCCCGGTTCGCCGATCGAGGCGATGCTGGCGGAGCCGGCGCAACGCGAGGCCGAGCATGGCATGGCGGCGCGCGCCGCCGAGGGCGGCCCGACCACAGAGCCGAACGAAGGCAGCCTCGCCGACCGGATCCGCGCCCTGCAGGCGCGCGCTTCGCGTGTCGCCCCGGCGACCTGAGCCGCGCCCTGGCGCTCAATCTTCATGAACTTGCGGATGACTTTTGAACGCGTCGCGGTTGTAGGCGCCGGCGCCTGGGGAACAGCGCTGGCGAATGTCGCGGCGCGGGCGGGCTGCAGCGTTACCCTGATCGCACGCGATGAAACGACGGCCACGGCCTTGGAAAAGGCGCGGCAAAACCCGCGTCTGCCTGGCGTGACAATCGATCGCGGAATTCGGATTTCAGCAAGCAACGCATACGTCGGCGAAGCCGATACGGTGCTGATGGTGGTTCCAGCACAGGCCATGCGCGTCGCACTGGCTTCGCTGCAACCCGCGCCCGGCACGCCGGTGATCGCCTGCGCCAAGGGTTTCGAGCTTCGCACGGGCTACACCATGACCGAGGTGATTGCCGACGTGCTGCCCAAGGTGCAGCCTGGAATCCTGTCCGGTCCAAGTTTCGCCGCCGACGTCGGCCACGGGCTGCCGACTGCCGTGACCCTGGCGGCGGCGGACGAAAATCTGGCGCGGGACCTCGGTCAAGCGTTGGGGCAACCGACGTTCCGCATCTACCACACCAACGATGTGCGCGGCGTCGAGATCGGCGGCGCGGCAAAGAATGTGTTCGCCATCGCGGCTGGCATGGTGACGGGAAGAAAACTCGGCGCCAGCGCGCTGGCCGCATTGACCACGCGCGGCTTCGCCGAGCTCGTGCGGTTCGGCAGCGCCTTCGGCGCCCGTACCGAAACTTTGATGGGGCTGTCGGGCTTAGGCGATCTCGTTCTCACCTGTTCGAGCCCGCAGTCGCGCAACTATGCGTATGGCGTTGCGCTGGCGCAGGGCGCAAAGCCAAGCGACAAGCTCGCGGAAGGAGCGTTCACCGCGTCCGCGCTCGTTGCCAAGGCGAAAACCAAAGGGGTCGAAATGCCGATCGCCACCGCGGTTGCAGCCGTGCTCGACGGCAAGCTGAGCGTCGATGCCGCAATCGAGGGCCTGCTCACGCGGCCATTCCGCGCGGAAGGTGTGTAAGAGCTAAGCTGTCACCAAAATGGCAGCGGTATATGGCAACGCTCAATGCTATCCTGAGTTGCGGCAAGCGTGCCGCGCACGGGAAAGCCATCCGCCCATGAACGACATTTCTACACAGTTGCCACCATCCTCCGTGGCGCGTTCGGCACGCGTCGTGTTCAACGGCTCCCGGCCGGAATTCCACAGGTTGGTCACGCGCGGCGCGCTGCTCGAACTGTGCACCGCAGGCTTCTATCGCTTCTGGCTCGCCACCGACATGCGCCGCCACATCTGGTCGCACACCTCGGTCGAGGGCGACGCGGTCGAATACACAGGCACGGCCAAGGAACTGCTGATCGGTTTCCTGGTCGCGCTCGCGATCCTGGCGCCGATCTATCTCGTCTATGTCCTCATTGGTATTGAAGCTGAGCGCGCCAAGGCTTTCGCCAGCATTCCGCTTTTCCTTTTCTTCTATTTGTTCGGACAGTTCGCCATCTACCGCGCACGCCGCTATCGCGCGAGCCGCACGATCTGGCGCGGCGTGCGCTTCTGGATGACGGGATCAGGCTGGAACTATGCCAGCCGCGCATTCGGTTGGAGCATCCTGACCGGATTGACGATCGGCATCGCGCTGCCATGGCGCGAGGCAGCGCTTGAGCGATACAAGATGCGCCACACGTTCTATGGCGACTTGCCAGGGCAGTTCGTGGGCACCGGCGGACAGTTGTTCAAACGCGCCTGGTGGCTTTGGCTGCCTGCTGTATTTGTCATTGTACCAATCACAATTGCACCAGCTACTATTTGGCTAAATAACAGGGAGCCCTCTGGCACATCCTTGCAAACGGCTGGCTTGGCAATAGCCCTGGCACCTTTCGTTGCCATCCTAGTCGCCTCCCTTTTCTTCTATCCGATCTACAAGGCGATCACTTGGCGGTGGTGGTTGTCGGGCATCCGTTTCGGCACCGTAAGATTTGAGTCCGATCTGCGCAAAGGAGCCTTGATCGGGCCGATATTGGTCCGTTGCGGGATGGTTCATCTTGCTCATCGTCCTCGACGTGATCTTGGTCGCGCTGGCAGGCATCATCTTCGCGCTCGCGGTCGGGACTTGGGACTTCACGCAACTCTATCTGCTCACCATCGCCCATCCCTACCTTGCCTTTGGCGCATACATTGCAAATTACGTGGTGCTTGTCCTCGCGCTCGGCGTCGTCATCCGCCTCTATCTGTTCCGTGACATCTGGGGGCGTATCGCAAATTCCGTAACGATTTATGGTCTCGAAGCCGCCGACAATGTGCAGGCGCGTGGTGATGCCGTGAATGCGCTGGGCGAAGGCTTTGCCGACAGCCTGAACATTGGCGGGTTCTGATCCATGAGCGATTCCGGCTCGCCATCGATCGCCGTCGACACCCCATCGCCCACGACCGCGCAGGTGATTTTTTTCGACGGGCTGTCGAATCGGAAACGCGCCGTCGAACTTCGCTTTGGCGATCGTGGACTGGATTTGATCGAGAATGGCCTCGGCCTAGCAACCTGGGCCTACCACGATCTGCGAGCTGTCGACGGACCGCCAGGCATGCTGCGCCTGGCGAATGCCGCGACGCTTCCGCTTGCCCGCCTCGAAATTCGCGACCCGGGATTGCGTGGAGAGATTTTGCGGCGATGTGGAACGCTTGCGCCGAACGCCGCGGCGATGCGCGCACAAACCGGCCGCATTGTCGCTTGGTCGCTCGCCGCCGTAGCCTCGATCGTCCTCATCGCTCTGTACGGTATTCCCTTTTTGGCGGAGAGACTGACGCCGCTTGTCCCATACTCGTTTGAGCAAAGGGTCGGCGCCGCAAACGAACAGCAAATGAAGCTGATCTTTCGTGGCCGCACCTGCACGCGACCCGATGGCCAGGCGGCGCTGGAGAAACTCGTGGCCGCGCTCGCCCAGGCGGGCGAGTTGCGTGTCGCGCTTCACAGCGAGGTGGTGCAATCTCCGATTCCGAATGCCTTCGCTTTGGCGGGCGGCAAGGTCTTTATCCTGGACGGCCTATTGCAACGCGCCAACACCGTGGACGAGCTGGCAGGCGTGATGGCGCATGAGCTGGGACATGTCGCCCACCGCGACCACATCCGCCGGCTCATTCACGACGGCGGGACGGCGTTCCTGATTGGTCTGCTGTTCGGAGATGTCACGGGGTCGGGCGCCGCCATCTTGACGACGCGGACACTGATCGAATCGTCCTACTCACGCGATGCCGAATCCGGCGCTGATGCGTTTGCGATCACCGTCATGCACAAGCTCGGGCGATCGCCCAAGCCACTGGGCGACTTTCTGTTTCGCATTACTGGCGCGGAAAAAAGCCCACTCAGCATTCTCGCGGGCCATCCGGTGACGGAAGAACGGCGCGACGCGATGACGGCCGCCGATCGCCCCATCACGGGGCCGGATCTATTGTCGCCTTCGGAATGGCAGGCGCTGAAACGAATCTGCCGCTAGCTTCGCGCCTTGACGCGCGCAAGCCCGGCCTTCGCTTCGCTGTTGTTCGGACTGAGCGCGAGCACGCGCGTGTAGTCGGCGGCCGCCTGCGTTCGCAACCCGGCGTTTTCCAGAATACGCGCACGCTCCAGCGTATATTGCAGCGACCGCGGTTTATCGAGCTGGATCGCCATCGACATATCGTCGATCGCACCATCAATATTGCCGCGCTTGAGATTTACGCTGGCGCGCATGCGATGGATCGAGGCTATCAGGCTCGCCGCTCCCTGATCGCGGTAGCTTGCGCGTAGGTTTGCGGCCAGATCTAGGTTGTCCCTGTAGCTGTCGATCATCGCGTTGAGATCGGCAAGCTCGCCGTAAAGAAGCTGCTTTCCGTCGTAAAGGACCGCGCGGCTTCGTCGCGCGTAGAAAACATCGATCGCCGACAATCGATCCGGCTCGACCTCACCGATTTCAATGGCCTTGCTAAGATCGGCAATCGCCGCGTCATCCTGGCTCTTGTAATGCATGGCCATGCCGCGCGCCCTGTAGGCCGCCGCGTGACGCTGATCGAGCTCGATTGTGCGCGTAAAGTCGGCGATGGCGCCGTCGGCATCGCCGTTCTTGAACCGCGTCTGGCCGCGCTGCAGGTACGCCTCGGCGAACCGCGGATCGATTTTGATCGCCTCTGTAAAGTCGGCCAACGCCCGATCGATATCGTCGGCCTTGGCGCGTTGCATCGCCCGGTCGAAGCGCGCGCGCGCCGTGGCATTGCGCGTCATCGAGGCCGGGTCATGGCCGCGCGGCGCCGCCGCCAACCCGGTCACGTCGGGAAGCCCGGAATAGGAGGAGACCCAAGACTTGCGATCCCCGACCGCCCCGCTGGCGGGGGCAAGGCCCGGCGGACACAGCATTGTCTCCTGACCCGGAACTGTTTGCCGACAAGCAAGCCAAATATCGATTCCCGGGTCGGGAGTGCCTTGCACCGGGGTCGGAGCGGCATCGGCTTGCTGTGTGGGAAGCGCTCCGGACTCGACTGGCTCGGGCGTGAGTGGCTGCGTTTCCGCAGCGGTGACCTGCGGCTCCGACGACTGCTCGCGCACCGTACCGGTGGGAGCCTTTGTCAGGAGTTGCGAGAACGAGCGCGTCATCGAGCGCTCACCAGTCAAATTGGGGCGGCCCGTCGCCAGCCAGAAACCAACGACACAGGCGGCGATGACACCTACCAATCCGAACGTGCGCAGCATGATGCCATGCGCCTGCTGTGCCTGGGCTCGTCGGGTCGCACGCGCGGCATCGAGAGGCGGCGGCGTGAGGTCGGGAGGCACGACAAGTTCGGGCGCCTTTTGACGATCCCCTGTGTCAGGGGCGAGCTCAGGCAACGCGTCTTCGAGCGCGCCCTCGACGGCTGGCGCCGTTTCATCTGCGATTTCGTGAGCAGGATGACGCTTCAGGTTTTGCGCTTCGACCTTTTCGATCGCACGATCGAGCAGCAGTTCTTCACGCGCAGTGGCGAAGCTCGATAACGGCGGCTGGATGGCCGCCAGCCGCTGATACACGACGCGGCGCGCGTGGTCGTACACCTGTGAACGCGCCGCGACAGTATTGGCAGTAAGATCAGCGATTGCTGCCGTCAGAATGGAATAATAGTCGACCGGCGGCATCCGCTCGGTGAAGGACTTCCCGCCGACGCGGACCTGGGCGACATCCGTCGCCAAGCGGGCCATGGTCGTCGCATTGGCAGTATCGCGCCTCGTGTTGGAATCCGGCTCAGCGGCGGCATTCGGCGTGGCCCTCGCCGTCTGCGCTTCTAGCTTCGGCGTTCGGGTAACGTCTGGAGCGGGCTCGGCCCCGGCAACTGACGAGGGCGCAATAGCGCTCGGCATGGACGGCAGACGATGGTGGGGATTGCCGGATGGCCGGCGTTCGGCAAGCAGCCCGCGCGTAGACGACGCACCGACGCGGCGAATGGCCATGACACGCCCCAGAACCCAACCCGTACCAGTGGCCAGATTTTATCACGAAATCACAGGAGGGCCACCGGCGAACCTCCTTGCCGAACAAGGCCAGCCTAAAAAGGTAAACGCGGTCATTTGACCGCCTATTTCGACATCGCCATTGCGCGGGCGATGCTGTATCCCACTTTTCCGCGCGTCCCGGGCTGCCACGTAGCCCGCCCTATCCATCAGGTTTGCAATGTCTCAATCGGTGCGTTGGCGGCTCCTTATCGGCGCGTTCCTTGCGGTCGCGCTCGATACGGCCACCCAGACGCTCTGGAAGATCAGTGCAAGCCACCTTCCGGCCGAAGTCACGCTTTTGGACACGCTTGGAACGGTCATCCACGATCCGCTGTTCCAGCTCGTTGGCGTCCTGATGATCGTCAAGCTCATCAACTGGCTGCGACTGCTTGAAATCGCCGACCTCAGCTACGCCAAGCCCATCACCTCGCTCAGCTATGTCACTGTCGCCATCACATCGGTGCTCGTCCTGAACGAGCCGATCTACTGGCAGCAGATCATTGGAATCGTCGTGGTCGTGATCGGCGTATGGCTGGTCAGCAAAGAGCCCGCCGAGTCAAAGGCCACGTCATGACCGAAATCATGCTGGGCGTGATCATCGTCTTGGGCTGCACCGTGATCGAGGGCCTTGCCCAGGTGTTTCTGAAATTGTCGGCGATGCGCGCCGCTGTCAGGCATATCCGATATGGCTGGATCGCGCTCGGCGTCGCCCTCTATCTTGTCGAGGTCGGGCTCTATACCGTTGCGCTCAGATTGCTGTCGGTGAGTTCGGCATTCGCCATCAGCAGTCTCAGTTTCGTCACCGTTGCGGTGCTGGCTGCCTGGTTGCTGCGCGAGCGCATAAGCCCCATCCGATGGGCGGGCATCGCGCTCATTCTCGGGGGCGTTCTACTGATCGTCGCTCATGCCTGACGCACACTATTCCGTTCGCTTTGTCGCGACCGAAAAGGCAATCTCGGCAGAGCTCTGGGCGGCCTGCTTCCCGACGCCGCTGGAGGGACATTGGTGGTATCGTACGCTCGAGGCGAGCGGGCTCGAACAGCAATTTGAATTTTCATATGCGTTGCTGCTGCGGGACGATCAGCCGGTCGGCATCGCTCCGCTGTTCGTGATGGACATCGAGGTCGACTTCCTCATTCCCCGGGCGCTGATTCCGTTTTTGGCGTGGCTTGGCAAGATGCTCCCTGCCCTGTCGGCGCCGAAGGTGTTGATGATCGGCTCGCCGTGCTCCGACGAAGGCACCGTCGGCCTGCTTCCTGGCGCCGACCGCCGCGCTGCATTCTTGGCATTGCAGAACGCGGTCGAAGCTGAAGCGCAACGCCGCCGCATCCAGGTGGTCGTCTGGAAGGATTTCGCTTCTCAAAACGATGCCGATCTCAAGTGGCTCGCGCAACGCGCCGGTCTGTTCCGCATGGTGAGCTTTCCGGGAACTCAGCTCGCCCTGCCCGGCTCCCGCAAGGAAGACTATCTCAAATCGTTGACATCTACGCGCCGTTACAACCTGAAGAAGAAGCTCAAGCGCAGCGCGCAAATCTTCGATCCGATCGTCGACGTGGTGCAAAATCCGGACGCCGCAACGATCGACGAACTCTATGCATTGTTCGAAAAGACCCGAGCGCACGCCAAGACCAGTTTCGAAAATCTTGACCGCCGCTTCTTCGAACAAATTGCGCAACAGCCCGCTTCACACTTTGTGATCTTGCGCGAGCGCGAGAGTGGTCGCGCCGTCGCATTCAAACTCTGCTTTGACGTCGGCGGTCATATCATCAACAAATACATCGGCATGGACTACAGTCGCCCGAGAGAGTGGTACCTGTATTTCCGCCTGACGGACGCCACCATCGACTGGGCGTTGTCGCGCGGCGCCAAATCCATCCAGAGTGGGCAAACCGGATACAGCGCCAAGCTCGAACAGGGGCACAAACTCTATCCCCTCACCATCTATGGCAAGCATCGCAGCCCGGCTCTGCACGGCATCTGCAAGTGGGTGGTCGCCCGGATCAGCTGGGCCACGCTGGATGATGATCTCGCGACCTACGTCAAGGCGCATCCAGGCATCGACGCGATCAGCCATTGACTACTGCAGCAGATTATTGGTCCGCGCGACAAAGGCTCGCACATCGGGCAGGATCGACGGCAGCAGCTCCTGCACCTCTTCGCGCGTCATGCCGGGGCGCACGCGCGGATCGTATAGAATATTCATGAGCAGCTGGTCGTAGATTCCAAAAAACCCCATCGACACATCGTCGTTGAACATGGTCCAGGGCACGGAACCGTCATCGTTGATGGGACCGAGCGCCTGAAGTATTTCCTCATAGGCGCAGTCGAAAAACACGAAGTCTCCGACATCCACCACGATAATCACGTCCGCCTGCAAAATCCGAAACGAGTCGTCCTTGGTGAACCCCGCCAGACACTGCGGGTCCGATCGTTGCAGCTTACGCGTATTCTCTCGGCCATAGAGCTGCCGCATGGTCTGCGTCAGATCGCGATCGAACACGAGCTTGATGATTGCGTTCGCCTGATTCCGGTCGTCGGTGACCGCAATGTCGAGGTCTTTCATATGGGCGCGAATGTCGGCAACGATGTCGCTGATCTGGCCGTGACGATCGGGCTTGCCGTGGTTTTCGACATAGATCCGCACCGGCCGGTCGAACTTGCGGACACGATCGGTCTGCTTGCCGAAGCGAAACTCAGCGCCGAATGCAAGCTTGAGAAAGCCGTCGGCGATTTCCGCATCGCTGAAAGTCCGCCGCTCGGCGCGGCGACGCGCCTCAATGTCGTCATTCGCCGCACTTGCGCCGCCCTGTGGCGCGAGCACGGACAAAGCCAAGACAATCAGCGTGAGGGCCGTGCTGCAATACCGCAATGGATGGCTCCGTCCGCCACATCATGACTGCAACATGACAGCCGCGCAACCAAAGGCGTTTCGCCAATCGCATACGAAAAGAGCGGGCGTGATGCCTGCTCTTGCCGACGCTCGTTGGGTGCCCGCCGTCAGGCAGCCTCTTTGACCGCCTTGCCGTTGAAGGTAAGCCCCTGCTTTCCGGCGGAGACTTTCACCGCCTCGCCGTCCTTGAGTTCACCGCCAAGGATTTTCTCGGCCAGCGGATCTTGCAGCGATTTCTGGATCACACGTTTGAGCGGTCGCGCTCCATACGCCGGATCGTAACCCTTGTCGGCCAGCCAATCGCGCGCCGCCGCATCGAGCGAAATGGAAATCTTGCGCTCGTCGAGCAGCTTCTGCAGCCGCTTGATCTGGATTTCCACGATCCGGCCCATCTCGCTGCGCTTGAGCCGATGGAACAGCAGGATTTCGTCGACGCGGTTGAGGAACTCGGGACGGAAATGGCCCCGCACGATCGCCATCACCTGATCCCGAACGGCATCACTGTCCTGGCCTTCCGGCTGGTTGACCAGGATCTCGGCGCCGAGGTTCGAGGTCATGACCAAGAGCGTGTTGCGGAAATCCACGGTGTGGCCCTGCCCATCGGTCAGACGACCGTCGTCGAGCACCTGCAGCAGCACGTTGAACACATCGGGATGCGCCTTCTCAATCTCGTCGAACAGGACGACCTGATACGGCCGCCGGCGCACTGCTTCGGTCAGTGCCCCGCCTTCCTCGTAGCCGACATATCCCGGTGGCGCCCCGATCAGCCGTGCCACGGAATGCTTCTCCATGTACTCCGACATATCGATGCGAACGAGCGCCGTCTCGTCGTCAAACAGGAACTCGGCCAGCGCCTTGGTGAGCTCGGTCTTGCCGACACCGGTTGGTCCGAGGAACATGAACGAGCCAATCGGCCGGTTAGGATCCTGCAAGCCGGCGCGCGCCCGGCGCACGGCGGTCGATACCGCCTTGACCGCATCAGCCTGGCCGACGACGCGTTGCCCGATCTGCTCTTCCATCCGCAACAGCTTCTCGCGCTCGCCTTCGAGCATGCGATCGACGGGAACGCCGGTCCAGCGCGACACCACCTGCGCGATGTGATCGGCGGTGACCGCCTCTTCGACTACAGCGCCGGCGCCTTCCTTGCCTTCGAGTGCCTTGAGCTTCTTCTCCAGGTCCGGAATTCGCCCATACGCCAACTCGCCGGCGCGCTGATATTCGCCGCGCCGCTGCGCGTTGGCGAGTTCGACACGCAGGTGATCGAGCTCGGTCTTGAGTTTCTGTGCGTCGGACAGCTTGTCCTTCTCCGCCTTCCACTTTTCGGTGAGGTCGGCCGACTGTTTCTCAAGCGCCTTCAACTCGGATTCGAGCGTGGCAAGACGCGAACGCGAACCCGCGTCGCGCTCCTTCTTCAACGCTTCCTGCTCGATCTTGAGACGCACGATCTCGCGGTCGATGGAATCGAGTTCCTCCGGCTTGGAATCGACCTGCATTTTCAACCGCGCAGCGGCCTCGTCCATCAGGTCGATGGCCTTGTCGGGCAGAAAACGATCGGTGATATAGCGGTTGGAGAGCGTCGCCGCCGCAACAAGAGCGGAATCCGTGATCCGCACACCGTGGTGCAGCTCGTACTTTTCCTTCAAGCCGCGCAGGATCGAGACGGTGTCCTCCACCGTCGGCTCGGCCACGAACACCGGCTGGAAGCGCCGCGCCAGCGCAGCGTCCTTCTCCACGTGCTTCTTGTATTCATCAAGGGTGGTCGCACCGATGCAATGCAACTCGCCGCGCGCCAGCGCTGGTTTAAGCAGGTTCGATGCATCCATCGCGCCGTCGGCTTTGCCCGCGCCGATCAAGGTGTGCATCTCGTCGATGAACAGCACGATGCCACCGTCGGAGGACGTGACCTCCTGCAGCACGCCCTTCAAACGTTCCTCGAACTCGCCGCGGTATTTCGCGCCCGCGATCAGCGCGCCCATATCGAGCGCGAGCAGCTTCTTGTCCTGCAGGCTGTCGGGAACGTCGCCGTCGATGATGCGGCGCGCAAGCCCTTCCACGATCGCCGTCTTGCCGACGCCGGGCTCGCCGATCAGCACGGGGTTGTTCTTGGTGCGGCGGGAGAGAACCTGGATGGTGCGGCGGATTTCCTCGTCGCGGCCGATCACCGGATCGATCTTGCCGTCGCGCGCGGCCTGCGTCAGGTCGCGGGCATATTTCTTGAGCGCATCGTAGGCGTTCTCGGCCGACGCATTGTCGGCGGTGCGGCCCTTGCGCAGCGCATTGATGGCGGCATTGAGGTTCTGCGGCGTCAGCCCGCTGCGCGCCAGGATCTTTCCGGCCTCGCTATCCTTCTCCAGCGCCAGGCCAAGCAGCAACCGCTCGACGGTGACATAGCTGTCGCCGGATTTTTCAGCCGCCTTCTCCGCAGCGTCGAATGCGCGCGCCAGGCTCGGATCGATATAAAGCTGGCCCGCCCCGCCACCCTCCACTTTCGGCCGTTTGCGCAAAACCTCTTCGGTCGCCGTCAGCGCGTCGCGCGAGCGGCCACCGGCACGATCGATCAGCCCGGCGGCGAGCCCCTCGGGATCGTCGAGCAGGACCTTGAGCAGGTGTTCGGAAGCGAATTGCTGATGACCCTCTCGCAGGGCCAGGCTTTGTGCGGATTGCACGAACCCGCGGGCGCGTTCGGTGTATTTTTCAAAGTTCATCGGTCTTGGTCCTCGGCCTGTCTCTGCCGCCCCGAAGGCGCAGCGGGAACATCGTCATGGGATTGCGCCCCGCCGCTGCTGACCTGGATCAACGCGGCGGGAGCTCGAAACGTTGCGGACGGACCCCTCAGTTGGCAATCCACCCGTCCCGAAATGTGGGGAGGCAGAGCCGTCGCTGGAAGGGGAATACCCTGCGAAAATTAAGCCTGGCTTGCGCCGCCCCGCCCTATCGTTAAGGAAGGGATGCCATGAGCCCGCCAGCAACCGTCCAGGCCATCTACCGATATCCGGTCAAAGGGTTTAGCCCAGAATCTCTAGCCTCGACCGCGCTTTCCGTCGGGCAGACCCTGCCCGGCGACCGCCGCTACGCCGTCGAGAACGGGCCCAGCGGGTTCGACCCCGCCGCCCCTGCTTATTTCCCGAAGATCCGCTTTCTCATGCTGATGAGAGACGAACGGCTGGCGACATTGCGCACGCACTACAACGACGACAGCCATGTCCTCACGGTAAGAAGCGAAGGCCGCGAGGTTGCGCGCGGCGACCTCACCACCTCGGAAGGACGCAAAGCCATCGAGGATTTCCTGGCGAACTTTTGCGCCGACGAATTGCGCGGGCCGCCGAAGGTGCTCGCCGGTGGCAACCACAGCTTTTCCGACGTGGCGAACAAAGTCGTGTCGATCATCAATCTGGCGTCGGTGCAGGCAATCGAAGACGCCGCCGGCGCGCCGGTCAATCCACTACGGTTTCGTGGCAACCTGCATGTCGCGGGCTGGCCGGCGTGGCGCGAGTTCGACCTGCTTGGGCGCGAGATCGCCATCGGTCCCACGGCGCGCCTGCGCATCGTCAAGCGCATTGTGCGTTGTGCTGCGACCAACGTCGACCCCGGCACGGGCGCGCGCGACATGAACATCCCGCTGACCATCGTGCGGTCGTTCGGACACGACCACTGCGGCGTCTATGGCGAAGTGATCAGCGCCGGCACGGTGACCGCCGGCGACCGGATCGAGGCGTAAGAGAATGCAAGTCCTCGTCGTCGGTGCGGGTGTCGTCGGCCTTGCCGTTGCGCGCGCGGCAGCGCTGCGCGGCCACGACGTTACGGTGGCGGAGGCCGCCGGCGCTATCGGAACCGGCACGTCCTCGCGCAACAGCGAGGTCATCCACGCCGGCATCTATTACCCGACCAATTCGCTGCGCGCCCGCCACTGCACCCGCGGACGGCGCATGCTGTACGACTACTGCGCTTCGCACGGTGTTCCGCATCGCAAGCTCGGCAAATTCCTGATCGTCACGAAGGACGCCGACATCCCCCAGCTCGAAGCCATCTATGCGCAGGCGCTCAAGAACAGTGTCGAAAATCTCGTGATGCTCGAAGCAAAAGAAGCGCAGCGTCTCGAGCCCGAATTGCGCTGCGTGGCGGCCTTTCACTCACCCGAGACCGGCATCATCGACAGCCATCGATACATGCTGGCGTTGCGGGGCGACCTCGAAGATCGCGGCGGCATGATCGCATTCCACGCGCCGGCCGAACGCATCGTAAGGGCGGATGCAGGCTTCGACGTGCATTTTGGCGGCGCGAACAAAGATGCGATCCGCTTCGACGCGGTGATCAATTCAGCGGGGCACGGCGCGCAACGTCTGGCTGCGGCGACCGAAGGCTATCCACGCGAGCGCGTGCCGCGGCTCGTGCTCGCCAAGGGCAACTACTTCGGTTACGTGGGGCGTCCGGCGTTCTCGCGCCTGATCTATCCAGCGCCAGTGCCCGGTGGGCTCGGCATCCACGTGACGCTCGATCTGTCGGGACGCATGCGTTTCGGCCCCGATGTCGAATGGATCGACAAGCCCAACTACGAGGTCGATCCCGCGCGCGCCGCGTCGTTCTACGCTTACATCCGCCAGTATTGGCCGGGTCTCCCCGACAATTCGCTCGTGCCGGACTATGCCGGCATCAGGCCGAAGCTCACCGGCCCGGGCGAGCCGGCGGCCGATTTCCTCGTGGACACGCCGCGCGATCATGGCATTCCACGGCTGGTGAATCTGTTCGGGATCGAGTCGCCCGGCCTGACCAGCGCGCTGTCGCTGGCCGAGGACGTGGTCGACGCGCTGGCTTAATCCTATGGGCGGATGTTCATGCGCGAAAAGAAATCGCCGCGGCCGTGGCGGCGGCGTGTTGATTTCGGCGGCGGAGACCCGTCGAGCTGCCCACGCAGGCCGAGCGTGGACGTGACGTCATCGCCGGCCTGTCCATAAACCTGACGCGCGCCGGTGGATCGCACGAGGCCCGCCGTGGTGGCGATCATGTCGCCAGGCCGCAAGGTCGGATCATCGTGGGGATCGATCGAAGCCAAGCCATACGGCGTGCGCCCATTGCAGGTGCAGCCATCGACGGTCTTCTCGCGATAGACATACGCGTTGTCCAGGTCGTCATATTTCGACCCATCGCTCGCCGTTGCACGTCCGACGTCAGAACCAAAGAAGACTTTGGTGGTGGCGGCCGGACAGAGCGCGCTGCAAATTTGCGCGGACGTGGCATTGGCCGTGCGCTGGATCGGGAAGTAGCGGCCGTCGCATGTGCGCACGCAATACGAGACGGGTGAACCCAGCCCGCCGGAAATGCGCGGCGAGCGTTCGCGTTCCTGCGGCGCTTCCGATGCGCGCGGCGGCGATGCCTTGGGTGCTGGCTCGGGAGCAGGCGGCGGGGAATGATTGCCGAACAGAAAATCGAAGAAGCCCGCGGAAGACGGCACGTTCGCGCCCAGCATTGCAGCGAGCGTCACCACGCTGATCGCAAACCAGCGGCGTCTGCCACCGACCGTCATCGATAACTCCAGGCCAACGCCAACCCGCACGCCATTCAACCGGCAACGCCGCCGGGATGTTCCCCTTAATCAGTGAAAATTGCGTAAGGCCGGAGCGTATTGTCCCATCGCGGCACGATTTTGCGGCGAAAAAGGCGTTATAGTGCGCCGCCCAACGCTGGAGAGAGCGGCCATGGCCACGCGACTGCGGTTTCTCAAACCCGAAGCCCTGCATAAGCCAACGGGCTACAGCCACGTGGTCGAAGCGATCGGGCCGGGACGCATCGTCTACCTCGCCGGGCAACTCGGGATCGACGGCGACGGCAAGCTTGTTGGCGAGCCGGGCGATTTTCGCGCGCAAGCCATTCAGACTTTCGAAAATATCAAGCACGCACTGGCCGAGGTCGGCGCCACGTTCAATGACGTCGTGAAGGTGACGAACTACTTCACCGATCTCACGCATGTTCCGACCTTTCGCGACGTGCGCAACATGTACGTCAACACCTCGGCTCCACCGGCCGCTACATCGATAAAAATTGCCGCGCTGATGCACGAACAGGCACTGCTTGAAGTCGACGTGATCGCTCTGCTCCCGGCGACGGCCGCCCGCGCGGCGGCGCGCAGCCGTCGCGTCGCCAAATCTCAGAAAAGCAAGGTCCGCAAGAAAGCAAAGCGCAAGTAACGGCGCACGCAGCGCCGCTTTCCAAGCAACCCATGAAAATCCTTCACGCCGTTCTTAGTCAGGGCTTCTACGGCAGCGAGCGCTATTGCGGCGAGCTGGCAGCGCAGCAGGCGCGCAACGGGCATGACGTCGAAGTGCTGATCCACGACACCTGGTCCGACTGCGCGCGCGAAATGCGCAAGCTGGTCGCGCAGGGAAATGCCGTCGGCGCCGGCACCATGCGACTGACAGCGATTCCGCGCTGGGCGCCGGCCTGGCTGCACCGACCGCTGGCGCGCCGCGCGATCCAGCGCTTCCGTCCCGACATTGTGCATACCCATCTCAATCCGGCGGCGCGGCGCGTCGGGCGCGAAGCGCAACGGCTTGGCATTCCCCATGTCGCAACACTGCACCTTAGCTACGCGGCGCGCGAAGTCGGCGACTGCGACGGCCTGATCTGCATTTCGCAATGGCAGCGGGCAACACTTGAAGGTTTCGGCGGCGAAATTGCCGTGGTCAACAATTGGCTGCCCGGCGCAGTCGAGGACGCGCTCGATGCCACCACCGAGCAGCAGGTCATCCGCCTCCGCCAAAGCTGGCGTGCCGACGAGAAGACATTCGTGTTCGGCAGCGTTGGACGCTTGGTCCCTGAGAAGGGAATGGATCGTCTGGTGCGCGCCTTTCGCACGTTGTTTCCGGCTCGCGACGAAAACGTTCTGCTCGTCATTGTGGGCGCCGGCCCCCAACTTGACGAGCTCAAGCACCTCGCCGCGGACGAATCACGAATCATCTTGGCGGGCGCCCAAGGAAATGTGGCGCCGTTCTATCTAGCGTTCGATGCGTTCGTTAGCGCCGCGCGCTTCGAGCCATTCGGCCTTGCCATTCTTGAAGCGATGGCGGCTGAATCCCCACTGGTGCTGACAAGGACCGATGGCCCGCGCGGCTTCGTCAATGACCCGCGCGTGCTGTGGGTCGATGGCGACGATGATACATCACTGGCTGCACAGTTGGTGGAGGTGCACGGTCGCGGCTGGCAACGCTGCCGGTACGACCTCAAGGCGTTCTCGTCGGAACGCGCCGCGCTCGAAATCGAAACGTTCTATGAGCGCGTTGCAAAAACGTAGCCCACAGCGGACATTTCCGCTAATGCGCCTCGTCCCAATTTCCTGCAGCGCGCGCATCCACGTGCAACGGCACCGACAGCGACACAAGCGGCAGCGGAGCCTGCTCCATCACCTTCGTGACCACCGGCAGCGTCTTCTCGACCTCGGCGTCGGGCACTTCGAACACCAGTTCGTCATGCACCTGTAACAGCATCTGCGCCTTGAGCTTGCTCTTCGCGAGTGCCTCGTCCATGCGGATCATGGCGCGGCGGATGATGTCGGCCGCCGTCCCCTGCAGCCGCGCGTTGATGGCCGCGCGCTCGTTGAATGCGCGCACCGACGGATTGGGCGCGGCAATGTCCGGGTAGTGGCATTTGCGCCCGAACAGCGTCGTGACATAGCCGTGCTTTTTGCAGAACGCCTTGGTCTCTTCCATGTAGTCGCGGATGCCGGGGAAGCGCTCGAAATATTTTTTTATGTAGGCGCTTGCCTCTTCGCGCGCGATGCCGAGCTGGTTGGCGAGACCGAACGCCGAGATGCCGTAGATGATGCCGAAGTTGATCGCCTTGGCACGGCGGCGAATTTCGCCCGGCATGCCCTTCACCGGCACGCCGAACATTTCCGACGCGGTCATGGCATGAATGTCGAGGCCGTCCTTGAACGCTTTCTTGAGCGCGGGAATGTCGGCGATCTCCGCCAGCAAGCGCAGCTCGATTTGCGAATAGTCGGCGGAGACCAGCTTGTTGCCCTTATCTGCGACGAAAGCGCGCCGGATCTTGCGTCCCTCCTCGGTGCGGATCGGGATGTTCTGCAGGTTGGGTTCGGACGATGACAACCGTCCGGTCGTGGTCGCGGCCAGCGCGTAATAGGTGTGCACGCGGTGCGTGGTCGGATTGACGTAGTCGGGCAGCGCATCGGTGTAGGTCGACTTGAGCTTCGACACCTGCCGCCAGTCGAGAATTTTCTGCGGCAGGGCGTGTCCTTCTTCGGCCAGTTCCTCGAGCGCACGCGCGCCCGTCGACCACGCGCCGGTCTTGGTCTTGGTACCGCCCGGCAGCTTCATCTTGCCGAACAGGATGTCGCCAAGCTGCTTGGGACTGCCGGGATTGACGGGCTCGCCGGCCAGTTCCTGGATTTCAGCTTCGAGGCCGGCCGCGCGCTGCGCGAAGTCGCCTGAGAGCCGCGACAGCACATTGCGGTCGATCGAAATGCCGCGCCGCTCCATGCTGGCCAGAACCGGCACCAGCGGCCGCTCCAACGCTTCGTACACGATGCCCATGTGCTCGGCGGCAAGCCGCGGCTTGAGCACGTTCCACAGCCGCAAGGTCACATCGGCGTCCTCGGCGGCATACTCCGTCGCCTTGTCGATCGGTACCTGATCGAAACAGACCTGCGACTTGCCGCTGCCGACGAGCGCGCCATATTCGACGGTGCGGTGGTTGAGCAGGCGTTCCGCCAGCGCGTCGGTGCCATGGGCGCTGCGGCCGGCATCGAGCACGTAGGAGATCAGCATGATGTCGTCGCAGGAGCGCATCTCGATCTTGCGCAGCGAGAAAATCTGCTCCTCGAACTTGAGATTTTGCGCGACTTTGACGACCGAGCGGTCTTCGAGCAGGGCTTTCAGCTCGCGCAATGCCTCTCGCTCGTCGAGCTGATCCTTGACGCGCGCGCCTTCGAACAATCCCTTGCCGTCGGCGTCGCCGCCACTCTTGTGCGACAGCGGGATGTAGCAGGCTTCGTTCGGCCCAATCGCCAGCGAGATGCCGCACAAGTCCGCCTGCATCGGATCGACGCTGGTGGTTTCCACATTGACCGCGACCACGCCGGCTTCGCGCGCGCGCGCGACCCACGCCTGCAGATCGGCAACCTTGCGCACCGTCTGATATTTCGTGCGATCGACTTTGATGGTGCGCGCCGCTGCAGCCCGCTTCTCTGCCAGCGCCGCCGGCGTACCCACAGTGCCGTTAATGTCCTTCGATGCGGCGGCCTTCTCCGCGGTCTCGCGCATGCCGCCCCCGGTAAGTGGTAGTCCGCCCTCCGCAGCGCGGCGGCCTGACGTAGCCTTGGGCGCGCTTGCTCCCGTCAATTCACGCCCATCCGGCGCCTGCCATTTCGACGGCAGTGGCGGCGCGCCGCCACGCAACCTGGCGTCCGGCTCGATCGCGCCGGCATCGACGTCGGCGAATTCGGCAACACGCTTGGTCAGCGCGTTGAACTCCATTGCCTTGAGGAACGCGATCAGGCGCTTGTAGTCCGGCTCGTGCACCGCAAGATCGGCCAGCGGCACTTCGAGCTTCACGTTATCGTCGAGAGTGACGAGCTTGCGCGACAGGCGCGCCTGCTCGGCATTGTCGATCAGCGTCTGCCGGCGCTTGTCCTGCTTGATCTCGCTGGCGCGCTTGAGCAGCGTGTCGAGATCGCCGTATTGCTTGATCAGTTCGGCCGCCGTCTTGACGCCGATCCCAGGCACGCCCGGCACGTTGTCGCTCGAATCCCCGATCAGCGACTGAACATCGATGACCTTGTCCGGCGGCACGCCGAACTTCTCGATCACCTCGGGAATTCCGATCTTCTTGTCCTTCATGGTGTCGTACATGACGACGCAGTCGGTCACGAGCTGCATCAGGTCCTTGTCCGATGAAACAATCGTGGCCGTGGCGCCACCATCACAGGCTTCGCGCACATAGGTCGCGATCAGGTCGTCGGCCTCGAAGCCCCCCTGCTCCAGGCACGGCAGGTCGAACGCGCGCACCGCCTCGCGAATGAAGGCGAACTGCGGAATCAGATCGTCGGGCGGATCGGGCCGATGCGCCTTGTATTTGGGATAGAGCTCCGACCGGAACGTCTTTTCGGACTTGTCGAACACGACGGCAAGGTGCGTCGGCTTGTCCGCGTCCTTCATGTCGCGCAAGAGCTTCCACAGCATGTTGCAGAAGCCTAAGACCGCATTGAGCTGCAGGCCATCGGACTTGCGCGTCAGCGGGGGCAGCGCGTGGTAAGCGCGGAAAATGTAGGACGAGCCATCGACCAGGAAGATGTGGTCGGACTTCTTCAGCTTGGCTGGTTTGGACGCGGCGGGCATGGGCTCTCAATGTAAGACCGAGAGCTCGAGATAACACTGCCCCCGAGGAAATTCATCCCCGGTATTCTCGCAGAAATCCTGTGAATTATTCCGCCGGCTGTAACGCCACGACGGGCCGCGGCGCCAGCTTGAAGCGTTGCGGCCGCACCCACAGGAACGCCAGCGGCGTATTGCGTGTCAGCCACCACATCACGAGCGCGCCGAAAATACCGGCGGTGGTGATGACCAGCGCCATGGCGCCTACATCGGGCACGAGTCCGGTCTTGAGCAGGACTAGCCGCGTCGTGAGCATCGGCAGGAAGAATGCGAGATAGATTATGATGGAGTTTTCGCCGCAATACCGCACCGGCTCGAACGCCGGCAGTTTCGCGATAAGCGCCGCAATGGTGACGATCGCCATGGCCCCGGCAAAGCCGAGCGCCAGCGAAACCAGCGGCCAGGTGGCGTAGCCAGCAAGGACCAGGCCGCCATTGATGAGCGCCCATGCCGCGAGCCCAACCAGCGCGAGGCGTGGCTTGGCCTGCGCCCAGGCAGCGACCGCAAATACCTGAGTGGCCAGCAGGTAGCCGGCATAGAAATAGACGAAGCGCGCGGCGAACTCGTCGATCACCGTCCAGCCGGTGTCGATCGGCGCGATTTCGAGCAATGCGGCGGCGGTGAACATCAGCGCGGGGTGCACGCCGCGGGCAAGCTTGGTCACCACGAAGAAGATCGGCAACAGATAAATGAACCAGAGCGTGCCGAACGGCTCGATGAATGCTTCGAGATAGGCGAATCCCGTTCCCGCCAACCCGAACTCACGGATCAGGTTCGGGGATTTCACCACGAACTGGATCGTCACCCACAAAACGTAGAAATAGGCGAAATGCATCACCTTGCGGTCGAGATAGGTGCGCCAGTCGCGGTCGATGACGCGGGCGAGGAACAGACCGGAGATCAGGAAGAAGTCGGGCATGCGGAACGGCCTGGCGAAAGACACCAGCGCATGCATGAAACCTTGCCGCCCAACCGCATCTTCGACCCCGAGCGTGGAATGCATCATCACCACCATGATGATGCAGAGCCCCTTGGCGCAGTCGACCCAATCGACCCGCGGTGTTTCATTTTGCAATGACGAAGCCATCCGGCGATCCTTACTAGGGGCGCAATCGTGCTCAATTGGGACACTGTGCCCCGTGTCATCATGCCAGTCGCAAATGACATGCCGGCAAAGACCCTACCGGACCTCGTAACTCTTTCCAGCACAGTGGGATCCGAAGCTTGGAATTCACGTGACTTGAAGTCGCGGC
>JADMIO011736192.1_pt1 | contig 21558 bp, 18 predicted proteins | sample 8958161 | NCBI WGS metagenome assembly JADMIO01 (sample SAMN16585339, study PRJNA669376) | soil metagenome | isolation source: Crop rotation soil | place: USA: Cullars Rotation, Alabama | collected 2011
GTAGCTGCGCGAAAGCCAGAGGCCGACGAGGGTGAGGGCCAGAAATGCGCCGGCTCCCTGGTGGCCGAGAAACGGCCAGGAACTCTGCCCGCCCGCCGTCGCCCCTGCCGTCAGACCGGAAGCCGCGCCGAAGACCGCCTCCCCCTTCGTCACCAGCCAGAAAAACCAGCAGCTAAAGGTCATCTCCACCGATAGCAGATAGGCGATCCCGATCACAAAGGGATAGAAGGAGAGCGGAGTCGGCCCGATAGCCGACCAGGGCGGGGCGTTGAGGAAATTGACAAGGTCGGGCTGGTCGGTCGTGCGAGTCGGGATGTAGGGGACGGTGGGGATGTTAAGGTGGATTGTGTTCATTACGTCGATGATGAACGGGATAGCGAAGCCCATCCACAGCAGCCGGTTTTTAAAGAAGGTCTCTCCTTCGCGCAGCATCTCCAGCGGCACGGCGACGGTCGGGAAGGCCAGCCGCTCGCGGTCCATCCACTGCCGCCGCAGGATCGTCACGATGCAGAGCGTGGTAAGCGCGAACAGTACCAGGAACCCGGTCCAGGCCAGCATCTGCGTCTTCCAGGCCGTCCATGGAACGCTTGCGTTGCCGACGTAGAAGCCATAGAGCGCCTGTTTGTCTTTCTGAGCGATCCAGTCAGGGATGTACTTATGAAACAGTCCCGCCCAGCCGTTGCTGTCGTTGCCGTAGTAGAAGGCGGCGGCGATAGTGGGCACGATGAAGTGGAGGCCGCCGGAGGAGGAGAGGACGGTGGAGACGGTCATCATCACATAGATGACCAGTAGTTCGGCGCTGGAGAAGGCAAGCGGCTTCAGGAATCGTGTGAGGACGATGTTGACGACGACCAGCAGAAAGAGGACGTTGAACGCGCCGATGGGGATGCTGGTTCCGGCGAGGGCGGTATGGCCTCTGCCGCCGAGCACCAGTTCCGCCCAGTGGATCCAGAGGTCGGTCAGGCCGGTGAAGACGAGGCCGAGCAGAAGCGCGCGCCAGGTCAGCCCGGATACGTTCCGGGGCAGGGGCGGCGCGGACTGCGGGCCGGGTTCTTCAGACGGCAGGATAGGAGATGTTGAAGCAGACATCGTTTTAAGCTGCCCGCGCATCCTCAAATAGGGCCTGGATGCGATCTGAGAGCCGAAAGGCGCGTCGTACGTCCGGAGAGGACGCTAACGCCTTATCCGACTTCTATTATAACGCAATAGAGATCCTGTCCGCACGGCCTCAAAAACCGGTATCCGGCCTGAACGCAATAGATGGCGAGCAAGGTATGATTCTATTGGACAGGCGCTGCGTCGTTGCCCCGTCTCGTCTGTTATCCTTCGCGGATCACAGTCCGCTTTCCATGTCCTGTTCTACCCCTTGCTTTCTGAAGGAGACCTTATGAGACAAAACACGGTTCCCATCCACTGCTTTGGCCTGTACTGTGCGACGCTTCTCTTATGGTTGTGCCTGTTGGTGGCCGGAACGCCGCGCACAGTTCAGGCGGATCCCGTCTTTAATCCGGCGAACGGACACTACTATGAGCGTGTCAATGTCAGCGGCCTTTCCTGGCAGCAGGCGGAGATGGAGGCGGAAAACCGAACCTATCTGGGCATCAAGGGCCATCTTGTCACCATCACCTCGACGGCCGAAAATGAGTTCGTCTTCTCGCTCGGCAATGTAGTGGCCTATCACTTCGGCGCCTACCAGGATACTTCCGCCCCCAACTTCAGCGAACCTGCCGGCGGATGGCGGTGGGTAACGGAGGAGGCCTTCACCTATACCAACTGGGCGGCCGGAGAGCCGAACAACGGCCGTAGTATCCCGGGTAACGCCGAAAACTATATGGTCGGTTGGTCCGGCAGTAGCTGGAATGACGGTGGAGGCAAGAATGAACGCGGGTACGTCGTCGAGTACGATCATGTCGTCTGGGGGGCGCGCGTCATCGTTAACAAAACGGATGGCGCTATTCTCCGGGACTATCTGGTCGCGGCTAACCAGACCAGCATTACGCTTCAGTCGGGGCTCGAGATTCAACCGGATACCGGGGAAGCCCTCGTCCAGCAAACCCTCCCGTTAAGCGAGATCCAGTCTATTGTGTTCCTGGCGAACGATCCTGTGCCCGGAGATGGCGGACCGGGCGGGCGGGGATTCAATCGATATGTTCGTCCCGGCAATCGCTCACCTCAACTAAACGGCTATAGCCGAGGGAACGGGTGGACTTTTACCTACTATACCTACACAAAACCGCGTTACTATCAGAACCTCGAGACGGCCTCTTCGCTGACCCTCTATGCCATCCCTCGCTGTCCGGGAACCAACGATTACGCAGCGGTCTATAACGAATTGACCGCTGCCTGCCTCTCGGCAACGCTGACCAAGCTGGGGTTGTCCCTGCCGCGTCTTATTCCCTTACAGGTTCTCTACGCGATCGCCTGGCGAGAAGGGGAATGGAAACACTTCGGCCAGATCACCGTCTACACGGACGAGGTGAAGTACAAAAGCCATGCAAAATCCGTTCCCGATCCTGGCGGCGATCTGCGAACGCTGGTGACGATTGACGGCGGTATCGGCATGCTTCAAACGACCAACGACGCCAACATCAACAGCGCGCCTCCCGGTGTCTCCCCTCTGACTCACCTCTACCGTATGGCAAGCGACCGGGAATACCAGATACAGGTGGGCGCTTATCATCTGGCAAACGCTTCCTGGAACTCTTCCTGGAACACCTATCCGAACGACCGGTCACCGGAATTCCTGGAACACTGGTATTGGCCGGTCGCTGGATACAACAACGCAGAAAGCTACGCCAAAGAGATCTGGAACTTCATCAAGACCGCGCCTTATAAGAAGAAGCTGCCTGCGGGGCTTCAAAACGCGCCGCAAGTGCAGCCTTTGAAGCTGACCAAAGACCAGCCTCAGAACGCCGACTGGAACTTGAACGGGGCGATCGACCTGCTGTTGACCGACCTGAAGATGGCCGCTGCGCCGGGTGGAGTGACGGTGTCGGTCCTTCTGACTCCCCAGGGAGGTTATCCTGCTCCCACGAAGGTGAGCGTAACGATCCAAAATCGCGGTTCCTCAACCTTGACGGCAGGTACAGGCCATACATGGTCCGGGATGGTGTCCGGTACGTTTGGGACGCCGCCGAAGAAGACCTATGTCCTGTTTTTAGACATCACCGCGAGCGGACAGACGAAACGCGCCGTTTGCGCCCTCAAATACTGAAAAGACAAAGAGGCGCTTATGAAAAGCGCCTCTTTGTCTTCTCAAAGGCGCTTTTCATAAGCGCATTGGAGTCCGTCTCGGTGAGAAATCCTGGAGGGCGAAGCGTCACCCGGAATGTCCTTCGCCGTGTTTCTCTGTGTCCTCTGTGGTGAGATTTTTCAGGCGCAGGCGCAGCATGGCGACCGGCTCATCCAGGCCGCGAACGGGCGATTCGAAGCGTTCTACAACAACACCGGGCTCTTCTAACAGCCGCGCTACACGCGGATCGGCGGCCATCGCGGCCGCCAGCACAATATCGCCGCCTTCGCTTTCACGCTGGAGGCGGGCTGCCAGGTTGACGGTCTGGCCGAAGTAGTCCAGGCGTTCGTTCGCATTGACGGCGATGGCGGGACCCCAGTGAAGCCCCAGCTTGATGACGAGCCCGGCGGGATCGGTCTGCGCCCGCTTCTGGATGGCGCAGGCCGCCGCCAGCGCCGCCGCCGGATCGTGAAACGTCGCCATCACGGCGTCCCCGATCGTCTTGACCAGCGCGCCTTCATGCCGGTCCAGGAGGCAGCGCATCCACGTAAAGTGATCTCGAACGGCTCGATAGGACGGTGCGTCGCCCTGGACGCGGTACATCGCCGTGGAGCCTTTCAGATCGCTGAAGAGAATGCAGACCTGGCGGATGGCCATCTCGGTGCCGGGCGACAGCACCTCGGAGGAGAACCGGTCGCGAAACGCCGGAAGGCTGGTCACCAGCGCGGCGGTCGCCGCGTCCGTCGTCCATTCCGGGATCTCCAGGCGCAGTACCACGGTCTCCTCCGTGTCGTTTACAAGCGTCCAGACCGCGTTCGGACCTACGGCGGCTGGCCCGGCTGTTGTAAGAACGGCCTTGCGCGTCCCCTGCGGCTGAACCTCAAGACACAGAGACGACGCCCCTTCCTCTGCGACTTCCACCTGTAGGGACGCTTCCGCTTTCACGCTTGCCACGGTGTAGCGTCGGGGGGCGAGCGTGAGAGCCGTCTTCTGCCGGCTGTGCGGATCGAGCACCCACTGCGCCAGGACATGTGGGGAGAGTCGCGGCCCTCCGATGCAGTAGGTTGTCTCCTGAAGCGGGCGAATGGCGCGCGAAACGCTGAAACAGACTTCGACCGAGCGGTCGAAGAGGGCATCGAACCGTATGTTGCAGGTCTCACAGTGGGCGGTATCGGACAGATCGTTCAGGTGTTCCACGCCGGGCGGTCCTCCCCGGCAGAACGGGCAGAGCACGCGCCAGCGCAGGTCCAGCAAGCCTGTCTGCACGGCCAGAAGGCAGGTTTCCAGCAGAACCATTCGGGGCACGCCCCAGGCATCGGCCAGCGCGAAGGGGCGCATGGCGGCCAGATCTGCGGGGGAGGCGTGCTCCACATAGCCGGTCAGCCGTTCTGCAAGGGCCGCCTCCGCGCCGGCTTTCCGTAGCTTTCTAAAGGCGTGCTCCAGCCGGTCCCGGTCGGCAGGAGGGCGAATGGAGTGGCGCGGGTAGGCGGTGGAAGTCCGGCCGGACAGGTAGGCGTCAAAACGCCGACACGCGGAGACGAAGTCGGCAATGGATTTTACGCCGATCGCCTTGCAGACGGGGCGGCTCACGACGTTGGCCGGCTCGATCTCCGTCCAGACGCGTACGCGTGTTCCCCCGGCCTCTTCATGGAGTTCCGCGCCGGCGCGAATCTCGCGCATCGGGCCGCCATAGAATGTCCGCCGAACGTGGTAAAAGACGGGCTGGACCCATTCGAACGGGTGTTCCCGATAGCGCAGGGTCAGGCCGGCGATCTGGACGACGGCGTGCGCCTGCGTGCCGCCGGAGGCTTGCGGCTCGAAGGTAAACCGGATGGGGGGCAGTCCCATTTCCCGATTCAGCCGGTCGGTGTCCGCAACCAGATTCCAGACCGCCTCGCGCGGCATCGCAATGTGGACACGCTGCTCGATTCGCATGATGCTCCATGGTAATTCAGCGTCCGCGCTTTGGGTCGTGTAAACCGTTTGATACTGCTGGCGAATCCCAAACCGGCTTGATTTCACGCTGGTTTTGAGCGTGGGCAAGGCAGGAGCGAATCGGCTCTCAAGCACCGTCTGGCGGTTTCGCCAGCAGTATCAAGTACTTGACAGGACCCCAGGTAAAGCGATATTTCAAAGAGATCCTGATCTGCCTGGTCTGTTAGTTCATATCGACCGGTCATGCTTCTTTTCGCTTGACAGAACCCTCTTGCTCCGGCAAGGCTTTGCGAACCCGGCGTTTGAGATCTTCTGCATCGAAAGGTCTGGTTGCCCCTCGCTCCGCCTGCTCCACGCCAAGCTGGAGTTCTCTGCGAAGCTCCTCTAAACGAAACTGTTTCAGGGCGTCTTGCTCCTTGAGCAGCCGCAATGCCTCCCTTACGACCTCGCTTGCCGAGTTATACAGGCCACTTGCGACTTTGTCGTTGATGAGTTTCTCCAGTTCCGGCGTCAGTGAGACGTTCATAAATCGTTAAAGCTCCTATCCAATCCAGCATTGCTTGATTGTAACAACCTATTCAATCTTTGTCAATCTTTGTTATAAACCGGATCGGCTGGTGGTTAAGAACTACTAAGGCTAGGTTAAGGTCTTTTTAAGTATAGATCGCTATAATGGGCGCGCCTGCTCTTCTGACAGCAGGCCGATTTTATGATTCTAAGAAGGAGCGGACTCCATGAGCAGTGACGACGTGCTCGCCAATCAGAAGACGATCCTTGCCAATCAGGAGACCATCGTCTCCAACCAGAAGCGCATCGAGTCGAACCAGGCCAAGCTCGACGAACTCCTTTCCAATCAGAAGACCATTGTGTTCAATCAGGAGCGTATTCAGGCGAATCAGGAAAAGCTGGACTCGTTGCTCGCCAATCAGGAAAAGATCCAGGCGAATCAGGAGAAGATCCTCGCCAACCAGGAGAAGATCCTGGCGAAGTAGCTTCCTGCGCGCCTCAGCCCTGTCTTCAAACGCCATCCGGCCGGGGAGTTCCCCGGCCGGATGGCGTTTAGAACAGGACAATGTAATGATGAACGGCTGGGCGCAGGTCGGTGAGGGCGGTCTTCAGCACTCGACTCGCGCCGGCGTGTTCTCCGTTTCCGTGCTGCGGGCGGCCCGCCGGTGTCGCGGCCTGGGCTTTAGCAAGCGGGCGGTCTCCGCGACGACGGCCTCTTCGCTCCAGTGGGGGTGCGCAACGTGCAGGAGCTCGTGCACGATATCCTCCTCGGTAAGCCGGCGCGTATGGATGATGCGCGCCCCTTCCGTATCGACGACCACGCCGACCAGGGAGCAGCCGCGCCGTCCGTTTCTATCGGTCACGCTCCAGATACTGGCGCGTTCCAGGCGCACCGGGTGCTTGATAACCAATTGCTGCATCCAGTAATGGAGCCATTGATTCGTCTGGTCGGCCGTCGATCTCTTTTCGTGCATAGTGCTGTGGTCTTTCCTGGCTAAAACATACCCTCCAGGATATTATCGGCAATTTCGCCGGGAACTTGCCTGTGCGCTCTACGAGGTTCATGCGGGCGGGCAACCCGGGCATGGGCTACGAGATTCACGCGGGCGGACAACCCGGGCACGGTATCCCGCGTCTGTTTCCGTAGAATCAAAAAGCCCCCTATTACACTCCGGCTTGCCGGGGTGTAATAGGGGGCTCCTGATTCAGAGCCTCCGATCGCAGAGGCGATCTGTTCGCTCTCGCGCTCCGCGCTTGCGTATCAGGCCGTGCGGAGTTCTATGTTTCAAGAGGCGTCATTGCTGAATTCGGCCGGCGCGCCGACGACCTCCAGATAGACTTTACGCTTCTCCTTCATGGCGCTGGCTTTGGCAAGCACGCGCATGGCGTTGGCGATACGCCCCTGTTTGCCGATGGCCTTGCCGAGGTCATCCGGAGCGACATGGACTTTGTAGGTCGTCGCTTCCTCGCCGGGTTCTTCCTCCACGCGCACCTCTTCGGGAATGTCCACAACAGCCTGTACGAGATGCTCGATGAACGCTTTCATTACAGATCTCTCCTCTGGGACAGTAGTTCTCTCTCGCCCATAGGGCGCCACGTTGCGTTACGGGCGTCTTTCTCGGGCCGGACTGTGCGTCCGATCGGACCGGACTGTGCGTCCGATCGGAACAGGCCGAACGCGGCCCTTTCTCCACCACAGGGGAATCGCAACCTTCCCCCGCGCGGATTGCGTATGAACAGATAGAGCGGAAGCCTCCAATCTGCCGATAATACAGGAATACGATGCGTAGGGCGGCAAGCCGACAGGAGGGGGAGAATCGATGATCGCCGAGACAGTTCACCTGGATGGACATATCGTGGATTCGCTGACGCTTTCCAAGGTGCTGGACCTCATTCTCCTGCATGGTGGAACGTACGAGATCACGCATTTCAAGATCGGCGCCACGCGCACAGACGCGAGCCATGCGGAGATCGTCGTGCGTGCGGAAACGGTGGAGAACCTCGAAGCGATTCTGCACCTGATCGGTCAGCATGGTGCAACCCGTCCTACCCACGAAGCCGAGCTTGAGCCGGCGCCGGCCGACGGCGTTTTCCCACCAGGATTTTACTCCACAACCAACCTGGAAACGTCCGTGCGCGTGCGGGGAAAGTGGATTCCTGTAGAAAATACCGAGATGGACTGCGGAATCGTCGTTCATGAGATATACGACGTAATCCGCGCTCGATGTGTTCCCATCCACCGCATAAAAAAGGGGGAACGCGTTGTGACGGGGGATCGCGGCGTCAAAGTCTCGCCGCTGCCCCCGCGCGATCCCACCGGGGTGTTCGGGTTTATGAGCAGCGAGGTGTCCTCGGAGCGCCCCAAGGAGCTGGTCGTCGCCGCCGTCGCGCAGGGGATGCGGGAAGCGCGCGGCGCCGGCCGTAAAGTCCTTTTCGTCGGCGGCCCGGCCATCATTCATACGGGAGCCGGCCGCCACCTGGAATCGATGATCGCCGGCGGGTGGATCGACGTTCTCTTCGCCGGGAACGCCCTGGCGACCCACGATATCGAGCAGGCGTTGTATGGCACCTCGTTAGGGGTGAAGCTTTTGACCGGCGCGCCCGTGATGCATGGTCACGAGCATCATCTGCGCGCCATCAACACCATTCGCGCCGCCGGTGGGATTCGGCCGGCGGTCGAAAAAGGCATCCTGAACGCAGGCGTTATGCACGCCTGCGTTCAGCACGGAGTGGACTATGTCCTGGCCGGCAGCATTCGCGATGACGGGCCGCTGCCGGACGTGATGACCGACTCGGTGGCCGCGCAGGATGCCATGCGTGAGCGCGTGCGCGGGGTGGGAATCGCCGTTATGGTCGCGACGACGCTGCACTCCGTCGCAACCGGTAATCTCCTGCCGGCCTCCGTCCGGACGATCTGCGTGGACTCAGACGCCGATACCGTCATCAAGCTGATGGATCGTGGAACACACCAGGCGTTCGGCCTGGTCACCGATTGCGAATTCTTCTTAAAGGCGCTGGTCGCGCAGTTGTCAGGGGTGATTGTATGAAACGGGTTTTGATGTGCGCGCCGGACGCGTACGATCTGAAGTACGAGATCAACGCCTGGATGTCGCTCAAGAACCGGCCGGACGTCTCGCTCGCGGCCCAACAGTGGGCGGAGCTGTACCGGGTCCTGACGGAGGAGGTCCGGTTGCCGGTGGAACAGGTGCCCCAGGCATCCTGCGCGCCGGACATGGTTTTTACGGCCAACGCCGGCCTGGTCTATGGACGTACCGTCCTATTGTCCAACTTCCGGCATCCGGAGCGGCAGGTGGAAGTCGCCCCGTTCCGCGCCTGGTTCGAAGCGCAGGGCTATACAACGATCACGCCGCCGCCCGACTTCAAATTTGAGGGCGAAGGGGACGCGCTGTTCGCCGGGGACCGGCTGGTAGCCGGTTATCTCAAGCGCAGCGACATCCAGGCGCACCGATGGCTGAGCGAGCAACTCCACAAGCCGGTTCTATCGCTGGAACTGGTGGATGACCGGTGGTATCACCTCGACACGGCCCTCTTTGTCCTCTCGCCGGAGCAGGTCGTCTACTATCCGGGCGCGTTCGATCCCTATGCGCGTACGGTGATTGAAAGCAACTTTGCGACCATCGAGGTCTGCCACGAGGAGGCGCTGCACTTTGCCTGCAACGCCGTCGTGGTGGGCGATAAGGTCGTGATGCCTGCGCGTTGCCCGAATCTGAGGCGGGCTCTGGAGAAGCGCGGCTATACAGTCCACGCGGTCGAGCTCTCGGAGTTTATCAAGAGCGGAGGCGCGGCCAAGTGCCTGACCCTGTTCCTGCAACACTGAACCGGAACACAGAATCAGGACTAGATGTGGACGGGCCGGCGAACGGCTTAGCGCGGATCCCAGAAAGCCGTTTCGCTGGCGATCTGCGCTACCGTCGGAGAAACGGTCTTGACGTGCCCATCGCAGAAGAGGGCCTCTGCGTGTTCGCTATGGCGAAAATGGGGCCGGCCAAAGCCGTCGGTGTTCTCGCTGTCTCCCGGCCGCGCGACGTAAGACCAGAGCGCCTGGTTCCCTGGCGGGGCCTGATGATCGATGAAGCTTAACGTGCCGGCCGGGTGCGCCAGAAAGGCGAGGGATACGCCGGAGTTGCCGAACCCGTTGTAGCCACTGTGCGGATAGTCCGGGCCCGGTGCGAGAAGATACTGCCAGTTGTATCCATAACTGCTCGTCCAGCCGTTCGCTTCATAAGCGCCGGAATGGCTGGGACACCGCCAGATACCCTGCCCGAATCGCTGTTTGGTGTAGGGCTGAAGCAGCCCCGTTACATCCCCACCGCTGGAGCCGGAGCCGGAAGACGGGAGGGTTTCGTCATAATCCTGCGCATAGATCTGCACCGCCAGCCCGATCTGTTTGAGGTTGCTCTGACAGGCCGCTTGCCTCGCCTTTTCGCGCGCCTGGGCGAAGACGGGAAACAGAATGGCCGCCAGAATCGCGATAATCGCGATCACAACGAGCAGCTCGATCAGGGTAAAGCCCTGCTCTTTTCGTTTCGGTTGCATCCTGACTCTCCTTTGCATCGGTCGGAGTCGTGAGGCCGTATCGGTCTCGTGGCTACCGAGTAGCTTCTATATATTCCCTGGACGCATCGCGCTGGAAGTCTGCATAACTGGCCAGGCAGATGTCTTCTTGCTGCAAGAGGGCGTGAATGCGGGGATCCGTCAGCGTTGCGACCTCCGCCTCCCGCTCGCGCAAGTAGACCGCCGTGTAGTCCGGCGAGACATATCCCGGATGGCAGGAAAACTCCGTCCATCCTTCTCCAACCTCTTCCCGCAGCATCCGCGCCAGGAAGGGGACGCTCACATACTCCAGGGTGGTCACATTCCACTCCCACTGCGCGTAGAAACCGCCGACGAAACGCACCCGCCCATCACCTCGCAACGGCACGCCGAGCGGCTCAACCAGTTCCCGGAAAACCGGCATTAAAAACGGTTCGCGATGCGCATGCCGATGCGAGTCAATGTGCGTGGGCAAGCCGCCTACCAGATCCTGGAACGATTGTAGCTGCCGGTGAAACTCCTCGCGGACGGCGGGAATGTTGCGGATGTCGAAAGGCCTTTCATCCTCGCCCCAGACATCCCAATGAAGACCCAGCGATAGATCCGGATGGTCTCTACTCATCGCTACTGCCTCGCGAACGGCGCGGCCGGAGACCATGAGACTGGCGCTGGTCAGAATGCCGTGTGCATGGCAGTCCAGAATTCCGCGATTGATGCCCGTCGAAGCCCCGAAGTCGTCCGCATTGACAATAAGCCGTTTCTTCACGCCGCTATCTCCTCTTGCGGGCCGGTAAGGCCGTCCCGATAGGTCTTTTGCTCGCCGTCGCCCGGTTCAGTCCAGCCCGACATCGGCCATCAGGCGCGCTGCCACCTTACGGGCATCAAAAAACTCCTCTGCAATCGCGCGGGCCGCTTTGCTGTGGCGTCGATAGTCCTTGTTGATTTCTGCGATCGCCGCTAGGGCCTCCTCCGGTGTACGAACGGCAAAGAGTCCTTCGCCCGTGGGGATGAGATTGCCGAAACCGGTATCCTGCGCAACCACGGGTTTTCCGCTGGCCAGATAGCAGGCGTCGCGCTCGCTGAACCATCCGCTGCGCAGCCGCACGTTCTGGTCTTTGGCGACCGTGAACTCCGCGCGCGACGCCCGGAAAAAGGCTGTATATTCGCCAAAGATATCCAGAGACATCTGAAACGGCGATACCAGGTTCCAGCCGTGCGCCTGGAGGCGTTTCTGATCCTGCGGATCCTCCGGCATCATGGCGAGCAAAAACGGCTGGTCGGTGTGCGACGGCAGGTCCAGAAACCTCTCCCATTCATGATGCTTGCTCCAATAGTAGACCTTCCCCTGATACTCCACATCGCTGCCGCTCTGACGATAGTTGCCAATGGTGGTGAAGAAACGCGCCTCCGGGTCATAGGCGGCCGGCCAGAGTTCCAGATCGATGGGCTGGCGGGTCTTTCCATAACGGATTCCATTCAGAGGAACGCCACAGTCCGGCGCGCCGTAGTTCTCCCCATAAGTGACGATCTTATGATGGTTGGCGAAGGCCGCACGTGTGTGCTCATCCCCCTGGGCAAGGCGGAGTTCCGCCGTCACCGGATCACACTCTATGTAGACACGCAGGGGGGCGGCGAAATGCTCCTCGCGCAGATCCGTGGCTCCCACAATATTCAGCAGCACATCGCAGGAACGGTAGAGGTCGTCCAACGCACGCTCGGACATTCCCCAGCAGGCGTCCTGATGGCCGGCAAAGCGAAAGGCCCATCGGTCGCCCATCCCGATCCGCTCCATGCAGGCGGCGATATGGCGGACGGAATACGCGCAGTCATCGGTCACCGCATTCTGCTGCGGGTCGTAGGGCCAGACAGTGTCGTCTTCGACGTAGTAGACGTCATGTCCGAGCCGATGAAGGCCGCGCAGCCAGTTCAGATAGAGCCAGGTCTGCCCTCCGAAGGGACAGCGCCCCATCATGCCCAGGACAACCACGCGTCGCCTGGTAAATCGTTTCATTGTCTCCTCCAGGCTCCGATCAAAACAGGTTCTCGACGGCGCGGCAGGCTAGCTCGCCGATCCGTATCCAGTCATAGGCCAGGGCGGCCTGCCGCGCGCACTGTCCAAGCGACTGGATACGGCTGTCCTCGTGCAAGAGCTCGATCACGGCGCGGGCAAAATCCGAGGGCGAATCCGCGACTAGCAGGTCCTCGCCAGGGTGAAACGCCAGCCCTTCCATGCCCAGAGCGGTGGTCACAATCGCTTTTCCGCTGGCAGCCGCCTCGAGGATTTTGAGACGGGTGCCTCCTCCGCGCAGCAGCGGCGCGACCACGACCTGAGCCCTCCGGTGGTACGGCCGCATATCGGGCACACGGCCGTGCACAATGACGTCCGGGGCCGCGAGAGACCGGACGGCCGCCTCCGGGCTGTCTCCGACGATATGAAACTGCACGTCCGGCCTCTCCTGTTGAATCAGCGGCAAGACCTCCTTGCTGAAAAACTGGACGGCCTCGACGTTGGGCCGATAGTTCATCTTGCCCGTAAAGAGCAGCGCGCCTCGCTGAACAGGAGCGCCGCCCGGCGTGAAATAGGCGGTGTCCACGCCGTTGGGAACGATATGCACCCGCTCCGCTTTTAGCAGCCGCTTTGCGGCCTCGGCCTCCGGCTCCGAGACCGCCAGACAGAGCTCGCACGCACCGGCCACCCACTGCTCGAACCGTCGTATCCGGGCCGCTTCGCACCGCGCGCTTTCCTTCTCTGCGTCCGTCTTCCCCTCTATCTCTCGCTGCGCCATCCGACTATGCACATCAAACAGATTCAGGATCTTCGGGCTGTAGGCCGGCAGAGAGGGAAGAAACCGCCCCATGCCACTGCCCTGAAGGAGGATCCGGTCGAACGGCTCCTCCGAGAGGCGTTCGAGAACCTCCGCCATCCGACAGGACTCAAGGGCGCTTGCAAGCCACGGCTCCCCATGCGGGTCCGCCAGCTTCTCAAACGCCCGCGCGGAGACGGCGGCATCATCGTCCTGCATCTGGCTGTAGAGGGCGGGCTGTTCCCAGGGCACCTCTATCACGCGCAGGGGAAAGGGCGGCGGAGCCGTCGTCTCGCCATAGGTAAACCCCACCAGCGTAAGCGCATGCCGCGCCGCCAGGGCGCGCAAAAGATGATAGGTGCGGAGGCGTCCTCCGCTGTAAGGCGGGAACGGAATCTCGGCGCTTACGATCAAAATGCGCATCCGCTTCTATCCTCTACCTCGCCACCGACTCATAGAGCCGGGCCGTTTCCGTGCAGATGACACGGCGGCTGTAGCGTCTGCTTACCGTTTCACGCGCCCGTTGTCCCAGCCGACGCCGGAGGTGCGAATCCGCAAGCAGACGCATCACCGCCGATGCAAGAGTCTCCGGACAGCCGGGGGGAGTTAGCAGTCCGTCCACCTGATCGGTAAGGATCTCTTGCAAGCCGCCGGCAGCACTGGCGACGACAGCGGTTCCCGAGGCCATCGCCTCAAGACAGGTATAACCGAAACTTTCGTAAAGCGACGGGATGACGCATACGGCCGCGCGCCGGTACTCCTCCGGCAGATCCGCGCGCGGGAGGGGGCCTGTAAACTGCACGACCTCCTCCGGCAGCCGCGCCTGCCGGAGGAGACTCTCCAGATGCGCCCGCATGGACCCGCCGTCCGGCCCCGAAGGATGGTCTTTGCCCACCACCCGGACACGCAGCCGTGGAAACGCCCCCAGAATCTCCGGCAGCGCGCGGAACAACGTCTCGATCCCCTTCAGCCGGGAGACACGCCCGACATAGAGCAGCGTGGGGTTCTCCGCAGCCGCTGCCTCTGCCGGACGAAACCGATCCTCGTCAATGGGAAGCGGAATGATGCGGAGCCGGCTTTCATCCAGGCTCCACGCACGTGCGACCTCCGCTGCCAGGTCCCGGCTCGCCGACACCACCCTCTGCGCCCTCCGCGCCAGATAAAACTCCAGCCGCTCGCCGGCCAGCGTATCCCATCGGCTGCTCCCCACGACGTTGGTGCTTATACGACGGCACAGATAAGAGGGCATGTGAAGCCGCACCACCATCGGAAGGCGCCGCTGGCCCAGCACCGCGAAAAGTCCCTGCGCGTGATACTCCGGACTCTCCAGGATATCGAGCGGCTCCTCGGCGGCGGTACGATGGACGGCCTGCCGGATGCGTAGCCCCCAGGCCACGATCTGGCGCGTCTCCCAGAACCGCCGGTGGAACCAGTAGGCGCCCCGCCGCCACACGGGCTCGGGGATCGGCACTCGATGGAGCGTCAGGCCCTCCGCAGGATCGACCGTCTCCTCCTCCCAGCCGAGGGAATAGACGTGGACGCGATGCCCCTGCTCGACAAGCCCGCGAGCCAGATTGTAGGTATAGGTGCCGATACCGCCCCAGCCCGTCTCCGGGGGAAACTCCTCGGAGATCAGGCCGATATGCAGGCGGCGGCTGTCCGCTCGACGAGGACGATGGACGTCCGCCCGGGCGTAGACCCTGTCCTCATACCGGGATTCGGCTTTCGAAACGCCAGGCATCCGCGTTACCTCTGGAACCATAGCGCGCGCTGGCGCGCCTATAGACCGAGCGTGCGTAAGAGCCGTGTCAGGACGACACGCGCATCAAGATACTCGCGCGCCAGATCGCGCGCCCACACCGTATGAAGCGTATAGGCGGCGTTGATTTCCTCGATGGCCGCCGCCGCCTCTTCAACGGTGCTCACGGCGAACAGCCCCTGCCCGCAGGGGAGAGCCGCCGGAAAGCCGGTATCCTGGAGGACGACCGGACGGCCGCTGGCCAGATACGCCGCGCTGCGGTCGCTGAACCATCCGCTCCTCGTGGCGACGAACACGTTTTTGCAGACGCCGAACTCCCCGCGCGAGGAGTAGAGGTACTCCCGGTAGGAGTCATAGGAGATCGTGACCGTCTGCGCGCTGCGGATACGCCATCCCTGGTCCTGTAGACGCTCTTTCGGCGCTCTTCCATCGACGGCTATCTCCATCGGCGAGGACGTCCGGCGCGGCAGGTCCACAAATCGGGCGAACTCCACGTCCTTCTGGCCATAGACGACCCCCTGATACAGGACCGGGTCGTGCGATTGCCAGTTCATCACGGTCGTAAAAGGCGCATCCGCGCCGGACGGACGGACGTCGAACAGGTCGACCACCACGGGGTTGAACACACAGCGCCACTCCCTGCCGGCCGTCGGCGCTGTGCTTGCGGGCGTGCCGATATTGGCCCCGTTGGTGAAGTAGCCGTCGTATTCAGGCAGTTCCCCGCCGCGCGCCAGGCGATGCTCCATATGGATCTGCGTATAACCCGGCTCGCCGTCCACCAGCACCCGCAGTCCCGCCGGAGCGGCCTCCTCCATCCAGAGACCGTGCGACCCGATATCCAGAAAGAGATCCGCAGACCGGAAGATCGATTCGATGCGCTCGCGCGACAGCCCGTAGTAGCGCTCCCTGGCATCGACAAAGGTCCAGCGATCCTCCAGGCCGAACCGCTTCAGCAGCGCATAGACCGTGGCGATCCCGTAGGAAGGGTCATCGCTTAACACCTGTCGGCAAGGATCGTAACAGGCGTCCGGCCAGCCGCTCTTCTCTACCAGGTAGACCTCGTGCCCCAGCCTCTGGAAGCCGACAAGCCACTGGAGCGTCCAGGAGAGGTTGCCCCCGAGCGGATAGCGCACCATATAAGAGCCGATAACGATGCGAGCCACGATGCCTCCCGTCCCGCCCGGCCTAAAACCGCCCGATGGCCGGCTGTGCTTGCAGACCCTCGAGGAACTCGCGCTCTACGCTCTGCACCTCTTGCCGGGCTCGTTCCGCACACTCGGCCGCCAGCCTCCGCGCTGCCGGCGTCAGCGCGTAATCGAAAGCCGCCGCGACTTTGCCGGCATCGAGATCCCCTGTATGAAAGGCGAGAGGCCAGCCAATCCGAGTCATCTGCTGGAACAGCTTGGTGCCGCCCGGAATTGAATCGATCACGACCGGAGGAATATGGCGGCGCAGGGCGATTGCGGCGCCGTGCAGCCGGGTGGTCAGGATCACATCCATTTTTGCCATGACCGATTCGATCTGCGCCGGACTGCGCAGGCCGTAGAGGTTTACGTCAAGCCGTGTATCGATGTGGACCACGGCGATATCCCGCGAGTCCGTGATTCGCGCAAAAGCCTGCTCGGCCAGGTCGTGCCGCTGGGTGGGATACTCCTCCTGGGGGCCGACCAGGATCAGTCCGACGACCGGCACGCTCTGATTCCGGGCGGCAAACGTTATGTCGGGATTGGTGCGTTCGGCGCTGTCGCGCTCCACAATGGCGGCAAACGGGTTCCACTCAGAGCGGTCCTGAAGCAGCGAGACGTTGAGCGCGTATTTGCGCGCGTGCGGGAAACGGTCCAGAAAGGTATTCAGCGGCGGCCCATCCCCAATCGGCCCGCAGACGAACACCAGAGTGTGATAGTCTTCCGGAACCACCGCGTCGGTGGAGATCTCGCCCGGCAGTGTCGGCTCGTTCACGGCGACGTCCGCGGCCAGGCCGGCTTTGTGCAGCCAGTCGCAGGCGATATCCTTGGCGATAAGGTCCCCCGCCGTCGCCCCCATCAGCTCGAAGCTGAACCAGCCGATGACCAGTGTTTTTCCATTCATGCTTTCGCTCCTATTACATCGCTTCCGCTGGCAGCCTCGGCCAACCGCGCCGGCAGGTCTGTATCCGGTCCCATCGCCAGACGGGCCAATCGAAAAGGCGAGGCGAGCGGGAACAGGTTCGGCCCTCCCCCGTAGAGGCAGGCGGCGCGATACCCGGCGCGCTCCAGAATCGCCTCCGTTTGCGCCGTGTTCCGCCCGTTATCGCCGTAGGGAAACGAGAAAATCTCCACCGGCCCGCCGACTCCCGCTTCCAGCGCCCTCTTCGAATCTATTATCTCCTGCGCCAGCGCCTCTTCGTTCAACTCCGAGAACGGGCGGTGCGTCACCCCATGCGACTGAATCGAGACGCCGTTGCGCTTCAGCCGACGCAGGTCGTCCCAGTTGCAGATCGTCTCGTCCGGCTCCAGACCTCGATCGAACGCATTGAAACCACCGATGAAGGCCGTAGGGACAAAGAGCACCGCCGGGCAGTGGTGCCGCCCTAGATACGGCAGCACCACATCGTGGACCGATCGATACCCATCGTCAAATGTCAGCAGCGCGGAACGTTCCGGCAGGCTCTCCGGGTCCGTCAGACCGCGCAGGAACGCACTGGCGTCCAGCACTCGCCATTCGTTCTCGCGCAGGCAGCGGAGGTGACTGGCGAACGCGGCCTCCGGTACGTAGTACCAGGTCTCCCAGCCGCCCTGTCCCGGCGCGCCGACCTTATGATAGCCCAGGATCGCCATCACCCTGCTGTTTGCGGCCCCTTCCATCGTCCTCCTCCCGGCGGCTTCGCCCCGGTGCTCACATCAAAGCGCGTTCCAACACTTTTCCGGTGACCTCGCGAGCGCTGAAAAATCGCTCCACCAGTGCGCGCGCCGCCTTGGAATGCCGCGCATAGTCCGCTTCCGCCGCCTCCAGGCTGCGAACCGCTTCCGCCAGATTTCGGAAGCGAAAGAGCCCTTCGGCCTCCGGAAGAAAACGGCTCGGCCCCGTATGCTGGACGACGGCCGGTTTGCCGCTCGCCAGATAGCAGAGCGTGCGATCGCTGATCCAGGCGTTTTGCAACCGTATACAGGAAGGCTTCGCGCAACTGAACTCCCCGCGCGACCGCTGGACGTAGCACTGATAGTCTTCCGGCGTCGACGCGACCGCGCGGGCGTCCCGGATGCGCCAGCCCCTGCCCTCCAGTTGCCTGCGCTCCACGTCGTCTCCCGCGCCCAGGCACAGCGCCATCTCTAGCGGCCGGCACGTATAGCGCGGCAGGTCCATGTAGGGCAGGAATCCGCTGCGCTTGTCGTTTCTGTAGGCTCCCTTCCCCGCCGGGTCCTGCATCCATTCGTCCGCCTGCCAGTGCGACACCGTTGTAAAGGGGGCCTCCTCCGTGGACCCGCGAACGGGCCAGCGCTCTATCGCCACGCAGGGAGGGGTGTAGTGCCACGCCACCCCCGCATCCGGGAAACCAGCCCCCGGCCGCCCGACGGTCTCGCCGATGGTAAAATAGACGTCGTGCGGCACGACCGAAAGCTGTCCCGAACTCATCCAGACCTGAAGCAGACCCGGATCGATATCTACCAGCGCGGACCGGCGGAAGCGTTCCACCACCTCGGACCGCATACCGTACCGCAGATTCAGAAGAAGGTCCGCCTCCGAGGCGTCCACCAGATCCAGTGCCTCCGAGCGGAGGGCGCGTGGAAGCGGCTCTTCAGTTCGGGAACTGAGCGCCAGGCAGTCCCGCATCCCATACTGCGCAAGCCGCTCTCGCAGCCGGGCGATGTTGGCCCGTATCGCCTCGGAGGACGCGCAGGCTCCGACCCCTTCCAGCCAGATCACCCGGCAGCCGTTGGCATGCAGCCCCAAAGCCCAGTTGAGGTAGACCCACAGGTGTCCGCCGCCTTCGGGATAGCCCAGCGCATCCGCCGCCAGACAGACCGTGACGCTCATCCGCTTCCCCCGTTCGCAGGCGCACTCGACCGCATGTCACACTTCCGGACGGACACAAGCCTCTATGATGGCGGGCTCGTTTACACGCGCGTCCGCGAAAGCGGGCTCGCTCGCACGCCCCACCGCACGCGCGGGTTCGGCGCCGCGCCCCTCCGCGACAGCGGCCTCCGCATCGCGCACCTCCGGGTCGAGCACCTCCACGACGGCGGGCCCGGCTTCGGCGGACAGAGGAACGTGCCGGGCGATCTCCATCTGCTGCCGGTATAGACCGGCATACAGCCCCCCCTGCGCGATCAGCTCCGCATGCCGTCCCTGCTCCACGATCTCCCCGTGGTTAAGGACCAGGATATGGTCCGCATTGCGAATGGTGGACAGCCGGTGCGCGATAATAAAGGTCGTCCGCCCTTCCATAAGCCGGGAAAGCGCTTCCAGCAATAGAGCCTCCGTCCGCGCGTCCAGGGCCGACGTCGGCTCGTCGAGAATCAGGATCGGCGCGTCCTTGAGAAACGCCCGGGCGATGGACAGCCGCTGCTTCTCGCCCCCCGACAGAGTCGCGCCGCGCTCGCCCACGACCGTATCATAACCCGACGGCAGCGCGCGGATAAAACCGTCCGCGTTGGCCGCCACAGCGGCGGCTACGATCTGCTCCCGGGTCGCCTCCGGCCGGCCATAGGCGATGTTCTCGGCCGCCGTCAGCGGAAAGATAAACGACTCTTGCAGCACGATCGCGACCTGCTGCCGCAGAGAACGCAGACGGATCGTGCGGATATCCTGCCCGTCTATCGACACGCGCCCCGACCAGGGATCGAAGAACCGAACCAGCAGATTCATCAGCGTTGTCTTGCCGGCCCCGGTCGGCCCCACGATCGCGATTACCTCTCCCGGCCGCGCCTCAAAGGAGACCCCCTTTAGCACAGGCCGCTCCGGCGCGTAGCCAAAGGCGATGTCCTCGTAGCGAACGCCGCCCCGGAGCGAAGTCTCACGCGAATCCGGCCGGTCCTGTACATCGGCGGGCGTGTCCAGAATCTCCATCACGCGGTCCGCGTTCGCCGCCGCATGCTGCCACGTGGAGGCGGTATAGGTGATCGAGTTCAGCGGGCCGTAGAGCGAGCCCAGGTAGGAGAGAAAGACCAGAATCGTTCCGGCTGTCATGCGGCCCTCGATCGCGTACCGCGCACCCAGCCACATGATCCCGGCCGTGCCCAGCGCCGTGACGAGACCGACGCAGAGCTTGAACCAGATACCCGCCAGCGCCGCCCGCTGGTATGCCGCCACCGTGTCGCCCGCGCAGCGCTGGAAGCGGTCGCACTCCAACTCCTCCCGCGTAAACGCCTGGACCGCCGGAATCGCGGTGAGCGCCTGCTGTATGAGCGACATCATGCGCCCCTCCAGATCCCGCGTCTCCCGGTTACGGTCTTTCATCGGCCGGCTGAACAGCCGCATCACCAGCAGCAGAAAAGGAATCACCAGCAGCGCGAGCGCCGTCATCTTCGGCTCCAGCCGCCACATGATCGTGAACATGACGCCCAGCGTCACCACCGACTGGAGCAGTGGCAGGAAGACGCCGGTGACCAGCGTCTGCACGCAATAGGCGTCGCTGCTCACCCGGGAGATTGTGTCCCCTACCGGCTGGCGGCTGTGGAAGAGCAGTGACAGACGCTGCAAGTGCAGAAAAAGGTCTCCCCCCAGGTCATAGGTCATCCGCTGCCCCAGCCCTACGGAGACCACCGTCTGGACCATCGACATCAACGTGCCGGCGAGAAAGAGCAGAATCGTGCTGAGACAAACCCAGAAGAGCAGTCCTTCCCTGCCCGATGGACCCGGCAGAAACTCCCTAAACCGGGTCAGAGGCGCCGGTATGGGCTGATGCGAGAGGACATGGTCAATCAACACCTTGGTGGGCCAGGGACGCAGCACGTCCAGACAGACCGTCAGGCCCATCATCAGCAGCAGAGTCGCCAGGCCGCGCCAGTGGGGCCGCACGTAATGGAGCAGGCGCAGTGGATGGCTCATGCACGCTGCTCCGAAATCGTTTCGCTCGATCCGGACGTCTTTCTGCCCCGCGCACGCGGAAGGCACAGCGTCATGTCCAACTGCCTTGCGACGTTGTCCACGACCCGGAGAACCTGGGCCGAGAGGACGGTTCCCCGCTGCCAGACAGCCAGAAGGATCATCAGGCTCGCCGCCAGACATGCGACGGCGCATGAGGCGGACACTCCTGCACCGATCAGAACCGCCAGACAGCAAAATATGCTGAGCACCTTCAGATAGCCGCCCGGCCGCAAGCGGTATCGGAGGCGGATAAGACGCTTGCCGCTGCCGTGATCCTCCTGGGCGGTGAGGATCTGAAGCGCGGTCCAGGGATGACAATGGATCTCCATATCCCAGTCGGCCCATCCCGAATCCAGCCTCGTCGCCCAGGGAAGATCGTTCAGGCGGCAGACCACACTCTCCAGCAGTTCCACGCGATCACGCCACGTTTCGCTCCAGTACTCTACGCGCTTGCGGCCGGACAACGGGAGCCTTGGCCCGGAGGACGGCAGAGCTTCCGCGACGGTCTGCGCGTTGGCCGGCGGGAACAGCCGGGTGCGATAGCGCCACCATGAGCGTACCAGCGGCTGCACGTAGGAGAGCCCCAGAACGAGCAGGCGCGAGCAAAGCCCGCGATACGCCGGCGCAAGCGGCGCCTGGAGCGCTTTCACGGCGGCGACCGCGACCGAAAGGAGAAGCATTCCCGCAAAGCCGATCCACGC
>JADMIO011107775.1_pt1 | contig 21554 bp, 15 predicted proteins | sample 8958161 | NCBI WGS metagenome assembly JADMIO01 (sample SAMN16585339, study PRJNA669376) | soil metagenome | isolation source: Crop rotation soil | place: USA: Cullars Rotation, Alabama | collected 2011
CTGGAGGTGATGTTGGCGTTGCTACCCGCCGACCTGCTGCCGCGTGCCGGGGAAATCAGAATAGACGGGCGCGTGCTGACGTTCGCGTTGGGCGCGAGTGTGCTGACCGGCCTGCTGGCGAGCCTTGCTCCGGCGTGGCAAGCCTTGCGCGCGGATGTCAACCGCACCCTCAAAGAAGGCGTGAACAAGACAGACACAACGCGCGGAGGCTTGCGCGGCGCACTTGTCGTAGTCGAAGTCGCGCTGGCCTTGACGTTGACCATCGGCGCGGGCTTGTTGTTGCGCACCTTCGCCAATCTGCGCGGCGTTGCGCCGGGCTTTGAGGCGCGCTATGCGCTGGGTTTTGAGTTGACGGCGCGCGGCGCGCAATACGACACGATGGCGAAAATCCATGACCTGTATGGCCGCATGCTCGAACGTTTGCGCGCCTTGCCCGGCGTCGAAGCTGTCGCCGTCACCAACAAGTTGCCGCTCGACCGCTGGTTTAACCTGCCGTATCGCGTGGCTGGCGAGAAAAACAAATTCAGCGGTTCGGCGGAATACCGGCTGATTTCGCCCGCCTACTTTCAAGTGATGAAGATGACGTTGCAACGCGGGCGGGCGTTCAATGACGGCGATGTGGCGGGCACGGAACCGGTTGCTATCGTCAACGAAGCTTTCGCGCGCAAACACTTCGCGGGCGGCGAACCGCTCGGCCAGCCGGTCTCCGTCTGTTGCGAGCGCGGCGATTTGACGCCGCGCCACATCATCGGCGTGGTCAATGAAACGAAACAGCGCGCGCTGAACCAGCCCGCGCCGCCGACCGTTTTCATCCCGCTCTGGCAGTCTGCCGAGGAGATGAAAGGATATGCGCGGCAAGTCAGCTTCGTCCTGCGCATGACGGGCGAGCCAACGGCGCTGGGCGCGGCGGTTCGCAACGAAGTGCGCCAACTCGATGCCACGTTGCCGTTCAGAAACCTGCGCGCGCTCGATCAATTGGTTGAGCGCGCCGTCGCGCCGCAGTGGTTCAATCTAGCGCTGCTTGGCCTGTTCGCGGCGCTCGGCCTGACGCTAGCGGCGGTGGGCATTTACGGCCTGCTGGCTTACGGCGTGGCGCAACGCACACACGAGATCGGCCTGCGCATGGCGCTGGGTGCGCAAGCGCGCGATGTGTTGCGCTTGGTGGTGAAGCAAGGAATGGGGCTGACGTTGCTCGGCGTGACGCTGGGTTTGCTGGCGTCGTGGGCGCTGACGCGATTGCTGAAGACGCTGCTCTTCAATGTGGCCGCGACCGACCTGCTGACATTCGCGTTAGTGGCATTGCTGCTGATGTTCGTCGCCTTGCTGGCTTGTTGGCTACCGGCGCGGCGGGCGACAAAAGTAGACCCGATGGTCGCGCTTCGTTTCGAATGATTGGTCGTGACTCAGAATTGATGCTGGGATAATGAAGAGGCTCGGACAAGCTATTCTTCGGTTGACGGCATCAGGTGCATAAGAGCGGCACGCAGCGCATTGAGTCCAGCGTTTTTGGCTGAAGCGGTTGGCCGCTTGGACAAAGTTTTCGGGGAGTTTCGTTACCCAGACGTTACCAAAGAAAAAGCACTCACAGACGAAAGCCTGCAAGTGCTTGATAAAAAAAAGCGACCCGTACGGGATTTGAACCCGTGTTACCGCCGTGAAAGGGCGATGTCCTGGACCGGGCTAGACGAACGGGTCAGAAAATCTGTTGAAAAGAGCGCTGCAAACGAAGCCGCGATATTACTGGCCGAGTAGGGCTTCGTCAAGTCACTATCCAGATTTTCCATTTCAGCTTTTCAAGCCCAAACCCAGGACTTCGCGGCAATAGCGCAGACTCTTTTCCAACTCGGATTGTTGGTATTCCTGCTCGGCCAGGCGGCGGTCTTGGCCTGCTGGAACTTTGAAAGCCTCGCGTGGTTTGCCGCCTTTGGCCATTGTCGTGAAGCCCAAAAACTCCTGCGCGCGGATGTCGCGGTAGTGCTGCCAGAAGTCCGGTTGTTGATAGGGGAAGGTGCGCACGCCGCCCGAAATGATTTCTAATTGCACGGGCACGCCGGGGCACAATTGAGTGAAGCGGTCAAAGTATTTCTTCCAATCCACCAAGCCTGCGCCCATCGCCGTCCACATTACGGCTGCGCCTTCCGCCGTTTCCCAGATCATCGAATCACGAATGCCGGTTGAAGCCGCATAAGGCCCCAGGATTTCCAGATTGTGCAGCGGGTCTTCAAACGTCCACGTCGCATTGCCGGAATCGAGTGTCGCGCCGACGTAATCACGCCCGCATTCTTCGATCAGATTGACCAACTCCCACGCCTGCATATCGCCGGCGTGATTTTCAATCGCGATCTTCACGCCGGCATCAAGTGCACGCGTGCGCACCGCCCGGCAAACCTTGATCGTATCTTTCCAACGCGCTTCGAGTCCGCCAGGTAGCTTGCGGTCATCGAACGTGCCCTGATAGCAGCGTGCTACGTGCGATCCCATCGTCTGCGCGACGCGAATCAACAACACCAAATGTTCTTCCGCCGTGCCGTATTTGTTGCTGAAGCTCTTTGCCGAAGGGCAGATGCTGCCCGTGCCGACTTGCACCTCTATACCTAGATCGGCGGCCTTCTGCTTGATCTCTTTCAGATAGGCTTCACTGTGGTTCTCGTACACGTCCAGGTCAGAGAAGAGCACTGTGTCTACTTTCTGTTTAGCGGCGTAATCAAGCAACTGCGGCGCTTTCCAACCGAAGGCGCGAATCGCGAAGTTGTCGAAGCCGAGTTTGAGATTGCGGCGTTTGGTTTGAATTGGTTCGGTCATAGGCAATGTGGCTCCTGTGATGACGAGTGATTTGACGAATTGGCGGCGCGAATGATTTTTCATGACAGCTTTCAAGCGTAGATAAAAGTGCTCATCTGATGTCCGTTGAGCTGTTGTCATTGATTTAGATTGCAGGGTGCGTGACCGTGCACAAGGTAAGGTCAGTGCTGAGAATAATCAAGCTGGGTGATTTGCTTGGTGGAAGCTAAAACTGCTGAGCGACTGCTTCAACCCGGGGCGGTAATAAAGATGTAAAGCTGCGGTCATATTCGCTGCGTCCATGTACTACCGCCAGTGGATTTGTCGTCCCGATGCCAACGAAACCTTCCGTGGTAATAGCTAAGCCCTTGGTTGCCACTGGCACCCCGCTTCCTGTGCCAGGGACTAGCTTGAGCGTCGTGCCGTCAAATATTCATTGATAGCGTCGGGCAATACTCAGGAGAATATTGCCCGACGCTGCTCCTATGTAGACAGCTATTGAGGTGGCACGATACCTTGACACTGCGGTGAAAGCGGCTCGACCTTGATGCGCTCGCCACGCACGGTGGCGCAGCGGTTAGAAACTAGATTGCCGGCTGCATCACGTTGCTCACCATTGGAAACACCGACAAACGTGTCCTTCCCGGTGTGGGTGAGCCTAACACGCACTTTGATTGTGCCCGCGAAATTGCCCATCGCATCGAAGAGGTCCTCCGTGAAGGTGTAGGCAAAATCATTCCCGCCCTGATGTGCCCAAGCGCCGTGTTGTTTGCTGAGCGGACGAGTACGATCAGAGCCGAAGAATGCGCCGCCGCGCGAGACGGTCGCGTGCCCAACGAAAGATGGCGGCTGCGGCACGCCGGAAGGCACCACCGGAGTGACGGTGACATCCCAGGAGCCTTCGAACTGTTGCGCCTGCGATTGTCTCAGTTGATCCAGCACATCAATAATGCCGTTTTGCTGGATTCCCTGGCCATGTACTGTTCCATTGCTTGTCCAAGGGTTCAGTGTGACTGTGAGGACGGCAATCATTGCGGTCAGAGTTAACGCAAAAAGAATTCGTCTTGCGGTCATAAGCTTTTGCAATTTCATTTACTCTCCTTTTGGTTTTGCGCGGCTCGGACTACACTAATCGCCCGCGCGTCCTGCTGAATGACGCCGACTACTTGCGTCTTAAAGGTCGAGCAGCTTTTGCTCTCAACCACAGAAACGAGAAGCGGCGGCGAAAAACCGCAAAGCCTGTCGAAAAAAATATGGAGACCTCATCACCCCAGGTTAGTCAGTTGTTGCAACGCTGGAGCGCGGGCGACAGCGCGGCGTTTGACCAACTGCTGCCACTGGTCTACGGCGAGTTGCGTCGGATGGCGCGGCGTTATATGGGGCAGCAAGGCGCCAACCACACGCTGCAAACGACGGCTTTGATCCACGAGGCTTATTTGCGCTTGGTCGGGCAGGAGGAGATGCGATGGGAGAATCGCGCCCATTTCTTTGGCGTCGCAGCGCAGGCGATGCGCCACATCCTGGTGGATTACGCGCGTGCGCGCCAGACGGCCAAACGCGGAGGTGAGGCGCGCGCCGTCTCGCTAGAAGAGGCTGCAGTGGTTTCTGACGAGCGGGCGGCAGAGTTGGTAGCATTGGATGAGGCGCTCGCCGAACTCGCCCAACTCGCGCCCAGACAGTGTCAGGTGGTTGAACTCCGCTACTTCGGCGGCTTGAGTGTGACGGAAACGGCGGAGGTATTGAAGGTGTCGCCCGACACGGTGACGCGTGATTGGAACCAGGCCAAAGCGTGGCTTTATCGCGAGCTAGCAAAAGGATGAGGGATGAATGATGAGAGATGAATGATGAGAGGTGAATGATGAGAGGTGAATGATGAAAGAAGAGTGTTTTGTCTGTTTCAATCACTCCTCTCTATTCATCCTTCACCTCTCATCATTCATCCTTTCTTTTATGACCCCTGAACGATACGAACAAATCGGCAAGCTCCTACACGCCGCGCTGGAACGTGAGCCATTGATGCGCACCGCGTTTCTCGCCGAGGCTTGCAGCGCAGACGAAGCCCTGCGCCACGAAGTCGCTTCACTGATTGCAGCGCACGAACAGGCGGGCGACTTTATCGAACAACCACCGGACGATCTGGCGGCGGGCTGGCAGGTTGTTGCGGGCCAGTTGCCAGATCGCAGCTTCGCACACTACCGGCTGCGCTCGCTGTTGGGCAAAGGCGGGATGGGCGAAGTCTGGCTGGCTGAAGACACGCAGCTCGGTCGCAAAGTCGCCATCAAATTGTTGCCGCTCGAGTTCACCATTCAGCCCGAACGCGTGCGGCGCTTTGAGCAGGAGGCGCGCGCAGCTTCAGCGCTCAACCATCCAAACATCATCACCATTCATGAGATCCGCGTAGAGGCTGGCAACCATTACATCGTGACCGAGTATGTCGAAGGTGAGACCTTACGCCAGCAGTGGGACGTCACGCCACAAGGGCCGTTGAGCTTGGCCGAGACACTTGAGATGGCGGTTCAGATTGCTGCCGCACTTGTCGCTGCGCATGAAGCCGGGATTGTGCACCGCGACATCAAACCGGAGAATGTGATGGTGCGGCGTGATGGTCTGGTCAAAGTGCTCGACTTCGGTTTGGCCAAGCTGGCCGAGACAGCCTCGCCTGCCTCAGATGCAGAAGCTTCGTCACTCGTCGGGAACAGCACCGGCAGCGGGATGGTCATGGGTACGCCGCGTTATATGTCGCCGGAGCAGGCGCGCGGCGAACGGGTGGACGCGCGCACAGACCTCTTCAGCCTTGGCGTGTTGCTTTACGAAATGGTGGCGGGACGCCAGCCGTTTATGGGAGCGACGCTCAATGAAGTGATTGCCGCCATCTTACGAGACGAGCCACTTGCGCTCGACCAAGTCGCACCAAACATTCCGCCGGAACTAGCGCGCATCATCGCCCAGGCTTTGCGCAAAAATCGAGCCGAGCGTTACCAAACCGCGCGAGCTTTGCTCACTGACTTAAAAGAGTTGAAGCAACAGATCGAGCTTAAGGCAAAACTGGGTGAGGCGGCATTCGTAGTTCCGTCTTCAGATAAAAGTTCTGGTCGTCGCAGCATTCCCTCCAAAGGCACAACTACGACCGCTACACACAAGCGCCAGGCGGTGCTCGCCGCCGCATTCGTCGTTGCCGCGCTCGCTGGCCTGGTAATGTGGATTACCGCCAGCCGCAAGCCTGCGCTCACCGAAAAAGACACGCTCCTGCTGGCCGATTTCGAGAACAAGACCGGCGAAGAAATCTTTGATGGTATGCTCAAACAAGGCTTGGCGATTCAATTGCAACAATCGCCTTTTCTGACGCTCTTTCCTGAAGCGCAGATGCGACGTGAATTGAAGCTGATGAAGCGCCCGCCAGATATACGCGTGACGGCAGAGATTGCGCGGGAAATCTGCGCACGCCAGAACCTCAAGGCCTTGATTGCCGGTTCGCTGGCGGCGCTCGGCAGCCATTACGTGATCACGCTCGAAGCGCTCAACGGTCAGAGCGGCGAGACGTTGGCGCGCGAACAAGTCGAAGCCGAGAACAAAGAGCAGGTGTTGCGGGCGCTCTCGCAGGCAGCGACGCGCCTGCGAGAAAAATTGGGCGAATCGCTTAGTTCAATCCAGCGCTTCAATCGTCCGCTACTAGAAGGGACGACGGCTAAGCTGGAGGCGTTCAAGGCTTTTTCGCAAGCGCTTGAGTTAGCCGTCAGTGGCAGGACGTTGGAAGCGATTCCATTTCACCAACGCGCTGTAGAGCTTGACCCGGACTTCGCTTACGCATATTGCCAGTTAGCGATTATGTATGAAGTGACCAATCGCCCGGCACTGGCCGCCACGTATGCGAAAAAGTCGTATGAGTTGAGGGAGCGGGCAAGTGAAAACGAGAAATTCCGCATCACCCATCTTTATCATCGCATCGCCACCGGAGATTTGAACAAGGTCATCGAGGCACTACAACTGCAAAAGCGGACATACTCACACGATTGGTCGGGGCTGATAGATCTGGCCCTGGCTTACCACCTGATCGGGCAACCCGAGCAGGCTATCACGGAAGCCCGCGAGTCAAACCGCCTCAACCCTGCTTTTGTTGGTCCTTACAGGGTACTTGTCGGAGCCTTATTGCGGCGCAATCGTTTCGCAGAAGCTAAAGATGTGCTCGCTCAAGCGCTGCAACAGGGGCTAGACAACACTCAATTTCACTCTGCCTTGTATCAGATCGCGTACATATATGGTGACACGGCGGGAATGCAACAACAGCTTGACTGGGCGCGCGGTAGACCGGATGAATACGTCGCGCTTGACTGGCAAACTGGCGCAGCCGTGTTCGCGGGGCAGTGGCGTAAGGCGCAAGAGTTTTCACGACGCGCGATTGACCTAGCCGGGCGCGGCGAAACGCTGGAAGTTGCCGCACGCTACTCCACCGAGCAAGCGCTACGGAGTGCGGTTTTCGGAGCTTGCAGCCAAGCTGGCGTTGACGCGGCACTGAGCTTGAAGCTGGCACGCGGACGTGCGTCGCGGCCACGAGCGGCGCTCGCGCTGGCCTTGTGCGGCGAGGCGAATCAGGTAAAGCAACTCGTCGAGGAACTAGGTCAGCTCTACCCGGAAGACACCTTAATCAACGGACTTTGGCTGCCAGTGATCCGTGCTGCGCTGGAGTTGCAACGCGGCAATGCCGCACAGGCGTTGGAGTCGTTACAAGAGGCAGCGCGTTACGAAGCCGCCGCCGAATTCTGGCCACAGTATTTGCGTGGGCAGGCGTACTTAAAACTCAAGCGTGGGGCGGAGGCTGCTGCGGAATTTCAAAAGATTCTCGCCCAGCGCGGACAAGCCCCACTGTCGGCCATTTACCCGCTCGCTTATGCTGGGTTAGCAAGTGCTTCAGCGCTCACAGGCGAGTCGGCGAAGAGCCGCCAAGCGCAAGCGGATTTCTTAGCCGTATGGAGAGATGCCGATGCTGACTTGCCGCCATTGATTGAGGCAAAGCGAGCCGTCGAGCAGCAGTGAGCAGAACGGAAATAAATGATGTGCTGTTGTGCTCCGTGCTGATTCGTGCGATGGTTCCCGCCACAAGCTTTCCATCACCAATTCAAAACTGAGGACAACCTACGATGATTCAATTGATTGACCGTCGTGAATTCATTAAGCAAGCTGCGCAAACTGGTGTAGCAGCAGGACTCACGGCTATGACGACTGACAAGCTAAGCGCAGCGCCCAAACAGCTCTTCCAAATCTCGCTCGCACAATGGTCGCTACATAAGGCGCTGTTTGCCAAACAACTCGACAACCTCAACTTCGCCAAAACGGCCAAGCAGGACTACGGCATCGGCGCCGTCGAGTACGTCAACCAGTTTTTCAAAGACAAAGCTAAGGACACCACCTACTTGAAAGAGATGCTCAAGCGCACGAAAGACCTGGGCGTGGAGAACCGGTTGATTATGTGCGACGGCGAAGGTAATCTAGGAGACCCTGACGCGGCCAAGCGCCAGCAGGCTGTTGAAAACCATTACAAATGGGTCGAGGCCGCCAAGTTCCTCGGCTGCAAAATCATTCGCGTCAATGCGGCGAGTCGTGGCAGTTTTGAAGAACAGCAAAAGCTCGCGGCGGACGGTTTGCGCAAGCTGACCGAGTTTGGCGCGAAGCTGAAGATCGCCGTCATCGTCGAAAATCACGGTGGCCTATCCTCCAACGGGCAATGGCTGACCGGCGTGATGAAGCTGGTCAACCATCCGCTGTGCGGAACATTGCCAGACTTTGGCAATTTCCGCGTGAGCCGTGATGAAGAGTACGACCGCTACAAAGGCGTCACCGAGATGATGCCATACGCCAAGGCCGTCAGTGCCAAGACACACGACTTCGACGAGCAGGGCAACGAAATACACACAGACTATCGCAAAATGACCAAGATCGTGCTCGACGCGGGCTATCACAGCTTCTTCGGCATTGAATACGAAGGCGAAAAGCTGAGCGAGCCGGACGGCATTCGCGCAACCAAGAAGCTGTTGGAGCGCGTGCACGAAGAGATGTTGAAAAAGTAGTAACCCATGTCATCTGTCAGTGGCCGGTCGGTTGTAACTGGCCACTGACATCCCTTTTGATCTATGAAGTACCAAACCTTTTCTGCGCGCCTACTGACAGGTGTGCTTGTTTCCGTTGCGTTTGTCACCCTCCTCCTTGCTCTTCCCCAAACTTCTCTAACCGCGTCGCGTAGTTTCTCGCTAGCGCCGCCACCCAACTGGATTATCAATGAGCCTGTTACGCAGGCTTCCGCCGAACAGCGCGAGGCCGCGCGCAATGGTGTGGCCTACTTGCTCTCTGATCAACAGATGCGCGTGAGTAGCAATACTGTTGAGCGATATTTTCATCACGCTTATCAGGTTGTCACGCAGCCGGGCGTCGAACACGTCTCGCAGGTCGAATTCAGTTTCGACCCATCCTATCAACGGCTTGTCATTCACCGAGTCCAGATCAGACGCGGCACGCAGACGATCAACGCGCTTAAGCTCAAAGAGATTCGCGTGCTGGAAAAAGAGGAAGAGATGGAACAGCAACTCTTCAACGGTACGCTGGCCGCAATGCTGATTTTGAATGATGTGCGCGTGGGTGATGTAGTGGAGTACGACTATTCGGTTAACGGCGCAAACCCGGTGCTATGCGGGCGGTTTGCTGACGTGAACTACCTGGCCGAATCGGAGCCGGTCGCACGCTTGCGTTATCGCTTGCTTTGGCCCAGTACGCGCCTCTTACATCATCAAATGTGTGAGCTGGAACTCAAGCCGGTCGTAAAGCCGCTGGGCGAGGTGACGGAGTACATCTGGGAGCGTACCAATGCACCTGCGACAGAGATGGAGCCTGATGGGTCTGTGCCTACTGAAGGTGTTCCTGAACTGCACTTGAGCGAGTTCAAAGATTGGGCGGAAGTTGCCGCTTGGGCCGCGCCGCTCTATCGCGCCACGCCTCCGCCTGCCTTGCAGCGACTAGTTGAAAGTTGGCGGCAGGCTTCGGCTGAGCCGGAAGGCCAGATACTGGCGGCGGTGCGCTTCGTGCAAGATGAGATTCGTTACTTAGGTATTGAGAAGGGCGCGCATTCGCATCTGCCGCACTCGCCTGCGCAGGTACTCGAAAAGCGTTATGGTGATTGCAAGGATAAGGCTTTGCTGTTGGCCACGGCGCTCAATGCGCTCGGCTTTGAAGCTCATCCGGCGCTGGTCAATAGCACACTGTCGGAGCGTCTACCAGAACTCTTGCCCTCGCCGTTTGCTTTCGATCACGTCATTACACAAGTGAAGGCCCAAGGGAAGACCTATTGGTTCGACGCGACCGCCAGTTTGCAACGCGGCGGGCTGGCGCAACACGTCAATCCTGAATTCGGGCATGCGCTGGTGGTCAGTGCAGATGCGACTAAACTGGAAGAGATGCCACTCGTCTTGCCTGCGCAACCGCTGAAGCTGGTCAAAGAGATTTACACCGTCAGCAACGACAACCGCACGGCCACGCTCACCGTTGAGACGACTTATCGCAGTATTGATGCCAATGCGATGCGCGATCATTTGGCCAAGAAGACGCTCAATGATTTGGCCAAAGAGCGGCTGCAAAGCTATCAACAACGTGACCGCAGCCTCACCGCCGACGGTAAACTGCAAGTGCGAGACGACCCGGCGACCAATATCATCGTCATTACCGAACGCTACCGGATCGCGCGTTTCTGGCATGACGGTGCGCGCAACTTTGTGGCTGACCGCATTGTGCAAGAGCTGCCATCAATCAAACCCGATACGCAGCGGCCTGTGCACCTAACCTATCCGCTGGATGTTGAACATCAGATCGAAATCCGCACGCCTGCACCACTTTCATTGAAAGAGGACGAAGGCAGTGTGGCCAACGAGGCGTGGCGCTTCGATTATCGCCGCGAGCAAGCGGGCAATTCGCTTAAGCTCACACACCGCCTGCGCACGCTGCGCTCTAGTTTGAAGGCCGCCGTGGCGGAGCGGTTGATCACCGATCTCGAAAGTGTCGAAGATTTTAGCAATCTGCGTTTGACAAATCAGTTGTCAGTCGCTGGCTTGTTGCCAAGCAAATGGCTGTTGTTGGGCACACTCTCGTTCGCGCTCTTTCCCAGCCTGGTTTTTCTCACCATCAAGGCGCGCCGGGCTAAACGCCATCAATTACTGCGACCCAAGCATAAAGCGGACGTGCTGCCGGGCAGTGAACCAGCCTTGCCGCTGGCTCTCGACGGCGAAGAGGCGTTAGCTGCACGCTTGCTCGCCTTGCGTTGCGAGTGTGGCAGCGACTATCAATCTTCGTCGAAAAGGTGGCAACGCGCGGGTATGTTTTACGATGGTCGGCGCTTGGAGTTGGTACAGCTCAACTGTGGCGCGTGTGAGCGCGGGCGCGATGTCTATTGTGAGTTGCCGATGGTGCAACAGCCAGCCACTGTGCTAGAAGGAACGGGCTGCGCAGACTGAGTTTCCAGTCAGGCTCTGCGTAATACACAAAACTCGAATACGCTTTTCACGCCAAGCTTGTACGGCAGTGAGCTATGGCAAGCTTGGCGTGAAACTACTGTTCAATATTCGCGAGTTGTGAATATTCAAAAGGGTGCGACGGTTGTCCTGAAGCAAAATGTTCCGCGCGCTCCAAAAGACGCTTGCCAGCTTTTTTAAGCCTGAATGGCGACCAGTAGTCGCCCGCTTGTAGGCTCTTTATGTAGAGCGCTACGATATATTCCTCTTGGTGAAGTATTCTGGCGCACTCACTGAATTCTTTTTCGGTGTAGCCTTCATGAGGAATCTCATTACCGGTCAATCCCTCTTTCAGCCCGCGAAGAATTTGGCGTATCAAATTAGCTTTAATCACCATTCCAACATCCATCCTTTCACCTTGGCTTTTGATCGGGCCGCCAACTTCAGATATTCGCCTATGTTGTTTGGCGCGTTGCGGCGGAACAAGTCAGGAAGTCTTGTGCTTTAATAGTGGCCAGAAAGGTCAAATCGTTACGATGAACGTGCCTGGCTTAAAGCGTGTGTGCCAACCTACGAACGGCGTTGCAGTACGGGGAACGACTGCTCCTGTTACTTTACCTCGCGCGAACCTCCAGCGTATTGGCGGTGGGCAGTACTCAGTTTGTCAAACCGCTCAATCATCAGCTAATATCAGTGTTTCATTCTTACAACACATCCTAACTAGAGCAGACTGTCAGTGACAGTTGTAGGAGTAGTAGATGTCCCAACAGGAAGCCATTATTGTGCGCGGAGCGCGCGTCAACAACCTCAAAAACATTACCTTTTCGATCCCGCTCGAAGCCCTGACCGTCGTCACCGGCGTCAGCGGTTCGGGTAAATCATCGCTGGCCTTCGACACGATTTATGCCGAAGGACAGCGCCGCTATGTAGAGTCCCTCTCGGCCTACGCGCGGCAGTTTTTGGAACGGATGGACAAGCCGGACGTAGACGAGGTAGTGGGCATCTGCCCGGCGATTGCGATCAATCAGAAGAACTCGACACGCAATCCGCGCTCGACGGTGGCGACTCAGACGGAAATCTACGATTACCTGCGGTTGCTCTTTGCCCGCGTCGGCACAACCATCTGCTACAACTGTGGGCAGGAGGTAAAACGCGACACGCCGCAATCCATTGCCGATGAAGTGTTGCAATTGCCCGCAGGCACGCGCTTCTACGTGTTGTTTCCGGCGGCAGCCGGAACGGAGTACATTCACGAAGAAGCGGCTGAAGCAGCGACAGGTGGTACAACTAAGAAACGCGGCAAAACCAAGCCGGCCAAAACGATCAATGTACAAGCGCATTTGATGAGCCTGATGCAGCGCGGCTTCACGCGGCTGTTCAGACAAGCTGATCAGCAGACCATCGAATTGCAGACGCCTGACAGCTTCACTGGCAAAAACTTCGATGGCATTTACGTGCTGGTGGATCGCTTAGTCGTGAGCCCAGACAATCGCAGCCGCCTGGTGGATTCTGTCGAAACCTGCTACCGCGATGGGCACGGGCACGCAGTGATTCAAACCGTCGGCGAGCAGCCGCAAACGTTGAGCTACGCTGAAAGATTTGCCTGCAAGCGCTGCAACCTCAGTTATGTGGTGCCGGAGCCACAATTGTTCAGCTTCAACAATCCGTTTGGCGCCTGCCCGAATTGTCAGGGCTTTGGCAACACGATTGGCGTTGACATGAATCTGGTGATCCCAAACCGCGATCTGTCGTTGGCTGAGGGCGCCATCGAACCGTTCAGCAAACCGCAATATGAATGGTGGTACGACGAGCTGAAACGTTTTGCCAAGAGCGAAAGCATTCCTCTGAACAAGCCTTTCGCGGAACTCACGCGCGAGCAGCAGAAGGGTATCGTCGAAGGACGCAACGGTTTTGACGGCGTGCGCGGGCTGTTCGATTGGCTGGAAACCAAGAAGTATAAACTGCACGTGCGCGTCTTTCTGGCCAAATATCGTGGCTACACGCGCTGTCCCGAATGCGACGGCGGGCGGCTGCGGTTGGAAGCGCGCAGTGTGAAGATCAATGGCAAGTCGTTGTCAGAAGTCAGCGCGCTTTCCATTAAAGACGCGGCGGTGTTTTTTGATGGCTTGCAGTTGACCAAAGAACAGCGCTCGATTGCCGACCGCTTGCTCAAAGAGGTCCAGGCGCGGCTGAAATTCCTGAACGATGTCGGATTGGATTACCTGACGCTAGACCGCTTGGCTTCGACGTTGTCGGGCGGTGAGGCGCAGCGCATTCAACTGGCCACACACTTGGGCGCATCACTGGTCGGCGCGTTGTACGTGTTGGATGAGCCAAGTATCGGGCTGCATCCGCGCGACAGTGCGCGGTTGATTGCGTTGCTCGAAAATCTGCGCGACATTGGCAATACAGTGCTGGTGGTCGAACACGATGCTGAGATGATGCGCGCTGCTGATTACGTGCTGGACATCGGACCGGGCGCGGGCGAGCTTGGCGGCGAGGTTGTTTTTGAAGGCGATTTCAAGGGCTTGCTCAAACACGAGTCCTCACTGACAGGCCGCTATCTACGCCACGAGTCGGAGATCAAGGCACCCAAAGAGCATCGCCCGCGCAACAAGAATTCGATCCATCTGCGTGGCGCGCGTGAACACAACCTGAAGAACATTGATGTCGAAATCCCGCTGGGCCAACTCGTCTGTATCACTGGCGTGTCAGGCAGTGGCAAATCCACACTTGTGCACGATTGTTTGTATGCCGGTTTGAAACATCAGCGCGGTGACTGGCAAGGTCAGGTCGGGCAGTTCGCCGCGCTCGAAGGCGGCAAGTACGTTGATGACATCATACTGGTTGACCAATCGCCCATCGGGCGCACGCCGCGCTCGAATCCAGTCACTTACATCAAGGTCTACGATCTGATCCGCGAAGTTTTCGCCGGGACGCGCGAGGCGCAGGCGCGCGGCTACAATGCTTCGCACTTCTCGTTTAACGTGCCGGGCGGGCGCTGTGAGACTTGCCAGGGTGATGGCACGGTGACGGTCGAGATGCAGTTTCTGGCTGATGTCGAGCTGGTTTGCGAAGAGTGCAAGGGCACGCGTTTCAAATCTGCGCTGCTTGAAATTAAATATCGCGGCAAGAATATTCACGAAGTGCTCAATCTGACCGTGCGCGAAGCCATCGCTTTCTTCCAACCTGTACCGCGCATCGCCAGCAAGCTGAAAGTGCTCGATGATGTGGGCCTCGGTTATCTGCGCTTGGGGCAATCGGCCACGACGCTGTCGGGTGGCGAAGCACAGCGCGTCAAACTAGCTTCTTATTTGACCAAAAAGGCTGGCGATCAATCGCTTTACATTTTTGACGAGCCGACGACTGGGCTGCATTTCGACGACATCAACAAGTTGCTGTCATCGTTCCGCCGCTTGCTTGATGCGGGCGCATCGTTGATCGTGATCGAACACAACCTGGATGTCATCAAGACGGCGGATTGGATTATTGATCTAGGGCCGGAAGGCGGCGTGGGAGGCGGCGCGATTATCGCCCTGGGAACGCCGGAAGAGATTGTGAAGATCAAGGCTTCGCATACGGGGCAGTTCTTGCGCGCATACCAGAAGCAAGCAAAAAAATAGACGGCGACTGTCACGCGGCTGTAAAACAAACGCCGATACTGAATGGCTTAACTAAGCATTCAGTATCGGCGTTTGCATTTCTACCAGAACATCCTTATGGCTTTTTGCCTGCTGGTGGTTTTGCGTCGGGTTTTACAGGGAACGCGTTCGGAGCGTTCGGGGTGGTTGCGGGTGGTGGTGTAGGAGGCGGAGCCTTCACCATCTCGTGGCCAGCAGCCTCCCAGGCACTCATCCCACCGAGCAAAGCACTAGCCTCTTTGTAACCAGCTTTTTGCAAGAACAGCGCCGCACGGGCGCTCGTGTGTTCAGCCGGTCAGGTACAGTAGGCGATGATGTGTTTGCCTTTGGGGATGTCCTTGAAATCGCCTTGTTCAATCCGCGGCAGAGGGTAATCAATGGCGCCTTTGATGTGTGCAATCTTGTAGGCTTCAGTGCCACGCACGTCAATGATAACAGCGGTACCTTTGTCAACTTGGGCCTTTGCCTCCTCAACCTTCACGCGCGGCATGGCGTCTTCAGGATTCGGCGCTGGCGTTTGTTGGGTGACGGCGTTCGTCACCGGGGGGGCCGTTGTTGCGGGAGTTGTGGCCGCTGACGGCTGATGGCAAGCAGTTGCTATGCTTGCCATCAGCATTAGCAACGCGCCGCGTGAAAAGTAGGTTAGCTTGCTCATATAGGTCTGCATTCCTTTAATTCCGTCGCGCCGAGCGGGCGACGATGATAGTCAGTTGATAAACGCGCGGTCTTATGCAGAAAACCGACCGCTCGTAAGTTGATTGCATGGTCAATTCACGAAAATCGCGATCTTCCAAGGACCGAGCGGCAGTTTACACGATGCTCCGCCGTGCGACAAACGCCTTGATTGAAGCTGGCGCTTGATCTTTGTCTGCGCCTTAGCGATGATGACGCACTTGATTAGCTCTCCCATAAGCATTCCCTTGATATGGCGGCATCGTATGGGCGCAGCCACATCTCTCGGCGCAACGTCCCTGCGGCTGTCAATTTTTGCTGAGAACTGTTCACGCGTGCTGAAAACATTAGCAAAATTGCTCTTCTGTTATTTGTGCTTTGCTTGGTTGACGGCTTGTTCTAGTCGAGGAACTGGCGAAAACAATTCTCCGACTACTACGCCCAAGTCGGCCACCAAAACCAGGCCTTACATCGGCTATTTGCACGAAGGCAATCTGTGGGCGATTTACAGCGATGGCACAGGAAAGCACCAAATCGCTATTGCACCTGCGGGCGAGGTGATTCAGGATTTTCTCTGGTCGCGCGACGGCACACGTTGTTATTTCTCGGTCGGCAATCGTTTTTTCGATGTCTCGCTGGAAACCGGCAATCTCGCCAGTGGCGGTGAATTGACTGTGCCGCCGGGCGTCACGATTGATCGTCTGGAGATGGGCCGCGACGGCAAGACGATTATTGTGCACGCGCTGGACGCCGATGCCGCATCGCGCTTGTACGGTGTCACCGTCGGCGAACGCGAGGCGCGCGAATTGAGCGTAGATGATTACAGCGCGCTCTCCTCCTCTGTTGCACCCATTGTGCGGCGTGTGGGCGATCTGTCAGTTTCGACCGACGCACAATACATTCTGTTCAAAGAGGTGGTCGGAGCCAACGAAGAATTGTTTGTGGCCGAAATTGCGACCGGGCGTAGCTGGCAGGTGTCGCATCTGAATGAACTCGATGACTTCGAACCTTCTGCCGAAGCCACCGGCGGCCGCTACATCTTGGAAGCCACTTGGTCGGCAGACAGTCGCTATGTGATCTTCAATCCGGCGCAATCGTGTTCCGAAACTGGATTGTGTTACGGCAGACTTTTTCTGGTGAATCGTTGGGGCGGCGCGCAGTTGAAACTCTCGCTCGATATGATGGTTTCGCTACCGCTGGAATGGAACACCGGAAACACTTTGCTGGTTTACGATGACGGCAATGAAATCGTGCTGTCCGATACCAACGGGCAAACCAAATGGTTGGCGGATGGCAATCATCCGAAGTGGCAATCGCTTGCCGAATAAGTGAGCCGCGCGTTTTTGTCGAGATTATTTTTTCAAGCACAGGAGGAGCTTTTGCTTTCTGACGCCTGCTGCGGTAAATTATCGGCCTTATTTTTTATGTGTTGTCCTGAAGAGATCACCTCAAACTCAATTGCCGAACGGCAAAATTATTCATTCCATTTAGAAGTGAATTCCCATGCAAAATTCTCTTGGTATCGTTAAACGGGCGCAGCTTGGCGGGGATATAGAAGCCTTTTGCGGGCGCTGTAAAGATATGCGTGAGCATGTAATCGCGGCACTCAATGACGCGACAGGCGAGATCAAACGCGTGCAATGCCGCACTTGCCAAAGCAATCATCTGTATCGTGAAAAAAAGACGGCCACGCGCACTACGCGCACACGCGTTGGTGGCACTACGTCTAGAAAATCGGTTGCAGAATTAGAAAGCGCAGCCGGCCCTGCACGGGCTTACTCGATGCAAGACCGTTTCAAAGTCGGCGACCGCATCGAACATCCCAAATTCGGTCTTGGCCTAGTCGTCGAAGAACGTTCTGGCAAAATTGATGTGAAGTTTGGGCGCGAACTGAAGACACTCATCAACGGCAACTGAAACAGTCAGCCGGTCGGGCAGTTACGTGGCTGTGCCAGATTTGTTTAGCCAGTCACGCACTTGCCTTAATGCCTGACCGCGATGGCTGACTGCCGCTTTTTCTGCGCCCGTCAATTCGGCGAAGGTGTGCTCGGAACCCGACGTCACAAAGACAGGGTCATAACCAAATCCTCCAGTGCCACGCGGGTTAGCGGCAATCATCCCTTCGCATTGACCGCAAAAGGTCTCGCGCACTTCCAGCCCTACTAGGGCAATCACACAAACAAAGCGTGCGGTGCGCTCAGGCTCAGCCACATCTGCCATTTCAGCCAACAGCTTGGTTACTTTGTCTGCATCGCTCGCGCTTGCCCCGGCGTAGCGCGCCGAATGGACGCCGGGTCGCCCGCCCAGCGCCCTCACTTCCAATCCCGAATCGTCTGCTAGAGTTAGCCAGCCCGTTTGCGCGTGATAATACTCCGCTTTGAGCAGTGCGTTTTCAGTAAAGGTCGCCCCAGTTTCCTCTACCTCTGGCAAAACGTGTGGCCAGTCGTCTAAGCCGACGACTTTATACGGTAACTCTGATAGCAAGGCTGTGATCTCCGCGATCTTGCCTTTGTTTGTGGTCGCAATCAGCAATTTAGTCATTTAGGAATGTCCGCCAAGCTGCCTAGCTTGGCGCGGGCTTCAGGTTTGGCGACACGCGAAGTCAACGCCCAGCCAGGCAGCTTGGCGGACCTGATAATCAGAAAGTGCGCGTCACCTCATCGCCGATGCGCGCGATGGCGACGGTGATGTTGTCGTAGCCGCCGCGTTGTTTAGCCAGCCCTACCAGCGTCACACAGGCTTGTTGCGACGGCGCATTAAGCACGATGCTAAAAATCTCTTCGTCGTGCACGAGGCCGCTCAAGCCGTCGGTGCAGAGTAGAAACGTATCGCCTTCGCGCAATGGCACTGGCTCCGGTTTGATCTCCGGCTTGACGATTTCGCGCGGGCCAAGTGCACGCTCGATGCTGCCGCGCCCCGGATGACGTTGCGCTTCCTCTTCGCTAATCAACCCGCCATCGAGCAGCCGTTGTATCTGCGAATGATCGCGCGTCAAACGTACGATGCGGTCGGGGCGAATCTGGTAGATGCGGCTGTCACCCACGTGGGCTAGGTAGGCATTGTCTTTGAGCAGCGCCAACACCACACATGTCGCACCCATGCCGCGGCAGCTTGGCTGTTTGGGTGTAGGACTATTGGCTTCGCTCCAGATGCGATGGTTGGCGGCGATTAGGGCGCGATTGAGGCGTGTGTCAACTGGTAGCGTGCGCGCGCCGTCATCGAAGAACACGTCGCTGATGGTCTCGACCGCCAGACGGCTGGCCAGGCTGCCACAGGCGGCCCCGCCCATCCCGTCCGACACGACGAGTAAATGGCAATCGCCGCGTTCGTCATAAACACATTCAACGGCGTCCTGGTTTTCTTTGCGCTCAAGCCCGATGTCGGATTGCTGAGCTACGATCACCTGGTAGCGCATAGTGCGTGGGAGAAAAGAGGCACTGTTTTAGGTTACCGATTACTATCTGTTTTGCCAGAGGCAGGCTCAACAAGAAACGCGGCGTATCGCGCCAAGCCTGCCGTCTCGCAGTGTCCATTTTTATTTAAGAATTCTGCGCTGCCACGAAGGTCAGCGTCGTGTTCCCTATGCGAATCTGGTCGTAGCTCTGCAACGGATGAGCTTCGGTGATTTCCTTGCCATTGACGAAGGTGCCGTTGCGCGACAGATCATCTTTGATGAGACAGTTGCCTTCGCGGAAAACGATGATGGCGTGCGAACCACTGACCGTTTCGTCTTCAACCACGATGTCACAGGCAGGATTAGCGCCCAACCGGTTGTAACCCGCGCGCAGCTTGAAATCTTCGCCGTCGGGATTACGTGTGTATGAAACTAGCCAGCCCACCAATTTGCCCTTTGTGCCGAGCGCGCGTTTGGCATCATCCAATGACATCACGGATGTATTGCGGCTACCACCGGCAGGCGCAGTCGGTGGCGGCGACACCGCTTGAGAGGGCACCGGTGGAGACTGCGGAGCTGGCGGTGGCACGGCAGGCGGCACTGGCACGGATTGCACTGCCGGTATTGCAGATGGTTCATCAGACACCGCTGTCGCAAAGCTTGGCTCCTCGCTCAACAACTCTGTGCCCTGCATCGGCGCGGCAGCCATTGCGGGTGGCTTTTCAGCCGCGCGCTTGGCCAGATCGTCCGTCGGCGCTTGCGCCTTTTCCTGACGGTTAATGAATTCGTCGGGTATCGGCGTCTCAAGACGCGTCACCAAATCACTATCAGAAAAAGCAGGCGCTTCGATCCGCGTGGCAAAATCACCGGTCGGCGGGGCAGCCGGTGGCGGTGGTTCGACAAAAGCCACTGACTCCTCAATGCGCGTTTCGAAAGTGCCGCTGCTTACGGCTTCCGGTTGCGGGCAATACGGGCAGTTCGCGTAAACGGCGCTGTAGATGTGCCCTTGCTCGCATTTCAAAAGGGATGATGTCGTTTCGGATGTGCGTGGGAACGGGTTGCCGCAGTTACCGCAGAACTTAGCGGTCTCCATATTCTGGCTACGGCAAACAGGACAAATGGGCATAAGTTTTTCACCTCGTGAAAGATTTACGCGTCGCATACTACCATGCCTTGCCGCAGAGCAGAATCAGTTTCGTGCCAAGAGGTTGGTTGGCAATGTCATTCAGGCATCAAAGCTCCCGATCTTTCGCTTGTGCAAGCTGTAGTGAATGTCTAAGATTGTGCATCATCAACCACGGACGACACATCAACACGAGCATCAATGGAAAAGTAAGCCGCAACCGTATGAGTTGCGGTAGCCAACAGTGAGGAGATTTAGAACGCATGGCTGCTGAACATGAGCAAGCGGAAGAGCCGCTAGCTGGCTTGGCGAGCGACCGCTATTGTGTGTATGAACCGATTATTCCGCGCATTCAAACGATGCGCGTGTTCGTGGTCAACGATCTGATTAGCGAAGAAGCGCAATACTCCGACCTCGCCCGCCAGCAGAAAGATTTTGACGCCAAACGCTGGGTCGAGTTGGAACGCAAGATCGCCTCGATGGCGCTGGCCAACATCGAAGGCAACGTGGACAAACTGGTGCGCGAGCCGGAAGTCCGTACCATCCATCTTTCGCAACTGAACGATGCCACGGTGGCCGAGTTCGATCCCGACGCAATCTTGTTAAGCGGTACGCTGCGCGACTTCGATTTCTATGCACCGGAATTGCTCGAAGACTTCAACCGTTTCATTCATCGAACCAACGTGCCGGTGTTGGGAATCTGCGGCGGGCATCAATTGATCGGGCAGGCTTTTGGCGCCGAAGTTACTACGATAGACGGCAAGCCTCCGAGCACGCGGCGGCAAGGGCGGCTGATCGAATACCAATACCGCTTCGTCAAGATCACCGACGTGCAAGACCCGATCTTTGCCGGGGTCGAGGAGCGCTCCTACTTGCAATCAACGCCGCGTTGGCAGAAGTACACCGAGCGTCGCCACCTGTTGCGCGTCTGGCAGAATCACGGTTTGGAGATTGACCGCCTGCCCACCGGGTTCAAGCAACTGGCGCGCGGCTACCTGTCGGAATACCAAATGATCGTGCGGCGCACGGCGGAGCAGTTGATCTACAGCGTGCAATTCCATTTGGAGAAGTCCTTTCAGGATTGGCAGACGGACAATTACTGGGAGCACCGCAACGAGAGCCGCGACGGGCGACTGCTCTTCGATAACTTTCTGGTCGAGGCCTTGAAGTTTCGCGGCAAGGGTGAACAGTTGATTCAGGGCGAGGCGGGCGCGACACCGCTCGTGAAGCGGGCCAAAGCGGCGACGTCGAGCAGTCCGGGTGATGCGCCAACGACGGGGTTTTAATCAGTTTTCAAATAGCGCGTGGGAGGCGCGTTCTGAGTACCGCCTTCAGGCGGCGAATCACAATGCAAGCGCCGCCTAAAGGCGGTACTCAGAACGTACACCGCAATGAGTAGTATGAAGATCAAAATCAATGTGCTGTTATTTGGCGCGTGCCGGGAAGCGGCGGGCGCG
>JADMIO011486961.1_pt1 | contig 21554 bp, 21 predicted proteins | sample 8958161 | NCBI WGS metagenome assembly JADMIO01 (sample SAMN16585339, study PRJNA669376) | soil metagenome | isolation source: Crop rotation soil | place: USA: Cullars Rotation, Alabama | collected 2011
GCCGCGACTTCAAGTCACGTGAATTCCAAGCTTCGGATCCCACTGTGCTGGAAAGCGGCCGCGCCGTCTTGTCGCCCAGCCCGAGCTGTCCGAGCGCGTTGTCGCCCCAGCACTTGACCGTGGCGTTGTCGAGCAGAGCGCAGGTGTGGGCGGTGCCCGCGCTGATCGAGGTGGCGGTGCGGCCGGTACCGAGGGCGACCGTGGCGATGTGATCCACGGGCTCGCTGGCGGTGTCCGAGAGGCCGGCGCCCCAACAGCGCACGGTGCCGTTGGTGAGGAGCACACAGCTCTGGTTGCCGCCAGCCGTCAGCCGCCGGAGGAGGACGGGATTGCCCGACGCCTCGTTGCCGTCAGCGCCGACGTTCGGGGCAGGGACCACCGCCGCGGCGGCCACCAGAAGGGCCGCGACCGCCCAGAGCTTGCGTGGTACCCACCGCCTGATCCCCATGTCGCCCCTCCCGCGCGGACACCCCGACGTTACCGCGGGGACCGGCCGGTAGTGTCGTCCCGATGGCCATCCGTGTGGGCGTCTTCGGGGCGGGCGGGCGCATGGGCAGCACGGTGTGCCAAGCGGTCGCCGACGACCCTGATCTCGAGCTGGTGGCGGGCGTCGACCCGCAGCACGCGGGGCTCGACCTGCAACAGGTCACCAAGGTCGACGTGGCCGACGTCGAGATCGCCCGCGACGCCGCGGGCCTGGCTCACGCCAAGGTCGATGTGGCGGTCGACTTCACTCACATCGACGGCGCCCGCCAGAACCTCGAATGGCTGGCGGAGAACGGCGTGCACGCGGTGGTGGGCACGTCCGGCTTCACCGAGGCGGATCACGAGCGGTTTCGGGCCGCGTTCACCAAGAGCAACTGCGTGATCGCGCCCAACTTCGCCATCGGCGCGGTGCTCATGATGCGGTTCGCCGAGTTGGCCGCCCCCTACTTCGACACCGCCGAGGTCATCGAGCTGCACCACAACCAGAAGGTGGACGCCCCGTCCGGCACGGCCATGGCCACGGTCGAGCGCATGGCCGCGGCCTCGGACCGGTGGTCGCCCGATCCCACCACCGACCTGACGTTGGAGGGAGCGCGGGGGGCGCACGGCGCCGCCGGCATCCCCGTCCACTCCATCCGGATGCAGGGCATGGTCGCCCACCAGGAGGTGCTGCTCGGCACGACGGGTCAGACCCTCAGCATCCGCCACGACACCACCGACCGCACCTCGTTCATGCCTGGCGTCCTGCTGGCCGTGAAACGGGTGGCCGACCACCCCGGCCTCACCGTTGGGCTCGACGCCATCCTGGGGCTTTAGCGCCCAGCCCCACCGAACTTTGGCGCGAGATGACCCGCAGAGGGTCACCTCGCGCCAAAGTTCGGTGGGGTCAGAGGCGGGAGACGGGGGAGGTGCCCCAGCGGTCGGCCAGGAGGGCCTTGAGGCCGCGGGGGAAGTCGGCGGAGGCGGCGGCGTGGACGGGGGCCAGCGCCCGTTGGGCGTCTCCGTCACCGGCGAAGGCCGCCGCGCACCGCTCGGGCTCGAGGTTGGCGAGGGCCAGGATGGCGCCGGCGCAACCCACGGGCCCGGCTAGGGCCAACAGCGCCGACGAACCCGTGTAGACGGGCCGGTCGAACGTCTCGAGGGTCGCCAGCAGCCGGTCGGCGTCGCCGCTGGAGTCCTTCACCCCGGCGATCGGCAGATCGGCCAGCTCATCGACCTCCAGGCCGGGCGCCGAGACCGCGGGGAAGTGGTAGCCCAGCACCGGGGTCGACCGGGCGGCGTCCGCCACTTCCTCGTAGTAGACGGCGGGGTCGGGGTTCCCGGGCGGCGACAGCGTGAGCACGGCGTCGGCCCCGGCGTCGACCGCGTCGCGGGTCAAGGCCACCGCCTGTCGGGCACTGGGCGCCCCGGTCCCGGCCACCAGGCTGGCCCGATCCGCGGTCACCTCCCGTATGGCCGTGAGCAGGGCCACCCGCTCGTCGGGGGACAGCGTGGCCGCCTCGCCGGTGCTGCCCGCCACGATCACCGCGGCGACGCCGCGGTCGACGAGGTGGCCGGCGTGCGCCGCGGTGGCGGCCACGTCGACCTCGCCGTTGTCGTCGAAGAAGGTCACCAGGGCCACGCCGACGCCGGTGAACGGAGGCACGCTCACGAGTGCCGCCGGTGGGCGAAGCGGGCACTGGCCTGATCGCGGGGCTTGACCACGATCTGGTCGATGTTCACGTGGCTGGGCCGGGTGGCGGCCCACACGATGCAGTCGGCGATGTCTTCGGCCCCGAGCGGCGTTAGCCCGGCGTACACGGCGTCGGCCCGCTCCTGATCACCGTCGAACCGCACCACCGAGAACTCGGTCTCGACCATGCCGGGGTCGATCTCGGTGATCCGCACCGGCTCCCCGAGCAGCTCCTGACGCAGCACGCCCATCACCGCCCGGGCGCCGAACTTGGCCGCGTTGTAACCGGCCCCGCCGGGGTACGGCTCCAGGCCGGCGATCGAGCCGATGGTGATCACGTGCCCGTCGCCGCTGGCGATCAGCTTCGGCAGCAGGGCTCGGGTCATGCGCATGACGCCCAGCACGTTGGCGTCGTACATCCACCGCCACTTCTCCTCGTCGGCCTCGGCCACCGGGTCGAGGCCGAGGGCCCCGCCCGCGTTGTTCACCAACAGCGAGCACTCGCCGATCTCGGCGCAGAAGGCGTCGACGGACGCCGTGTCGGTGACGTCGAGCGCCAGCGCCCGGGCGCCGATCGGCTGGGCCACCTCGTGGAGTCGGTCCGTGCGGCGGGCGCCGACCACGACGTCGAACCCGGCGTCGGCGAGTTGCCGGGCGGCGGCAGCCCCGATTCCGGACGACGCCCCGGTGATCACGGCGGTCTTCATCAGCCGTCCTCCTCCTCGTTCCCGTCGGCTTCCCCTTCGCCTTCCAGTTCCTGCACGGCCTCTTCGAGCTCGTCGCCCAGGTTGAGCAGCGCTTCGACCTCGGACTCGCCGTGGCGGGTCTCGTTCCAGATGGTGAAGGCCACGACCGCGATGGTGAGGATGGTCAGCGGGATCCGGTAGTGGCGGATGAAGTCGAGCAGCCAGTCGAGGGGGCCGGAGAAGATGTCGCCGAGCCAGCGGATCAGGAACAGCCGCCCGATGGTGCCGGTCACGTTGAGGGCGATGAACACCGTCGGACGCATGCCCGCGGCGCCGGCGAACAGGCAGATCGGGTTGTTCGGCGCGATCAGGACCAACGGGTACGACGCCTTGCCGAACCAGCGCTCGACCGTCCGCAGCATCCCGCCGAAGGTCGTCGACCGGCGCTCGATCCACACCACCGCGGCGTCACCGTAGAAGTAGCCGAGCAGATAGAAGAGGGGGTCCGACAGGAGCAGCCGCAGGGTCCCCACCAGGTAGTACGACCACGTGCTGAGCAGGTTGGTCGTCAGGGCCAGGTTGCGATTCCTGGCGTTGAGCGAGATCAGCCAGAGCGGGTGCTTGTCGACCAGCGTCGGGGCGAAGGCGTCACCGACGTACGCGGCGATGACCAACGCCACCAAGGGCACCACGAGCGTGGGCAACAGCCACGACGGCGGCTCGCGGCGCTCGGCGGAGGGGGAAGAGGACAACCCGCCCGATGATGGCAGGTCCGCTCGCCCGCTCCTCCGTTCCGGGCCTGGTTTCCGTTGCTGGAGCACCGGAAACCAGGCCCGGAACGGAGAGTCCTTACGGGATGGCGGTGCGGGTCTCGCAGTTGAACGAGGTGTCGGGGTCGGCTCCGCCGTTGCAGGTGTCGGAGCTCGGGCCACCGTCGAGCCGATCCTGGCCGGCCCGGCCGAACAGGCCGTCGGCGCCCTTGTTGCCGAATCCGCGGTCGTTCCCGGTGCCCAGGTCGATGTGGTCGGGCCCGTTCCCGCCGCACACGTGGTCGTTGCCGGCCAGGGCGTTGATGGTGTCGGTCCCGTCGAGGCCGATGAGCACGTCGTCGCCGTTGGTGCCGGTGATGGTGTCGGCGGCGAAGGCGCCGATGTTCTGCGTGGGCCGGAGCCCGTCGCAGGTGACCGGGGTGAAGCGGATGGCCATGCCCCCGCTGAGGCTGGCGCTGTTGAACGAGTACTGGAGGTTGGCCACGTTGCCGTGGCCGATGCCCACGGTCCCGCTGGCGCCGTCGATGATGAAGTTGTTGGTGCTGGTGTCGGCGTAGTCGAACTCGATCACGTTGGTGGTCTCGAACAGCTTCATCTCGAAGTCGACCTGGAGGTTGCCGCCGTTCGGCTCGACGCTGTCCCACCGGACGACGAACCGGCGGTGGGGCGCCGTCCCGAACGTGCCCACTTCCACTTGGCCGGAGCCCAGCTCCCAGTCGTCCCACCAAGGAGCGATCATGTCCTGGCTGGTGGCGCCGCCGTCGAGGGCGATGTTGTTGCCGCTGACCTGTTGGCTGCCAGGGAAGACGACGGCGCCGTTGACGCCGATGGTCATGGCGGTGCGGGCCACGTCGTAGAACGTGAACGCGAACGGCAGGGTGACGTTCACCTCGCCGTCCTCGGTGTCCGCGAACAGGAAGTTGAGCGGTGGCGCGTCGTAGGAGAAGGCCGGCCCGTCGGGCTCGGCCGAATCCTTGAGCACGTAGCCCCCGAACACGTCGACCCTCCGGGTGGCACCGGCCGGGGCGACCGTGAGCCCGAGGACGGCCGCGCCCAGGAGGAGAACCCCAGCCGTGGTCCGCATCATGCGTCGCATGGCCCTCCCGTCCTGTCTGGCGCAGCGACGTTACGCCCGGATCTACGCTCCTGTGCGCTGTCGCCACGCCCCAGGGGGGTGCCATGCAAGGTCTCATGCAGGACCAGCCGCTGACGTTGCCGCATTTCTTCCGGCGGGCCGAGCGGCTCTTCCCGGACAAGGGAATCGTCACCGCCACCGCCGACGGGATCGAGCGGCGCTCCTACGGCGAGTGGGCCGACCGCACCCGGCGGCTCGGCGGCGTGCTCGACGACCTCGGCATCAGCGCCGACGGCCGGGTCGGCACCTTCGCGTGGAACACCGCTCGCCACCTCGAGTTGTGGTTCGGGGTGCCCTGCACGGGCCGGGTCCTGCACACGCTGAACATCCGGCTGTTCCCGGAGCAGCTCACCTACGTGGTGAACCACGCCGAGGACGAGGTGATCTTCGTCGACCGCTCGCTGCTCGGGATCTTCTGGCCACTGGTCGACACGTTCGAGACCGTGCGCCACATCATCGTCATGGACGACGGGAAGGGCGACGTGCCCAGCCCGGACGGCGGTCGCGCCCTCCACGACTACGAGGACCTGCTGAGCGCGGCGGAGCGGGTCGAGTTCGAGGTCGAGGACGAGAACCGGGCCGCGTCCATGTGTTACACGAGCGGCACCACGGGCAACCCGAAGGGCGTCGTCTACTCCCACCGGTCGACGTACCTGCACACCCTCGGCGTGATGACCGCCGACAGCCTCGGGATCCGGGAGTCGGACGTGATCCTGCCGGTCGTGCCGATGTTCCACGCCAACGCGTGGGGGCTGTCCCATGCGGCGGTGGCCACCGGCGCCACCCTCGTCATGCCCGGGCCCGACCTGTCGCCGACCGCCCTCGCCGACCTGATCGAGAACGAGCGGGTCACCGTGGCCGCCGGCGTGCCCACCATCTGGATGGGCGTCCTGCCCGAGCTGGAGGGTCGGGACACGTCCGCTTTGCGGGTCATCCCCTGCGGCGGCTCGGCCGTGCCCCGCTCGCTGTCCGAGGCCTACAAGGAGGCCACCGGCTTGCCCATCCTCCAGGCCTGGGGCATGACCGAGACCAGCCCCGTGGCCTCGATCTGCCGGGTCAAGAGCACGCTCGTCGACCAGGACGAGGACGCCCTCGCCGACCTGCGGTCGAGCCAGGGCCTGATCTCGGTCGGTGTGGACTTCCGGGTCGTCGATCCCGACCTCAACGAGCTGCCGTGGGACGGCGAGAGCCGGGGCGAGCTCCAGGTGTCCGGTCCCTGGATCGCCGCCACCTATTACAACGACGACCGGGCCGTGGAGTCCTTCACCGACGACGGCTGGCTCCGGACCGGCGACGTCGCCACCGTCGACGCCAACGGCTACATCCGACTGGTCGACCGCACCAAGGACGTGGTCAAGTCCGGCGGCGAGTGGATCAGCTCGGTCGAGCTCGAGAACGAGATCATGGGCCACCCGAAGGTGGCCGAGGCGGCCGTGATCGGCGTCGCCCACCCGAAGTGGGCGGAGCGGCCGCTGGCCTGCGTGGTGGCCAAGCCGGGGGAGGAGCTGACGAAGGAGGAGATCCTCGAGTTCCTCGACGGCCGGGTGGCCAAGTGGTGGCTGCCCGATGACGTGGTGTTCATCGACGAGGTGCCCAAGACGTCGGTCGGCAAGTTCTCCAAGAAGGACCTGCGCGACAAGTTCGCCAACTACGAGCTCCCCACCGCGTGAGTGACGCTGCGGAGCGCCAGCGGAGCGAGCAGGCGGAACTGGCTCCAGATCGGCGAAGCCGACGAGCCGAAGGCGACGTGAGGGGGGAGGCGTGAGCGCACCGGCCCGCCACGCCATCTTCCTGGCGCCGTTCGACGAGTCCGCCGACGCCGCGTTCCTGGCCGAGGCCGCCGCCGACGCGGAGGCGGCGGGGTGGGACGGATTCTTCCTGTGGGACCACGTCCAGTACCGGCCGCCAGTGGAGGCGGTGGCGGACCCGTGGGTCGCCATGACAGCCATGGCCATGCGCACCGAGCGGGTGAAGTTGGGCGCGTTGGTCACGCCCTTGGCACGGCGGCGGCCGCAGGTGCTGGCTCGGCAGGTCACCACGCTCGACCGGTTGTCGGGCGGCCGCATGGTGTTCGGCGTCGGCCTGGGCCTCGACAAGAGCGGGCGCGAGCTGTCGGCGTTCGGGGAGGAGATGGACGACCGGGTGCGGGCCGAGATGCTCGACGAGTCACTGGACGTGATCACCAAGCTGTGGACGGGGGAGCGGGTCCAGCACCGAGGCGAGCACTACGTGGTGGACGACGCTCGATTCCTGCCGGTGCCGGTCCAGCAACCCCGAGTGCCGGTGTGGGTGGCGGCCCGCTGGCCGAATCGGCGACCGATCCGCCGTGCCGGCCGCTGGGACGGGCTGTTCGCCATCGACCTGGGTGGCCCCCAGGACCTGGTCGAGGCGCTGGCCGAGATCCGGCAGGAGCGGGGGAGTCTCGACGGGTTCGAGGTCGCCTGCGTGGGCGGCCCCGACGACGACCCCCGCCCCTGGATCGACGCCGGCGCCACCTGGTGGCTGGTCGACCCCTTCTCCACCACCCACCAAGCCGTCCGCGACACCGTCGCCGCCGGCCCACCCTGACCATCTCCCGTTCTGGCTACGAAATTGGTCACCCGGGTGACCAATTTCGTAGCCAGAACGGGCCGTAGCCTGCGGGGGCTGTGTCCAAGTACAAGTTCTGCTTCCAGCCCCGCTGGATCCTGTCGCACCTGCTGGTGATCGGGCTGATCGTGCTGATGGTCAACCTGGCCTTCTGGCAGTTGCGCCGGCTGGACGAGAAGCGGGACTTCAACCGACTGGTTCGGGCGCGCGAGCACGCCGCCGCGGTGTCGGTCGATCGCGTCGTCCCGGCTGACGCCACCTTCGATCAGGCCAAGGGCGTCCTGTATCGCCGGGTCACCGCGCAGGGGCACTACCTGCCGGACCAGCAGGTGATCGTCCGGGGTCGCACCTTCCAGAGCGAGTCGGGGGCGTGGCTGCTCACGCCGTTGCAGCTCGCCGACGGCACCGCCGTGGTGGTCAACCGGGGCTGGGTGCCCGTCCAGTCGGGCATCACCCTGCAGCCGGAATGGGGTCCGCCGACCGGCCGGGTGACGGTGACGGGCCTGCTGTTCCCGACCCAGGTCAAGGGGCGGTTCGGGTCGACGGACCCGGCGACCGGGCATCTCGACACCCTGGCCCGTGCCGACCTCGGTCGGCTCCAGCAGCAGGTCGACGAAGACCTGTACCCCGCCTACCTCCAGCTCACCCACCAGGAGCCCCACCAGCCGGGTGACCTGCCCGCGCCCCTCGGCCCGCCGGAGCTGAGCGAAGGTCCCCACCTGAACTACGCGGGCCAGTGGTTCATCTTCAGCACCATCGCCCTCGTCGGGTACCCGCTGATCCTGCGCCGAGTCGCCCGCAACAAGCAGCTCGAGGCCGAAGACGAGGCCGATACGCACGACGCCGATGGCGACGACGACGGCGGCGTCGAGCCCGACGTCCCCGAGCCGGTGCGTGCCTGAGACCGTCCGGGAGCGGCTGTTCGCGGCCACCATCGAGTCGGTGGCCACGACCGGGCTGGCCAAGTTCCGGGTCGAGGACGCCGCCCGGGCCGCCGAGGTGGGCCGGGCCACCGTGTACCGCCACTTCCCCGGCGGGCGCGACCAACTCGTCAGCGAGGCCATCACCTGGGAGGTGGGCAACTTCTTCGCCCAACTGGCCGCCGCGGTGGCCGATGCCCCCGACCTGCGCACCCGCCTCGAGCAGGGGCTGATGTTCGCCCACCGGGCCATGCTCGACCACGCCGCCCTCCAACGGGTGCTCGAGACCGACCGGGAGCAGTTCCTGCCCAAGCTCTACGACAACGGGCCGCTGGTGGTGGCCGTCATCCGCAGCTACCTCGCTCCCTTCCTGGCCGAGGAGGACCTGCGCCCCGGCATCGACGCCGAGGAGGCGGCCGACTACCTGGCCCGCATGGTGTTGTCGTTCATCCCCAGCGCGGGCTCGTACGACCTCGCCGACCCCGTGGCCGTGGCCGGGCTCGTGCAACAGCAGTTCCTCGCCGGCGTGCTGACGAATCCGAGCGGCGAGGTGTCGGAGGAACCGACGCTGTAACGAATGTCACACGGCAGCACCCTCGACCTGAGACAAAATCCGGCGTATTGTCTCAAGTGATGGCCACCAGCGCGGTGCGTGACACCACCGCCGTCCGGGACCCCGGGTCCACGGAAGTCCGCATCCTCGACGCCGCCCTACGCGTCATCGGCCGCCACGGCGTCGCCGGGTTGAACCTGGGCGAGGTCGCCCGTGATGCGGGCGTCGGCCGGGCCACCGTCTACCGGGCCTTCCCGGACGGGAAGCAAGGGGTGCTGGAGGCGGCCGCCGCCCACGAAGCGTCCCGCTTCTTCGCCACCGTCGGCCCTGCGCTCCACGAGGCCGAGAGCCTCGAGGACCTCATCGTGGCCGCACTGTCCGGCGCCGCTCGCTTCATCGTGGGCAGCGAGGCCCTCGTCTACCTGGCCGCCTTCGAGCCGGGGATCATCCTCACCCATGTCGCCTTCGACCGGGTCGACGTCGTCTTCGACGCCGCCCACGCCTTCCTCGCCCCCGAGTTGGCCCGCTTCCTGCCGGCCACCGAACTCCGGCCCGTCGCTGAGTGGCTCACCCGCGTCGCCCTCTTCTACCTCTGCCTGCCCTACGCCCCGATCGACCTCACCGACGAGGCCGCGGCCCGGCACCTCGCCCGGAGCTATCTCCTCCCGGGCCTCACGTCATCCGTCATCCCATCCCCGACTGCACCCATCAGGAGCTGACCATGGCCACCACCGAGCAGATGATCGGACGCGAGGACGTCAACGACCTCGAAGCCATCCTCGCCGTCGCCAACACCGACGTGGACGAGCTCGTCCACAACGTGAAGGACAACGCCGACGCCATCTTCACGTGGGACTACGAGAAGGGTCGCCGGCCGGCGCTGAACAAGCTCTACGAGAAGGCCAAGAGCGCCCAGTGGAACGGCGAGACCGACCTGCCGTGGCACCTCGAGGTCGACCAGGAGGCCCAGGTCCTGGCCAACGCCGAGAACAACGGAGACATGTTCTTCGCCGGCAACCTCGACCTGTCGGGCACCGAGTTCGAGAAGTGGTCCGAGGAGCAGTGGATCCAGCTCGGCGTGGAGTCGCAGAACTGGATGCTGAGCCAGTTCATGCACGGCGAGCAGGGTGCGCTCGTCTGCACAGCCAAGATCGTCGAGACGGTGCCGTGGATCGACGCCAAGTACTACGCGTCGACCCAGGTGATGGACGAGGCCCGCCACGTCGAGGTCTTCGCCAAGTACCTCGACGAGAAGCTGTCGGGCCACTACCCGATCAACGCCCACCTGAAGATGCTCCTCGACGACATCATCGAGGACAGCCGGTGGGACATGACCTACCTGGGCATGCAGATCATGGTCGAGGGCCTGGCCCTCGCCGCCTTCGGCTTCATCCACGCCATGACCGAGGAGCCGCTGCTGAAGCAGCTCCTGCGCTACGTGATGAGCGACGAGGCCCGTCACGTGGCCTTCGGCGTGCTGTCGCTGAAGGAGTACTACGACGAGCTGACCGCGGCCGAGCTGCGGGACCGCCAGGAGTTCGCCTTCGAGGCTGCTGTGCGCATGCGGGACCGGCTCCTCCAGCAGGAGGTGTGGGAGCGGATGGGCGTCGACCCGGCCGAAGCCGTGCAGGCGGTGATGATGTCGCCGGAGCGGGTCATGTTCCAGCAGATGCTGTTCTCCAAGATCGTGCCGAACTGCAAGAAGCTCGGCCTGCTCGACGCGGGCGCCAAGGAAGGCGAGAAGGGCTGGCTGCGGGAGCGGTTCGAAGACATCGGCGTCATCCAGTTCGAGGACTGGGTCGACACCGGCGAGGAGTACCTCGAGTTCGACGCCGTCAGCCAGGACCGCGCTGCCGCCGAAGCCGCCGAAGCCGAGGCCGCCGCCCCCGCCTGACCCCAACGTCTCTGGTTCTGGCACCTGGATTGGTGACTGGAGTCACCGATCCAGGTGCCAGAACGTTCAGTTGGGTCGCAACAACGGCGCGAGGTGGTGGCGGGCGAAGGCTCGCAGCGCCTCGTCGTCGTCCAGGTCCACCGTGCTGGTGCGGGTGAGGGCGAAGGACTGGACCACCCGGGCGACCACCTCCGCCACCGGTGCGGGGTCGTAGTCCGGCAGGAGCCCGGCCCGCTGACCCTCCGCGATGTGGTCGGCGAGGTAGGCCGTGGCCGCCACGAGGAGCGGGCCCCCGTCGAGCGTGACCGCCCGGACGATGGTCTCGGGCTCCACCGCGAGCATCCCCTGCAGCAGCGGGTGCCGTTCCGCGGTGCGGATGGTGAGGACGAAGGCCTCGCTCACCTTCTCGTCGATGGCGTCGACCGCGGCCATGGCCAGGTCGAGCTCGTCCAGGAAGCGGGCCGCCTCGCGGAGGACGACCGCGTGGAGCAGACCGGTCTTGGTGGCGAAGCGGCGGTAGACGGTGATGCGGGCCACGCCGGCCCGGCGGGCGACCTCGTCGAGGTTGGTACGCCGCAGCCCGTGCCGCTCGAACTCCGCAAACGCGGCGTCGAGGATGCGGTCGCCCAGTTCGTCGACCTGGGGGGCGCCCCTGACCGTCCCGATCAGCACGCTGGGACTCACGCGTGTTCCCTCACGTCGCCTTCGGCTCGTCGGCTTCGCCGATCTGGACCCAGTGCGTGCCGCTCGCTCCGCTGGCGCTCCGCAGCGTCGCTCACGCGGCCACGTTCCTGGCCGCCCGCTCGTGCTGCGCGTCGTAGAAGGCGGGGTGGAGCCGGACGCGGTCCGGTAGACGGTCGAGGGCGGCCGTGGCCCCCCGCAGCGCCACCATGGCCCGGCGGAAGCGCCGCCGGTCGATCGCGGACCAGCGCAACCCCCACCGCTCCCGGAGCACCCTCGGCAGCAGCCCGGTCGTGACCGCCCTGGCGACGCGGGCGGTCGGCGGGCGCACGACCGGCCAGGCCAGGGCCACGCCCCGCACCGGCGGGGGAGGTGCGTGCCGGGGGGTGGCCAGCAGCTCCTGGACGAGCTCGTTGTCCTCCAGGCGCTCGGCCACCATGGTCCGCATGTAGTCGGCGTGGTCGGCCCACGTGGGGGCGAGGTCCTGGTCGCGCACGCCCAGCAGCGAGCCCACCTCCTGGAACTCGGCGAAGAGTTGGTCCCGCTCGCCCGGCAGCCACGGGCGACCGAACCGGTCGAGGCCCACGAACAGCGAGTCGAGCAGCGTCTCGTGCACCCAGCGCCAGGCCTCCGGATCGAAGGCGTGGTACGCCGACCCGTCCGGCAGGTGGCCGCGGATCGCCGCGTGCGCTCGCCGCAGATCGGCGGCGGCGCCCACCGGGTCGGGGCCGTGGCTGATGGCCGCCACCCGTGTGAGGGTGCGTTCCAGCCGACCCCAGGGGTCGGCCCTGAAGTTCGAGTGGTCCTGCACCCCGGCGGCCACCACCGGGTGGGCCACCTGCAGGAGGAGCGCCCGCTCCGCCCCGACGAGGATCGACCAGTCGCCGGTGCGCCGGCGCATCAACGACTGGTCCGTGCCCAGGGCCGTCTGCAGTGATGTAACAGAGATACTCATTCCAATCTTTGTATCTCACCGATCGGTCGCGAGCCAACCGGTAACGTCTGGGGAATGCCCACGCCGTCCGATCCCCGGCTGCTGGTCCTCCACGGGCTGCGGCTGAAGGGGTTCGCCGACACCGAACCAGTGGCCGAGCTGCTGCAGATGCCGGCCGCCGACGTGGCCGCCCAGCTCGACGGCCTGCTGGCCGAAGACCTGGTGGTGCGGCGGGACGGGACCATGAGCGGGTGGGCCCTCACGCCCACGGGCCGCAAGGAGGGCGAGCGGCTGCTGGCGGAGGAGCTCGACGCGGTGGGCGGGCGTGAGCTCGTGGCCGACGCCTACGCCCGGTTCACGGCCCTCAACGACGAACTGCTTGCTCTCTGCACCGACTGGCAGATGCGGGGCGAGGCGGTCAACGACCACAGCGACGCCGCCTACGACCAAGAGGTCATCGGCCGCCTCATCGGGTTCCACGACCGGGTCCGGCCGGTGGTGGTCGACCTGCGCGAGCTGCTCGAGCGGTTCGGCGGCTACTCCAGCCGCTTGCGCACCGCCGTCGAGCGGGTGGCGGGCGGCGAGCCCGAGTACTTCACCCGCCCGATCATCGACTCGTACCACACGGTCTGGTTCGAGCTGCACGAGGACCTACTGGCCACCCTCGGCCTCGACCGGGCCACCGAGACCGCCGGCGGCGCCTCCTGATGGGCCGGTTCGGCGAGGTCCTCGTGGCCATGGTCACGCCGTTCGACGACGACCTCGCCGTCGACCTCGACGCCGCCGCCGACCTGGCCCGGTGGCTGGTCGACCAGGGCGCCCACGGTCTCGTCCTCTCTGGCACCACCGGCGAGGCCCCCACCCTCACCGACGCCGAGACGCTCGACCTCTACCGAGCGGTCCGGGACGCGGTCACCGTCCCCCTCGTCGCCGGGACCGGGAGCAACGACACCCGCCACACCGTCGAGCTCACCACCGCCGCCGCCGACACCGGCGTCGACGGCCTGCTCGTGGTCACGCCGTACTACAACCGCCCGTCGCAGCGGGGCATCGAGGCCCACTTCCGGGCCGTGGCCGAGGCCAGCGACCTGCCCTTCCTGATCTACGACATTCCCATCCGCGCCGGCCGCAAGGTCGACACTGACGTGCTGCTCCGACTGGCCCGTGACGTGCCGACGATGGTGGGCATCAAGGACGCCGCGGGCGATCCGGCCGAGTCCGCCCGCCTGGTGGCCCAGGCGCCCGACGGGTTCGACTTGTACAGCGGTGACGACGCGCTCACCCTGCCCTTCCTGGCCGTCGGGGGCGCCGGTGTGGTCGGTGTGGCGACCCACTGGTCGGCCGCCGAGCACGCGGAGATGATCACCTCGTTCAAGAAGGGCGACGTGGACCACGCCCGGGCCGTCAACGCCCGGCTGATCGAGTCCTACGACTTCGAGACCCACGACGGGAACCCGCAGGCCGTCACCACCAAGGCCATGATGCGGGCGCTGGGGCACGCGGTCGGCCACTGCCGGCCGCCCATCGGCCCCGATCCCGACGGCCTGGAGTCCGTGGCCCAAGGCGTCCACGACCGCCTGAAGGCCGGCTGACGGAGCGTGGCGAACCCGGTTCGGATCACCTTCCTGGGCGGCCTCGGCGAGATCGGCCGAAATTGCGCCTGCATCGAGGTCGAGGGCCGCATCATGTTGCTCGACTGCGGGTTGATGTTCCCCGACGCCGACATGCTCGGCGTGGACCTCGTCCTCCCGGACTTCACCTACCTGCGGGAGAACGCCGACCGCATCGAGGGCTGCATCGCCACCCACGGCCACGAGGACCACGTCGGCGCGCTGTCCTACCTGCTCCGGGATCTCTCGTTCCCGGTGTACGGCTCGGCCCTCACCCTCGGGCTGGCCCGGAACCGCATCGAGGAGGCGGGTCTGCTCGACCGCACCGAGCTCATCCCCGTCGGCGACGGCGAGCGGCGGCGGATCGGCGTGTTCGACTGCGAGTTCATCCCGGTCACCCACTCGGTGCCCCACGGGTTCGCCACCGCCTTCCACACGCCGCAGGGCACGATCCTGCACTCCGGCGACTTCAAGCTCGACCTCACGCCGGTCGACGGCCGGCTCACCGACCTGCCCCGCATCGGCGCCCTGTCCAGCGGCGACGGGATCCGGTTGCTGCTGAGCGACTCCACCAACGCCGACGACCCCGGTCACAGCCGGTCCGAGCGGGAGATCGGCGCCGTCCTCTACGACCTGTTCCACCAGCACGAGGGCCGGCGAATCATCACCGCCTGCTTCGCCAGCCACATCCACCGCATCCAGCAGATCGCCGACGCCGCCATCGCGTTCGGCCGCACGGTGGCCACCCTCGGCCTGTCGATGAAGAAGAACGTGCGCCTGGCCCGGGAGATGGGGCTGCTGCACATCCCCGACCACGCTCTCCGCGACATCGACGAGCTGGGCGACCTCGAGCCGGGGCGGGTCTGTGTCATCTCCACCGGGTCGCAGGGGGAGCCCATGTCGGCGTTGGCGCTCATGGCGTCCAGCGACAGCCGGTGGCTGGAGATCACGCCAGAGGACACCGTCATCCTCAGCTCTCACCCGATCCCGGGCAACGAGTTCAACGTCAGCAAGGTCATCGACGGCCTGGTCCGGCTCGGCGCCGACGTCGTGCACTCCGGCATCAGCGACGTGCACGCCACCGGGCACGCCAAGCAGGAGGAGCTCAAGACCTTCCTGTCGATCACCCGGCCCGAGTGGTTCGTCCCGGTGCACGGCGAGTACACCCACATGACCCACCACGCCCGCCTGGCCCAGACCATGGGCATGGCCGCCGACCACGTGTTGGTCTGCGAGGACGGCGATCAGCTGCAGCTCACCGACAAGGGTCTGGCCCGGTCGGGCAGCGTGCCCGCCGGCTACCTGTTCGTGGACGGGCTCGGCGACGTCGGCCAGGGCGTACTGCGCGACCGACGGGTGCTGGCCGAGGAGGGCGTTGTGGTGGTGGTGGTCACCGTCGACAGCGGCTCGGGGGCCATCCTCACCGGCCCCGAGGTGATCACCCGGGGGTGGGTCTACGCGCCCGAGGCCGAGGATCTGCTTGACGAGGCCGCCGACACGGTCGCCGCCGCCGTCAAGGAAGCTTTCAACCAGGAGGCCACCGTCGACATCGAGAGCCTGCAGCGGGTCGTCCGCCGGGCCGCCGGCCGCTTCGTGAACGAGCGCACCAAGCGCCGCCCCATGATCGTCCCCGTCGTCATGGAGGTCTAGCTGGAGGAAATAAGGGGCGTATACGCCCCTTATTTCCTCCAGAAAATCAGGCCAAGTAGCGTCGGCCAGATGTCGCGTCAGGTGATCGCCGCTGCCGGAACTGCGCTGTTGGACGAGCGCCGGCAGTTGAAGCCCGAGGAGTTGGCCGACCTGGCCGCCGTCCCGGACACCTCGGTGCCCTCGCTGGCCGCCCTCGCCCACGAGGTGCGGTTGGCGTGGTGCGGGCCGGAGGTCGAGGTCGAGGGCATCCTGTCGGCCAAGACCGGCGGCTGCCCCGAGGACTGCCACTTCTGCAGCCAGTCGGCCCAGTTCCCCACGCAGGTCCAGGCCACGCCGTTCCTCGACACCGACGAGGTCCTGCGGGCGGCGGAGGAGACGGCTCGGCTCGGGGCGTCGGAGTTCTGCCTGGTGCTGGCCATCCGGGGCCCCGACGAGCGCACGATGACCCGCCTGCTCGAGCTGGTCCCGCTGGTGCGCGACCGGGTCGGCATCAACGTGGCCGTCAGCGCCGGGATCCTCAGCGAGGACCAGGCCCGACGGTTCGCCGAGGGCGGCGTCCACCGTTACAACCACAACCTGGAGACCGCCCGCTCCCACTTCGGCCGGATCGTCACCACGCACAGCTGGGAGGAGCGGTTCGACACCTGCCGGCTGGTCCGGGAGTACGGCATGGAGCTGTGCTGTGGCGTCCTGCTCGGCATGGGCGAGTCGGTCGAGCAGCGGCTCGAGCTGATAGGCCAACTGCGCGAGGTCGAGCCGGCCGAGGTGCCGATCAACTTCCTCAACCCCCGCCCCGGCACGCCGCTGGCCGACCAGCGCCTGGTCGAGCCGCTCGAGGCCATCCGCTGGATCGCGCTGTTCCGGCTCGGCCTGCCGTCGGTGATCCTCCGCTACGCCGGCGGCCGGGAGGTCACCCTGCGCGACCTGCAGACGATGGGCATGACCTCGGGCATCAACGCCCTGATCGTCGGGAACTACCTCACCACCCTCGGCCGTTCGCCGGACGAGGACCTGCAGATGCTCGACGACCTGCGCATGCCGATCGGCGTGCTGTCCAAGGTCCTCTAGCCACGACGGCGCACTGCACCGGCTGTGGCCGGCCGGCCACGGAGTGCGACGGCAATTGTCGCCGCCCCCTCGATCCGCCCCGTTACTGCCCTGCGTGCGGCCGCCGCCTCGCTGTCCAAGTGACCCCGACCGGCTGGACCGCCCGCTGCCGCGACCACGGCCCCATCTCCGCCTGACGACGGGCTTTTCGCGTCCACATCAGGCCCATTCCGCCTGAGGTGGACGCGAAAACCAGGGTGGGAGGAAAGGCGCTGTTGCTCCTGGGGCTGCTGTTAGCGTTGTGGCCACTGTGGCTACGAAGAACGGCCGGGCCAGAACCTCGTCGCGGTCCCGCGGTGGCTCCCGCACGAAGGCGCCGCCACCGCTCACCACCCGGCTGAGCCAGTCCGTGTCCGGCGCGGTGGGCGACCACGGCACCGACGTCGCCGGCATCGTCCTCATCGCGGTCGGCCTGCTGTCCGCCCTCGCCATCTACGTCGATCGCACCGGGCCCGGCGGCCGGGGCCTGGCCACCGCCACCGGCGCGGCCATCGGCCTGGCCCGCTGGCTGCTGCCCCCGGCCTGCATCGTCGTGGGCGTCGCTCTTTTCCGCGCCACCCCCGGCGACGACGGCGACCGGGCCCCCGCCGGCACCGGCGCCCGCATCGCCGTGGGCGGCGTGCTGCTGCTGATCGCGACCACGGGCCTGCTCCACCTGGCCCGGGGCGCGCCCGAGTGGGGCGCCCCGGTGGCCGACTTCGGCGCCGCCGGGGGCTACCTCGGCCTGGCCAGCGGCGGACCCCTGCGAGCCTTCCTCGCCGAGTGGGGGGCGACCCTCGTCCTCCTCACGGTGGGCGCAGTCGGCCTCGTGGTGCTCAGCCGGGTGCCCGTCCGGGTCGCCGCCGACCGCACCGCCGCCGGCGTCCGCCCCGCCGGGTCGCTCCTTCGCCGGGTCTTCGGCTGGATGTTCGAGCTCAACTCGTCCGACGACACGATCGACCTCACCCAGTCCGTCTCGGTCTACGACCAGGACGAGGACGGGCCGCCCACCGAGCCACTCACCGCGCCCGACCCCGATCCGCCCACGCCCAAGTTCGCCAAGGCCGAGCCGGCCGACGGCGAGCAGCTGGAGATCGCCCTCGGCGCCGCGGTCAAGGGCTCGCCGTGGAAGCTGCCGCCCGGCAACCTGCTCGAGCGCACCGGCAGCCAGGATGTCGACCAGCGTCAGGTCGAGCAGACCGGGCGCGAGCTCGAGCGAGCCCTGGCCGCTCACGGCGTCGAGACCCGGCTGGTCGGCATGGTGGTGGGCCCCACCGTCACCCGGTTCGAGCTCGAGCTCGGCCCCGGGGTGAAGGTGGCCCGGGTCACCAGCCTCCACAAGGACATCGCCTACGCCATGGCCTCGCCCGACGTGCGCATCCTGGCGCCCATCCCGGGTCGCCAGGCCATCGGCGTCGAGGTGCCCAACGTCCGCCGCCAGCTCGTGGCCCTCGGCGACATCCTGGCCTCGCCCGAGGCCAAGCAGGCCCGCCATCCGCTCGAGGTGGCCATCGGGCGCGACATCTCCGGCCGCTCGGTCATGGCCAACTTGGCCACGATGCCCCACATCCTCATCGCCGGGGCCACGGGCGCCGGGAAGTCGTCCTGCATCAACTCGCTCATCACGTCGGTCCTCATGCGCTCCACCCCCGACCAGGTCCGGATGATCCTGGTCGACCCCAAGCGGGTCGAGCTCGGCCAGTACGACCGGCTGCCGCACCTCCTCACCCAGGTGGTCACCAACCCCAAGAAGGCGGCCAACGCGCTGTCCTGGGCGGTGAAGGAGATGGAGCGGCGCTACGACCTGCTGTCCGAGGTCGGCGTGCGCGACATCACCGGGTACAACGCCGCCTTCGACAAGGGCGAGCTCCCGGCCCGCGACGGCGAAGCCCCGGAGTTCCAGCGGCTGCCGTTCATCCTCGTGGTGGTCGACGAGCTGAACGACCTGATGATGGTGGCCGCCCGCGACGTCGAGGAGTCGATCTGCCGCATCGCCCAGATGGCCCGAGCGGTCGGCATCCACCTGGTCATCGCCACCCAGCGGCCGTCGGTCAACGTGATCACCGGCGTCATCAAGGCCAACATCCCGGCCCGCCTGGCCTTCGCCGTCTCCAGCCTGGCCGACAGCCGGGTGATCCTCGACCAAGGTGGGGCCGAACGGCTGGTCGGCCAGGGCGACATGCTCCTGCTCGGCGCGACCTCCAGCACGCCCCAGCGCATCCAGGGCTCGTGGGTCACGGAGGAGGAGGTGCGCCACGTCGTGGCTGCGTGGCGCCAGCAGGCGCCCGACACCGAGTACGTGGAAGGCGTCGAGGGCGACGACGAGGTCACCGCCGGCTCTGGCGGGGCCATGGGGGGGGACGACGACGACGATCTCCTCGACCAGGCCATGGAGCTGGTGGTCCGCTCCCAACTCGGCTCCACGTCGATGCTGCAGCGCAAGCTCCGGGTCGGGTTCGCCCGGGCGGGCCGGCTCATGGACCTGCTCGAGCAGCGAGGCGTGGTCGGCCCCAGCGAGGGGTCCAAGGCCCGAGCCGTGCTGATGACGGTCGACGAGCTCGAGGGAGCCGACTGACGGGCACCGGCCCGTGAGTCGAGGGGCGGGACACCCCCTCCCGGCCAGCGGCACCGTCCGCGTCACGGCCGGCACGGGGCGGGTGGTCGTGCGGGCCACCGACCGGGCCGACGTCCTGGTCCGCCGGGGCGAGGTCACCGAGGCGGGCGACGAGCGCAACCCGCTCACCGTCGCCGCGGCCGACCGAGTCCAACTGGAGGTGCCCGAGGGCACGCATCTCGTCATCGGGGCGGCGTCCGGCCGGGTCGAGGTCGGCGGCCGGGTGGGCCGGGTCGCGGTGAGCGCCGGGTCGGGCCGGGTCGTGGTCGATCACGCCGACGAGATCGACATCCGGGGCGACAGCGGCCGGGTCGAGATCGGCTCGTGCGGGGGGCGGTGCCGGGTCGTCAACCGGTCCGGCCGCACCACCATCCGCTCCACCGGCCCGGCCGACGTGGTGGTCGACACCGGGCGGATCGAGATCGACAAGGCCCACGGGGCGGTCCGGGCCAAGACCGTGGCCGGCCGCATCCTGGTCACCCTGGCCACGCCGTCGGACGTGCAGGCGGAGAGCGTGGCCGGCTCGATCACCATCCGAGTGCCCCGGAAGATCCGGCCCTCGGTGATCCTGCGCTCCGAGTGGGGACGGGTCGACATCGACGTGAAGCAGGGCGAGGACTGCACGATCACGGCCGAGTCGGTGCGGGGGCGGCTGGCGGTCCAGCCGCTGGGCACATGATCGCCACCGACGAGTCCGTCAGCACCACGGTCGTCGGGGCGGTGGTGTTCACCGACATCGTCGGGTTCACGGCCTTCACCGCCGAGCAAGGCGACGAGCAGGCGCTGGCCGTGCTCGAGACCCAGGACCGCATCGTCCGCGAGCACCTCCCCCAGGGGTCGAGGCTGGTGAAGCAGCTGGGCGACGGGCTGATGCTCTGGTTCCCGAGCGCCAACGACGCCCTCGACACGTGTGCCGGCCTGCAACGCCGGTTCCGGCAGCAGGGCGCCGGCGGACTGCCCTCCCTCTGGGTGCGGATCGGCGTCCACTGGGGCGAGCAGACCCGCTGGCAGGACGACTTGGTGGGCCACGCCGTCAACGTGGCCGCCCGCATCGTCGACCTCGCCGGACCCCAGGAGATCCTGGTGTCGGAGGCGGTGGTCGAGGCCCAAGACGGCACGGTCGACGGCATCGCCTTCGACGCCGTCGGCCCCGCCGTGGTCAAAGGCGTCCCCGACCCCATCTGGCTCTACCGCGTCGCCGGGGTCTGACCGGGCGGGCGGTTCACGGACAGCTGTTGTAGGCCTGAATGAGCGAGAAGATGATGTTGACGACGTTGAGCACCTGGGTCGCCCTTCCCGCGACCGCTCCCAGGTCTGACACGACCGGCGACGCGGACTGCTTCAGGTAGACCGCAGAGCCGTCCACGACGGCGGAGCCCAGCGACGACGCCACTCCGCCGTCATCGATGGGGAAGGGGAGGTTGTCGATTGCGAGTTGGCGAGCCGCGCTCAGACAACGCGAATAGAGAGCGATTACGTCACAGACACCTTGCGCGCAGAGATTGTCCACTCGAGCGGCGGCCCCGGCCATGGCGGCCTGGAGCGCTTGGTCGGGAGGGGACGAACCGTCACAGTTGGCGGATCGCCACGGGTTGTCGTCCTCGGTCGTCCCGTTCCACAGCCACGGTGCGACGATGACGTTGCCACAGACCTGGGCGGCTCCGGCCGAAGGGAACGGCCCTGCTGCCCGGCCCCAGTTCACGTAGGTCGCGTCCACCGAACACGCCGGGTTCTGGCTCCAATTGCATGCTCTGATCCCATCTGCAGCGTTGACGCTCCCCCGCAGGCTCACCTCGCCTCGCAGGGCGTTCAAGACTTGGCCCGCTCCGTCGATGTGGACATCTGACAGCCGTGCGACCGGGACCGACGTGGCGATGGCAACCGAGCTGATGTCAGTGAAGGTGGAGCGTTCGACGGTCAGTCGGCTCAGAACGCTGCTGATTGGGGACTCGGCGCTGATGCCGTCGGTCATGTGGGTGAACGAGGAGTCACTGACGGTCATCTGCCCCTCTCGGCTGTCGCCGACGCAGCCAGCGAAAGGCAGGCATCGGCCGGGACTGGCCGCGATGCCGGCAGCGCCGTATCGGAACGCGACGTGGGCCAGGTTGACGGTGTGGATGCCGGGCTCGGATCCGATGGCGTTGGCGAACACGCCGGTGCCGTAGGAGCTGGCGGCGGGGTCGGTGGGGCCGTCGCCGTTGCTGTCGCCGCCGATCGTGCTTTCCAGCACATTGGGATCCTAAGCTTAGAATTCCACGTGGACAAGTTGTCGCG
>JADMIO011210361.1_pt1 | contig 21549 bp, 18 predicted proteins | sample 8958161 | NCBI WGS metagenome assembly JADMIO01 (sample SAMN16585339, study PRJNA669376) | soil metagenome | isolation source: Crop rotation soil | place: USA: Cullars Rotation, Alabama | collected 2011
GGCGGCTGGCCTCGAACAGCCGCTGCTCCTCGCGCGCCCGCCGCGCGGTGAAGGGCGAGCGCCACACGAACGCCGCCGGCACCCACACCCCCCGCCACCCGGCGCGCGCCGCGCGGGCGTTGTAGTCCATCTCCCAGCACGGCCCCGCGCCGTAGCCCTCGTCCGCGGCGCCGATGGCGTTCCACACCTCGCGGCGCACCGCGTAGCAGAAGTCGCTCAGCGCGTACAGCGGCTCCAGGGTGCGCGTCTCCGCGCCGTGGCGGAGCGCCAGCCGGTGCGCAACGTCGGCCAGCGCGCTCTCGGTGCCGGGGCAGCGGCGCTCCACCGCCTGGTCGTTCCAGCAGCGGTTGGTCGACGGCCCCGCCAGCCCGTTCGCCGGGTCCGCGTCGAGGCCGGCCAGCAGGCGGTCCAGCCATCCCGGCGCCACCAGGCACCCGCTCTCCAGCAGCACGGCGACGGGCGATTCCGTCGCGCCCAGCAGGCGGTTGAGCGTGGCGGCGGCGCCCGGCGCGGCGGGCTGGGGGAGCACCGCGAGGTCGGGGATGCGCGCCAGCGCGGCCGCCGTCTCCGCGTCCGGCCGGTCGGGGACGGCGACGATCCCGGCGCCGTGGGTGTGGCGGCGGACGCTGGCCAGCGTGGCCAAAAAGCGCCGCGGCTCCGCGTGCACCGCGATGCCGATCACCACGCGCGGCGCGCTCACAGCATCTCCCGGGTGCCGAACCACGCGAACGGGTGGTCCAGGTGCAGGCAGACGAGCCCGGGGACGGCCTCGTCGCGCGCGCCGCCGCGGCGGCAGTCGTCGGCGAACTGGCCGTCGCTGTGGGCGAAGTGGCGGTTGGCGCCGGAGTAGCGGTGCCGCTCGAAGGTCTCGCGCCGCACGATCTGGGTGTAGCCCCAGGGCGCGCGCTCCGGCCCGCGCCCATCGCACCGCGCGGCGATCGCCTCGAAGTCGCGCAGCCCGTCCACGCGGCCGGAGAGGAGCGAGTCGGTCTCCACGCCGGAGAGGAAGCGGCGCTCGCCGTACAGCAGCACCGGGCCGTCGCAGCCGTCCGCGTGGGCCAGGGCGCGCTCGGCCGCGCCGGGGGCGAACAGGCAGTCGGCGTCCGTCAGCCAGATCCATTCGCCGCGGCTGGCGGCGAAGGCGTGGTTGATCATCTCCCCCTTGTTCAGCCGCCCGCCGCGCAGCGTGACCTCACGGACGCGCACGTGCGGCCAGGCGCGCGCGGCGCCCGCCAGCACCGCGTGGGTGGCGTCGGGGCTGCCGGGGTTCACCACCAGCACCTCGTAGGCGCCCATCGGCAGGGTCTGCGCGCACCAGTTGCGCAGCGTCACGCGCAGCCGCTGGGAGAAGCGGTGGCAGGTGAGGATCACCGACAGCCGGCAGGCGGCCGCCGGCGGCGTGTGCAACGTGAGATCGGAGAAGCGCACCGCCTGGGGCTGCCAGGCCTTGAGCTGGAGCCGCCCGTCGGCCAGCACGCCGGGGGAGAGGTCGGCGTCCCACCACTCGCGCGCCTGGAGCGCGCCGTCCACGGAGAACGACCAGCAGCCGGAGCCCAGGTCCGCGTCGAAGGCGATCCGCCGCGGCGCGCCCGCCGGGTCCAGCCGCGCCAGCAGGTCGCGGAACGGCCCGAAGCTGATCCCCGCCGCGCGGCCGCGGCCGCTCACCGTCACCTCCACGCGGAAGCGGCCCAGCGCGCGCCGCAGCTCGGAGGTGAGCGCGTCGGTGGCGAAGGCGTGCCACTCGCCGCTTTCGCCGCCCACCGCCACGCCGCCGTCTTCCCAGCGCCACCCCGTGCCTTCGCTGCACGACCATGCCGCGCGCGCGTCCGCGTCGCCGGACGCGGCGGCGTGCCACGCCTGGGTCAGCGCGGTTGCGGGGGCGGAAGGAGGCCGGGTGCGAGTGAGGGTGGCGGGCGACATCGGGGCCGGCGGTTCGTGCGGGGCGGTGCTGCGGAGACGGGCGGCAAACGATCCGCGGGAGCGGACCAGCGCCGTCTCCCAAGGTAATCGGCCCGTCCGCCGCGCACCATATCGCCCGGCGTACACTCCGTCGCGGCTGCGCGCGGTCAGCCGTCCTCGGGCCGGCCCATCTCCCGCGGGGTGCGCACCTCGGCGTCCTCCGGCGCGGTGCCCGCGGAGAGCGGGTGGACGCCGGTGCCGCCCACGTCTTCCACGCGCCCCACGCCGCCGCCGGGCTGCCCGGCCTGGTTCTCCGGCGCGTCGTCGGGGTCGCGGTCGCGCTCGCCGGGCGGGCGCGGCGCCGCGCTCCGGCCGCGCTCGGCGAAGGAGCGCGACCTCGCGCCGCCGTCCTTCTCCCCCGCGTCGTCGTCGATCCAGACCGCGCCCTCTTCGGGGCGGATGCCGGCGCCGTGCGTGGTGGCCCAGGTCTCGGTGAACTCGGCGCCGAAGAGCACGATCATCGCCGTGTAGTAGATCCACACCAGGATCACCGCCAGCGAGCCCGCCGCGCCGTACGCCTTCCCCGGGTTGCTGTGGCCCAGGTAGAGGCCGATGGCCCACTTGCCGATCTCGAACAGGCCGCCCGTCACCAGCGCGCCCACCCACACGTCGCGCCAGCCGATCTTCGCGTCCGGCAGCACCTTGAAGATGGCGGCGAAGAGCACGGAGATCACCACCAGCGAGATCAGCGTCTGCAGCACGCCCACCACGATGGGCGACCCGCCGGGGATCAGCCGCCCCACCGCGCCGCCGACCGCCGTGAGCCCGGCGCTGAGCGCCAGCGACACCATCAGCAGGAAGGCGATCACCAGCACCATCCCCAGCGACAGCACGCGCTTGAACACGAAGCTCTTGATCCCGCCCGCCCTGGGGTCCGGCTTCACCCCCCACGCCGTGTCGAGCGCGCCCTGGAGCTGCATGAACGCGCCGGTGGCGCCCAGCACCAGCGCCCCGATCCCCAGGATGGTGCCGATCGCCCCGCCGCCCGGCTGCTTGGCCTGGGTGACCATCGTCTGGATGGTGCGCGCCCCGTCGCTGCCGATCATCGCGCCCACCTGGCCGCTGAGCGCGTCCTGCACCTCGCCGCGGCTCACGAAGTTGCCGACGATCATCAGCAGCAGGATCAGCAGCGGCGGCAGGGCGAACACCGTGGAGTAGGCCAGCGCCGCCGCGTAGCGCGGGCAGTCGTCCGCGCTGAAGTCCTGGGCGGACTTCTTGACCATCGAGAAGACGTCTTTCGCGCTCAGCTTCATCGTTCCGCCCCACGTCCGCCGGTGCCCGCCGCTGTCCGGTCGGGCGGCGTGTGCAACGCGCGGGCCGCAGCGGATCTCAGCGCACGCCCATCAGCTCCGCGGGCGCGATGCGGCGGATGCCGGGGTAGGGGACGTCCGGGCCCTTGAGGGCCGCCCAGAGGATGCGGTTGAAGAGGTCCTCGTCGGCCTCGTCTTCCGCGTCCAGCGCCAGCCGGGCCGAGGCGCGGGCCAGCGCGGTGTTCGGCGGGTTGCGCAGGTCCAGCGGGATGTCGGGGGTGATGGCGGAATACGGGGCCAGGTCCGGCTCGGCCGCCCACACCTCGCGCAGCGGGCGGCCGTAGAAGTCGAAGTGCGAGAGCGACTCCAGCCCCAGGATCTCCTCGATGGTGCGCAGCACGTCGGTGGTGTTGGCGAAGCGGTGGACCACCCCCGGCCGGTTGTAGGCGCTGATCACCAGCAGCGGCGAGCGGTGGCTGTCCACGTGGTCGGGGCCGTTCTGCGCGTCGTCCTCCAGCACGAACATCACCGTGCTGGCCCAGAACGGCGAGCGCGAGAGCGCCTCCACCATCCGCCCCAGCGCCAGGTCGTTGTCCGCGAACATGGCCCGCGGCGTGGGCGCGCCCGCGCGGACGCCGCTGGTGTGGTCGTTGGGCAGGCGCACGATCTCCAGCGCCGGCATCCGCCCGAGCCGCGTGAACTCCCCCAGCTCGGCGATCCACAGGTCCGCGCGGTGCTGGTCGCGGATGTTCAGGTCGAAGCCGGGGAACCGGGGATGCGAGGTGCCCACCAGCGCCGGCTTGGTCCCGCGATAGCCGACGATCGTGTCGTTGCTGCGCACCGCCACCACGAACTCGCCGTAGTTGCGCAGCCAGAGGCCGCGGCGCAGCGCCAGGTCCCACAGGTAGCCGTGCGCCGGCTCGGCCACGTCGTCGTCGGGCACCAGCGGATGGTTCCAGTCGTAGGTGCGGTTGGTGCCCTCGTAGTCGTAGGTGCGGCCGCGCATCGAGTAGCGCTGCGGCACCGTCTTCTGGAGATAGTCGGTGGTGTACGCCGCGGTGGACCAGTTGTGGCCGTCGGGGCTCACCTCGGCGTTGGTGAAGAAGCGGTCGAAGAGGCCGAAGCGCCGCGCCAGTGCCTTGTGGTTCGGCGCCGAGTGCGGCCCGAAGAAGAGCAGCGTGGTGTCGCCGTCGCCCTCCGGCAGGTCGCCGAAGACCTGGTCGTAGGTGCGGTTCTCCTTGATCACGTAGACCACGTGGGTGAACGAGGGATACGGGCGCATTGGCGCCGGCGGCCGGTCCCACCCGTTCAGCGCCGTCACCCGGGCCGTCGATTCGCCCAGCGACACTCCGGCCAGGGGGATGGTCTGCAGCGTCCCGGTGATCTGCCGCAGCGAGCCGTTCTCCGCGCTCCCCTCGTGCATGTTGCTGGCGGCGGGCTGCGGCCCGTTGGGGTTGGCCATCGTCCCGCGCCCCTTGGCGTTCGCCACCAGCAGCGAATCGCCCAGCGCCAGCACGGCGGTGGGGTACCACCCCGCGGGGATGCGGCCCGCCAGCCGGTCGTCGCCCCGCGCGGCCACGACGCCCGAGGTCGCGCGCGACAGGTCGAACGCGGCGACGGCGTTCGCGTCGCCCTCGGCCACCCACAGCCGGGTGCCGTCGGGCGAGAGCGCCAGCGCGTTGGGCGTGCTCCCCTCGCCCGGCCCCGCGGGCGGCGGGTCGCGCAGCTCGGCGACCACGCGGCGGGCGCGCGCATCCACCACGATGACGCGGTCGGTGCTGCCGGAGGCGACGAACAGCCGCCGCCCGTCGCGGCTCGCCAGCACCGCGGACGGATGCCGCCCGATGGCGATGCGCCCCGCCGGCGCCACCCCCGCCGCCCGCCGCGCGAACACCGAGAGCGTGCTCCCGCCCCACGCGGAGACGAACACGTCGCCCCCCGCGCCGATCGCGACGCCGTAGGGGTAGCGCTCCGTGGCGAATCGCCGGGCGACACGGCCGGAGCGGAGGTCGATCACCGCCAGCGAATCCGCCAGGTTCTCGGCCACGTACAGCCAGCCTCCGTCCGCGGAAACCGCCAGGCCGGCGGGGTAGCGCGTCCCCTGGCCCTTGGGGTCGCGCCGGGCCAGCACCAGGCTGTCGCGCAGCGAGGCGCGGCCAGACGACCAGGTGTAGCGGTAGACGACGTCACGGTCGCCGCCCGAGGCGTACAGCGTCCGCCCGTCGGGCGAGAAGGCAAGGCCCACGAAGGCGGCCGCCTGCTCGATGAACTGCAGCTCGCGTCCGTCGCGGCCCATCACCTGGATCCCCTGCTTGCGCACGCCGCAGATCAGCAGCACCACGCGGTCGCCCTCCGGCGCGGGGACCATCGCCAGCGCGAAGGGGCCGACGTCGACCTGCGCCCCCGCGGGGTCGAGGCGCACCCCCGTGGGGAGCCGCGGCCGCAGCGAGTCGCGCGGGGCCGCGGCGGGGGCTGGCGCGGGCGCGGAAGCCACGGCGCGGGGCGGAGATGCGGGCGCTGCGGGTGGATCGGCGGCGGGGCGCGCGGCGGCCACGGGCGCGGGGCCCGGGGGCACCGCGCAGGCCGCGAGCGCGAGGGAAACGGCGGCCGCGCGGGCAGCGGGGCGGACGGTCATCCGGCGGATTTCGGCGTGCCTGGCGGGGTCGACGGACGGCAATGTACCTCCCGGACCGGCCGGCGCCACCCGGCGGTTGCGGCGATGCATGGGCCGCGATACGTTCGCCGCGAACCCGCTCCGCCGGGGGACCGTCACAAACCGGGCCCGCGGGGCGTTCAGCCAGTGCCGGACGGCGCCGCGGAAACGCTTGTGCACCGTCCGGCACCGTTCTTGAGGCCCAAAGCCCGTCAACGGCCCCGGGCGGAAGGCCGCGCGCCACCCCGCGCACCCCGCTGAGCCACGCACCAGGAACACGAGACACATGACCTTTGTCGCTGCCGCCGTGCTGATCTCATTCGCGGGCCTGGGGGTCCGCCAGCTCATGATCCCCAGCTGCCCCCGCTGCAAGGCCAAGAGCTGGGACCGCAAACTTTGCCGGCCGCTCCTGTTTTGCCGGAAGTGCGCCACCCGCGTGGACCAGCACGGCCGGGCCTACAACTGAAGTCGTTCGTCCGCAAGGAGATCCGCGGGGCCACGGGGGCGTGATGCAGCCCTCCGTGGCCCCGCCGGCGTTGGCGCGGCGCACCTGACACGGCTGCCGGAAGAAAACCCCTCGCGCGCGGCCCGCGGGCGGATTATCTATTGGGAAGTGGGACCGGTCAGGAGACGTTCACGCCACGGAGGGACCATGAGGAAGCCGGTAAGCAAGCACGCGCTGCGCAGGGCGCTGGAGGCCGTGCAGGCCGAGGGGCGCATCGGGTGGGACGGGCCGCTGGGGATGGTGGTCGACCGCCTCTGGCACCATGTCGAAAAGCAGGCGCACGGCCAGCGCAGAAAGTCCGTCTCCCGTGACACCGTCCGTGCCGGGGAGCCCGCCACCGCCTGAGGCGGCCGCCCCCCGGCGCCGGGCCGGCGACCGCGCGGCCGCCCGCCCGGAGAGGAGCCCCGGCAGGCGCCGGGGCTCTTTGCGTGCGGAGCTCCTCTTCAACCTCTCCTTCCTGGCCGTCGCCGCGCTGCTGCTGGCGCTGTGGACCGCGACGGTGCTGCGCATCGCCGGGCCGCGGCCGTCGTGGGTGCTGCTCCTGCTGCTGGCCCTCGACGTGGCCGTCTTCGTCGTCCTCGGCCGCTACCTGATCGACCGCCAGGTGATCCGCCCGCTGCGCACCGCCGTGGCCACCGCCGAGGCCATCGCCGGGGGCGACTACGGCCGCCGCGCCCCTGAGGGCGAGACCCGCGAGATCGCCGCGCTCAACCTGGCCCTCAACCAGATGACCGAGCAGCTCCTGGCCAACCAGGAGACGCTGGCCGCCAACGTCCGCTCGCTCGACGACACCAACCGCCTCCTCCTGGCCACCCAGCGCGACCTGCTGCAGGCCGAGAAGATGGCCTCCATCGGTCGCCTGGCCGCCGGGGTGGCGCACGAGGTGGGGAACCCGCTGGGCGCGCTGCTGGGCTACACCTCGCTGCTGCGCCGGCGCGGCGGCGTCGATCCCGAGCTGCTGGACGGCCTGGAGCGCGAGACGCGGCGCATCGACGCCATCGTGCGCGGGCTGCTGGACTACTCGCGCCCTACCCCCGCGCGCCGCGAGCCGGTGGACGTGAACGCCTCCGTCCGCCGCGTCGTCGAGCTGCTGGAGGGGCAGGGGAAGCTCGCCGGGATCGAGCTCGACCTGGGCCTGGCGGACGATCTGCCCGAGGTGAGCGCCGACCAGCACCTGGTCGACCAGCTCTTCGTCAACCTGGTCGACAACGCGCGCGCCGCGATGCAGGGCGGGGGGCGGCTCACGCTGCGCACCTCGCTGGAGCGCTATCACCCCGAGCGGCCGATCCCCACGCGACGCGCCGGCGACCCGCCGGGGGTGTCGTACGCGCACCTGCGCCGGCCGCGCTACGGCACCCACCGCGCGGCCGAGATCGAGGAAGGGAGCGAGATCGTCCGCGTGGTGGTGGCCGACACCGGGACGGGGATCGCGCCGGAGCACATCGAGGCGGTGTTCGACCCCTTCTTCACCACGCGTCCGCCGGGCGAGGGCACGGGGCTGGGCCTTGCCATCGTCGCCGGCACCATGGCAGACTTCGGCGGCCGCATCGACGTGAGCTCCGCCCGCGGGGGCGGGGCCGTCTTCACGCTCAGCTTCCCCACCCACAGAGATCCGCCGTGAGCGAGCGCCGCGTCCTGGTGATCGACGACGAGGCGGGGCTGCGCCACACCCTCCTCCTCATCCTGCGCGACGAGGGGTACCGCGTCACCGTGGCGGACGACGGCGAGAGCGGGCTGCGGCTGGCGCTGGCCGAGCAGCCGGAGCTGGTGCTGTGCGACATCCGCATGCCGCGCATGGGCGGGCTGGAGTTCCTGGAGAAGTACCAGGAGGGCGGCGGCACCGGGCTGGTGATCATGATGAGCGCGTACGGCGCGCTGGAGACCGCCATCGAGGCGATGCGGCGCGGCGCCTACGACTACATCTCCAAGCCCTTCAACGCCGACGAGGTGCTCCTCACCCTGCGCAAGGCCGAGGAGCGCGAGCAGCTCCGCCGCGAGGTGGCGCGGCTGAAGCGCGAGGTGGGCGAGGTAGACGGCTTCGAGGGCGTCGTCGGCGCCTCCGCGGCCATGCGCGAGGTGATGGACCTGGCCCTGCGCGTGGCCCCGTTCCCCTCCACGGTGCTGCTCACCGGCGAGAGCGGCAGCGGGAAGGAGGCCGTCGCGCGCGCGGTGCACCGCGCCAGCCCGCGGCGCGAGAAGGCGTTCGTGGCCGTCAACTGCGGCGCCATCCCCGACAACCTGCTGGAGAGCGAGCTCTTCGGGCACGAGAAGGGCGCCTTCACCGGGGCCGACCGGGCGCGCGAGGGGGTGTTCGAGGAGGCGGACGGCGGCACGCTCTTCCTGGACGAGATCGGCGAGCTCTCGGTGCAGCTCCAGGTCAAGCTGCTGCGCGTGCTCCAGGAGCGCTCGATCCGCCGCGTGGGCGGCAGCGGCGAACGCCCGGTGGACGTGCGGGTGATGGCGGCCACGGCCCGCGACCTGGTGGAGGAGGTGAAGGGCGGGCGCTTCCGCGACGACCTGTTCTATCGCATCAACGTGGTGCAGATCCACCTGCCGCCGCTCCGCACCCGGCCGGAGGACGTGCCGCTGCTGGCCGAGCACTTCCTCCGCCGCCACGCCGAGCGGCTGCGGATCAGCACGCCGGGGCTGCCGCGCGAGCTGCTGCCGGTGCTGGCGGCATACTCGTGGCCCGGCAACGTGCGCGAGCTGGAGAACGTGCTGGAGCGTGCGCTGGTGCTTTCGGGCGGGGCGATCGGGATCGAGCACCTGCCGCCGCACGTGCGCAGCGGCAAGCAGCTCTTCGACGTCCGCGACGACGACGGCGACCTCTCCGTCAAGCGCCGCCTCCCCGCGCTGGAGAAGACGCTGATCCAGCGTGCCCTGGAGCGCTCCGGCGGCAACCGCACCCGCGCCGCCGAGCTCCTGGACCTCTCCGTCCGCGCGCTGTCGTACAAGATCCATGACTACGGGCTGGAATGACCTGCCGCGCGGGGCCGTCGCCCATGGCGATACGATGGGTATCGCCACACCGCCGCGGACGATGGGCGAACGTGCGCGCCGCCGCGGGACGACGCGAACGATCGGCCGTGGTGCGCGCCGCGGCATCCCCCGGGTTGAAACCCGGGGCTGGAACCGCACGAAACCCGCTTCGCGGGTTGTCCGGGCGGCCTCCGCGCACGCGCGACCGCCAGCCCTCTCGCCCCCCCACCGTCATCCTGAGGGAGCCGATGCACGGTACCGCGCCGCCGAAATCCTTGCCTCGCGCAAGGTCCGCGACTACCCTGTGGCCTCCGCTCTCTTCGGGACGAAAATATCCACAAATGAACGGCGGGAGGGGAGGATGCGGGGGGCACGGGGGTATTCGCTGCCGGAGCTGCTCACCGTTCTGGCCATCGTGGGGATCGCGCTGTCGATGGCGGTGCCGCGCCTGGAGGCCGTGCTGCGCCGCGAGCGGGTGCGCGCGGCGATGAACCAGCTCGCGGGCGACCTGGAGCTGGCCCGCATGGCCGGCGTGCGCTCCGGCCGCGGCGCCGCCCTCCGCTTCCGCGCAGACCCGCGCTGCCCCAAACGCGGCGGCGCCGGCTACTGCGTCGGCTACCGCGCCGTCCCCGCCTGCATCCACGCCTCGCCCCCGGCCGACGGCATCCCCGTGTGCTACGAGGTGAACGCCGACTCCATCGCCTTCGACTCGCGCGGGCTGCTGGCGCCGTTCAACAACCGCACCGTGCGCGCCGTGCAGGGCGCCGCGCGCGACTCCCTCACCGTCTCCGTCGTCGGCCGCGTCTACCGCCGCTTCTGAGCCCCGGCGCACCCGGAATCTCCGGCAATGTTTTCCGGGGTGGAAAGATTTTTGCTGCTACGCGGGTCCGTCGCAGCCGGAAAATCCTTGCGCCGCAATTGTTTCCCCCGCGGCATGAACCTTCCCCATGGCGACGGCATGCACATCCATTCCCGCGCCCCCCACTGGAACCGCGGCGGCTTCTCGCTGGCGGAAATCCTGATCGTGCTGGTGATCATCGGCATCGCCCTGGCCATGGCGGTGCCCAAGGTGGAGCAGGCCCTGCACCAGAGCGCCATCCGCGGCGCGCTGAACCGCGTGGCCACCGACATCACCCTCACCCGGCTGCGCGCCGTGCGCACCTCGCGCCGCGCCGTGCTGGTGGTGAACGCCGCCGGCACCGGCTACACCGTGGTCGTCGATCCCGCCGGGACGCCCGTGACCTTCAAGACGGTGTCGTTCACCAACGACTACAGGGACCTCCGGCTCTCGCCGGTGAACGACAGCGTGACCTTCGACAGCCGCGGGATGCTGGTGGGCGGCAGCGGCACCATCAAGGCGTCGCGCCAGGGCCGCTCCGACAGCGTCACCGTCTCCGGCGTCGGCCGGGTATACCGCCGCTACTGACATGACGAACCCTTCCGCACCCGACGCCCGGCCTGACGCCGGCTTCTCGCTGATCGAGGTGCTGATCGCGATGATCATCCTCTCCGTGGGCCTGCTGGCGCTCGAGAGCCTGGGGATCGGCGCCGCGCGCACCGTGCACCGCGCGCAGGTCCAGAGCACCTACACCGCCACCGCGGCCGACCTGATGGAGAAGACCCTGGTGCGCATCGCCCAGGCGCCCACCACCGCCATCGCCGACACCTCGTACGTCGGGAGCAACGGCGAGCGCGTCTCGCGCGCCGCCAGCTTCAACGCCATGGCCGGCACCAGCCGCACCGGCGGCGGCACCATGAGCTGGTGGACGGTGCGGGTGAGCGTTCTCCCCCCCACCGAGCTGGGCGTGCTGAGCGCCGCCGACAGCGTGAGGCTGGTGTCCAATGTCATCCGCTGAGCGACTGCGCGGCCGCGCCGGATTCACCCTGGTCGAGGTGCTGGTCGCCCTGGTGCTGGCGGTGCTGCTGGGCGGGGTGATCTTCCAGGTGGTGCAGGGCGAGAGCCGCTTCGTCTCGGTGCAGAGCGCGCGCGAGGAGGTGCAGCAGAACTCGCGCGGCGCCCTGGAGATCCTGGCCAGCGAGCTCCGCGCCGCCCAGCCCGCCGGCCTGGTGAGCGCCGACACCAACAGCCTCACCTTCCTCCTCCCGCGCATCTGGGGCATCTCCTGCGGCGGCGGCGACGGCGCGTCGCTCCCGGTGATCTTCCCCGCGGCGGGGGGGACGGTGTTCGACATCAATACCGCCTCGGGGCTGATGGCCGACACGGGAGCCGTGGGGACGCCGGCCTGGGGGCCGTCGCCCAACCCCACGCTGAATCTCCGCGCGCGCGACATCGCGCTGGCCGCGCAGAACCCGGCGCTGGGGGTGGCCGGCAACGCCTGCGCGGGGGTGCGCAGCACCTCCGGCGGCGCGCTGCTCACGGGGTACAACGTGACCGGCACCAACATCCCGCGCGCGCCCGCGGGGAACACGGTGTACCTCTACCAGCTCGTCACCTACACGGTGGCGCTGGACGGCACCGAGTGGTGGATCTACCGCACCCTGGGCTCGGGATCGGCGCAGCCGCTGGCGGGGCCCATCGACGGGGCCAACGGGCTGGCGCTCATCTACTACGACGCGAGCGGCAACCGCATCCCCCAGCCCATCGCCGCCCTGGCCACCCTCAAGACGGTGCGCCGGATCGGCATCACGGTGAAGACCAAGAGCAGGACGCAGGGCAACGCGAACCTGACCGATACGCAGGCCACCTCCATCACGCTGAGGAACTGATGAAAACGCGCGCCCGCCGGGTCCTGACCCCCCTGGGGGAGCAGGGGCTCGCGCTTCCCCTGGCGCTGCTGGGGCTGGTGGCGGTCACGCTGCTGGTGACCACCGTGCTGCTGACCTCGGGCACCGAGTTCGCCGTGAGCGCGGCCCAGCGCGACGCCAGCAAGAGCCTGTACGACGCCAACGCGGCGATGGAGGCGTACGTGGCCACCCAGGCGCAGCAGGCCGCGTCGACCACGCGCTTCGTGGAGGGGACCACCACCACCACCTTCAACGGCGCCACCTACGACCTGTCGCTCGCGCAGGTCTCGCGGGTGAAGACCAACGAGACCGCCACCCACGTGGAGGCCACCGACACCTGGTCGATCATCGCCGCGCCGCAGACGGCGGGGCGCGGGGTGGGCGCCCTGGTGCAGGTGACCCGCACCCTCGACAAGCTCACGCTGAACGTGAACGCGGGCGCCACCTCGGGCGGCAACTTCTCGGTGGGAGGCAACTCCACGGTGAGCAACGGGCGCAGCGGGCAGGTGAACTGCGCCAGCGGCGACACGGTGGCCGCCTCGGTGCAGGTGACCCGTGGCTCCGCCATCAGCCAGTCGGGGAGCTCCACCCTGGAGGGGCAGGGCGACACCGCCAGCTTCGTGAAGGACAGCCTGATGAACCAGGTGCTGGGCCGCGGCGTGACTCTCGACACCCTGGCCAAGTACGCAACGATCAAGTTCGGCGCGCGCTTCGGCCAGCCCGAGTGGGGGAACACCCGGGTGAACCAGGACAACACCGGGGCCGACTCGGTCTACAACTGGGGATGCCCGCAGGCCGACCTGTCGAACGTGACCTGCACCACGGCCAACGCCGCCCGCTTCCCGGTGGTGGCCATCGACGCCACCAACCTGAACAACCAGGGGGGGCTGACCCACGCGGTGACCATCAACGGCGACTACGGGCAGGGGATCCTCATCGTCCTGAACGGCAGCCTGAACGTGCAGGGCAACTTCATCTTCCGCGGCATCGTGCTGGTCGACAAGGACCTCTCGATCGGCGGCGGCAGCGGGGGCAACAAGTTCAGCGGCAAGATCGAGGGCACGGTGGTGGCCTTCGGCACGCAGAGCACGGTGGAGGACAACGTGAACGGCACGGCCACCATCCGCTACAACAAGTGCTCCGTGGTCGACGCGCAAAACGCGTTGAACAACAAGCGGCTTGACGACATGCCGCAGGTGCTGTCGAACAGTACGTTTGCGTGGTACGAGCTGGTGCGGTGAACGGGTCAATGTGCGGGCGTCCTTGACGCCCGCACTTACCCGCGCTATACTGCCGCCATCCCCCCACACCGTCCACGCCTAACCGCCCATCGCCGCGGTAGCATTGCGGCGCGACCTGACGGACCCTTTCGCGCGTCCCATGGTTTCGTTCCTACGCCGCAACCGCAGCACGGTGGGGCTCGACATCGGCAGCGGGCTGATCAAGGTGGCCGTGGTGGACCACTCCGGCCCCGAGCCCGAGCTGGTGCACGTCTCCCACACGCCGCTCCTCCCCGACGCCATCGTGGAGGGCGAGGTGATGGACCCGCAGATCGTGGTGGAAACGCTGCGGCTCCTCTTCGACACCGCCGGCGTCAAGCCGCGCCGCCTGGTCTCCAGCGTGGGCGGGCGCGACGTGATGGTGAAGAAGATCGCCATGGACCGGATGAAGGAGGCCGACGCCCGCGAGGTCATCCGCTGGGAGGCCGAGCAGCACGTGCCCTACGACATGGAGAGCGTGCAGCTGGACTTCCACATCCTGGACCCGCTGGACGACGGGCTGCAGATGTCCGTCCTGCTGGTGGCCGCCAAGCGCGAGCTGGTGGAGGGGCGCGTGTCCCTCCTCCGCGACGCCGGGCTCAACCCCACCGTGGTGGACGTGGACGCCTGCGCGCTGCTCAACGCCTTCGAGTTCAACTACCCCGAGGCGCTCAGCGGCGTGACCGCGCTGGTGAACGTGGGCCACGAGGTGAGCACGGTGAACGTGCTGCAGGACGGCACCCTGGTGCTCACCCGCGACATCCCCTTCGGCTCGCGGCGGCTGCGCGAGGAACTGCGCCGGCTGCACGGGCTCTCGGCGGAAGACGCGGAGGCGGTGCTGCAGGGGCGCTCGCCGCGCACGGCCGAGTTCAAGGAGCTGCTCACCCAGGGGTCCGAGGAGCTGGCCACCGGGGTGGAGCGCGCGGCGGCCTTCCTGGCGGTGTCTGACGCGGGCGGGCTGCAGCGCGTGTACGTCTCCGGCGGCGGGGCGCGCATCCCCGGGCTGGTGGACGTGCTGGCGGCGCGGCTGCGCGCCCGCACCGAGGTGGCCACGCCGCTGCAGCGCCTGCGGGTGCGCGCCGGCGCCGCCGCCGGGATGCCGGTGGACGACCTGGCGCCCATGCTGATGCTCTCCGTGGGGCTGGCGCTCCGCAACGCGCCCTGACGCCGCACGTGACCCCGAGTTCCGAAACCGAGCCCCGGTTGCGCCCTTGATCGAGATCAACCTCCTCCCCGCCGGCAGTGCCCGGAAGCCGGCCGCCCGCGCCTCGCGCGGGGTGTCGCTCCCCGCCGCGGGGGCCGACCCGCGGGTGGCGGCGCTGGCCGGCGCGGCGCTGCTGGTGGCGGCGCTGGCGGCGTTCAGCTTCTGGCGGCAGAGCGCCCACAAGGGCGAGCTGGAGAGCAAGGTGGCCACGGAACGGGCCGACTCGGTGCGGCTGGCGCGGACCATCGCGCTGATGAAGACCATCGAGAGCCGCAAGGACACCATCGACCAGAAGATGGCGGTGATCCGCAACGTCGACGGCCGGCGCTACGTGTGGCCGCACCTGATGGACGAGATCAGCCGCTCGGTGCCGCCCTTCACCTGGCTCACCTCGGTGGCGGCCAAGGCGCCCACCGCCCCCGCGCCGGCCCCCGCGCCCGCCGCGGCGGCCCCGGCCGACACCAGCAAGAAGACGCCGGCCGACAGCGCCGCCGGGAAGCTCCCGCCGCTGCCGCCGCCCCCGCCGCCGCCGGGCTTCAACGTGGAGGGGAACGCCGCCACCACCCAGGCGCTCACCCGCTTCATGAAGAACCTGGAGGCGTCGCCCTTCATCCGCGACGTGGCGCTGGTCACCAGCGAGCAGACCCAGGCGCAGGGGCGCACCTTCCTCAAGTTCACGCTCGAGGCGGCCTGGGAGCAGCCTGACTCCACCCTGATCGAGACCGTTCCGGTCGTCCCGGTGCACTGATGGCGCTACCGCCGCTCGACGCGAACACGCGCAAGAACCTGATGTACGGCGCCGTCATCCTGGTGGCGGTCGCGGGCTTCTACTACCTGCGCGTCTACACCCCGCGCAACGCGGGGATCGAGGCGCTGGACACCCAGCTCGCCCGCATCCAGCAGAGCAACTCGGCGGCGCGCGCGCTGACCCGCGGGGCCAGCAGCCCCGAGGAGGCGCTGGACCTCTACCGCCGCCAGCTGGCGGTGGTCGAGGGGCTGATCCCCAGCACCGAGGAACTGCCGGACCTGCTGGACGCGATCAGCGCGCAGGCGCAGCAGACCGGGGTGGAGATCTCGCTGATCCAGCCCGTCAGCGCCACGCAGGAGCGCTACTACACGCGCCGCGTGTACGACATGGCGGTGCAGGGGCGCTACCAGGACATCGGTGAGTTCCTCACCCGGGTGGCCTCGCTGCCGCGGGTGGTGACGCCGGTGGACCTGCGCCTGGCGCCGATCCCCGGCCCGGGCGGCGCCAACGCCCCCGCGATGGCCGGCGACGCGCCGCCCAAGCTGGAGGCGCGCTTCTCCATCGAGACCTACGTGATCCCCTCCGCCGCGGTGAGCGATGCGAACGCTGCTGGCTGATCTCCGCGTCCTGGCGGCCCTGGCGCTGGTGGCCGCGCCGCTGGCGGCGCAGGCCCCCGCGCGCCCCGTGTCCACCGCGCCCGCCCCGGCGGCCGCGGCCGCGCCCGGCGGCGCCGCGCTCCCCGCGGGCGAGGTGTACCGCCGCGAGGTGTTCCGCTACCAGCGGGGCGGCCGGCCGGACCCCTTCCAGCCGCTGCTCACCGCGGCCGAGCTGGGCTTCCGGGTGGAGGACCTGCGGCTCACCGCCATCATCTACTCGCCGCAGGGGAACCGCTCGGTGGCGGTGTTCGCCGAGGGCGACAGCGCGCGGCGCTACCGGCTGCACGCGGGGCAGCGGCTGGGGACGATGACGGTGCTGCGCATCCTCCCCAACCGGGTGGACGTGCGGGTGGACGAGTTCGGCGGGAGCCACCTGCAGAGCATCCCGCTGGAGCGCCGCCAGCAGATCCAGCAGGCGGCCGCGGCGGCGGGCGGCGCCCCGGCCGCGGCCCCGGCGGCGGCGCAGTTCCCGGTGACCATCACCCAGCCGGCGCCGCAGCCGCAGGCCCCGCGGGTGCTGCGCCGCGGCCCCGCGCCCGGGGCGGCCCCCGCGCCGCCGCCGGCGCCCGCGGCGCCGTCCGTCAACCCGCGGTCTCCTTCGTACACCTCCGGCACGCGCCCGCGCTGAGCCCCGCGCGGATGAACCTGAACGCAAGGACTGGAACCATGCTGCGCAATCTGGCGATCGCGCTTCTCCTCCCGGCGGCGGCGGCCTCGGCGCCGCTCCCGGCGCCTCCGGGGAACGTGTCGGCGCTGCGGCTGGAGAACCGCGCCGGGCGCACCGAGCTCACCGTGCAGGTCACCGGCGGCGAGGTGCGCTGGACCGACTTCGCGCTGCAGGGCCCGCCCCGCGTGGTGGTGGACATCCAGGGCGCGCGCAGTGACCTGGCGCAGCCCCGCTACGAGGGGATCGACCGCGGCGGGGTGAAGGGCGTGCGCAGCAGCCAGCACGCGCCCGACGTGGTCCGCCTGGTCCTGGACCTGGACCGCGCGCTCCAATACACCGTGACGCGCGTCCCCGAGGGGCTGCGCATCTCGCTGGAGAGCGGCGCCACCGCCTTCCAGCCCTGGTCGTCCGGCGCGCCCGTGGCCCAGCGCCCGGCGCAGCCCCGCCCGGCGGCGCCGGCCCCGGCCCCAGCCCGGCCGCAGGGGAGCGTGGCGCAGCAGCAGCCCCGCAGCCGCGCGCGGCCGATCACGGCCACGTTCGAGAACACCGACATGCGCGACGTGCTGGCCACCTTCGCCGAGCTCACCGGGCGCTCCATCGTGCCGGGGAGCGAGGTGGGCGGCATCCGGGTGGAGTACGTCACCTTCAACAACCAGCCGTGGGACGTGGCGCTGAACTCGCTGCTGCGCGCCTACGGGCTGGCCGCCGAGGAAGACGCCAGCGGAATCATCCGGGTGGACCTGATCGAGAAGCTGGCCGAGCGGCAGACGCTGGAGCCGCTGGTCACCAAGACCTTCCGCATCAACTACGTGCCCGTGGAGGAGATGCAGACCACGCTGGCCGGGCTCAAGAGCGAGCGCGGCTCGGTCTCCATCAACAAGACCACCAACACCCTGATCGCCACCGACGTCCCCAGCGTGATCGAGGACTTCGAGCGGCTGGTGGCGCAGCTCGACGTGCGCACCCCGCAGGTGGCCATCCAGGCGAAGATCATCTTCATCGACCGCACCGAGGCCGAGGACCTGGGGATCACCTACGACATCAAGGACTCGCGCGGGAACTCGATCAACGACATCACCAGCGTGCCGGACCCGGTGACGGGGGAGCAGACCAACGCCACCATCGTGTCGCTGGGCGGCAGCTCCATCGCGGCGCTGGGGAACGCCAACAGCCGCGTGCAGGACCCGGCGCTGCAGGTGCTCACCTCGCTGGTGCTGGGGCGCTACACGCTGATCAACTTCATCGAGGCGCTGCAGACGGCGCAGCTCTCCGACGTGCAGGCCGCGCCGGTGGTGACCACCACCAGTAACCACGAGGCGCAGATCTGGGTGGGTGAGCGCACCCCCATCCGCGTGGTGGACCTGGGCGGCGCCAGCGTGGGGACCACGGGCACCGGCCCGCGCGCCACCGCGCAGCTGGTGGAGACGGGCATCCGGCTGATCGTGACCCCGCAGGTGACCAACGACCGGCGCGTGCTGCTGCAGCTCCACGCGGAGCGCTCCAGCGCCGCCGCCGCCGCGGGCGACATCGGCGTGCAGTTCCGCCAGCAGCAGGGCGACACCCGGGTGATGGTGAAGGACGGCGAGACCGCGGTGATCGGCGGGCTCACCGTGACCGAGGTCAACCAGACCCGCACCGGGATCCCCTTCCTGATGGACCTGCCCTTCCTGGGCTCGCTCTTCCGCACCACCCACCAGCAGGAGCAGAAGCGCGACCTGCTGATCATGGTCACGCCGCACATCGTCGAGGAGACGGATTGAGCTCCCCGCGCCGCGGTTCACATCCACGGAGGTCCCTCGTGGCTCGCTACTCCCGGCGGTTCGCCGCCTTCCTCTTCGTGCTGTCCGCCGGGGCGCTCGCCGCCTGCGACGGCTCCAACGGCTGGACGCCCACCGGGCCCGGGGGCGGCGGCGGCGGTGGGGGTGGCGGCGGCGGCGGCACCGGCGGCACCGACACGCACGCCCCCGTGGTCACCCTGGCCAAGCCCGACAGCAACGCCAACGTGGCCGTAGGCGAGGCGGTGTACGTGGAGGCGCGGGTCACCGACGACGTGGCGCTGGACTCGGTGCAGATGCGCGCCTTCGAGCGGCGCGGCTCGGCCGAGCTGGGCACCGACACCACGGTGCTTCGCTTCGCCACCAAGTCCATCCGGCTCTCCGGCGGCGCCACGGCGGTGAAGGACACCACCCTCAAGCGCTTCCTGGAGCAGCTGCCGGACTCCACCCGGGTGAACGGGATCAAGGTGGTGGTCACCGCCTGGGACACCGCCGGGAACGTGGGGTCCGACAGCACGGTGGTGAACCTGGGCGGGCCGCGGGTGCAGATCCTGGCGCCGGCGCCGGGCGCCACCGCCACCGCGGGGACCACGCTGACGGTGCGGGTGCAGGCGGTCGACTCGGCGCAGCTGGTGCGCTCGGTGCGGGTGACGGGGACGGGGGCCTTCGCCTTCGACACCACGGTCACCCTGGCCACGGCGCAGCCGCTGCTGGTGGACACGCTGGTGATCCCCATCCCCGCATCGGTGGGCGGGAGCCAGGTGGGCGGCGCGGAGGAGATCCGCGCCACGGTCACGGCCGCGTCGGGGGCGCAGGGGGTGAGCGCGCCGGTGGGGATCACCATCCTCACCGCGCGGCAGGACCTCACGGCGCCGCAGGTGAGCTTCCACGCCACCATCCCCACGCGCGCCGAGGTCGACGACACCTTCTCCATCACCGTGAGCGCCACCGACGAGACGCGGCCGGACACGGTGGGGGTGACCGTCTACGTGCTGCATCCGCACGGCTCGGTCACCGACACGCTGGCGGTGCTGGTGCGCAAGGTCCACGCGGCGGCGGACTCCACCACCTTCTCCTTCTCGCAGGTGCCGCTCACCGGGCTGGACACGGTGCGGCTGCGGCTGGAGGTGACGGCATGGTCCACCGACCCGGCGGGGAACTGCGGCGCCGCGGTGAGCCCCGACGCGCCGCAGTCGCAGCCCTGCCGCGCGGGGCCGTCGGGCGGGCGCCTGGCCAACGTGTCGGGCTACGGCTACGCGGTGCTGGCGGTGCGCGGGCTGACCATCCCGCCGTCGAACGAGGGCGACGTGCTGGCCGACCTGCTGGCCGACAGCAACCGCGTGTACCTCTCCAACTTCACCCGCAACCGGGTGGACGTGCTTCCCATCGGCGGCACCGCCTACACGGCCTTCGTGCGGGTGGGGTCGCAGCCGTGGGGGCTGGCGCTGGGCCGCAACCGCGACAGCCTGTACGTGGCGAACAGCGGCGGCACCAACATCTCGGTGGTCCCGCTCACCGGCGGCGTCCTGGCCGAGGCGCAGGACCGGCGCATCTTCACCCAGAACGAGAAGCTCTTCGCGGTGGCCTTCAGCCCCGAGACGGAGGAGGTGACCAGCGTCCTCTCGTTCGACTACTCGGACCGGCCGCAGTTCATCGCGCAGGCCTCCAACGGGATCCTGGTGTACTCCACGCGCCCCACCGCGGCCGCGGCCGACGGCACGGTGCGCATCTTCGACCCCACCAAGACGCGTTCGGAGATCTTCACCGGCTACGTGGACCGGCACACCGCCGGGCGCGCCATCGCGGTCAACGCGGACTCGGCCTTCCTGATCACCGGCGCCAAGACGGTGATGGTGTGCCCGCGCCGGCGCTACGGCGACACGTCGGACCCGGCCTGCATCACCGGCTTCCCCTCGTTCGTGTCGGACTCGCTGGCCCGGATGCGCAACCAGCCGCCCAACGCGCAGGGCGGGGTGTGGGACACGCGCCTGGACCTGGGCGCCAACATCACCGAGGTGGGGCTGAGCGACACCACCTTCGTGGCGGTGAGCGGCGACCGCAACTACGTGGCGGTGGGCGAGGGCGCCCGCACCAACGCGCGCATCCCGCTCTTCCAGGCGCAGGCCGACTCGCTGGTGCTGGTGGGCGACGTGAGCGACCTGATCAGCAACACGGCCGAGCGGGTGATCGGGCTGGGGCTGAACCTGGACGGCTCGCTGGGCGTGGCGCGCGGCAGCCAGGCGTACTACTTCAGCAACACGCTGCGGCTGCAGGGCGTGGTGGCGGCCGGGTCGCCCACGGGCGGCGTGGCCATGCACCCGGGGAACGCGGGGTACCCGGGCGGCAGCTTCCGGCTGTCGTTCGTCTCCGGGATCGACGCCACGGGCCCGTACGTGGACGTGATCGACAACTTCAACTTCTTCCGGGTGAAGCGCGTCTACACGCGCGACCCGGTGGTGGGGGCGATGGCGGTGGCGCCGCGCGCCGCGGGTGACGCGGGGGCGGTGTCGCTGCGCATCTACGCGCTCACCAGCAAGGGGATCTTGGCGCTGCCCATCTCCAGCACCGACCTCACGCCGTAGCCGGCGCGGGGCCCGGGAAGGGCGCGGGGGTCTGGCGAACGCCGGGCCCCCGCTGTTCTTTTAGGGGATGATCCCGCGCAAAGCCGTCATCCTGAGGCCGGCCACACCTTCGCCGCGTCACGCTCCGCCCCCCGCAGGCCGAAGGATCTGTCGCTTGCTCCGGCGCTCCGCCCGGAGCGCGCGATGAGCTCGTTCCGCTTCACCACCGCGGGCGAGAGCCACGGCCCGGCGCTGGTCGCGGTGGTCGAGGGGGTGCCCGCGGGAGTGCCCGTCTCGTCCGAGGCGATCGACGCGGAGCTGCGGCGGCGCCAAGGGGGCTACGGGCGCGGCGGGCGGATGCGCATCGAGAGCGACCGCGCGGAGCTCCTCTCCGGCGTCCGCCACGGCGAGACGCTGGGCTCGCCGGTGACGCTGCTGGTGCGCAACCGCGACTGGGAGAACTGGACCGCGGCCATGTCGCCCTCCCCCGTGGACAACGCGGGCGACGACGCGGCGATGCGGCGGGTGTTCTTACAGACGAAACCGTTCGCGCGCGCGTCGAAGCGCAGCGGCCGGCCGAGCGGCTCG
>JADMIO010852401.1_pt1 | contig 21544 bp, 13 predicted proteins | sample 8958161 | NCBI WGS metagenome assembly JADMIO01 (sample SAMN16585339, study PRJNA669376) | soil metagenome | isolation source: Crop rotation soil | place: USA: Cullars Rotation, Alabama | collected 2011
CCCCCGACTCCGAGTCCCGACTCCGAGTCCCGACTCCGAGTCCCGACTCCGAGTCCCGACTCCGAGTCCCGACTCCGAGTCCCGACTCCGAGTCCCGACTCCGAGTCCCGACTCCGAGTCGATTGGGGTCAGAGTCCCGGATCTGACCCCCGACTCTGACCCCGCCGTCTACGGGGAGAGCAAGGATTCCTCGCGACGCTGGGAATGACACCAGAGCGCGTTAGAACGCGGCTTCGACGTACAGGTGCGCTCGCCACACCGTGCGCGGGTCGACTCCCCGCGCGAGATCGATGCGGGCGAGGCCGTCGAGGAATGAGACGCCAACGCCGGCGCCGCGAACGTTGCCCCGGGATGCGCTCCAGGCTGCACGTGCTCCGGCCCACCCGGCGTCGTAGAACACCACCGGTCTGATCACCGCCCCGCCTAACGCGCCGAGCTCGGCGCGTGCGAGCCAGTACGAGTCCCCCGTCAGCGTCCCCGGCGCGAAACCGCGCACCGTACTCGTTCCGCCGATGAACCACGCGCGTTGCGGCGACAGCGTGCCGCCGCTCGTGCCGGCCCCGCCGCTGAGCGACAGGCCGACGTTGCGGAACAGAAATCGCGACGCCGTGAAGTCACTGGCGACGCGCGTGTAATCGAAGGTGCCTGTCGCCGCCTCGGCGCGCAGATCGGCGGAGAGACGCAGGCCGCGCGGGTCGAGACCGTGCATCGCGCGGAGTCGGGCGCTCGCGCCACCTTCGGTTGCCGGAATCGCTCTCACGTTAGGCCCGAAGCGCGCACCCCGCGTGGCGTTGGGCAGCGAGACCTGCGTCTCCACCGGCGCGTTGTGCTCGCGCTCCGCGAACAGCCGCCACGTCACGCTCGACCCCGCGTCCGGCGCTCTCGTCCCCGTGATCTCCGCGCCCGAGCTACGATAGTAGTAGCCTTCGTCGCGCCCGAACACGAGCGCCGACAGCGACCCCCCGAGGCCGAACGGATCGCCCCAGTCGTTCGCGCTGTCGAGCCGGTGGTAGCCTGTCACGCCAACCGAGCGGCGCTCGGTCCCACGCGCGATCCGAAGCTCGACGTTCGGCTCGAGGTCGCCGGTGCCGAGTCGAACGAGCGCGCTCCCATCGTACGTCTTACCGAGCCTCCGCTCGCCTAACGCGCCAAGGGACAGGCCTTCGACGCGGTTGTAGCGCATGAGCCCGCGCCGCCAGCCGTACGAGATCGTCGTCGTCTTGGTGCTCGACGACGTCCCCGCCAGACCGGCGAGCTGCGTATCGAGTCCGAGGTCCTTCGCCAGCGCCCGCGCATCGGCGAGACCGAATTGCTCCTCGCCGGCATCGAAGATCGACTTCGGCAACTCGGGCGAGTGCGTCAGGGCGGCGGTGTCGCAGGGCATGCTGATGGTCATTCGCACATCGCCGCGACGTTCGCGATGCACGGCCGTGTCGCCCTTCGCGCAATCCAGCCCGCGAGTGCGTTCATGGAACTGGCGTCCAGGAACGACGCCGTCGACGACGCCTTCGACGACGTTGCCGATGTCGTGACCGAAATCAGCCCCGAATCTGCGACGCACGTTAGGCGTCGTCGGCAGCGAGTCGGTTCCGTTCACCGACGCGTAGCGAAAACTCTGATCGATGGTGGCGGTCGATCGCATGAATCCGATGTGCAACTCGCCGCGCGCCGTCTGCGCGCGCGGCAGCCACCAGCGTTCGCCGTAGAGTCCGTACTCGACCGTGAACGATTCGACGGTGAAGACGAACGGCGTCAACACCGTTGCCCGGATGGGTGCCGGCACATCCTCGAACGAGTCCTCGCCGATGATCTTCATCATGTCCATCGGTGCCGCGGGGCGGAACGCGGCACGCACGAGTTGACCGCCGTTCGTTTCGAACCACAGGGATCCGGTGATCAGATCCGGACTCGCGTCGCGCGGATGAACGAGCACTTCGCGCAGCCTGATCTCCTTGTCGCCAGGCAGACGAATCAGAGCGGAGTCGCCGGATCGATACTCGTAGACCGCCTCGGCACCGCGCTCGAGGGGGTGCACGTAGGAGAACGGATTGTCGTCGTCATCATCGTCGCCGCCGTCGAAGTTCACCCACCACATCAGCCGCTCGCTCCCGGCGAAATAGGGAACCGGCACGAGCTCGGCGACACCGGTGAGCACTTTCGCTCCCGGGAACGACACCGGGACCGCGGTTCGCGCACCGAGGATGTCGACCCACACGCGGTTCGTCTGATTCCAGCGCACGCGCGCGGCCAGCTCGGACCGGAAGAGCAGGCGATCGCGCCCGATGGCCTTGACGTTGAGCCCGGCCGAAAGCCGCTGCTTCACGGTCGCGTCGTAACTCGTTAGGGTCGAGTCCTGATGGACGCGTGCGAGACGCGCGCGCGCGATCGTTTCGCGCGCCCGCGCGTCCCGGTAGGACGTGGCAGCGGCAGACGAGTCGAGCTCCGGCAAGTGTCTGCGCCGGGAGCGCGGCGTTGGCGCCGACCGCCGCGGCATAGGTCGATCGGGACGCATCGTGACGCCCTGACGGGTGGTGTCAGGACGTGGACGGTCGGGTTGCGCGGATTGCGCGCTCAGCGAATGCCCGACGATGGTCGCGGCGGTCAGCACCCCCAGCAGAACCATCCCACGAATTACGCGCACGGTCCGGCCTCGGCGGGATCAGAGATCTCACCTACGGCCGCTGGCCAGCGCCGGGTTTCCGGCGGAAGGCAGTTCGTCCCAGAGATTTCGACGACGAGTGTCGTGGTCCGACCACGGGGTCAGAGTCGGGGGTCAGATCTGGGGGTCAGAGTCGGGGGTCAGAGTCCCGACTCCGAGTCGGGACTCCGAGTCGGGACTCTGACCCCCGACTCTGACCCCGTCCGCCGTTAGTTCGGCGCGTGCGTCCGGAGTCCTGCGTAGTCCCGGCCAGAGCCCAGCCCCGGACCCGAAATCCGCAGCGCGCTGTTGTTCACCTTCGAGATCACCTGACGCACCGAGCCCGGGAACGGCTGCGTGCGCCCGCCTCGGCCAAACGGGTCCGTGTACCAGACCGCCGGACCGTCCCGGTTGTCGATGCGGATCGAATTGACGTCGATGAACCGATCAGCGCCGTTGAATGCCGACTTGGGGTCGTCGTAGGCGACGCCGGCGACTGCCCCATTGCGAATCGACTCCTGGCAGGCGCCGCCGCGCGCGCGCGCCGCCGGAAGGAAGCAGAGGTCGATCGGCCGTCCGACGATGCCCGGCAGGGCAGGGTCGTAGTACCGGCTCGGAAAGTTCACCTGGAAGTACGGGTCGAACGACGCGAGCGAGTGGCCATCCGCCGTGCGAACGTCGTTCGACGTCTGCCAACTTTCGTGCAGCCCGGCGCCGAAGTCCGAGCTGTTGCCGTCGTTCATGACGAGAAACTGCTGAACGCACGCGGCGTCCGGAATGATCCGCCGGCCACCGCCGTTAGGCGAGTTCGCGGGAGTCGCCGGCCCGACCTTCACGCTCTGGTCGCCGTTGCACGAGCGCACGAACTCGCCCGGCGTTCCGATGGCCGCCATGAACGTCAGGTGCGCCTCGGAGCCGTCGTTGCAGCGGATGTGGTAGACCATCTCGTGCAGGTTGTTCGTGAACGCGTCCTTCGAGTGCGTCCCCTGGTGCAGCTTGATCATCACGTCGCACGTGACCTGCAGGATGGCCGACGCGACGCCGGCATTCACGCGCATGGGGACGTCGTTCTCCCACTCGATCTTGTGCCCGACGTGATCCTCGCGACGGGGATTCGCCGGGTCGAACGTTTCCAGCGCTTCGTTCGCGACGCCTAACGGAATGTCGCCGATGAGACGATACAGGTGCGAGCCGTGCGGGTCGCGGCCGTGCTCATGGCCGAACGAACATCCGGACTGCGGATCGACCGGTGGGTGCCATGTCGGGTACGTTTTTCCGTCGGGGCCGATGACGGAATACCTGTCGTGCTGCTCCTTCGTACAGGTGTCGTTAGGCCCGGGGACCCACAGGCTGAACGCCCGCGACGGGCCGGTGGCGACGACCGTCGCCGGCGACGCGACGGTGTCGCTCGCGCACGCGACCGTGCCCGTGAGGAGAACGGCGGAAGCGAATGCCGATCTGATCGCCCGATTCATCGGCCTACCCCCACGCCGAGCCCGAAGCGCAACAGCTTCACGCGCGCCCCGCCCGTGACCTTGTCGCCGTCGAGATACAGGCCCTTGTTGAATCCCTGCACGAGCGTCGCGTACGGCACGGCGATGTACCGACGTCGGACCGGAATGTCGACGCCAAAACCCGCCTGCAGCGCGAGCGATTGCGCGGAGAGCTCCGACTCACCATCGGTCGATCGGTAGGTCATCATGCCCACGCCGAGCTTCACGAACGCGGGCACCTTCGCGGCCGGATAGAGCTGGCTCACCGCGCTCATCATCATCACGCGCTGCGTCGCATCCTCTCCGCCGAGTCTCCACGCGCCGAGCTCGCCGCCGAGTGCCGTGCGTGCGCTCACCCACCCGCCGAGCGAAACGTCCGCGGCCCACGACGACTGATCATCGCCGCGGCAGATCCCGCAGCTCACCCGGAGATCGCCACGTCCGGCAGAAACGGTGGCCCACAGTGGCGCGCGGCCTGTACGCCGAGTCGCGACCGCTTGCGACCGGGCAGTGAGCGGAACGGCCAACAGTATCGCGACGGTGACGGCGCGGATCATCGAGCGCATGCAGGGAGCTCCGGGAGGCAGGGCAGGATCCACTCGATACCGTGGACGATGCACCGAGCCGGACTCTGCAAGCGGTGACCGGAGCTACGGGATTACTGGTCGTTCCGCCCGATGCTGCCGGAAATGACCGGACATTCTGACCTGCGTTAGGCGCCGCGTCATCCCGAGCGGAGCGCCAGCGGAGTCGAGGGATCCAGCGTGCGGCCCTCGTGGCCAGCTACGGGCACTTCACAGTAGATCCCTCGTGCACCCGCTAACGCGGGTACCCGGCCTCCGGCTCGCTCGGGATGACAACGGCAATTAGCCTCACCTAACAAAATTTCATGCACGGCTGTGACCGCCGTCACTCCATTTCGAGCGCCGAAAACGCATCCTTGGTATCACAACCCAGGCTTCGATCGTCACAATACCGACCCGGGCGCGTTTCGCTGCCCTCGTCGCCCCGATCGATCAATACATGGCACTACTTGTGGAGACCCGCATGAACCGACGCATTCTCGCCCTCGCTCTCGCCGCGACGGCCGTCGCGTGCAAGGAGCAGCCCCGGAAGAACGCTGATGGCACCCCCGCCCTCAGCTACGCCGGCCAGGATTCCCTGCTCAAGCAGAAAGACAGCCTCATCGCCGAGAAGACACGCCAGCTCAGCGAGCAGAGCGCGATCATCGGCGATGCCGCGACCAGCGCGCGTCTCATCAGCGAGATCGACAAGGACCTCGCGTCGGTGCGCTTGAAGTCGAAGAAGGCGAGCGCGACGAACGTCGCCGAGACCGAGGCCAATGCTTCGAGCAAGCTCGAGACGATCCAGAGCAAGGTGCGCGTTCTCCTCTCGCGGCTCAACGCGAGTGAAGCCCGCGTCCGCAAGATGCGTCAGGACGAGCTCGCCCACGCGAAGGTCGATTCCGAGCAGGTCAATCGCCTCGCCGAGTACGAGCGCTCGATCCAGGACATGAAGGCGACGGTGGAGCGTCAGCAGGCCGAGATCGTCACGCTCACGCAGCGCGTCGACAGCCTCACCGGCGCCAACACCGTCCTCATCGCCCGCAACAACGAGATGACCGCGCATGAAGACTCGGTCTTCGTCGCGATCGGATCCGAGAAGGACCTGATCAACCGCGGCCTCATCAAGAAGGAAGGCGGCACGAAGTTGATGTTCGGTCGCGGCAAGACGATCGTCGCCGCCCGCCACCTCGAGCCGGCGCAGTTCCAGACGATCTCGAAGCTGAAAGACCTGACGATCAGCCTCCCCGATCCCAACAAGACCTACCGCATCGTCACTCGGCAGGACATGCACTTCGCCGAGCCGCAGGATCCGAAGAAGGGCCGCGTGAAGGGCTCGCTCAAGATCTCGGACCCGAATGCCTTCTGGGGCGGTTCCAAGTACCTGATCCTGGTCGAGCAGTAAGACTAGGGACTGGGGATTGGGAAAACCCTCGGGATGCCTCTCAACGTGAGAGAAGCGTCCCGAGGGTTTGTCGTTTCCCCCAGTCCCCAATCCCGAATCCCTACTCTCGCATTCGCTCGTACACGAGACGCGTCGCCTTCGACGACAATCCCAACTGAGCGCAGGCCGCCGCGAGCGCTAGCGGTAGAACATCGAGCACCGCGAGCAGCAGGTGCTGGGTACCCGCGCGGCGGTGACCGTCCTTGCTCGCCTCGATGAGTGCGTTGTCGAGTGCCTGGCGAGTGTCGGCCGAGAGTGAGAGAGAGTGACGTGCCTTCGTGTTCTCCTTGTCGGGTAGCCGCTCGACCAGCGCCTCGACGACGCGCTTTCGAGAACCCACCACCTGATCGAGCAGCACCGCCGCCATACCGTCCTCGCGGGACGCGAGCGCGAGCAGGACGTGTGACAGCTCGACCGCCGCGTGGTCTCGGCTATTCGCTTCCTCGTATGCGGCACGGAGTACGTCGCGCGCGCGGCCGGTGAAGTCGTCTACGAGCGCCACGCCATAGGGTCCGCGCGTGCGCGCGTATCCCGGTGCCGCCGGGTGCGGCGGCTGCGCGTCGGCGACCGCGGGGCGACCGGCATCCGCGGCGAGCAGCGCGATCGTTTCCGCGCGCGCGCGCTCGAGAGTCGCCCCATGCTCCCTCAACACCTGAGCGGCGATGCCCTTCTCCTCGGCGACGAGGCCGAGCAAGAGATGCTCGGTGCCGACGTAGCCGTGACTGAGCAAGCGCGCCTCGGCCATCGCGAGCTCCAGCGTCTTCTTGGCGCGCGACGTGTACGGCAGGTCAGGCCCGGCATCTTCGGTCCCACGTCCGGGCGCCACGGTGCTCTCCAGCGTTGCGATGATCGCGTCGCGACTCACATCGAGCCCGTCGAGCACCGCGCCGGCGACGCCATCGCTCGTGCGAGCGATGGACATCAGGAGGTGCTCGGTCCCCACATACTCGTGGTGCAACCGCGCCGCTTCATTCCGTGCGTTGGCGAGCACTTTTCTCACGTGCTCGGTGAAGTTGTACCCGTGCATTGCCATGTGGCCGCCTGTGCTACCGGTCGTTTCGGAACACCTGTCCGTTCTTCATCACAAACCGCACACGCCGCAGCGCTTCGATGTTCTGCGACGGATCCCCCTCCACTGCAATGATGTCAGCGAGCTTCCCCGCGCCGACGGTACCTAACGAGTCCGCCATGCCCATGGCGCGCGCGTTGAGTGACGTCGCGGCGATGATCGCGTCCATCGGCTTCTGACCGCCGTCGCGCACGCGACACACGAGCTCCTCCACGTTCCGGCCGTGCGCACCGGCAACAGCGTCCGTGCCGTACACGACGTCGAGGCCCGGTGTCGAGATCGCCTGCCTGTACGCCTTGGCCGCGAGTGGGAGCGCGCGCTCCATGGACGCGAAGCCCGAGTCGTTGTAGTTGCCGATGCCGTTGTACTTCGCGCGGTTGTCGAGATAGTTGCGGAAGACGAGGCAGACCTGCGGGTCGAAGTAGACCTTTCGCTCCGCGAGCAGCTTGAGCACCTCTGGCGTCGCGAACACGCCGTGCTCGATCTGCGAACACCCCGCGAGCGCCGCCGCCCGCATGCTCTCGGCGCTATGCGCGTGGACGACGCTGCGGAGGCCAACGGCCTTCGCTTCGCCGCACGCTGCCGCCAACTGCTCGTCGGTCATGGTCTGTGTGCCGCCCTCGCGAATGCTCTTGGACGCGAACAGCTTGATGACGTCGGCGCCCTCCTGCTTCCGCTGGCGAACGAGCTGGCGGAGTGTATCCGGCGAGCTGCGCTCGGTGAGCGGAACGAGTGACGTCAGCAGTCGAGGGCCGGGGATCTGGCCGCTCGCGATGGATGCACGCAAGGCCTTGTCCTCGCGCGAGCCGAGGCTCTGCGCGGTGGTGATGCCCGACCGGAGAGTCTCGTTCGCGTTCCCGGCCATTGCCAGCGCACCCTCGAACTCCGTCTCGCCGTCGTTACCGGCGTGATAACGGCCCTGGGGATTGAAGTGCCAGGCGAGATGATCGTGGGCGTCGATGATGCCGGGCAGCACGGTGAGCGAGCCGAGGTCGTACACTCGCGCGCCGGCAGGGACGGCCGTGCTCGGCCCGACGGAAACGATGCGCGCCCCGCGAACGACGATGGTCGCGTTAGGGATCGTGCTGCCGGTCCCGTCCAGTACACGTGCGGCGCGGATGACGGTCACGGGTTCCTGCGCCGTGAGCCGGACGGGGATGACGAAGGCGAGGAACGCGGTGGCGAGAACGCTACGGAGGTGACGGGCGGGCATGAGGCACCGGGGTTTGGACGTTACCCCAATATGGCACCTCCGCCCGATAAGTCATCCCATGCGGGTGACGTTCTCCGCGGCCGCTACCAGACTATCGGGGCGTCGCCTCGGTCCAGCGCTGACCATTCCATTCCCAGGTATCGGAGAAGTCCTGTCCCGAACGAAACCCCCCGAACAGCACGACGACATTGCGCGTCCCGTCATACGCGAGCGCGTGTCCGTTCCGCAGCGGAGGTCCTGACGTGGCGGCGCGGGTCCACTCGGCGTTCTGCCACACCCAGGTGGATGCGGTACCCTGGAGAACGCCGCCGTCGAACATCAGGAGGCCGCCGCTGGCCCCGAGACCAACCATCGGCTGGACAGGGCTGATGGTGGGCCCGCTTCCGGGAACGGCCGTCCACGCAGTGCCGGTCCACTCCCACAGGTCGGTGTTGTACGTCTGATTCGCGTTAGGCTGCGTGCGCAGGAACAGGAGCATGATCGTTCGCTGTCGCCCAGCATCGTAGGCCATGTGGTTGGAACCGCGGTCCGCCGGGCCGGCCGTAGACACGCGCGCCCATGCGGTTCCGTTCCATTCCCAGCTGTCGGTGCGCGGGACATCGTCGGTGCCGACGCCGCCGTAGATGCGGACCACGCCGCGCTGGGCGTCGAACGCGCCAACGGCGTGCAGCCGCGCTTCTGGGCCCGCCCCGCTTTTCTGACTCCACGAAGCACCGTCCCATTCCCACGTATCGCTGAGCAGCGTTTGCCCCGAGCGACCGCCGAACACGACCAGCCTCTGCCGGCGTGAGTCGAAGACGACGACCGCATCATCGCGTGCTGGCGGCCCGCTCGTCGACAGTCGCGTCCAGCGCGTGCCGTCCCACGACCACAGGTCGCCGAACGTGGTCGATCCACTGCCGCCGAACATGAGCACCACACGATGTGTGTCGTCGTACGCCATCGCGTGTCCGCTGCGCGCGGATGGGATCGTCGGCGTTTGCCCAGTGGGCCCCGAGCCACTGGGGTCGGAGCCACCGGACCCGCCGCCGCAGCCGGTGTTCACCAGAACAAATGAAACGATGAGCAACGTTACAGGGCGCACGGTGGGCCTCGCGCAGTGGTCGTTGGGACCATCGACCGCGCGGCGAGCCGGTGCGCCCGGGTGGCGAGGTCGCACGCACGGTAGGAGACCCCGACGGACGCTGACAGCCCCGGTTCGCCGAGACGCGCAAAGCCACCGGTTTACGCAAACACGAGGGACCAGAAGCCGTAGCGCGCGAATTCAGATGGTGCGATTGCGTTTACGCTCCTGCGCGCCGCGGCCGAAGGAAAAGCGATCTGGCGGATGACACGGAAACGGCCCGATCCGGCTTGCAATGAAGCGATCTCTTGCCGGACGCTCTTTGAAAATGGGAACGGCCGCTCGGGGACCCAATGCGTCCCGAGCGGCCGTTCCCGCGTCATCCGCACAATCGCTGCTCATCTGACCGCTTGCGGGATGAGCTCCCTTGAAACCCATCACTCTTCTCGCAATGCCACCATCGGATCCACACGTGTCGCGCGCCGCGCGGGCACCACGCAGGCCAGGACCGCCACGAGAGTGATCAGCCCTGCCACCGCGGCGAACGTCAGCGGATCCGATGGCCTCACCTCGAACAGCAGCGAAGACGCCAGGCGCGTGACCCCGAACGCGCCCACCACACCGACCACGAGACCGAGCACCGTCGTCGACATGCCCTGGCGCAGGACCATCGACAACACGCGCCCGCGATCCGCGCCTAACGCCATGCGGATGCCGATCTCGCGCTGCCGCTCGGTGACGAGGTACGACAACACGCCGTACGTCCCGACGGCCGCGAGCATCAGTGCCAGACCGCCGAAGATTCCGAGCAGTTGCGCGAGGAAACGTTGGCGCGCGACGGAATCGGAGAAGACATCGTCCATCGTGCGGAGCTTCACGATCGGCAGCGTCCGATCCATCGCGTTCACGCTCTCCCGCACCACGCGCGCGAGCGACTCGAGCGGCAGCGTCGACCGGACGACGACGTTCATGTTCCGTGGCGCACCGCCGAAGACCGACACCGTCTGGTCGTACAGGAAGTAGACCTCGGTGCCCGTCTTCTGATCGATGCCCCCCTGCTTCACGTCCTTCATGACACCGACGATGGTCGCCCACGGGACCTTGTCACCGCAGCACACGCGAATGCGATGGCCCAGCGCGCTCTCTTTCGGCCAGTACAGCTTCGCGAGCGTCTCGTTGACGAGCACCACCGGTGTCGTCGTCGCCCCATCCTGCGGGCCGAACGTCCGGCCCTCGACCACCGGGATCTTCATCGCCGTGGTGTAGTCGACAGTCGATGTCTGGTAGTAATCGACGTTCGCCGGCGGACCGCCCTGCACGTGCTGGTAGTTCTCGAACTGCGTGTCGTTCGCATTGACCTGGCGGAACGGTGGTAGTCCCTGCATCGCGGCCGCCGCCTGCACGCCCGGGGTGGCCTTGAGCCGATTCGTGATGTCCTGGAAGAACGCGACACGCCGCTGCTGATCCTGGTATTTCGATGCCGGCAGCACGAGCCCGAATGTCGCCATGTTCGCGCGGTCGAACCCGGAGTCGAAGCGCATCAGCTTCCAGAAGCTTCGGAGCATGAGTCCCGCCCCGATCACGAGCATCACCGCGAGCGCGACCTCCGCAGCGACGAGACCGCGTCGCACGCGGTTGCGCGTGATCGTGGCCGTGGTGCGAGTGCCACCCTCCTTCAACGCGAGGCTCACGGCGCGCTGACCCACGTGCAGCAGCGGTGCGAGTCCGAACACGACGCCGGTGAGCAGTGCGGTCATCACGGTGAACAGCACGACGGCTGGATCGAGCCCGATCTCGGCGGCGCGGGGCAGGCTGTTCGGATTGGCCGCGATGAGTGCCTTGAGTCCAACGTACGCCAGTCCGAGACCCGCGGCGCCGCCGAGAGTCGCGAGCGTGACGCCTTCTGCCATGAACTGCCGGAGCAGTCGGCCGCGACCCGCACCCAACGCCGTCCGGATCGCAAACTCCCGGTGCCGGGATTCGGCTCTGGCGAGCAGCAGGTTCGCCATGTTCGCGCACGCGATGAGCAGCACGAACCCGACAGCCACCTGCAACACCCACAGCGCCCGCGCGATGTTGCCGACCACGTCACTCTGGAGCGATGCGTACTGCAGCCGGTGATTCACCGGATCCGGGACGTGGGTGTTGGGCGTGATGTCCTTCCACTGCGCCAACATCGGGTTGAGCTCCGCGATCGCCTGCCGGAGGCCGACGCCCGGCTTCATCCGGCCTACGAGATACAGGAAATGCGATCCGCGATTCTGCCGGTTCGCCGGGTCGAGGCCCATCGGCAGCCAGATCTCGGCCTTGGAGTCGTGAATGTCGAAGCCGCGCGGCATGATGCCGAGGATCAGCGTCTTTCGGCCGTCGACGTCGATCTGTTTGCCAACGATCCCCGGATCGGCCGCGAACGCACGCTGCCACAACTCATAGGAGAGGAGTGCGACCGGTTCGCTGTTCGGCAGGTCTTCCTGCTCGTTGAACACGCGACCGCGATACGCGGGAACACCGAGCGACTTGAACAGTGTCCAGGTCGCGTTGACCGCGTTGACGCGCTCCGGCGTATCGCCTTCGCTCAGATTCACTGCGTTCGATCGGTACGCACCGATCTCGCTGAACGACTTCGCGCGCTCACGAAGGTCGAAGTACTCTGGCGGCGACACCCAGAACTTGTCGAAGCCCAGGCTCGGGAACTGGCTCGTGATCATCACGAGCTGGTTGGGCCGGGGGTAGGCGAGTGGCTTCAGGATGACGCCGTTGATGACGCTGAAGATCGCGCTGTTCGCGCCGATGCCGAGCGCGAGTGTGACGATGGAAAGGATCGCGAAGCCGGGCGTCCGGGCCAGGCTGCGAATCGAATAGCGGAGATCCAACAGGATGTCGCGCATGACCACCTCGTCCGGAATGCTCGAGTCGAAGCCGACCGGGGTCGGCGCTTTCGAGCATTTGACGGCGGCGGGACGAGGAAGGTTCAGATTGGTGTCGGCCTGGCTGTCAGCGAGGGACCTGCTCGAACGTGATCGCGCTGGCCCCGGCGATCATCGCTTTGCTCTGGTCTCTCGCTGACGCTCGGCCTGACCGGGGCGCGTCCTAGATGTGCTCGACTGGGATCCCTGGCGTGGGGGTGTTAGGCGGCAGGTCGATGATCCGAACCGGGCGGTCGCCGCGGTACGGGACTGGGTCGGGTCGAGGATCTGGCATCGGGCTCGGATCGGGATCAGGATCGGGCCACGGGTTCGGGTCGGTGTGTGCTCGCATGGGATACTCCTCTTCTGGAAGGCGGCGCCGGTACACCTGTCAGCCGGGCAGCCGAAAATGCGAGGGTGTCGGTCTGCAATGATTGGGCGCGGTCGGGTGGCGGCCAGGCCTGGCCGATGTCATTCCGAGCCGAAGCGCTTACGCTGAGGAGCTTTCGCTTTCCCGATCGAAGGCTGACCGATCCACCAGGACCCGAAGGATTGCTTCGCTTCGGCTCGGCACGACAGCCGTGCTCGGAACAGCGTCCCGGGCTCGGCTGACACGGCCCAGCCGAGTTAAGCAGTGGTTAGCAAGTATTCCCTAATGTTGGCAAGCGTTGTAGTTGGAGCCGCTTGCGACGTGCGTCACGGTGATGCCGTATCGGAACAGCTATCCTGATTTGTGACGCGGCGCGCGTTCGGCCCGTCGGTTGGTTATATGAGGAAAACCCCTGGCCGGCTGGGCGACTTCCACGGTTCAGCCTCGGCGGCCGAGGGTTGCATAGTTCGGCCGTTGGGGCAAACGTACAGGCGCTGCGTGGGCCGAGGCTGTCTCTCGCAGTGTAGCGGTGGCATTGATGTCGTTGACCGCGACCGTTTGACCACGTCTCGTGGTTGACGGCGTCGCGACCTGTACATCCGCGTCTGAAACTGGTCGGTTGACGTGTCGCTCTCTCTCTACGAAAAGGTCAGCCTCAACTTCGGCTCTGGCGTCGTCGCCGTAGCACTCATCGGCACGTTGTCGTATGTGAGCCTTGGAAAGCTGGCCGTAGCCACCCGCAGTGCGGGTGACACCGAAGCGGTGCTCGAGCAGGTCGACATGCTGCGCGCCAGCATTGCCGACGCCGGCGTCTCCCAGCGCGATTACCTGTTAGGCGGTAACGCCGACGACCGCATTCGCTTCGAGAACGCGCGCAGCAGCGCGAGCCGCAACCTCGAGCGGTTGCGTGCGATCTCCACCATGGATGCCGTTTCGAGTGCGCGTGCCGATTCATTGGCGCCGGTGCTCGTTGCTCATCTCGACGACCTTGGACGCATAGCCAACATGCGTCAGGCGCTCGGGCTGGATTCCGCCGCCGCGGCAATGCGCGACGATAGCGTGACGAACCTGCAGGACCGCGTGGACGCGCTCCTCGCGCAGTTCCGTGATGATCAGCGACTGCTGTTCGCGGCGCGCTCTCGTGAGCAGGCGGCGCGTGCGAGTGACGCCGGCATCCTGCTCGCGGTGGGATTGCTCGTGTCGTTCATTGCGGCGGCGCTCGCGCTCGCGAACATTCGCCGCTATCTCGCCGATCGCCGGATGCTCGAGCTGCAGCGAACCGCGGTGCTCGAGCAGGAACAGGCGGCACGCTCGGCGGCGGAGGAAGCGAACCGCGCGAAGACGGACTTCCTCCGGATGATCAGCCACGAGCTGCGGACGCCGCTCACGGCGATCCAGGGGTATCTGGAGCTGCTCGAGATGGGCATCTACGGCGGGATGAGCGAGGAACAGCTCACGATTCTCAAGCGTATCGAGTCGAACGAGCGTCATCTGCTGGCGATCATCAGCGATCTGCTGGACTTCGCGCGAGTGGATGCGCGTCGCGTCGAGCTGCGCATAGCGCCGCTGCCGGTCCGCGACATCCGCCTCGCGGTCGACCCGCTGTGCCGTCCACAGATCGATTCGAAGCAGCTCAGGTATGGTTGGCAGACGTCGGCAGATCAGCTGATCGTCCGGGCAGACCGCGAGAAGGTGCGGCAGATCGTCGTGAACATGGTGTCGAACGCGTGCAAGTTCACGCCGGTGGGTGGATCGATCGACGTCACGTGCGTGCGACTGGATCGGGCGGTCGAGCTGCGCGTGACCGACACGGGGCCAGGTATTCCACCACAGAAGCTCGACGCGATCTTCGAACCGTTCGTGCAGCTCGACAACGGCCTAACGCGATCGTCGGCCGGCACGGGCCTGGGCCTGTCGATCAGTCGTGAGCTCGCGCGCGCGATGGGCGGCGACCTGTCGGCGAGCAGTAACTACGGGCACGGGTCCACCTTCATCCTGACGCTTCCGCGCGGGGACGTCGAATCCGAGCTGCTGCCGGAGACGGCTACGCCCACTGCATCGTTGTGGGGGGCGAGCTAACGGCGCTAACGGCGCTAACGGCCGCCGACGGCTGTAGGCTGCTGCTGCGAGCTGCACGCTGCTCCTACTACTGGCCTGTCGAGTCCCGCTGACGGCGCTGTTTCCCCAGTCCCCGGGGAGTCCCCGTCCCCCTTATTTCTTGTGGGGCGGCGGCAGCGGCATCCGCGGCAACAGCTCGTCTCGGTTCGCGACGTGGTACAACACACTCGCCACTACCGTCGCCGCCTGCGCGAGGTCATCGCGTAGCAGCACGCCCGCGACGTCCAGGTTCGAGTGGTGCGTGCGCGATTCGTAGTCGATCGGGTCCTGGATGAACACGAAGGCGGGGATCCCAACCGACACGAACGGCATGTGGTCCGTGCTGCCCTCGTTCTTCAGCGTCGTCGTCGCCGCGCCCAGGTCGACGAATGGCGCGAGGATCTGGTCGAACACCGGGCGCACCGGCACGTTCGCCTGTGTGTAGATCCCTCGGATGCGACCCGTGCCGTGATCGATGTTGAAGTAGGCCGAAATCTTCGCCTGTGCGGGCAGAAGACGCATCGTCTCCGGATCGCCGAAGTGCTTCTTCACGTACCCCATCGATCCGAAGTAGTCCTCGTGCTCCTCGCCGTCCCATAACGCCACGCGAATCGTCCGACGCGGCGTCGCGCCGATCGTCTTCAAAATGCGAAGCGCTTCCATCGCGACCGCCGACCCGGCCGCATTGTCGGTCGCACCCGTTCCCGGTGACCACGAATCGAAGTGACCACCGACCATCACGACCTCATCGCGAAGCGTCGAGTCGGTGCCCGGCAACTCCGCGACCACGTTGTACCCCGTGGAATCATCAGGCACGTAGCGCGAGCGCAGCGAGAGATGAAGCGTCACCGGCACCTTGGCGTCGAGCAGGTGCACGACGCGATCGTAATCAGCGCGCGCGACGACGAATGCGGGGACAGCGCCCGAGACGTCGCTATCGTACGCCTGATAGCTCGATACGACGACGGCGTTGGCATTGTGGCTCGGTTCGAGCCAGGCCGCGACGCCCTCGCGCTTCAGCAGGAATGCCATGCGCTGCTGCCGGGCGACGTTTTCCGCGTACCCCTCGGCGTCGTCCCAGTAGTCCGCGGGATCGCCGGACTTCGTGATGCGACGCATCGAGTCGAGCTCGGCGTCCGTGAATCGTGTGCCGAGCGGCTGGAATCGCGCGAGGTTGGGATGCGCTGGATCCGACGCCGCGCCCGCCAGGACGATCTTCCCCCGCAACTTTCCTTTATAACGCACGAGGTCCGAGTCGTTGCGAATCGCGACGACCATAGGCGTGCCACGAACGATGCCGGCGGTGGGAGGGCTCCAGGCCTTTGGGTACGCGACGATGCGTGCGTAGTACGGCGCGATCATCTCCACCGACTGGCCGTCGACCTTCCACGATCGACCGCGACGTTTTCCCCACGGCTCCAACGCCGCGTTTGCGAGCCCGTACGACGCGAGCTCCTTCCGCGCCCACTCGGCGGCGCGCCGATATTCCGGCGATCCCGCGAGGCGCGGGCCGAATCCGTCCGACAGCATTGTTGCGGTCTCCAGCACGCGCGATCGCTGGAGGCCTTCAGCGCGAATGCGCGTGTTGACGAGCGAATCGATCCGCTCCCCCAGTGCCTGGGCGGAGGCCGCGGCGGGAAAAGCGATGGCGACGGCGGTGAGAGCACGCAGTACTGTGCCTTGCATGGTGCGGAGTGCGAGATTCGAGATCGCGGCGAGTCGCGGGACGCGTGAGCGAGGATAAGTTACCCCGGCGCGAGTTTTCCCGTCGAACCGTCGACCGGCATTGGTGGAGCACATGGCAGCACACTCGGTCCTCGCGATCGATGACATGCATGGCAACGAGGTCGCGACGAGCGTGCCCGCGCGCTCGACGGCGGATCGCGTTGCGCTCACGACGGTCATCACTGGCGCGCTCGCGGTGGTCCTGCTGTCGCTGCCCTACAAGTCCTTCGATCTCGATCGCTTCTTCGTGCCGAAGGAGCTCGCGCTGCATGCCACGGCAGCCATCACGGGACTCATTGCGCTGGCCAAACGTCCGCGCCCGGCCCTCTCACGCGTCGACACCTTCCTCGTCGCGTTCCTCATCCTGAGCGTCATCTCGGCCCTGTTCGCCGAGAACTGGTGGTTGGCGACGCGGGCGCTCGCGATCACGGCAAGTGGCCTGACGATATTCTGGGTTGCGCGCGCGCTCGCCGCCGCGGGCTACGAGCGCGCACTCGTGACGGGTCTCGCGGTGGCGATCGTCGCCGGGGCGATGACGGCGCTGCTGCAGGCGTACGGTGTCGAGCCAGAGTACATGAGCCTGAGTCGTGCGCCGGGTGGGACGTTCGGGAATCGAAACTTCATGGCGCACCTGTCCGCGATCGGTGTGCCGATCGTCCTGCTCTGCGCCGTCGAGGCGCGACGGAACTGGGGGTTTGCCCTCGGCACGACAGGCATGGCGTTTCTTGCCGCGGCGCTCGTGCTGTCACGCTCGCGCGCGGCGTGGCTGGCGCTCATGGTTGGCGGTGCGCTCATGGTCCTTCTCGGCTGGCGCATGCGCGATGCGTGGACGGACGAACTGCGGCGCCGTCGCCTCGCGATCCTGGCCGGCGTATCGGGCGTCGCCGTGATCGCCGCTCTCGTGCTCCCTAACGCGCTCGAGTGGAAGAGCACCTCACCGTATCTCGATTCGGTACGCGGCGTGGTGAACTACAAGGAAGGGAGCGGTGCCGGCCGGCTGGTCCAGTACCGCAACTCGCTGCGCATGTCGGTCGCGCACCCGGTGTTAGGCGTGGGCCCGGGCAACTGGGCGGTCGAATATCCGAAATTCGCGTCGCGCAACGATCCGTCGCTCAACGAAGACGGCATGACGTCGAACCCGTGGCCGAGCAGCGACTGGGTCGCGTTCGTGGCGGAGCGTGGCTTCGCGGCGGTGGCGCTGTACGCGCTCGCGCTGGTGGGACTGCTGGTCGGTGCGTGGATGCGTGCGCGCGCGGCGTCGACATCGCACGAGCGACTCGGTGCGGTCGCGCTCGCGGCGACGGTGGTGATCGCGGCGCTGGTGGGTGCGTTCGACGCGGTCGTTCTGATTGCGATTCCGAGTTTGTTCCTGTGGTCGATCGTGGGCGCGCTGTCACCGGCGGGCAAACCGCGCGCGATGCTGCCGCCGCACGTCCGCGGTCCGGTGGTCGGGCTGGCGGTGGTGGTCAGCGTGCTGATCGTACTGCGCTCGAGCGGGCAGATCGCGGCGATGTCGGCGTACACATCGGCCACGACGACGGCGCAGGCGGCACGCGCGGCGCTGTTCGATCCGGGCAGCTATCGCATCAATATGCGGCTGGCGGAATCGTACTCGGCGAGGGGGGACTGCAAGCATGTGCTGCAGTATGCGGGGGCGGCTCGAGAGCTGTATCCCAACGCGCCGCAGCCGAAGCGGCTGATCAGGCGTTGTACCCGCGTGGCGGCGTTGCCGGCATTGGGGTCAGAGTCCCGACTCTGACCCCCGACTCCGAGTCCCGACTCCGAGTCCCGACTCCGAGTCCCGACTCCGAGTCCCGACTCCGAGTCGGGGTTAGTCCGGGTTGGACCATTCGGGACTGGCCAGAGGTCCACACCATTTCGGACCGTGACTATTTACCGCCGCTCGCCTTTTCCAGTCGGCCGAGCTCCCGCCTAACGACGTCCACCTGTGGTTTCACGGCGGGCTCGGCGTCGGCTCTCAGAGCGACGTAGTGTCGATACGCCCGGATCGCCTCTTCACGCTCGCCAACGAGTGCCGCGAGCCGGCCCTGCTCGTGGAGCTGCGTCGCGAGATACGGGTTGTTCTGGGCCCACGCGTCAGAGCGGCGTCGGGCCGCGGACAGCGCGCCACGGGTGTCGCCCAGCTTCTCGAGCAGACGTGCCGCCACCAGGTTCGCGAACGACGCTCGGCCAGGATTCGTGGTCGCGTAGTCGAGCGTGCGCAGGAGCGAATCGAGCCGCGCCGTCGTAGCGCGAAGGTTCGGACTTCGGGCGACGTCCGCGTACATCGCTTCGATCGCCGCGATCTCCACTTCGGCGTCGATCTTACGTGCACCCGTGAGCTGGCGGGTCATCTCCCGCAGACGCTCGAGACTCCGGCGGGTCTGCGACGTGTCGCCGTGCGAGAGGCGCCATGGCTCGAGCACACGCGTCGCGGCGCGCTGACTCGCGCGGCGAATCGTATCGGCGGAGATGGGCGCGGACTCCAGCGTCCCGAGCGCGCGCGCTCCAGCCACTGCTGCCGCCGAGTCTCCCTCGGCGATCAATGCGTCGCGCACCTGCAGCACCGGAACGTTCACGTCGCCAGCACTGTCGGCAGACGCGGTGAGGTGCTCCAGCGCCGCTGCCGGCCGACCCGCGACGAGCTCGAAATCGTGCGCCATGCGGTGCAGTCCGCGGCGGACGGGATCGGTCGTCGCCTTCCGGGACGCGGTATCGAGCGCTCGCCGGACGTCCGATGCGCCGGTGCCATCGTAGAACGCGATCTGCGCCATGCCGTAGACGTACTGCGACAGGTCGATCGAATCGGCAATCGCGCGGCCGCGCGCGGAGTCGCCAGCGCTCCACGCCTGCTGCCAGCGGTGCAGCACGAGCCAGAACTGCGACGTGTCGGACGCGAGCCGCAGGCGCTCGAAGCGTCTCGCGGCGGCGGTGTCACCGAGAGAGAGGGCGAGTGGGAGCGCGTGGAGGTAGCCGACGACGTAGCTCGAGTCGAGCTCCGAGGCTCGCCGGAACGACTCGAGGGCGCGTTCTTCGGGATTCGGGACGTCGAGCACCCACCCGTAGTGAAAGACGTGGTCACCTAACAAGTACCACGCTTCCGCGCGGTCGGGCGCGACCGCGAGATACCGTTCGCGCGCTTCCAGCAATTCCTTCGCCGTGGGGGCGTCGGGGAAGCGCGGTCCGCCGACGGCCAGCAGCAGCATCTGGTCGCGCTGACTCAGCCGCGCACGCTCGCGCCAGGCGATGGTGAGGCCGTGCTGCTGGAGTGTGGGGTCGCCATACCACGACGACGCCATGCGGAGGCCTAACGCGGCGAGCGCGAACGTGGAATCGGCGTCGAGCGCGCGCTCGAAATCCTTCGCTGCTCCGACGACATCCACGCGTCGCATCTTCGCCTGCCCGTCGAGGTAGGCGCGGAGCGCGGGCAGGGACGTGCTCGTCAGATTCGCAGACCGGCTTGCGCCTTCGGCGGATGTCTCCGCCAATAGACGCGATGCGAGACGGTCGACGAGCCAGGCGAGGCTGTCGGGCGGTCCTTCGACGCTGAGCCTCGCGATGGAGTCGCCACGGACGGACCCGAGCAGTGATGCCGTGAGGACGATGCGATTCGGCGTGCCGACCACGTCGCCGAGCAGCAGTCTCCCGGCGCCGAGCCGCCGAGCAATGGCGAGCGCGCCGTCGCGTGGCAGCTCGGACGAGTCCGATCCACCGGCGCGTCGCCATGCGTCGAGCAACTGACGCGGATCCGTCGCACGCATGCCGCCTTCGCCGGTGAGCTTTGCCGCGAGCAGGTCGAGCATGCCTTCGCGCAGGTAGTGCAGCGTCGGATCAGCCGACGCGACGCGGAAGGGGACCACCGCCACCATGTTCTGATCGGGAGCTGGGCCGCGAGGCCGAAACCGCTGCCACGCCAGCCAGCCGGCAGTGGCGATGACGATCGCGACGACGGCAGCGATGCCGATCGAACGGCGGGACCTGCCTGACGCGGCAGCCTGCGGACCAGGCGCGCGCCAATCACCGGAGAGATCGATGCGCTCGAGCGTGCGCACGAGTTCGTCCGCGGTCTGCGGCCGGTCCGCCGGATTCTTCGCCAGGCACTTCATGATGAGGGCGGCGAGTGCCGGCGGAACGTCGGGCGCCTGTGTCTCGAGTGGGGGTGGTGGTTCCGTGAGATGCGCCGACAACACGGCGTGTGGCGGACGACCGTCGAACGGCGTATGGCCCGTGAGGAGCTCGTACGCCATCGCACCGAACGAGTAGATGTCGATCCGGTGGTCCGCGTTGGGGTCGGCGGCCACCTGTTCCGGCGCCATGTAGGCGGGTGTTCCGAGCGAGTTGCCGACGCGCGTCAGGTTCTCGGAACCGCCGAACGTGCGGGATGATGACAGAGCTTTCGCAATGCCGAAGTCCGTGACCGCGGCGGCGCCACCGGCGACGAGTACGTTGTCGGGCTTGATGTCGCGGTGAACGACACCATGCTCGTGCGCGTAGGCGAGCGCTCGCGCGACGTCGCGCAGGATGGCGACGGCGTTGACGACCAGGAGCGGTTTCCCACCGTCGAGGCGGCGGCGGAGCGATTCGCCAGCCACGTACGGCATCATGAAATACGGCAGCCCGTCGGTCTCGCCGGCCGCGAGCACCGGCACGATGTGCGGGTGCTGAAGCTGCGCCGCGACGAGGATCTCGCGGTGAAAGCGCTCGCTGTTGACGCCTGCGGCGAGGTCAGGCGACAGGACCTTGACGACGACCTCGCGGTCGAGGCGCGTGTCGTGGGCCACGAACACGCGCGACATGCCGCCGCCGCCGAGCTCGCGGTCGAGGCGGTAGGTCTCGCCGAGACTCGCCTGGAGGCGGTCTCGCAGCTCGGTCATCTCCGTCGTCCTCGCATGGCCGAGCGCAATGTACGGAGCGTGCAGAGTCGTAACCAGCGCGGTTGGCGTGTGGGGTCAGAGTCGGGGGG
>JADMIO011070331.1_pt1 | contig 21542 bp, 16 predicted proteins | sample 8958161 | NCBI WGS metagenome assembly JADMIO01 (sample SAMN16585339, study PRJNA669376) | soil metagenome | isolation source: Crop rotation soil | place: USA: Cullars Rotation, Alabama | collected 2011
CGCGACAACTTGTCCACGTGGAATTCTAAGCTTAGGATCCCAATGTGCTGGAAAGCCAGACCAAAATCCAGCACTTTCACGACATGATCGCGCCGGCGAATCATCACGTTTTCCGGTTTGATATCGCGATGAACGATGCTCGCCTCGTGCGCGGCATCAAGCGCGGCGAGCACCTGGATTGCAATATCGAGGATCTCCGGAAGCTTGAGTCGTTTTTCGCGCAGGTGTTCCCGCAACGTTTGACCGTCGATGAACTCGGTGGCCAGAAACGACAGCTCTTTCACTTCGCCAAACTCATAGATAGTGAGAATGTTTGGTTGATTCAGCGACGATGCGACTTTCGCCTCCTGGTGAAAGCGCTGCATGCGTCGCTGGTCTGACGAGACATCCGGTGAGAGCACTTTCAGCGCGACTGTTCGATCCAGTCGTGAGTCCCTTGCGAGGTAGACTTCACCCATCCCTCCGGCGCCGAGTCTTTTGATTATGAGGTAAGAACCAAGCTGCTGGCCGTTATTGAGAGCGGTCGGGTGTGCGCGTGTCTTGTCGTCTTCGATTATTAATTTGGCGGCGTCTTCAGCCGCATGACCACCAATGAAGTTCTCCTCGCTTGCCCGCTGGTGCGACGCGATCAGCTTTTCGACCTCCGCACGCAACGACTCATCACTGCCGCACTGCCCGGCCAAATAAGCCGCGCGGGCTTCACCATCAAGCTCGATCGCCGAGTTGAATATGTGACTGATCTGTTGCCAGCGTTCCGGGTTCAAGGCGTCGCATTCTCAGTGAGTTGTTGATAAAGCCACGCTCGCGCCATGTTCCAGTCGCGAGTCACTGTGTTTTCTGAAACATGCAACACCCCCGCGATCTCCTCGTTGTTGAGACCGCCAAAGTATCGCAACTCAACGACCTGGCTGCGCCGCGGATCTCTCTCGGCCAGGCTCTTCAATGCCTCGTCCAAGCGCAAAATCTCACGGCCCTGATCGGGAGCGACTGCCGCGACTTCCTCGAGCGAGACTTGTTGCGCGCCGCCGCCTCGCTTCGCGTAAGCGTGTCGCCGCGCGTGATCGATCAGAATGCGTCGCATGATCTGCGCAGAGATCGCGAAGAAGTGCGAGCGATTCGCCCAGTTCACATTCTTCTGATCAACCAGCCGGACATAGGCTTCATTTATCAGGGCAGTAGTTTGAAGTGTGTGGTCTTTTCGCTCGCGGCTCATGTAACGGCGGGCGAGGCGATGGAGCTCGTCGTACACCAGCGGGTACAACTCGTCCAGAGCGGACTGGTTCCCTTCACGCCACTCAGCGAGCAATTCAGTAATCTGATGTCGGGCTTGACTCTTCTTCAATGTCTGTCAGGGGGGAAGCGCAAGTAACAGACGCAATCGATCATGCCGCTCAAACTGCGCCGATATCGCCCGGCTTGCGCAACATCTTGTTGACTTCACCAACGTGGAGCTCTTCCTCCGCGATCATTCGCCGCGCGTAGTCTTCCAGCAGGACCGACCGATCGCGTACCAGTTCATACAACTGCCTGTAAAGTGCGAGTCCCGCTAACTCAGCTTCCAGAGACTCGGTAAGGATATCGTTAATGCCGTGTTTGTGAGTCTCGAGCAGGCCGCCGATTTTAAGCGACGGGTGTTCCCCAAAATGCGTGACCAGTTCCCCCGCTTCATTTGCATGCGTAAGGCAGGTGTTGGCTTCGTTGCGCAGCCAGCTCACAATCGGAATCCGGTTGTGACCGTAGATCATCAATGAATAATGAGTGTACCTAACGACACCAGCCAGTTCAGCCTCCATGATCTGGTTCAAGAGTTTTACTGCCGCCGACTTGTCAAACGTCTCGTCAGACATGTTTTCCTCCGTTATTCCTACGGATATTGCCACAAAGAAGCACAAAAGACACAGATGGTCTGGCTAAATTTTTGGTGTCATTTAACTGTGCCCATCAATTTCTTTATAGTTGGCGTGAGGATAGCGAGAATTACCGTTGCGACCAAAAGACCGGCAGCAATTCCGCCATACAGTTTTACCAGTTGCATCGAATTATTCCCGACGTAGAACCCCGAGAGGTATCCAGCAAGTTTGCTGCCCAGCGACGACGCCAGGAACCAGACACCCATCATGATGCCGACCAGTTTCGCAGGCGAAAGCTTCGTCACGGTGCTCAGTCCAACCGGGCTCAAACACATCTCGCCGCAAACTTCCAGGAAGTAAAGACCGACCAGCCACATCGGACTAACCTTACCCTGAACCGTCAACAATGATGCGGGTATCATGAGCAGGTAAGCCATCCCGATAAACAACAGACCAAGAGTAAATTTGACCGGACTCGACGGCTGACGATCTTTGAGACTCACCCAAAGATACGAAAATACCGGCGCCAGGATGATTACAAAGAATGGTGTACACGACTGCAAGTAGCTCGACGGAAATCCGATCCCGAAGATCTCTGTGCGCACGAGTTCCTTGGCAAACAGGTTCAGGCTCGCGCCTTTCTGTTCGTACGCCGCCCAAAACAGTATCGTAAAGACAAAGAAAATGAAGATCGCGGCGATGCGTTTCCAATCCGAAGCCGTCAGCGGTCGATTCGCCGCAACCTCGCTGACCTTCTCCACGGTCTTCTTCGTGATCCGGCTGCCCACGTGCGCTAACCAGCGACCGAAGATTAGGAAGATTATCAGACCGAAAATCATTCCGACTCCGGCCGCACCAAATCCCCAGTGCCAACTCGTGGTCGGGTCAAAACCCTTGTTAGTGAGAACGCGCTTGAAGCTGTCACTCTGCGCAAGATAGCCGCAAACAAGCGGTGCTAGAACGGCACCCACATTGATGCCCATGTAAAAAATCGAGAACCCGCTATCACGACGGGGATCGTTGTCGGCATAAAGACCACCAACCATCGCGCTGATGTTTGGTTTGAGCAGGCCGGTGCCGGCGGCGATGAGGACCATGCCCATATAGAAGGAGGTCATCGAATGGAATACCATCGAGAAGTGGCCGGCCGCGATGATGAGGCCACCTATAAAGACAGCCAGACGAGCGCCGAGAAAGTAATCAGCGGCCAGTCCGCCCGGCAGCGCGGTTAGATAGACGGCCATCGTGTAGGTGCCGTAAATCGAGGCCGCGCGTTTGACGTCAAATCCCAATCCACCCTGCGCCGGCGACGCGACCATATAAAGGACAAGGATGGCTCGCATGCCGTAGTAGCTGAAACGTTCCCAGAGCTCGGTGAAGAACAGCGGACCAAGACCTTTTGGGTGGCCAATAAAACCGGTATCGCGAAGTTTTGGGTCGAGTTCGATGGTTTGTGCGCTCATATTGGCGTCGCAATATATCCCGCAAAGGCGCAAAGGCGCAAAGTTTATGATTAAGCGCTTTCTCTTTGCCCCTTTGCGGGAAAACCCTTTTCAACTCCTGAACATCTATCCTCCACAACCGAAAGAACACTCTCCCGAACGCAGCACACTTCCCAGTCCAGGAACTTTTATGAGGAAATTTAAACTGCCGCTGATCGTGCTTTTGAGTGTCTCTTTCCTGCCCTTCAGTCTTTACGCCCAATCAGGACGCAAAACGACAACTGAGCCGAAACCCGGCAAGACTGAATCAACAAAACCTGCCGAAAGCAACGACGAAGTGCGCCAGTCGACCATTTCGCCCGATGGCGAAACCGTCGAAGGCGACGTCATTCGCTTCGACACGGCTCTGGTAACCGTGCCCGTGACCGTGCTCGATCGCAACGGCAGATACGTTCCGCAACTTCGCCGCGAAGACTTCCGCCTCTACGAAAACGGCGAAGAACAGAAGATCGCATACTTCGCCACCACTGATTCACCGTTCAGCGTCGTCTTACTCATCGATACAAGCGGCTCGACACAGTGGCGTCTCGACGACATCCAGGACGCCGCCATCAACTTCGTCAGCAAGCTGAAACCTTCGGACAGCGTGATGGTGATGTCGTTTGACGATCGAATCAAAGTGGAGTGTAAAGCGACGACCGATCGCAACGTGATTACAAAGGCCATTCGTCGCACGCGCACCGGCGGCGGCACGCGTCTCTACGACGCTGTCGAAGACATCCTGAAGAAACAACTCCAAACGATTCCCGGTCGCAAAGCAGTCGTGCTCTTTACTGACGGCGTCGACACGACCAGCTATCGTGCTTCGTACGACACGACTATGCGCCTGGCTGAAGAGTCAGACGCGCCGATATATTCAGTTGATTACGACACTTCGGGAATGGGTGGTATCGGTGGCGGCGTCCACGCTCCGGGCTTGCCCAGTGGCCGCGGAGGGATTTTCGGCATCCCGCTTCCGGTTCCGGGAATTCCCGGCACGACCACGGGCGGAACAAACCCAGGTGATTACAGGAGAGCCGTCCGTTACCTTCAGGCGCTTTCAAACACGACCGGCGGCCGCTTCTACAGCGGCGATTCCCTTTTCGGAATCGCGCAAGCGTTTACCTGGATTGCCGAAGAATTAGGACGCCAGTACAGTCTTGGCTATTACCCGGCAAAGTCCGGAAAAGACGGTGAGCGACGACAAATAAAAGTGAAAACGACTGAGGCTGGTCTGGTGGTGAAGGCCCGCGATAGCTATATCTATTCTGACAAGGCCAAAAAGTTCGCGCAGGCTACACGGCTGATCAACCATTGAAGTGGCTTTGCACGAAAACTCATCACATATGCTCTTCTCTGTGCAACCTCTGCGTTCTCTGCGCCTCTGTGGTTGAAGATTGCTTAGGAAAAACAACCACAGAGGCGCAGAGAACGCAGAGGTTGCACAGAGAAGAAATGCTGATCACTGACCAGGTCGCTACCGCTCCCTGTACTGACCCGATCCAAGTGCGATTCCTATCTTTTGAGGTAATCAATCCCCAGTAGTCTGTGGTTAATTGCTGTAAAAAAACTTACCCTGCATCTCCCAGTTGCCGAGATTGAACTGCCTTTGCGCACCACAACTCAAACACTTTCGATAGGCGTGGCCTCCGCGTGAGAACGGCCGGCTGAGCTCCGCGTGCCAGCAACCAAACACTCTCGTCATAAAATTGCTAATCTTTCCCGTTAACGCCTGCATGATTGTTTACCTCTTAAAAATCCTTCCGAGCTATCCTTCAACAGCTAACGCGCAAACAATCCGCGAATTGGGTCACCCAGCCCTACCGCGCGCGGTTCTGTTCGTCTTATACTAATGGGCCTTAAGTCTTGGAATCGGGAGAGTTAACGATTGAGCGAGCGCCCCGCAGACAACATAACTCGACTACTGATCGAGCTCTCAAACGGCGATCGGGCCGCGGTTGATCTTTTGTTACCCGTCATCTACGATGAACTACGCAAGCTTGCGGCTAATTATCTGCGTCGGGAACGACCCGATCACACGCTGCAGCCGACCGCGCTGGTGCATGAGGCTTATTTACGACTCATCGATCAGTCGCGGGTGAATTGGCAGAACCGCGCACACTTTTTCGGTGTCGCTGCACAGATAATGCGTCGCTTGCTGGTGGATCATGCGCGCAAGCACAATGCGGAAAAGCGTGGCCAGGATTTTCAAAAACTCTCGCTGGATGAAAATATCGATCGAGCGGTCGAACGAAGCGCTGAACTGATTGCGCTGGACGACGCGCTCAAAACCCTGGCAACCTTCGACGCACAAAAAGCGCGTATGGTCGAGTTACGCTACTTCGGCGGTCTCTCCATTGAAGAGACAGCAGACGTTTTGGGTGTCACTCCCACAACCATCAAACGTCATTGGCGGTTTGCCAAAGCCTGGCTCCATGGGGAAATGCAAAGAAATAGTTGATGGCACGCAGCAGTCCAATTTAGCAACTAGTAACCACTCAAGAACATCTCTGTGCATGCTCTGTGTTTTCTGTGGCTCTGTGATGATTTTGCTCCGGCAAACTCAAACTACAGAGTCACAGAGAACACAGAGGCTGCACAGAGAAGAACCGCATGACTCCCGAACGCTGGCGACAAGTTGAAGAAATCTTCCAAGCGGCACTCGATCTTTCACCGGAAGATCGAAACCGTTACGTAACGGAGGTGTGCGCCGCAGACACGTCTCTCAAGCGCGACGTCGAATCACTACTCTCTCAATATGACAGTGCCGGCGAGTTGCTCGACGAGCCCATCTACGGGAACACTGAGTTGAGCGCACTCGAATCGTTTGTAGAAGAGAAGGATCCGATGATCGGGCGCCGCCTCGGCGCTTATCGCATCGAGCGAGAAATCGGACGCGGCGGCATGGGCGCGGTCTACGAAGCTTGCCGCGCGGATAATGAGTTCAGCAAGCGCGCCGCCATCAAGCTGGTGAAGCGCGGCATGGATACGGACTTTATCCTGCGTCGCTTCCGTAAAGAACGACAGATACTCGCCGCGCTCGATCACCCACACATCGCCGGCCTGCTCGACGGCGGCACCACTGAAGATGGCCTGCCCTATTTCGTGATGGAGTTTATCGAAGGGCAGCCACTCTACAGATATTGCGACGACAATAAACTAAACATCGCCGAACGTCTGAAACTGTTTCGCTCGATCTGCGACGCGGTCCACTACGCTCACCAGAAGCAGGTCGTACACCGCGACATCAAACCATCGAACGTACTCGTAACGTCCGCCGGCATTCCGAAACTACTCGACTTCGGTATCGCCAAGTTGCTCAACCCGCAACTCGCGGGCGACATCACTCACGATCCGACGGCGACCGCGATGCGTTTGATGACGCCTGAGTACGCGTCGCCGGAACAGGTACAAGGCGCGCCGACTACGCCCACCACCGACGTGTATTCACTCGGCGTATTACTCTACGAGTTGCTGACTGGTCACAGGCCGTATCGTCTCGTTAATCGCGCGCCGCACGAGATCGCGCGCGTGATCTGCGAAGAAGCGCCCGCGCCGCCGAGTATTATCATCACTCGCGCTGAAGATCTGTTGCCGAGTCTCTACACCCCCGGCGACGACGCCACAACTCTCAAACAGCTTTACATGACGCGAGGCGGAACTCTCGAGACGATCCGTCGCGCGCTCGCCGGGGATCTCGACAATATCGTCATGCAGGCACTGCGCAAGGAACCCGAATGGCGATATCAAACCGCCGCTGACCTGCGCGACGACATCACACGCTATCTCGAAGGCCGCCCGATCAGCGATCTGCCTGACCCGCCGCACGCGAGCATGATCGCCCGGCCGGATGTAACAAATGAGAACTCATTGGCTGTTCTGCCGATGAAGTTGATGGACATCAACCAGTCCGACAGTAATCCCGATTATCTCGGCACCGGTTTGGCAGACGCTCTCATCACGCGACTCAGTGCTATTCGCAGTTTCGCCGTCAGACCGACCAGCAGCGTGCTGCGCTACGGCCCGGACGCCGATCCCTTGCGCGCCGGGCGCGAGCTCGGAGTCGCGTTCGTGTTGGACGGCAGGATCAGACGCTCATCGGAGCGTATTCGCGTCACAATCCAGTTGCTCAACGTCCGTGACGAGACCACAGCCTGGGCGGGACAATTCGACGAGCAGTTCACGGACGTTCTTAATCTCGAAGACACCATCTCTTCGCACGTCGCGGAAGCAATCGTGCCGCACCTGACGGTGGACCAGCGCCTGCGACTGGCCAAGCGCGGCACCGACAATCCGCAGGCACACGAAGCTTACCTGCGCGGACGTTTTTACTGGAACACGTTTACTGAAGAAGGCTTCGCCCGAGCCATCGTTTGTTACCAGCAGGCGATCGCGCTCGATCCGAAATACGCGCTCGCGCATGCGGGCGTCGCGAGTTATCACAACTGGCTCGGAGTCTTCAGCGTGATGCCGTACGTCGAGTGTTCCGCGGCAGCTTATGAAGCTGCGTCGACAGCGGTCGAGCTAGATCCGAACCTCGCGGAAGCTCACACTGCCCTGGGCCAGGCCATACTCTGCCGCGACTTCGCCTGGGGCAGCGCCGAGCATCACCTTGTTCGTGCGATAGAGCTCGATCCGAATTATTCACCGGCACGCACGTGGTACGCGTTGCAGCTCGCGATGGAGGGCCGGTTCAGTGAGTCGTTGCGCGAGGCTCACATAGGTCGCGATCTGGATCCGCTGGCAATCATCTCGCGGTTCAGTGTTGTTTGGTGTTCGTATCACGCGCGGCGCTTTGATGAGGCATATCGTTTTGCCAGCGCCACGCTTGAGAACGAGCCGCGAAACCTGATGATGCTTTACGGCGTGAGCTTTGTGCTCAGCCGTCTCAGCCGCCACGATGAGGCTGTTGAAGCTGCGGAACGTTGCGTGGAGCTGATGGGAAAAGCGTCTCATACGTTGGGACGGCTCGGCTGTGCTCACGCCGCCGCGGGAAATCTCGATGCGGCACAGTCGGCGCTCAACGAAATGCACGTGCTGGCGGAGCGACGTTACGTTTCTCCATATCATCTGGCGCTCGTAAACAGTGCTCTCAACCGGCGCGAAGAAGCACTCGACCTGCTCGAGAGAGCGTATGACACCGGCGACGCTAAGGTGCTCTGGATGGGAGTCGATCCCGAGCTCGATCCACTGCACGGGCACCCGCGTTTCAACGACCTGCTGCGGAAGTTGGACCACCGTCTCGCAGCGCTACCGACGATTGCCGGACAGTTGCGCGAGGATCAGGAATCGATTGCAGTACTGCCGTTCCGGATTCTCAGCCCGCCGGGAGAAAACACCGGCGACGAGTATCTGGGCATTGGACTAACTGATGCACTCATCACGCGACTCAGCAACGTACAGCGCCTGGTCGTGCGACCAACCAGCAGCGTATTGCGTTATCACGGCGCCGCGATCGATCCACTCATGGCGGGACGCGATCTCGGCATCGACTACGTTATCGACGGCAGTATCAGGCGTGTCGGCAATCGCATCCGTGTCACCGCGCAACTGTTGAGCGTGAGTGAAGGCGCCACGCGCTGGGCCGAACATTTTGATGAAGAGTCGACAGACGTTCTCCAGATCGAAGATTCGATCTCCGAGAAAGTCGCATCGGCGTTGCTGCCGCAGCTTACCGGCGACGAGAAGCGGCAGTTGTCGAAACGTGGCACTGACAGTTCCGAAGCTTTCGAATCGTACCTGCGTGGTCGTTACTACTGGAACTCTTACACGGAAGTCGGTCTCGCCAAGGCGCTCGAGTGTTACAAGAAAGCGATCAAGGCGGACCCCGACTACGCTCTCGCCTACACCGGCATCGCCGACTACTACAATTGGCTCGGAGTCTTTGGTATCCGTCCGTTTGCCGAAACTTCAGCCGCTGCGAAACAGAACGCCGCGAAAGCAGTTGAACTGGATTCGGCGTCAGCAGAAGCTTACAGCGCGCTCGGCTTTGCAACCGTTTGTCATGACTTCGACTGGGCCGTCGCCGAAGGCCAGCACCGGCGTTCGCTGGAGATCAATCCCAACTACGCCACCGGCCATCACTGGTACGCATTTCATTTGACGATGGAAGGCCGTTTCGATGAAGCGATCGATCAGATGTTGCGTACTCGCGAGCTCGACCCTCTTTCGCCGAGCGTGCTTCAGGCACTCGGCTGGTGTTACTACCACGCGCGCCGTTTTGACGAGTCGATCGCGACTTTTCAAAACATGCTCGAAGCAGTTCCGGATTTTCCGTATGGCCTGGTCACCTACTCGTGGGCGCTGAGACATACAGGGGACATGGACCGCGCCGTCAAAACGGCTGAAAAAGCATTGCAGCTCTCGGGCGGCAGTGCGTTCTATCTCTCGGTTATGGGGAGCACGTATGCGGCAGCCGGACAGCAGAAAGAGGCCCGCGCCGTTTTGGACCAACTGATGCAGTTGTCCGTCCACAGCTACGTCTCGCCTTATCACCTCGCTCTGTTGCACCTGCACCTGCGCGAACGCGGGCGTGCGCTGGAACTGCTCGTCAACGCACACGGGATCAAAGATGCGTGGGTAGTGTGGTTAGCTGTCGAACCTCAATGGGATCCACTGCGTGGCGAGCCGGTGTTCGAAGGAATTCTGCGCGACCTGCGCCATCCGGCTCTCTCTCGCAAGGTGAAGGCGCCAACGCCGGCGGTGCCAAGGAGAAGAAAGCCCGGCGCGCCCGGCATTGCTCCGATCACAAAAGCGATACTGACTCCGACTCCGGAAACACAGGCAGGCGAGAACGAAGAAGCTCGCCAGCTCTACACCGCCGGACGTTACTATGCGACCCGCCGCAGCGCGGAAGGCATGCGGCAGGCGATCGAACGACTCGAACGTGCGGTTGAGCTCGATCCGGAGTTTGCGATGGCGCACTCAGAGCTCGCCGACTGCTACGCGATGCTCAACTGGTACGTCGAGCCACCACCACCGGAAGCGTGGGAGCGGGCCAAAGCATCGGCCTTGCGCGCCGTCGAGGCTGATCCGAATTTACCCGAGGGTCATGCTTCGCTCGGTTTTGTCAGGTTGCACTATGATCGCGACTGGATCGCCGCTGAACGCGAACTGCGCAGGGCGATTCAACTGAAGCCCAGCAACCAGGTGGCCCACCGGTGGTACGCGTACAGTTTGTCGGCCATGGGACGTCACGATGAGGCGTATGCGGAGATCGAACGCGCGCGCCAGATCTCGCCGCAATCTGCAGTGATCGCAACCGCCGTCGCGAACGTATTGTTTCTGGCAGGCAAGTTTGATGAAGCTGTGAGCCAGTGCCGGAAGGCGCTCGAGCTCGACGCTGGCGCGGTCGCAGCGCACACGATCCTGCGTTGGGCATACGAATTAAAAGGCATGCACAACGAAGCAATGGCCGCGTTTGAGCAGGAGCGGAGCTTCGCCGGTGATACTCCGACTACGCATGCCAAACGCGCGCACGTGCTCGCCGCGACTGGGAAGCGCGATGAAGCGAAAGCGATTCTGACCGAGATCATTGCCAGGCGTAACCAGAATTGGGTAACGGCGTATGAAATCGCGATCATCTATACCTGGCTGGACGATTTCGACAATGCGTTTCGCTGGTTGGCCCAGGCTGAACGCGAACACGCGGTTGGTTTTACGTTTGTGCGCGTCGATCCACACCTGGCCAAGCTGCGTACCGATCCCCGTTTTGCAGACTTGATAAGAGAGACTGAGAAAACAATTCCTTAATCTGTGTAATCTGTGGCTATATGAACCGTGAAAACTTGGACGCATGGGTTCGTGAGGTAATCGCGTGGCACTTCGATCCGGAGACCGGTTGTCCGTTCTGGCTCGACTTCGCCAAAAATCTTTCGTGGGAACCACGGAAAGAGATTAAGACTTACGATGATCTTGCTCGTTTTGGTTTTTTTCAAGACGAGTGGTTGCGCGGTGGTCCAGTGCGTCGTTGGGTGCCTAAAGGTTACGCTAACCGTCCTGTCTACACGTTTGAGACCGGCGGCAGTACCGGCGTGCCGAAGTCGCGCATCAACATCGAAGACTTCCGGCTAGATTACGAAGCGTTCAGCGACACACTCCCCGAAGAGTTCTTTCCACGCAACTCCGACTGGCTATCGCTTGGGCCAACGGGACCGCGCCGTTTGCGCCTGGCTGTTGAGCACCTGGCCCAACATCGCGGCGGCATCTGTTTCATGGTCGACCTCGATCCGCGGTGGGTCATTAAGCTCCTCAAGATGGGCCAGCCGAAGATGGCCGAGCAGTACAAGCAGCATGTAATCGAACAGGGCCTCACGCTGCTGCGCGCGCACGACAACATCCGTTGCCTGTTTACAACTCCGAAACTTCTGGAAGCGCTGTGTGAAAAAGTCTCGCTCAAGAAGATGGGCATCACGGGCGTGTTCTGTGGCGGCACTGAGATGACGCCGCAGTTTCATCGCTTCGCGGTTGAAGAGTTGCTTGAAGGTGCTTACTTCGCGCCTACCTACGGCAACACGCTGATGGGTCTGGCAGTTCATAAACCGCGCAAGCCGGAAGATAACTACGCGATCATTTACTATCCGCCGAGGCCACGAGCGATGGTTGAAGTTGTCGATCCCGACGAACCAGATCGCATCGTCGGCTACGGAGAAACCGGCCGCGTCCGCCTGACAACCCTTACAAAAGAGTTCTTTATGCCCCGTTTTCTGGAGCGCGACGAAGCTGAGCGCGAACCGCCGTGCGATCAATATCCGTGGGACGGCGTGCGCAACGTCCGTCCCTTCTCTCGTTTCCAAACCTCGGTCGTCGAGGGTGTGTACTGACTCCTTGAAGTGCGGAGGCCTGGCGCCGCTTTGTTATCGATCCGGTACGATCAAGACCAAAGCGGCGCCAAGCCGCCGCACTTCAAGGAGGCGCTCGTAACAAAGGGTTAATAGAGTCTATGCTCAAAATTCCAATCCTGCGCAAAGGCAATCCTTATGTAAGTCTCGACGTTTCTCGCGTCGTACATCACCAAACTCGCGAGCCCTTAGTCGACGTCAGCCAGGCCAATGCCGGACTGATCCGCCGCGATCTCGGCCAACAGGAGATCGCTCGCGCGAGTCTGCATCGTTTCACAACTCGCGAGCTCGTCAAGATCTGTTCCGAAGCCGCCGATCGTTTTACGCAGGACTCTCTGCCTCTTGGTGATTCGTCGCAATCTCCCGACGACTACGTAAAGCAAGTCTCAGCCACGACCGGTCTTCCCTACGTTCTCGCGCGTCGCAACATGCTGAAGATCAAGAGCATGCTCGCGAACATGGAAAGCGTGCTCAACGGCCTGACGCGCAATCTCGATTGGGAACTGCTCGATCGTGGTTTCGGTGAGTTTGAAGGTCGCTCGCTGAGTTTCTTTCCACGCACTCAATCGCTCGGCGCAGTGCTGCCGAACAATTCACCGGGCGTCCATTCGCTCTGGATTCCCGCAATCCCGCTACGCATTCCCCTCGTGCTCAAACCCGGCAGCGCCGAACCGTGGACGCCGTATCGCATCATTCAGTCGTTAATCAAAGCCGGCGCGCCGCGCGAAGCTTTTAGTTTTTACCCGGCTGATCACGCCGGCGCCGGAGAGATTCTGCGAAGCTGCGGGCGTTCGCTGCTGTTTGGCGATTCGTCAACCACCAGCATGTGGGAAAACGACCCGCGCGTTGAGATACACGGCCCCGGCTACAGCAAGATCATCATTGGCGACGACTGCGTCGACAACTGGGAGCAATATCTCGACGTGATGATCGCCTCAATCGCAGACAATGGCGGTCGTTCCTGCGTCAATGCTTCAGCAGTTTGGGCGCCCGCACACGTCGAAGAGATCGGCGAGGCTTTGGCGAAACGGTTGGCGCAGATCGTGCCGCTCGCTGCTGACGATGAAAACGCGCAGCTCGCGCCGTTTGTCGATCCGCGCATCGCCGAGCGCATCAACTCGATGATCGATCAGGGTTTGACCGAACCGGGCGCGCGCGACGTTACCGCCGCTCATCGCGATAGCGAACGGCTCGTCAACTGGAACAACTGTTCGTACCTGCTTCCCACCGTGCTCCTCTGCGAGCCCGATCATCCACTTGCGATGAAAGAGTTTTTATTTCCTTTCGCCAGCGTCGTGAAAGTCGATCAAGACGAGATCTCGACGCAGCTTGGACCAACACTGGTGTTGACCGCGATCACAAAAGATCCGAAACTGATTCAAACGCTCGTCGCGTCTCCGCGTATCGATCGTCTCAACATCGGCGCGATGCCGACGAATCAGGTGAGCTGGGACCAACCTCACGAAGGCAATCTCTTCGAACATCTTTACGCGCGCCGGGCTTTCCAGCACGCGGTTGCCGTCTGAGGAATCGAAGTGAGAATTCTTTATCTCACAGGCGGCGCGGGACGAATGTATTGCGGCAGTTGCCTGCGCGACAATGCGATGGCGACCGAGCTGATGGCGCGCGGCCACGACGTGATCCTCCTGCCGGTCTACACGCCCACGTTCACCGACGAACCAAACGTCAGTCGCGATCACGTTGTTTTAGGCGGCATCAGCGCGTACCTCGAACAGTACGTTCCGTTGTTTCGCAAAACGCCGCGCTGGCTCGATCGCTTGTGGGATTCGAAAACGGTTTTGAGCCTCGCGTCACGGCGATCGATCTCGACAAATCCAAAAATGTTGGGCGAGATGACGGTTTCAGTGCTGAGAGGAGAAGGCGGTTTCCAGGGCAAGGAGATCGATAAATTTGTCGACTGGATGAAGGACCAGGCGCCGCCTGACGTCATCAATCTTCCTTACTCTTTACTTATCAGTATGGCCGCGCCGTTGAAACAAGCGTTGCAGGCGCCGGTTGTGTGCACGCTTCAGGGTGAAGACCTTTTCCTCGACGGTCTGCATGAACCATACCGCACGCAGGCGCTCGATCTGATTCAAGACCAGCTCGAGCACGTCGATTCGTTCCTCTCCGTCAGTGAATATTACGCTCGCTTCATGCCGGGCTATCTCGGCATTCCCGGGGAGAAGATTCGCGTAGTGCCTTTGGGAATTAATCCGAAGGGCTTCGAGTGGCGCAAGCCTGATCACAGTGGTCCATTCACAGTCGGTTTTCTCGCGCGCGTTGCGCCGGAAAAGGGGCTGCACCTGCTGGCCGAAGCGTATCGTATTGCGCGGCAGTCTGGAGAGTTGCCTGAAGCGAGATTCGAAGTTGCGGGCTGGATGGCGCCGGACTGCAAACCTTATCTCCTGGATATTCAGAAGCGATTGAAAAAAGCTGGACTCGACGGCGAGTTTCACTATCGCGGCGTGTTGGATCGTGCGGAGAAGATCGCGTTTCTTCGAAGTCTCGATGTGATGTCGGTGCCTGCGACTTACGATGAACCGAAAGGCGTGTCGTTACTGGAAGCGATGGCGTGTGGTGTTCCCTTGGTCCAACCTCGCCGCGGCGCGTTTACGGAGATCGTCGAAACAACTGGCGGCGGACTGCTCGTCGAGCCTGACGATCCGCAGAGCCTTGCTGACGGGATTCTGAAAATTGCCAAAGACAAGGCGCTGGCCGAGGAGCTGAGCGCCAACGCTTTTCGCGGCGTGCGCGAGCACTACACAGCCGCGCACATGGCTGATAGAGTGCTTGAAGCGTACGAGAGTGTGATATGTCCTACCCCTTCAATCCCGGCGATGATCTGATCTTTCAACTCGAGAGCGGGTTTGGACTGCTTCGTGTGTTGGCCGTCGAGGGTGAAGGATCTGGAACCGTCTGGCACCTGCTCGCTTACGAGGATTTCTTTCCCGACGTCGAATCAGCCGAAGCAGCATTAGCCCGCGAGACTTCGTTGCCCGTGCGCAAACCACACATGGCCCTGACGAATCGTGCCTTCGAACGCACACCAGTCGCGCGACTCGGCAACCGTCCCGTAAGCGACGATGAATTGATGGCTTATCAAGAATGGCTCAGTGGCGACCGTTCCGTCTCCGATCGCTCGGCGTTATTAATGCTCGGAGTTCGTTAGGTGGATATCCGTCTAAAATCCGCGTTCATCTGCGTTCTGTTTTTATTCTCGCCGGCGCTGGCTGCGCGAGTTGAACGTCTGATCGACAAGTGGCGTCCCGAACACTACATCGTCAACATCACGCTTAACGATGGGCTATCAGAGATCACATCCGCCAGCGCCCGGATCAATGTCCTGATCGTCAAACCCACGAGCGTGATCGATCTCGACTTTGGCGAACTAACAACCGACAAAGTCACCCTCGACTCGACATCACTTTCCTTCACGCACAAGAATGGCAAACTCGAAGTGACGCTGCCCGCACCTGCGACTCGCGGAACTCGTCTGACCCTCACTGTCGATTACCATGGTAAACCGAAAGACGGCTTGCTCCTCACCGCGGACAAGGACGGCAAGCCTGCGGCGGTTGGCGACAACTGGCCCAATCGTGTTCATCACTGGATTCCAACGTTGGACTACCCTTCGGCGAAGGCCACGATCACTTTCAACATCACTGCGCCGGCGCGTGAAGAGGTGGTGGCTAACGGGCGTCTGGACCACGTCGAGACAGCCGCTAATGGCCAACGCACGTGGACCTTCTCGGAAGGCGTTCCGATACCGCCGTATTGCATGGTGATCGCGGTGGGCCAGTTTGCGCGGCTCGAACCTACGCCGCCGGTAGTTACGCCGCTGTCTTATTACGTGCCGCACTCAGACAGTCCGCTCGCGCTGAAAGGTTTTACGCCGGCTAATCCTTCGCTTGAGTTTTTTTCGCAAACGGTCGCGCCGTATCCGTACGAGAAGCTGGCGCTGATCGTCGGTGCGACGCGTTTTGGCGGTATGGAGAATTCGAGTGCGATCGTCTTCACGAGTACTCTGTTCAATCGACCGTTGCCAACGGGACTCAGCAAGACGTACGGCATTCCTTTGAACAACGTGAATTTGATCACGCATGAGATCGCGCACCAGTGGTTTGGAGATTCTGTTACGGAGTCGACCTGGTCTGACGTGTGGTTGAGCGAGGGTTTCGCGACGTACTTTGCGGGACTCTTTCTGCAGCGCTATGAAGGCGAAGAAGCTTTTCAGCAGTATATGAATAACGGGGCGGCGACTGTGTTTGCGTACGAGAAGAAGAGCCGTACGCCGATCTTCGATCGCGACACGGAAGATCTCCTGGATCTCCTCAACCCCAACAGCTATCAAAAGGGCGCGTGGGTGCTGCACATGCTGCGCTCGAACCTGGGAGACAAGTCCTTCTTTCGCGGTATCCGCGACTACTACGCAGCGCACAAGAATTCGACCGCGAGCACCGAGGACCTCCGCGCCGCGCTCGAGAAGGCCTCGGGGCGAGACCTGCGTGCCTTCTTCGCGCGCTGGGTCTACGACAGTGGTCATCCACAATACGAGCTGAGCTGGCAGTGGCTCCAGAACCGGGCGCTTCGTCTCGATCTCAAACAACTCCAACCCGGCAGCGTCTTTCCAGATCCGGTACACATCACCGTCACCACCGCCTCCGGCAAACGCGACCTCATTCTCAAACCCACCGGCAAACAATTAATCCAAACCCTTCCCTTGCGCGAACAACCCCTACGCCTGGAGCTCGACCCACTTAATGTCCTCCTCGACGAATCAACCGTGAAGCCTATTTGACACTACCCCTTCCCTTCCCTATCATCCACCAACATCGGGGCGTGGCTCAGCCTGGTAGAGCGCACGGTTCGGGACCGTGAGGTCGGAGGTTCGAATCCTCTCGCCCCGACCAGCAACTTACCTTCAATCAAACACTTACAGTCGTGAGCGTTAACGGTCTTTTTTTCTTCTTGTGGCCAGTTTTGTGGACAAAATTTTTTGATTCGCGGAATTAACTATATTACCTAACGTCACGATCTGCAAAATCCGCCTAAAAACGAGCAAAGCCGAAAGCGATCCTTATCGATGGTCCAATTCATCATTCCTCGGAACCGTGCGCTCGGCCAAGTGTAAATCATTATTTTTCTTAAAATAGCGCTAAGTGTCGGCAAGATCGACCGTGTGGTCGGTGAGCATTAAATTACTGATTCAAGTCTTTCAATCGCGCCATTCTCAATAACACTTTCTTGAAACCAGCGAACGTAGCTGCGTCGCCAACTTGTAAAAATGATAAACTCTCCAAGAATTGAACGAGGGAGTCGCCTTACAGCCATAATCCAACCTAGCAATAAAGCACTCGGACTAAGAAGATTTTTGTTCACGAGTCGGAGTAGGAATGACTATTACTAATCACCCCCTCCACAGATCCGGACGAGCGCTACTAACGCATCCGGCTCCTGCCTTAGGTGATGACGCCAAGTCGTCGCAAAGGATAAGGGTGATGCAGCGTGGGCGGTGGCAGCCAACGGTTAGCCAAAGGAACCATCTGCTCCCAGGTCAAGCGGCGCGTCTGGCTGCGTCGCCGCAGCGACCAGTACCAGTGGCCCACCACCTGAAAGCGAAACGACGACAACGAGCGCAGGTTGGAAGGCACCCCGTAGTACCGGTTGTGACCCGCCACCACCGACCGCAGCCACTTACCGACTTCGGCCACTCGCTGATGCATTCGTTTGCGCAGTTCCTTTCTGACTTCCTTCAGCTTGGCTCGTTTCCTCTTGCTCATCGTCCGCCGATAGACCGTGAACATTCCGTTGCTTCGCTTCTTGCCACAGATATGCGTGAAGCCAAGAAAGTTGAATGTCTCCGGTTTCCCTTGGCCACGCCGCTTTCGATTGTTTGCTGCGTAGTAGCCAAACTCGATCACGCGCGTTTTCTCGGGATGCAGTTTCAATTTGAACTTGGCGAACCGCTCTGCCAACTCATGATGAAACCGCGCGGCGTCCGCTTGGTGCTCAAAGCCCACCACGAAGTCATCGGCCCAACGAACGACAATCATGTCGCCTTTGGCCTTTGTCTTGCGCCAGTGCTGCACCCAGAGGTCGAACACGTAGTGCAGATAGACGTTAGCCAACAGAGGCGAGGCACTGCCGCCCTGTGGCGTTCCTTCTTCGCTGCACGACCACTCGCCTTCTTCCAGCACGCCTGCGTTCAACCATTTGCGGATGAGCCGCAGCACGCGCTGGTCAGCTACTCGATGCTCGACGAACTTAATCAGCCATTCATGGTCCAACTTATCGAAGAACGAACTGATGTCGCCGTCCAGCACCCAGTTCACCTTTCTTGTCAGCAATGCGGTGTACAGGGCATCGAGCGCGTGATGCGGACTCTTGCCCTGCCGGTAGCCATACGAGAAACCGAGAAAGTCAGTCTCGTAGACGCCATTCAACACCTCGACCGTCGCGCGTTGGGCAATCTTATCTTCCAACGCGGTGACGCCGAGCGGTCGTTGCCGCCCGTCGTCTTTGGTGATGAAGGCTCTACGCACCGGCTTGGCTCGGTAAGCCCCGCGCCGCAGCCGCGCGGAGAGGTCTGCGAGATTGCTCTCCAGATTCTCTCTGTACTGGCGCCACGTTTCTCCATCTACTCCGGGAGCCGCCTCACGCTTCAACGCAAAGTAGGCTTCGCGCAATGTGCTCAGGTTGTAGATATGGTGCATGAGGCTGGTGAACTTCGCCTGCTTGTCCTTCACGGCAGCTTGCCGTATCCGCGAGAGCGCACTTTGCACGACTTCCCGGTCCTGTGCCCGGTTCGTGTTTTGCCCCGGCGGTTTCCCTTTGGCCAGACCCCTTCGCTCCACTCGCTCCGCCATCGACGCGGCGACCTTGTTCGCCGTCGCGCCGACTTTGTTCGCGGGTTTCGTCGCTACTACGGGTCTGTCCGACTTCCTGCGTCCGTTCATCATCGCCGTACCTCCTTAGAGTTCTCGATGCGTCCCAAGCGTCTCGGCTTGGGCGGTCGCAGGATCTCCCGGTTCTCGCGCAGGTCGCTTCCATGCATGCCTGGGTTCTCTGACCTCGCGGGATACCAATGCTTCTCGCCAAAGCGAAACATTGATTGTGGCCTTCCCCTTCTCCTTACAGGGTCGGCATCCCGAACTAGTTGTTTTTCGCGGCTCAATACCCAGCCTGCACTTTCCCCTGTCAACGCTTCGCCGACACCCTCACGAGTGCCGACGCATGACTCGGGGTCGTCATGGTTGGCTAAACCTTTAACGTTTGAAACTTTCATTCAATACAACCTGCCGGTTTATCCCGGCGCTCAAGGAGAAACGCGATGAAGCGTCTGTTCTTGACAGCAACTGTGTTGCTATTCTTTGCGCCGTCACTCGCTGCACAAAATCCGTCAAAGCCTGACGCATCGAACGAGTCGAAACTTATCTACGCTGACTTCCAGAATGTACAAAACGGCCGGCCGGTGAGTAAACGCGGCGGCCAAACTCGCCTAAATCGGTATTCACAGAATTCCGCCAATCCTCCGCAATTCCGTGGAATGGAAAACACAGACCCTCCCGCGCCGGCACTCGCGCGAGTCACTGACGAAGATCGAGCCGCAGCGTTCGATTATGAAATGCGAATACCAAACGAGTGGCAGGGAGTAAGTATCGAAGTATTTGGTCAGCCGGAGAAAGACGGGAAACTCGTTGCCGACGACGTTAGCGAATACAAATACATCACGTTCCGACTGTTCGCGAAGGGACCTCGAATGATCCGCCTCGAATTAATTACTCGCGGCCAGGGTGCAAATCTGGATGGCGGTTATCCGGTGGCTAATATCCGCGTGCAGGAGGGCTTCAATACCTACAAACTTAAACTCGATTCATTCAATCAGCCGGAGTGGGCCACTCGTTTGGATTTGAAGCGCGACGTTTTGAAGAAACTGACTTCAGTGCAGATCGGTGTGACGTGCGATAAGTGCGCAATCGAAAACGGCACGGTCGTGGTCGACAACATCGCTTTCGAAAAATGAAAGTTTAGCTAGGACGGATGTTCTGGTTGTGGTGGAAGATGTCTAGGGCGTTGATTACGTGGACGTGCTCTCGGATCTATTAAGTGTCAGCTCCTAATCAAAATCACAGAGGTCACGCAGAGAAGGAAAGAGATCTTTGAAATTCAGTCCGTAATTCTGGGTGGAAATCCAACTAGCGAACAAAGCAATTTTTACGCGTCAACAACACATCGAAGCCCGACCGGCCAAAGCGATTCTGATCCAGCAGTGTGAATGTGAGAGACAAAATCCATTCAACGCAAGTGTGGCTAATCGAACTATCTTAACCGAGGATTTCACGCCAATATTTGTGGCCAATTGTGGACACGTTGAAATACCACTTCTTTGTCAATCGGTTCGCCCGAATGTATCGCTCGATGGTTTTCATATCTCTGTGGCCCATTATCGGCTTCATCGTAAAGCACCGTAACCAGCCAATGCCAGGCGAGTGCAAAAGTGGCCCGTAATTCGTGCCATTCAAGGATCGCGAACGCCCACTTTCTTACATGCCCTGGCCAACGCCTTCACCAGCTAAAATTATGTAGCCAAACATTTTGCCACTTGAATACGGCTTTGTTATAACATGCGTTATAATACAGGGCCGCCTTCAGGAGGCGGTAGATGGAGGTTCAAATGAGCGTTTTGAAGGTAACAACTGTCGGCAACTCGGTAGGTGTCATTCTCCCCAAGGAAATCTTGGAGCGACTTCGAGTCAAAAGAGGAGATAGCCTTTATGCAATTGAGACAAAGAACGGGATCGAATTAACAGCCTACAATCCCGAGTTTGCCAAGCAAGTGGAAATTGCTGAACGAGTGATGCGGGAAGATCGAGATGCGTTGCGGAAGCTGGCAAAATAGTGATGCCGAAGATTGTATGGCTTCTCGAAGAAACGCTAACAGCAATTCATCATCGGCAAATAGCTGAGCATGGTGGAAGCGAGGGATTGCGAGATGAGGGCTTACTTTTGTCTGCTTTGGCGCGACCACAGAACCTCCTCGCATATGGTGAACCTGCTCCTGACTTGGCGTCTTTGGCTGCAGCTTATGCTTACGGAATTGCTCGAAACCATCCGTTTGTTGATGGTAACAAGCGCACCGCGCTAGTGGCAGCTCGCACATTTCTCATACTCAATGGGGTTGATCTCGAGGCGACTCAGGATGACAAAGTTCTTACCTTCTTAAATCTGGCCGAGGGTGCTATCTCCGAAGAAGAGCTAGCGGATTGGATTCGAAAGCGAATTCACTTGTGAGTTCTCGGACTCACCCCATAAATGGACTGAACCCCTAGATTGAGACACTCGAAATAGGCACACTTAGCACAGAAAGG
>JADMIO011456549.1_pt1 | contig 21540 bp, 21 predicted proteins | sample 8958161 | NCBI WGS metagenome assembly JADMIO01 (sample SAMN16585339, study PRJNA669376) | soil metagenome | isolation source: Crop rotation soil | place: USA: Cullars Rotation, Alabama | collected 2011
TCTCGGCGTGACTGGGCCGCCGTCGCTGGCGCGGTTCACACAGCGTCTGGCGCATTCAGCGGCGCCGGCGTTCAATCGCCCGACGGACTGGACGCGACAGCTCGGGTTCGAGCCGGGCGTCATCGCTCGCTACGAGCAACGGCGTCGCATCGTGAACGGGGAGGTGGCGTCGTTTGGTGCCGACGTCGTTCCGGTCGTCGCGGCGTCGGCCGGCAACGTGAATACCTCCGCGGAGCTTGGCGTCGAGTCCCGGATCGGCTGGCACTTGCCGCATCCCTGGCTCACTCAGACACGTGTGCCGTCGATTGTCTTGACCACCGGCGTCAGCGGACGCGCCATCGGCCGCGACATTTTTCTGGACGGCAACACATTCAGCGGAGACATCCGCGTCGGGCACGAACCGTTTGTTGGCTCCGGTCAGGTTGGTCTCACAGTGCGGCTTGGTGCGGCGGACCTCACGTACCGCGTCGTAACGTCGACGCGCGCCTATGCCGCCGGTCCCGCGTGGCATCCGTGGTCGTCGATGGTCGGGAGTTTCAGCTTCTAGACGTGCGTGCCGCGAAAGGCGAAAGGCGTACGGCGATCGTGAGGAGTGCTGCTGTCACGCCGACCGCCTTTCGCCGCATCGCGTCTGATGCCAGCTTTTCGCATGCGATCTTCTCTTCTTTGTGTCGCCTCGCTTGCGCTCGCCGCCGCGACGGCATCGGCACAGACGAAAGCACTGCGATTCCGCTCGGTCGTCGACGGATCGGGACGCGTTACACAAGGCGGCGTCGTGCTCGTCGACGGTGACAAGATCACCCGGGTCATCGGTGCGCGCGATGCGATTCCCGCCGGCGCACAAGTGATCGACCTGACGAAGTACACGGCGATCCCCGGGTTGATCGACGCGCATACCCACATGACGTACAACTGGGACCCGGCGTCCGGCACGGACCCGTGGCGACAGCCGCAGAAGGCACCCGACGTCACGGCGAAGTTGCAGCGCCTGAACGCACTCCACACGCTCGAGACGGGCGTGACGACCGTCCGCGATCTCGGCGCCAGCAATTACGTCGACATCGCCATCCGCGACTCGATCAATCGCGGCCAGTGGGTCGGTCCGCGCATGTTCGTCGCGGGACGCGGGCTCCAGCGCGCGCGTCCGCCGTTCCGCGCCGGCACGGACACGACGCGAACCGTCAACGGACGCGTCTTCAATATTTCACAGATCTCTGAAGCCGTGAAGCAGCAGGTCGACGCGGGCGCCGATGTCATCAAGATGTACGGCTCGACGGGCAGCGGCGCGGACGTCACCGGCAATGAGACGTTCAGCGCGGCCGAGATGAAAGCGGCGGCGGACGCGGCGAGGCAATTCGGTAAACGGCTCGCGATTCACTCCTACGGTCCCGAGGGCGGACGCGACGCCGTGTTGTCCGGTGCGACGACGCTCGAACACGCGATCGGTCTCGACGATGCCACGCTCGCCGAGATGGTGAAGCGAGGAACGATCTACGTCCCGACGATCGATCACAATCGCTACTACTCGGACTACAAAGCCGACTTCCATTACACGGACCAACAGGCCGCGGCCCTCGACTCATTCCGGCTTCTCAACTTCGAGACGGCCCGCCGGGCGTTCAAAGCCGGCGTCAAAATGGGAATGGGCTCCGACGCGGTGTTTCACATGTTCGGACAGAACACGCGCGAGCTTGGTTGGTTCGTGAAGCTGGGAATGACGCCGGCTCAGGCGCTCGAAACCGCCACGACCAACGGCGCGCTGTTGCTCGGAATGGAGAAGACGCTCGGCAAGATCGCGCCGGGCTACTACGCGGACATCGTTGCCGTCGACGGCGATCCGCTGGCCGATATCAATGTCGTCATCAACAATGTCAAATGGGTGATGAAAGGTGGAAGTGTGGTAGTCGATAGGCCGTAGCCGAGGCCAGCCGCCAGGCTGCGGTCTGCCTGGCGAGCGATTGTTGGACATTAGCGATTTCCTCCGTCGATAGTGGAGCAATCGCTGAGTCCTTCGGATCATGAGGCATCGAGCCGCGCATAGCGAGCGACGCAGGTTTGTTGCTACCCTTCGAACCGTGCCTCAGTCGGCCGCGGCTTCCGACGGCAGCTCGTTCCGAGCCGGAGCTCTCTCACGGATGAGAGTCGCGACAAACTGGTTTGCCTCCTGCAAATGATCCAACTCCGTTCGGGTCGCCCCGTCCCTCGCTTCATACTCATAGAGGCTCACCCGGAGAGGTCGTTCATCGATACAAGACGGCATGTCCGCGTTCAGCGCCGCCGTAATTTAGTCCACTCTTCTCTTTTTTCGGTTCCTCGGGAATTTCCCGACGCGACAACCCCGACGGAACAAGCCGTCACCCAGGCAACATTCCGGGAAACGGCACTCAACGGCTCGACTGATACGGCACGACGACGGCCACCACGGCACTGCGTATTGCGTTGTTTGGATCGGCTCTCGAAGAAGAAAAGGCTGGTCTATCCGTCGCGATTCAGTTTCCCTTTCCCGTTCAAATCCCGTTTCCCTCGGTGCCGTTGGTTCGCCAGCTCGTCGAACGTCGAGCACCGCGCTATTGGTTGCCGAGCACCGCTATTCCGCGGTTACGCCCGTAATCACGCCTGAGCCGCCCGTGCGAAGCGCGGACGGCTTCCGTATTGGCAGGCACTTGGCACCCCGCGCCTGATCTATATTGCCGCGATTCGACACTCTCATCCCGTGACATGACCGACATATCGATGACCGGAAGTGACCGTCCAATCGTGGGCGTGACCATGGGCCAGCTCAGATCTCAAATACGTGCAGCCGCGACGGTGGAAGTCCCGGCGGTGATCCACGCGCGCTAGCTGAACAGCGTGAGAACACGTATAATCCGCCATATGTTTACGATCCGGGATTCACAGATGAACGTTCTTGCCGACGCAACTCACGAGCGTCGAGTCGCGCGAGCCGTCGAGCACATTCGAGCGACGTTGCCTGATGTTTACGCCGGCTTCGGGGAAGAACGAGTCCGTGAATCGGTAAATACCGCGCTTCAAAAAGCCGATGAATATGGAATGAGCGAGTGGCGGGACGTCATGATCTGTCTTGAGCGTCATGTACATCCTTGGATTCGAATTCGATGAAGACCCGCGGTACCCGTGGGCGCGGGAAGTCTTGACGTCCCTGGGCGGAGACGACCACGCGGCGAACGTCCGTCTCTTGATGGAATCCGCGTTACAGGAAGCCGTGACGCACGCCGTCGCGCCGCGGTAAGCCCGCATGCCGTGCAGGAACACATTGGAACCCGCGGTCGGCTGCCGCGGGCCCGAGACGGACAGCGTTTGCGACTATTGCTGGAAAATCGAACGGGACCAGGGCGGTACTCGAATCAAGCAGCCCCGACCCACGAGCACGCCCGGGCGCACCATGAATCCCATCGCTGGGACTTCAGCGCCCCTCAATCCGTCGCTCGCCGCACAGCTCCTGAACAACACCGGTGCCATACCCGGCACGATGAAGCAGCCGGCCGTGCTGCCGTGCGGCACGGCGCCGCCGCACAAGCCGCTGTCCCCCCCAGCCGATGCGACTGGTGCGGTTGCAGGTCAATGGCGCGTGCGGCGCGCCGAACGCATGGTGGCAAGTCGTGGATCCAGTGAAGACGGTGCAGCTGACCGCGGAGACAGAGCCAAACTCCGCGGCAGCCTGGCAGGCGCTCACTTGGCACTCGAAAACAGCACAGGTGTCGCGCGCGGTCGCCGGCCCGCACGTCCGGAAGTGCCGGTTGGCAGCCGGTCCCGACCACGCCGTTCACATCGATATCTACGACCTCGCCAGTTTGACGGTCGTGGGCATCGACAATCCTCCGGACCCGCTCGAGGTGTACGCGAGCGACGCATACGTTGTCCTGAGCGCGTCCACTGTGCCGGACGAGGCCAAGGTGTGGAAGCTTCTGCAGTGGAAATTGGAAGTCACCGCCGGTCCGAATCAAAACGCGGTGCTGCTTGCGGGGGGGCAGCCGAACGAGCGACGGGTTCATGTGCCGATCGCGCGCAACGTGAAGGTCGCGGTTTCGCTCGGATGCGATGTTCCGGCGAAGACACTCGAGCGCTCGATTCATATCCTTCGCTGGCCTCGTCTCGAGCTGAAAAGCCTCGCGTTCGATACGTATCCAGTGACGAATGACGGCGTCGCCCAGATCGGAAAGGAGTTCGACGGTGCGTGGACCAAAGGACGAGCCGATCCGGCAACCAACTGCGATACGGTCGCCGTGCAATCGATTCTGTGCTACGCCAAGAGTGCACGTGTGTCCGTCGACGCCCGTTTCACCGTGTTGGAGCCACCGACGGCAGTAGAAAAGGTTTCAGTGCGCGGGATCGCGCAGTGCCGGGGGGTCGCCTTGAAGTGGGAAACACAAGTCACCGTGTCTCCCGGCGATGCGACCGTCGCGACGGGAGCGCTCGCGAGCGACAACCCTCTACCTGACGAGGTGTGGAAATACGATCCGCTGACCATTGAGTGGTCGGTCGGGACGCCCGCCAATGCCGGGTGGGAAAAGATCGGCGAGACCAAGCATCTGCTCTACGTTACGCTCGGTGCGCCGCTCGGCGGCGCTCCCGCCTTCTGGACGCTGCTCGACATTTCTTGCGTCGGTGGCCAGGGAAAGAGCACGGAAAACGACTTCGTGCCCGCCGCATTTGCTCCGTTCGCGAGCCACGTTGGTGACGGCAAGGGGTTCAAGCGCAAGGGCGACGGTATCGAGCTCTCGTACTACAACAAAGGAACCGACACGGACGCAACGCCACCAACCAAGCCGGACTCGGTTTACCATACGAAGGGTATTTTGAGCCGAGCTGATGGAACGGGCCGCTGCGGCGGCTGGGCTCACTTGCTCAGACACATGCTCAAGCTCCACGGGGTCACCGCGAGAATTTCGCGATTGTTTGTCGAGCCCTCGATGCGACCGGCGCCCAGGCCGACAACATGACATACCGCTTCTTGGTGCAAAATTGCACGTTTCTCGCCGGCACGCTGGCGCCATCGGCCTTGCCGTTTACGCATGCTGGAGGGACGGAATGCACGAAGCTGTCGGGCGCACCCGGCCAAGGAAAGACGAATCCGCAGTTTGATTTTGGCGACCATGTATTCGTCGAGCACAACGGACGGTTCTACGACCCCTCGTATGGTTTGGGTCCGATCGTCGGCCAATTGGCTTACGAACAGGCTGCCATCGCCGGCCTCGGATACATGGGGGACAAGTTTCAATGGTCCGTCGACTTCAAGCAGAGCGGTACGCCCCAGTTCATGGCCTATCTTTGCAGTCCGGGATTCGTGATGGAACGGGTGACGGCGACCAACACCTTCCACGCTATTGCGCTCAGGCACGGCATGCTACCGACCGCCTTGTTCAATGACCCTCTCAACGCGCGTCTGAAGGCCGACCGCAACTTTCTCCATTTGGTCTCCGGCGCATTCTTTCGCGACGATTCTTTGCGTCCTCTGCGGCGCCCTATTCCTCCCGTCCTGCGCGGCCAACAGCCAAAATCGGCGGACTTCGACTATGAACGGGAAGCTGGTTCCCCACCCGGCGTCTGCGACGCTTTCGCCGCTGTCGGTGCGGCTGATCGCGCTGCCGCGGCCAACGCCCGTCGTTCTTTCGGCACCGCGCGACGGGCGACCCACGCTCGCACTCCTCGCGACGGCAGAAGGGTCTCCTCAATCTCTGCCCGCTGTCATTCACTCCGCCAGCACCGAGTGGGATGCCAAAGCGTCCCCCGGCGGAGTCGCATTTGTGCTCTCGATCAAGGAAAGCGCCCGTTCCTGGCTGTCGTATGTTCCAGACGCCGCCTCAGACGCTGTCATCGTAAGCCGAAAGTACGGCCAGGCCTTTTTCGATACACCACATTTCATCAAACACGGTGAAAGCGATGTCCCGATCTCGGCGATGAGCATGATCGATGACACCGCCCATTTCGTTCTCTTCTCCAAGGAAGCGGATGGGGGCTACGGCCAATACCGCATCGTGCCCGTGCACGGCGAAGGCGATTTGGAGGACGCACGGCTCATCCGTTCCGAGAACGATTACCTGCTCTATGCGAAATTTCTCATCCCAGGCGCCGGCGCCGCGCACCCGGGAATGTTGTACTGCTCGCGACTGAATACTGATCTTCAGATCGTGCGGCCGGCCGCACGCTGTCTGGGCAACCGCATCATTGTCGATTTCGACGCCGACGCAAGCGACGGTCGCGTTGCCATCTTCGCGACCACGCCCACCGGGTCGCTCCTGGCGACGGGGCAAATCGGCGGGCCGTTGGGCATCAGCGAAGAGGCGTCGGCCGTGCCCCTGACCTCGGCATCTGCGCTTATCTCGGGCAGCACCGTGCATTTCGCCGCCGTGGCGGGCGCCGCCTCGCTACACTCCCAGGTAGTCACCGGAACCATGGCGCTGCGCTAACGCGGAGCTCGGATGTCGCATAGCAAGACTTTTGACCACGAGCAACGCGACGCGACACCAATCGTCGGCGTCATCATGGGAAGCAGCTCAGATCTCAAATACCTACAGCCCGCGATCGACCTGCTGGCCGAGCTCGGCGTTCCGCACGAAGCCAAGATTGTTTCGGCACATAGAACGCCGGATTGGATGTTCGAGTACGCGTCGACCGCCGAGGCGCGCGGCATTGAAGTCGTCATCGCCGCGGCTGGTGGCGCCGCGCACCTTCCCGGCATGGTCGCCGCGAAAAGCGTCATCCCCGTGCTTGGCGTCCCGATCCCGGCAACCTTGCTCAACGGCCTCGATTCGCTGCTCTCGATCGTTCAGATGCCCAAAGGTATTCCTGTCGGCACGCTCGCCATCGGCGAACCCGGGGCAATCAATGCGGCCCTGCTCGCGACATCGATCGTCTCGACGAATCGGCCGCCGCTTCGCGAGGCACTGCGAGCCTGGAGACAGCAGCGCACGAACGACGTGCTCGCCAACACGACAATCGTGCCGGGACCCTGATGGCGATGATTTTCCCCGGTTCGACAATTGGTATTCTCGGCGGCGGACAGCTCGGTCGAATGACCGCGATGGCCGCACGCACGATGGGCTACAACGTTCACGTCCTCGATCCCGACCCAGACTGCGCGGCGAGTGCCGTCGCCGATCGCGTCGTCGCCGCGAAGTTCGATGACGCCGACGCCGCGGACGACCTCGCGCGCCACTGCGCAGTCGTCACTCTCGAGATCGAGCAGATCGGCATCGACGCATTGGCGGCCGCCGCCCGCCATGCGCCCGTGCGACCCGGCCCATCCATTCTTGCCGTCATTCAGGATCGCTCCGCGCAAAAGCGATGGCTGTCATCGAACGGATTTCCGATCGGCGCGTATCGCGACGTCGGCAGCGCGGACGATCTCGCCACCGCCGCGCGAGATCTCGGCCCGCTCTTCGTGAAAGCGAGCCGCGGCGGGTACGATGGCCGAAGTCAGGCCCGCGTCGCGAGCGCGAATGAAGCGGCCGATGCGTGGGCATCGCTCGGCGGGCGCCACTCGGTTGCAGAACAAGCGCTCGACCTCGCCGCCGAGCTGTCCATCATGGTCGCGCGACGTCCGAGTGGCGAGACGCGCGTCTATCCGGCCGCGCGCAATCATCACGAGAAACAAATCCTGGCGTGGTCCGTCATCCCCGCCGCGCTGCCGAAGCGCGTCACGCGAGACGCCGCAGAGATCGCGCTCGGAATCGCCGATCGCTTTCAGCTCGAGGGAATTCTCGCCGTCGAGTTGTTTCTGCTCGCCGATGAGTCGCTCCGCGTGAATGAGCTCGCCCCGCGACCACACAACTCATATCACGAATCCGAGATGGCCTGCGCGACGAGCCAGTTCGAGCAACTCGTCCGCGCCGTCTGCGATCTGCCGCTCGGCGATCCGTCGGTGTTGCGTCCAGCAGCAATCTTCAATTTGTTCGGCGAGCTGTGGGCGAATGGCGAACCTCCGTGGGATCGCGCGCTCGCACTGCCGGGTGTACGGCTGCACCTCTACGGCAAACGCGGCGCGCGGCCCGGGCGAAAAATGGGGCACCTCTCTGTGACCGGCGTCACATCTGACGAAGCGTTGGCGCGGATCAGGGCCGCGGCTTCCGCGCTGGGCGCGACGTCGTGATAGCTTGTCTGAATCACGACCAGGATAGAGAGATGGGCCATCGTTCGCTCCTGCTCGCGACGGGCATCGCGCTCGGTGCGTGCACCAGCAGTCAAACCGTACCGCAGCACATTCCGGTCTCGGCGCCGGTCACTCCCCCGCCCGTCCCGCCGCAGGTGCCTGTGTTCACCGCGACGACCGCGACGGCGACGATCCGCGATCTCGCGGGCGCCCGGATCGGGACCGCGACATTCACAGACACCTATTCAGGAATACTCATCAAGGCCACGGTCACCGGCCTCGGACTCGGCGCGCACGCGGTCCACATCCACGAAGTGGGGAAATGCGAGGCACCCTTTACGACCGCCGGGGCGCACATGAATCCGCGCAAGAAGCATCACGGGTTCCAAAGCCACGACGGGCCGCACCTCGGCGACCTGCCGAATATCGATATGCCCGCCGCGGGCACGCTGAAGTTCGAGTTCGTGCTTCCGGATGCGACGCTCAAGGGAGCGAACGCGATTCTCGGCGCCGACGGCGCGTCGATCGTGATTCACAGTGCGCGCGACGATTACATGACCGATCCGTCCGGCGGCTCCGGCTCCCGTCTCGCCTGCGGCGTCATTCTCGTGCGCTCGTCATGAAGATCGCCGAGTTCGCGCTCGAGCGTTACTTCGCAAAGTGGGAGTTCGTGGCGCGCTACAATCTTTGCGCGTCGGACGTCGAGGCCCTGTCCATGACCGAGCTCCTCGCCATGGCCGACAGCGAAGCCCGCCAGCGATGGCAGACGCTGAAGCTCGGCTACACCGAGTCACTCGGACTGCCGGTACTGCGCGAAGAGATCGCGTCGCTGTACTCGGGCCTTGGCCCGAACCACGTGATCACGTTTGCCGGCGCTGAAGAAGGTGTGTTTCTCACCATGCACGCGCTCTTAGGCGCGAAGGATCATGTGGTCGTCGTCTGGCCGGCGTATCAGTCGTTGCATGAGGTCGCGCGCTCGATCGGCGCCGAAGTGACGCTCGTGCCGCTCGACCCGAAGGATTGGTCGCTCGACGTCGATGCGGTTGCCGCGGCGATGCGGCCGAACACGAAGGTCGTCGTCGTCAATTCTCCGCATAGCCCAACCGGCGCACAGCTCAGTCCCGAACAATTGTCGCGGCTGATCGCCATCGCCGAGCTGCATGGAGCGCATCTCTTCTCGGACGAGGTTTATCGTTTTCTCGAATTTCGCGCTCCACGGCTGGCGCCCGCCGCGGATTTGAGCGCGCGAGGCATCAGCCTCGGCGTCATGTCCAAGGCGTTCGGCCTCGCCGGCGCGCGAATCGGATGGATCGCGACGCGCGACAGTGCGTTGCGCGCTCGCGTGGCGGCGCTCAAGGACTACACCACGATCTGCGGCAGCGCGCCCAGCGAGATCCTCGCGCTCATCGCGTTGCGGGCCCGCGACCGTTTGATCGAGCGCTCGCAGTCGATCCTTCGCCCCAACCTGACGCTGCTCGACTCGTTTTTCGAGCGGAACGAGGAGCGCTTCGAGTGGGTTCGACCGAGGGCAGGAAGCGTCGCGTTCCCGCGCCTGATCGACGGCGACGTCAACCAGTTCGCTGCCGAGCTCGTGGAGACCGAAGGCGTATTGATCCTGCCCGGGACACAGTTTGGATATCCGGGTAATTACTTTCGTCTGGGCTTCGGACGAAAAGACATGCCCGAGGCACTCGAACGAATGGAACGCTTTGCCACCCGGTAGAGTTGGGCATCATGATTGCTCGAAGGCCCTCCGTGAACGACAGAACGAACAGAACTGACTCGCCGGACTCAGCGCTGGCCGCGATCGCTCTCGGCGCGCTGGGCGGATTGCTGTTTGCGGCCGGCGGCCGGCGAAGAAGTGGTTCTGCGCTTTTGCAGGCCGCGGGTCTGGCCCTGATCGGTGTCGCCGCTCAGCCGATCGTCGAGCGCGCGGTGCGTCGGGCCGGAGAGCGGCGACGCATCATCAAGCTCTCCTCGGAGATCGAGATCGAGCGCCCGGTCGCCGAGATTTTCACGTTCTTCAAGAACTTCGAGAACTTTCCTCGCGTCATCGGCGGCTTGCACTCGGTGGTCGATTACGAGGATGGGCGCTCCCACTGGGAGTCATATACGCCCTCCGGCGAAGTCGTGTCTTGGGACGCGGTGGTCACGAAGTACGTGCCCAATCACGTCATCGCGTGGGAAAGCGTTCCGCGAAGTCCAGTCGAAGTGCGCGGGCTGATTCGGTTCACCGCCGTGTCGCCGACGCGCACCAAGCTCCAATTCGAGTTCGCTCACACGCCGTCGCGAACGCGGTGGAGCGATGCGGTGCGAGCGCTCCTCGGTCCCGCTCCGCAGAAACAGCTCGTCAACGATCTCAACCACGCGCGCTTCTATCTCGAGTCGCTGCCCACACAAACCGCCGAGGTGGTCGCGTCGAACGCAGGGAACAACGAATGAGCAAGCCAACCGACGGTCGCAGTGTTCCTCCACGCGCTCCAGGCGAAGTCGTGAGCGACGCCGCGACAGTCAATGCGCGAAAATCCGTCAAGATCAGAGAGTCGATCACGATCAGTCGCCCGCGCGCCGAGGTGTACGCCATCTGGCGAGACTTTGCGCGCCTGCCGTCGTACATCGAGGATCTCGAGATCGTCACGGTGAGCGGAAATCGGTCGCACTGGCGGATGAAGTTGCCGGTCGGCACTCACTCCGAGTGGGATGCGGAGATCGTCAACGACGTGCCGGGTGAGATCGTCGCCTGGAAGACCGTCGGTGCATCCGACCTCGCGCACGCGGGTTCGATCAATCTCCGCGATGTCCCGGGCGGCACCGAGATGCGAGTCGAAATCGACTACGAGCCGCCCGGCGGAAAGTTGTCGGAGCTCGTCACGCGCTTCGCGGGACTGTTCGGCCAGTCGCCCGACGCAAAGGTTCGCGCCGACCTCGAGCACTTCAAGGAGCGAGTCGAGGAAGAGAGTCCCGAAGCGGTGAAGGACTAAGTCAGGACGCCGCCGCGCTTCGTTTCTCTGGGGTGGGGCGATCCGTTGAGCGGCGTCCCCACCCAGCCTCACCGATCGGCGTCACGGTTTGATCTTCCCTCGATCCCGTGTGCACCTCGAACAACCGATAGGGCGGCTGATCGGTGTAGTTCGACTTCAGCACCGCGTGTGCCACGTTGTAAACAGGAATGCCCGTCTGGGTTTTGCCTTCCGGCGCGCCCTTGTGCGCATGCCCGTGAAACACGGCGGTCACGTCGAACCTGGACAGCGGCTCCTCGAGCCTGCTGGAGCCGAGGAATGGGAAGATCTCGGGAGGTTCACCTTCGACGGTGTCGCGTATCGGCGCATAGTGCATGACCACGATCCGGTGTTCCGATTTGAGGCGCGCGAGAGCAGACTCGAGCTTGAGTGCTTCTTGAACGGCCTCGTGCACGAAGTCCTTGATGATTTTCTCGCCCCATGGGCCGAGCGCTCCGCGCCCGAAACCACCACAGAATCCGCGCACGCCAGCGAACCCGACACCACGAAACTCCCACGTGTCGCCGTCGAGCATGTGCGCACCACCGTCGGTCAGGATCCGGACGATCTCTTTCTCCTCGCCCGACTCGAAGTCATGATTTCCAAGAACTCCAACAACCGGGATCTTCACCGCCGCGAGGTCCTTCGCGAGCACGCGTGCTTCTTCCGCGAGGCCGTAATCGGTGAGATCGCCGCAGAGGACGAGCACGTCTGCCGTCTCGGCGATCTGGTTGAACAGCGGCTGCAGGCTGCCCTGCGAGCTCTTCGCGTAGTGGATGTCGGCGAGCGCGGCCAATCGCACGACGTCGGTCTTTGGAATCATGTCGTGGATCTGTTGAAGGAATTGGGCCAGCGTGAGACGGACGGGCCCAACTAGCCCTGGTCTTGCATTTCAGGGCCTTCAATGGCCTATCAATCGACGTTCGACGACCCCGGTCGCGACACCAACGCCTTTTATCGCCGGACGCTACACGTGCTGAGCGATGCACGAGTCCCCTTCATGGTCGGTGGCTCGCACGCGCTGCTCAACTATACGGGAATCGTTCGCGAGACGAAGGATTTCGACCTGTTCGTCCGTCGAGAAGACCTCGACGCGGCGCTCGAGGCGCTTCGTCAGGCCGGGTATCACACCGAGGTGACGTTCCCGCATTGGCTCGCGAAGGCGAAACAGGGGAATGACGTCGTGGACCTCGTGTTCAGCTCCGGCAACGGCGTCGCTCGTGTCGACGACGAGTGGCTCGAGCACGCGCTCGAGGCCGACGTGCTGGGAATGCCGGTCAAGATTGCGCCCGTCGAAGAGTTATTCTGGCAGAAGGCGTTCGTGATGGAGCGCGAGCGCTACGACGGCGCCGATGTCGCGCACATTCTGCGATCGTGCGCCGAGTCGCTCGACTGGGAACGCGTCATCCGGCGTTTCGATCCGTACTGGCAACTCTTGTTGTCGCACCTGGTCCTCTTCGGGTTTATCTATCCGTCGGAGCGTCACCGCATCCCCGATTGGGTGCTCAACGAGCTCACCGCTCGATACCAGACGGAGATCAGCACGCCCGCGGAAGAAGATCGCGTGTGCCGCGGCACGCTGATCTCACGCGGCCAATATCTGCTCGACATCGGCCGGTACGGCTACGCCGACGCGCGCGTCACGCCCCGCGGCAATATGTCGCCCGAGGATGCCGTTTATTGGACTTGGGCGATCGAGAATATTCATTAAGACCGTTATCCGTTTTCCGTTATCCGTTTTCCGTTATCCGTTTTCCGTTTTCCGTCCTCCGTCCTGACACCGTAGCCATCGGGCGACCGCCGTTTCGACCGAAAGCCGAAACGGAAGACGGATAACGGAAAACGGAAAACGGGAAAACCAAACCTTCCGCCGACGTCAACTGTCCGACAGAATAGACCATTCCCTGCCCGCCCCGGACAATGTCTATTCTGTTTCGCCGCGGCCGATACGCCGCGTTGCTCGTTACCGCTGTCGCCTCTCACGCGGTCGCCCAGACCGAGCGGCGCACCCTCTCAGGCGACCGCGTCGCGATCTATAACCTGGCCGGCCGACTCCGCGTTCAAGCCGGCACGGGCGCGCAGGTGCAGGTCGACATCACACGTGCCGGCCGCGATGCGTCGCAACTGAACATCGCCACCGGCGACATCCGTGGCTTTCAAGCGTTGCGCATCGTCTATCCATCGACCCGCGTCGTCTACTCCGAGATGGGCTATGGATCGCAGACACAACTGCGCGTCAACGACGACGGCACCTTCAACGATCGCGACAACGGACGCGATTGGCTGAGCCGCAACCGCGTCGAGATTCGCGCCTCCGGATCTGGTCTCGACGCACACGCCGATCTCGTCGTCAGCATCCCGAGGGGCCAGCGCATCGTATTGCACTGGGGCGTCGGCGACGCCCTCGTCACGAACGTCGACGGGGACATCTCGGTGAGCGTCGCCTCGGCGCGTGTCACGTCCGAGCATACGCGCGGACACCTCACGCTCGACACGGGATCAGGCTCCTTGTCCGTTCTCGACGCCCAAGGCAACGTCATTCTCAACACCGGATCGGGCGGCGTGACCGTCGACGGGGTTCGGGGCGATGAGCTCAATGTCGACACGGGATCCGGTACGGTCCGCGCCTCGAACATCGATGTGAAAACTCTCAAGGGTGACGTCGGGTCCGGCGGCATGCGGCTCACTGGCGTCAAGGCGCAACGCGTCAGCCTCGACGCAGGAAGCGGCGGCATCGATCTCGACATGCTGACGACCCTCGACGACCTGACCGTGGACTCCGGCTCCGGTCCGGTGACGATCCGAATGCCCGCATCGCAATCGGCGGAGGTGGACATCGAAACCGGCAGCGGCGGCATCGAGAGCGACTTCGCCGTGCAGACGCGACGCCTCGAGCGCAATCACATTCGCGGAACCATCGGCGAGGGCAAGGGACGCATCAAGATCGAAACCGGCTCGGGCCGGGTTCGACTCATCAAGGGCTGACGTCCAGCAGACCCGCCTCGCGGGCGAGGTCGGCCAGCTCGCCGCGCGACTCGACGCCGAGCTTCGAGAAGATGTTGGACAGGTGCGTGCTCGCGGTTCGCGCTGATATTCCCAGCGCCGATCCAATCTCCTTGTTCGACCGGCGCGCGGCGACGAGACGTACGATCTCTAATTCACGTCCTGTCAAGCCCGCGATCCCCTGGGTCACCGATCGCGTCGGCGGACGTGCGCCCAGCTCGCGAAGCTGCTCGCGCGTCCCGTCGAGCTCACGCTCGGCGCCAAGGTGTGCGAACACTTCGTGTGCTCGGCGCAGCTCACGGGTGGCGCCTTCGCGGTCGCCTGTCTCGGCGAGTGCACGGGCCAGCTGCCGGCGGACGCGCGCCGCGTCCGGCACGTAGGGGATCGCTTCGAGCGCCTCGACCGCGCCCTGGAGGAGCGACACCGCCTTCTGCTTGTCGCCGTGCAGCATCTCCACCAGCGCGTCGCACGCGTCGGCCCAAGCCAGTCCAAGCAGCTGATTGAGCGCGGTCGATTCGCGGCGCATGCGCTTCGACAACGACATGACGCGCTTGAGATCATTCGCCCACAGTGACGCCTCGGCGACGATCGGCATCAAACGGTGAATCGCCCACACCACGTAGCCCGATCGCTCCGCGATCTTGAGCCCGTGTTCGCCGACGCGAATGGCGTCGGCGTAGTGGCCCATCGTCAGATGATACGCCGCCTTTCCCGTGTGCGCGGGCACTGTCGAGAACACGTCGCGGTTGGCCATCGACGGGTCATTGCTCGCGAGCTCCCACGCTTCATCGACGCACGCCTTGCCGCCCTCGACGTCGCCGCGTCCAAAGTACAGCAGCCCTGCCCACACGAGCACGCGGGGCAGCAACGTTCGCTGGCCGAGCGTGCGAGCCATCGCGATCGTTCGCTCGGCGACGGCGACGCCTTGATCCCAGTCGCCGATTCCGGCCAGGTATTCGATCTCGATTTCCGACGTCCACGCGTGGAACAGCGGGGAGTGCAACTCGTCGGCCAGTCGATGCGCCTCATGCAGATGGCGGCGAACCTCTTCGGCCTTTCCCGTGAGTCCCGCGAGCACAGCCAGACCCCAGTGCGCCGACCATGCGACGCTGCGTTGGCCCGACGATTCGGCGAGGCTGATCGCCATACGGCCGCTCTCGATCGCCTTCTCTGCCGGACCGGCCCATAGGTACAACAGCAACAGCGACCGATGGACGCGGGCCAGTAACGCGTCGTCCCCGATTTCGCTCGCGATCTCGAGCGCGCGCTCCACTTCATGGCGTGACTCTTCAGACTTGCCCACGGCCTGAAGACCACTCGCCTTCGCGATCAAGACGCGCGCCTCGAGCAGCCGGTCGCCCGCCTCGCGCGCCGCCTCGGTCGCTCGATCGTAGTGCGTGAGAGCCTCGGCGAAGTCGCCGCTCCAGTAGCGCGCAAGGCCGATGCTCCGCTCGATCGTCGCGACTCGGCGAACGTCACCCGCTTCGCGCGCCGTGTCGAGCGCGCTTTGCCAGAGCTCGGATGCGCCCGGGTAGTCGCCCAGGCGTTGCCGCACGCGGGCGAGCTCCGCGATGAGCTCGGCGCCCGCGCCACCCTCGTTCTGCTCGGCGATGGATAGCGCTGCCGTCAGATAATCCCCCGCTTCGCGGTTCGCGTATTTCGCCGACGCGTCGCGGCCCGCGGCGCGGAGGTACTCGACCGCCTTCGAGGCCAATCGCCGCGTGTCGCCGCGGGCATAGTGGAACGCGAGCTCGCCCGCGTGCTCGATCGCGCGCGCGCCGTACAGTCGCTCGAGCGACTCGGCGATCGTACCGTGCAGCGTTCGCGTGCGTGCGAGCCCCAGCTCAGAGTAGAGCGTTTCCTGAAGCAGCGGATGAGAGAAATCGTACACGATGTCCCGCGCGTCCTCGCGCTCGGTCAACACGTCGGCGCCGCGCAGCTCGTCGATGGCCGTGATCAAAGCGTCGCGCTCGAGTCCACTCACCGCCGCGAGCTGATCGTGCGTCGCCCGCGTCCCCATCGCGGCGGCAATGTCCGCCAGGCGTCGTGCGTCGGTCGACAGATCGGCCAGGCGGACCAGGACCGCCTCGCGGATGGTGGACGGAACGCGCAGGTCCTCGACGTCCCAACCCGCCCAGCCGCCTGGACCTTGCCGCAACTGGCCCTGCTCCACGAGCGCCTTGATCGTTTCATCGATGAAAAACGGATTGCCCGCGGTCCACCGGTGCAGCCGCTCGGCAAAGTTGTGCGTGCGATTCGCGTCGGCGTCGAACGTGCGCGCGAGCAGCTCGGTGACCGCCGTGACCGGCAACGGCCCGAGCCGCAGGCGTTGAGCATTTCCTAAACCCCGCAGCGACTGCTCGGTGTTGCGGAGCCCCGCGCCTCCACGATGGTCAGGATCGTTGTGCGTACCGATCACCAGAATGCGGTCGTTCGAAACCTGGCGAGCGACGAAGTGCAGCATCTCGAGCGACGCGCTGTCAGCCCACTGCAGGTTCTCGAGCACGATGAGCATCGGGCGCTTTGCCGCGAAGCGCGACAGAAATTGCGAGAAGTTCCACAGCAGCCGCGCCTTGAGCTCCGTCGGATCGCCACGCGGCGGCGACGCCGGACCGCGACCGGCGTCCAGCGCCGGAAAGAGCTGCATCAGCTCCGCGGTACCGCCGCGCGTCAGCAGCGTGAGCACGGATGGCTCGACCGTTCGCAGCAGCGGCAGCAGCGCGTCCGAGAACACCGAGTACGGGACGCCGCTCTCCACCGGATACGCTCGTCCGACAGCGACCGTGAAGCCTCGATGTGACGCCTGCTCCGCGACCGCGGAAACGAGGTGGGTCTTTCCGATTCCGCTCTCGCCCACGACGAAGAGCGTTCGCCCGCGCCCAGCGTCAGCGTCCGCCAACGCGGCGCTGAGCGTAGACTGTTCCGCGGCGCGTCCGACGAGCGGCGTCACGGATAGGGTGGTGGTCACAGCCGCTGGCCGTGCGCGTCGCGAGCTTGTCGACATCCGAACAATCTCTTACTTGGAACGCGCAACGCGCAACGCGCGACGCAAGTGCAAAGAGCGCACGACCGGCGAGGAAGCGCCGTCTGTTGTTGCGTTACGCGTTACGCGTTACGCGTTTTGCGTGAATCAGCTCGCTGCTTGCGCCGGTACGCTGCCGAACCGCCGCTCGCGCATCTCGAACTCGTTGAGCGCGGCGAGAAATTCCTTTTCCGCGAACTCGGGCCACATCGCACGGGTGAAATAGAACTCGGCGTATGCGCATTCCCAGAGGAGAAAATCGCTCAGCCGCTGTTCCCCGCCCGCGCGAATGAGGAGATCGACGTCGGGAACGGTGAACGGATCGTGATTCACCTGGGCGAGCAATTGCGAGAAGCGCTCGCGCTCGAGCTTTTCGCCGTTCGCAAGCGCGGCTGCTTGCATGATGGACTCGCGCGCCGAGTAGTCGATGGCGACGCGGAGGTGAAGGTGGCGTCCGTGCGCGGTGATCCGCTCCGCGTCCTCGATGGCGGCAATCAGCGACGACGGCAGCCGATCGCGGCGGCCGACGATCGAGAGCCGAACTCCGTTCTCGAGGCAACGCTTCGACTCGACGGCAAGCGACCGGCGCAGCAGGCGCATGAGGGCGCCCACCTCCGGCGTTGGCCGACTCCAGTTGTCCGAGGAAAACGCGTAGAGCGTGAGGGTTCCGACGCTGGGTGAACGTGTCGCGGCTTCGACGATCGTCCTCGCGGTGCGAACCCCGGCGCGATGACCGGCGGTGCGTGGCAGGCCTCGGGCCTTTGCCCAACGGCCGTTGCCGTCCATGATGATGCCGACGTGAAGACCGGTAAACGGTGAGAGGGACTGGACGGCGGACGTTCGCTTCATGTGGTTGCTGACGCTGGGATGGCTCGGACGTTAACGCTCGCGCGTGGCCCGAATGAGTGCTTCCATGTGGTCGAGATACCGCTCGAGCGCGCGACGGCCGCTCGGCGTGATGGTGTACTCCGTCTTGGGGACGCGCCCCTCGAACGACTTCGCGCATGCGATGTAGCTCGCTTCCTCGAGCTTGCGCGCGTGGACGCTGAGGTTGCCGTCCGTCGTCTGCATGAGCTTCTTTAAATCATTAAACGTTAATGAATCGTTGACGGCGAGCGCGCTCAGGATGCCGAGGCGCAGCCGCTCGTGGATCAGCCGGTCGAGCGCGAGCGGACCTTCCGCCGCCGCCTTTCCTCGAACGGTGCGGAGCGGAGCGACCGGCTCCTTCTCCGGCTGCTCGACGCGCTTGTGTTGCGGTTTAGCCACCGTGCCTCCGTGCGATCCAGAATCCGAATGCGATGTGCAGGCCGCCAAAGCCGGCGATCATCAACGCCGTCGTCCACGACGGCGGCGCAACGAGCGCAATGGCGCCGAGGATCATGAACAACGCGCCCATCACGGGCACGCTGCGAACAGAATACGTCCCGGCGCTGATCACCGCGGCTCCGTAGAGAAGCAGCCAGGCGGCAGGCACCAGGGCGTACAGTTCCCTCTGCGCGAACGCAACCGTGAGCACCGCGCCGACGATCATGCCCGGCGAAAAGCTCAATACCAGTTTTCTCATTGGCCCGGACAACACCGGCACATTCGCCATGTGGGCTTTCATCGTCATCGACGCGACGGATATCCCCGCGGCGATGCCGGCTTCAGCAAGCCAGGTGGCGATCCAGTTCCAAGGTTGCGTTTGTCGCGAGGCGATGAGCGCCGCGCCGATGGCCGTGATGCCGATGACAACTTGTCCCCAGCCGGAGAGGGCGGTAAACGATCCGGCCAGCTCCATCATCCCGCGGATGAAGCGGAGGTTGTCCATCGCCCGAGCGTGCATTTCGGGCGGGTCCGAGCGGCGAGGTCGCAATGGAGTCACGGGAGCCATGATGGCGTAGGTTAACAGCCTACGCCATCATCAGCAAGTACTTTATTGTGCAAAGTTACCTTAAGGCTGAGCTGGCGGGTCGCTGGCCGGGAAGCTCTCCTGCAGGGCTTCCTCCAACCGATCGTCGTCCGATTTCTTCTCGTCCTGCTTTCGGGCCGCCTTCCGCTCCTGAATCTCCCGCGCCGCCGGGTTCGTCTGCTCCTCGGGAATCATCGGCTGGCCGCGCGTGTTCGACTTGTAGTTCTGCTTCTGCTCGTTATCGATTCGTTCGTCACCGCTGCGCCCTTCACCGCGCCAGGTGTGATTGGTCGAGCTGCCTTCTGCGGGATCGATATTGTGCTGATCAGGCCGTTTGCCGCCCATGGTGTCCGTCCGTTGGAGTTGGGCAGATAAGGGTCAGGAAACATGCCGGTAGAACGGTGGAACGGTAGAACGGTGGAACGACTGAACCATCGGAGGACGCCGATCGCAACGAGACTGGTTTTGCCGGCATTCCACCGTTCCACCGTTCCACCGTTCCACCGTTAGCGCCCGGCAACACCGTACTTCGCCAAAACTGCTCGAACCTTATCCAACGGAATCGCCTCGATGGTGCGGCCATTCCCCGTCGTCGTCGTCGCCATGAACATCGAGTTGTAGATCGCCTCCTCAGTCGCCTCGACGACCGCCTGGAACAGCCCGGACATCGGTTCGTTCGCAAGCTCCTCCGTCTGAAGGCGCGCGGCGTTGACCTGGCGACGGACCCTCTCGCTCGTCGAAAACGCCAGCACATAGTCGCCCGATCCGTTCGACGCCGACGACCCCGTTCGCGACAAACCCATGATTGCCCGCGCGGCCAGGCGCTCGAGATTGCGGTCGGACAGCGGAGCGTCTGTGGCAATCACCATCATGCATGATCCGTCGCCGCGATCTCCGGGCGACTCGGCTTCACGCTTGAAGGCGTACTGACCAAGCTCCTTCCCGACGGGCGCTCCGAGCACCTGAAAGATCCCGCCGAAGTTGCTCTGCACGAGAACGCCCACGGTCCAGCCGCCGAGCGATGTCGGCAAAACCCGCGATGAGGTCCCGATGCCGCCTTTCCACCCGAATGCCACGGTGCCTGTTCCCGCGCCCACCGCGCCCTCGGCAACCGGGCCGGTCGACGCGGAGGTCAGGGCGGCGCGAACATGCTCCGCCTGGATCGGGCGCGATCGAATGTCGTTCAAGCCGCCGTCGTTCGTTTCGCCGACGACCGGGTTGATCGACCGAACGTTGCTCATACCCGGCTGCTCGAGCAGCCAGCCCACCATTGCGTCGGCCGCCTTCCATACGCAGAGCGTACAGGTCAGGAGGATCGGAGTCTCGAGCTCGCCCAGCTCGCGGAGCTGCGTGACGCCGGTGATTTTGCCGAAGCCATTGCCAACGTGAAGCGCCGCCGGCACGCGCTCTTGGTACAGGTTACCAGCGTGGGGCAGAATCGCCGTTACGCCCGTCCGGACCCCGTCGCCGCTGACGACTGTCGTTTGTCCGACACGGACTCCGGCGACATCGGTAATGGCGTTCAGTTTTCCCGGCGCGAACACTCCTGGCTTGACGCCGAGGTCGCGCGCACGCACCCGTTGGGCACTTGCGGTCATCGAGCCGACTGTCATGGCGAGTATTAGAAAGCTCGGAAGGCGCATGGTAGGTTTTGGCAGCTTGGTTTGTTGGTTGACCCTACGTCGTTCCATCTGATTCAGCAACTGGCCGCTCACGCGCAACGCGTAACGCGTAACGCGTAACAACGCGAGACCATGACGGCACAGAATCCGGCCGGGACGCGCTGTTTGCAGCTGCGTTGTGCGTTGCGCGTTGCGCGTTCACAGTTCCACCGTATGATCGAAATCATCAAAGGCGACATCACGACGCTGCAGGTGGACGCGATCGTCAACGCCGCAAACGGTGCGCTCCGCGGTGGCGGCGGCGTCGACGGTGCCATTCACGACGCCGCGGGCCCGCAGCTTCTCGCTGAGCTCGAGCAATTTCCCGGCTGCCCGACGGGGGAAGCCGTGCGCACGAACGGCTACGGGCTCCCAGCACGGTACGTCATTCACGCGGTCGGCCCGATGTGGCACGGCGGAGCGGCGTCGGAGGCCGCGCTGCTCAGTCGCGCATACGAGGCGTCGTTCGCGCGGGCCGTCGAAGCGGGAGACGTCCGCACCATCGCCTTCCCGGCAATTTCCACCGGCATCTATCGATTCCCGAAGGCCGACGCCACACGCATCGCGCTGACGTCGATGCTGGAGCACGAGCGCGAATACGACCGCATCATCGCCTGTGTCTTCAGTGACGAGGATGCGACGCTGTATCGAGAGACGTTGATCGATCTGCGCGCTGAACGCGTAACGCGCAACGCGTAACGCGTTGCGCGTTGCGCGTTGCGCGTCCTCAGGCCCACCTTTCATCGATGGCACTGCTTCCCCTCTACGGTCACACCGCCGTCAAAAAGCGTTTGCGCGATGCCGCGCTCCGCGGAACGCTGCCGGGCAGTCTGCTGCTGCACGGGCCGCGCGGC
>JADMIO012500391.1_pt1 | contig 21539 bp, 12 predicted proteins | sample 8958161 | NCBI WGS metagenome assembly JADMIO01 (sample SAMN16585339, study PRJNA669376) | soil metagenome | isolation source: Crop rotation soil | place: USA: Cullars Rotation, Alabama | collected 2011
ACAACTTGTCCACGTGGAATTCTAAGCTTAGGATCCCAATGTGCTGGAAAGGAGTCCGCCAGCGCCACGGTCTTGTATTCGAGGAGCAATTCAAAATCGCCGTAGTCCTTTTTGGTGGTCGCGTATTTTCCTTTGCCATCATTCACCAATTCGTCCCCTTTCGCACTCCAATGCGCCTTCATGTCGGCCGTCCATTTGTCATCCTGCGCCTCGCGCTCCTCCGGCTTCATGGCCAGGTATTTGCGATGATCAAACGTGTCGCCGCCGCGCCAGTCGTTCAAATCCTTGCCGTTGAACAACGCGGTGAATCCGGCCGGGGGATCCACCGCGAGAGCCATCGCGGTGGTGGTGATCAGAACAGCCGTGGACAAAATGAGCTTAGCGGGACGCATCGTTTGCATAATCATGATTTGTTGGACGCCACTTCAATAGCACTCCTTCGACTTCATTGGCAATACGTCTTTTTGCCGTGGTTTCTGATTTGCAACGGTTCTCGAATGAAGCCAAGCTGCCGATATGAATCATGTGTTTGGAGTAAACATCTCCGCCAAACCGGTGCGTAGCCTTTTCAGCCTCCCAAAATTGAACCCTTCGCGAACCTTTTGGCTTTTGGCCGCGATTACGTTGGTCTTCCTCGGTTCCCGCATGAATAATTTTGCCGCCGACAACATGCTGACCTTGAATCTGCAGACGCGAACGCTTCTCAACTCCACCGAATCCAAGCGCGCCCAATGGGACCCAAAGAAAACCGCGCTCATCATTTGCGACATGTGGGACGATCATTGGTGCAAATCCGCTTCGCGCCGGGTCGCCGAAATGGCCGGGCCGTTGAACGAAACCGTGAAGGCCGCGCGCGAACGCGGCGTGTTTATCATTCACGCGCCGAGCACGTGCGTCGATTTCTACAAGGACACGCCGCAACGGAAGCGTGCGCAAACCGCACCGACGAAACCCACGCCGGTTCCGGTGGCGCAGACGCCGCGCTGGGGCACGCTCTGGTGCTGGCCCGATGCGAAGCGCGAAGGCGTGCTACCGGTGGACGACTCGGACATGGGTTGCGATTGCGCCGAGAAATGCACCATTCGCGACGCCTGGAAACGGCAGATCGCCACCATCGAAATTGCGGTACCCGATGCCATCACCGACAACGCGCAGGAAGTCTGGAATCTTCTCGCGGAACGCGGAATTGATAATGTCATTTTGTGCGGAGTTCACCTGAACATGTGCGTGCTGGGACGGCCATTCGGAATCCGGCAGATGACTTATTTCGGCAAGAACGTCGCGTTGATGCGGGACATGACGGACACGATGTACAATCCCGACCGTCCCCCGGGCAAAACGCACTTCGAAGGCACCGATTTGGTCGTGGGACACGTCGAGAAATATTGGTGCCCAACTTTTACCAGCGCAGACATCACTGGGCACGCGCCGTTCAAGTTCAAGGTCGCCAAATAAGCCAGACTCACTTCTTCAAATAACACTCGAAGAAGCGATAGATGACTTCGTTCGATTCCTCGGTCGGATCGTGTTTGGGACGATTGGTCATGCCGACTCGATTCGTGACACCGAGGATTTGGTAGACCTCGCGAACTCGATTCAAGGGCCGCCAGCGCTCCGGTGTATCCTCCGAACCACCTGAAACCAGGAATGGCCTGGGCGCCATCAAGGCCATGACTTCGGTCAGGTCATGCTTTGTTTCGACCATGGTTCGGTACGCGCCGGTGCGCTGATTCTCCGCCGTGACTACGCCTGGTTTGCGCGTCTTTTCGATTTCAAATCCGAGATACCACGGTTCCCAATAATTCACGTTGGGCCGCGCTTCATCGAAGACAATGCCCGGATCAGACCAGACGCCGCACGCGAACTTCTCATTGAAGCACGCCGCGAACATGGCCCATTTGCCGCCATAAGAATGTCCCACCACGCCGATGCGTTTGGAATCGACTTGCGGAAGATTCGCCAACGCATTTGCGCAGTTCGCGCTCACATAGCCCAGATAATGGAGCGGTTGCGAACGGGTCTGGGGCGGCTTGCGCGCATCGCCGCCGGGCGAACCAATCGAGAGCGTGACGAACCCGCGCCTGGCAAGCTGCAACCCGAAATCGCGCAGAGTTTGTTTGGTCAGGCCGAGACTCGTCTCTGGTTCGTAATACGGCACGAACACAGCCGGGAACGGTCCGCGTCCGTCCGGAATGAGGAGATAACCATCGCCCATTTGATTTGCAGCCAGTTCCAATCGCACCCGCTTTTCGACATACTTCCCGCGATTGGTCTCGCTGAGAATTTCCATTTTGGGAGATTCAATCAGCAGAGGCCATGCGCCCATCAGCTTCTCCCAATACTGCTTAAGCTCGCTCCGGTGCGCGGTCCATTGATCGGGTGTTTCGATCCGGCTGCCGTTGGCCGTATTGAGGAGCGAAGTATAATTGCCGAAGTCATTTGCGAATTGTGCTGGTGGGACAAAATATTCGCGAATGGGATCGCAGGGATTGGGCGCGGTGTCCGCGCCCTGAATCTGGATTGTGCATGAAAGCAGCGAAACAATAACTGCCGAAGTCGCACCAAGAAGCCGGAGCATCCCTCGTTGCATACCAAAATTATTCTCCCGCTCGCATCAAGAGCCCGCCCACCGGGGCGCGATCGTCGGTAAGGACCTTCGCTTGTTTTGCATTGTTGGGGGCCGCATCCATAAACCCCCAGGCCCGATTCTTGAAGGTCGCGAGTTTCACGCGGCCCGAGCGAACCAGCTTATCAGTTTCCTGCGTCAGTTTCATCTTGTTCCACCGTTCGGGAGATTTGGTGGCCAGCAAGACGACGTTCAGCGAGTCCTGGGCCGGGAAGCAATAGACTTGTGGAAAAACATCTCCCATCGTTTTGTAAAGGGCCCCCATGATATCCACCTGCCAGCCGCGCATGGTGCCAATCACGTTGTAAGCGAGCACACCGTCCTCGGTCATGTGGTCATTCGCCAGTTTGAAAAACTCCTTGGTCGCCAATTGATACGGGATATAGGAGCCGTAACGATTCGCGGAATAGGCATCGAGAATGATCAGATCGAATTTCTTCTGACTGCGGCGCAAATGAACGCGCCCGTCCTCCTGGTGGATTTTCAGCGTGGGTGTTTCCTTCACATAAAAATAATCGCGCGCCACTTTGATCACGGCCGGGTCCAACTCCACCACCTCCACCGCCACGGTGGGATAGTAATGCTGGTAGGACCGGACGGTGCTCCCGCCACCCAAGCCGATCATCAGGACGCTTTGAATGTTTGTGTTCCAAAGCCAGGGCATGTGAAAATATTCCGTGTATTCAAAATGCCCCTTCAAGTTGTCGAGCAACGACATCCGCGTTTCCTGCGAGCCATTGAAGCTCAGCGTCCGAAGTTTATCATTATCCAGCACCCGGATGTGGTGATAGGCGGAGGTGGTTTCATAAGTGATTGCGGCGCGCGCGTTGCCGGTGGTCAAGCCCAGCGCGATTAACAGAACGACCCAAACCAGCAGTTGCTGGGCAATGGGTTGCTTCGCCACCGTGGCCGGCGCGGGGGCTTCTTTTCTAACGGACTTCCAGAGAAAGTCCATCACCAGACACAACAGTCCCAACCCGACCGTGACCGATCCCATCAGCCGGATGATGCCGCTCAAGCCCATGTTATCGATCAGCACATAACCGGAAATAATCACGCCGGCGATGCTGCCCACGGTGCTGGCAGCATAGACGCGCCCGGAAATTCTGCCGACCTGGCTCAATTGGCGCGACAAGAGCCGGATGACGTAAGGCGGCAGCATGGCCAGCACAATGCATGGCAGCAAAAAAAAGACGGCGCTGCCCATGGCTGGATCGAGTTTCTGCCAGATGGCTGGCGGAGCTCTGTCCAGTGGATGGCGGTTCACAATCGCGTTGATGATTGGCGTTGCATATTCGGGAATCAGAATCGTGACAACCCCGGTCGGCAGGAGCAGGATGGAGAGAAATCCCGCGCGTTGATAACGGTCGGCGAGGCCGCCACCCACGGCGTAACCGACGGCCAGCGCCACCATGATTACACCGATTTGGCTGATCCAAACGTAGAAGGAACTGCCAAAATCCTTCGCCAAATAGAGTGCCCCGATGATTTCCAGCACCATGACCGTGAACCCTCCCAAAAACACCAAAACTCCTGCCAGCAACGTTTGCATGGGATTAATAGTTCGGTGGAAGTGCATATCGAATGGTATCCCCTCCGGTCACGACGTCAAGCGGTTGCGAAGCCACTTCTCCACGGTTTGCTTTTCCTTTCGTGAATGCGTTACCCTTGAAAACAAATGGCCTGGCCTGCCGATTATCACATGCACACGCCGCTATGCCGGCACGCAACGGGCGAACCGACCGAATACGCCGCGCGCGCGGTGGGACTTGGTTTCACCGAGATCGGTTTTTCCGATCACTCTCCGATGCTCCAGGATGACTTCGATGATTGGCGCATGCGCATTGGTCAGCTCGACGAATACGTCGCCAAGGTTGAGCAGGCGCGGCGGGCTCATCCGCAACTGAAAATCAAACTCGCTCTCGAAGTGGATTACATCCCCGGTCACGAAGGCTGGATTCGCGAACTGGCCGCGCGGCATCCTTGGGATTATTTCATCGGCTCCGTCCACTACGTCTCCGATTCCTGGGCGGTGGATAATCCGGCGAAACTTTCGGAATGGAAAACGCGCGATCCCTGGGAAGTCTGGTCTGTTTATTTCGAGCGCCTGGCCATGGCCGCCGCATCGGGCTTGTTTGAAATCATCGGCCATGCGGATCTTCCCAAGAAATTTGGTTACGTGCCGAAGCAGGACATCACTCCGCTGGTCGAACGCTTTTTGGATATTGCCAGCAAGCATGATGTCGCGGTGGAACTGAACACCGCCGGGCTGCGCAAGGATTGCAAAGAGATTTACCCCAGCCAGGGCATCGTCGAAATGATGTTCCGCAAAGGCATTCCGATTACGTTTGGTTCAGACGCCCACGCGCCCAACGAAGTTGGGATGGATTTCGCCGCTGCGGTTGATTCCGCACGCAAGGCTGGCTATCGCGAATCTTGCCGATTTACGGCAAGAAAGTGCGAGAAGATGCCGCTCGGTGGTTAGTCACTTTGAGTTCGACCAACTTCCACGCCCGCTGAAGGACATCGTAAATGGTGAGCGGCGTCACGTCCCGTGCTACAGGTGAAGCAATTTGCAGTGTTGGTAACGGACTTGCGATGTTATAGGATGTTGATGTGACCAACCGGCCCGGATCTTTTGGCACTGTTCTCTCTTTCTTCGCTCTGCTCGTTTTGTTTGATGGCGCGGTGGCGCGGGCGGAGGACTGGCCGCAATGGCGGGGCCTGGGCCGCGACGGGGTCTGGCGCGAGACGGGTCTTTTGAAATCATTTCCGGCCAAAGGTTTGACAGTGCGCTGGCGGGCGCCGGTTGGATATGGATTTTCGAGCCCGGTGATTGCCGAAGGGCGGGTGTTTGTGACGGATGTGCTTCTGGACCGTCCGAAAGTGACGGGCCGGGTGCTTTGTTTCGAGGAAACGACGGGAAAGTTGCTTTGGACTTTTGCGCGGACGCGGACGAATTATCCGGCGTGGGCATTTACCGCCGGCCAGGAGCCAAGCCCAAACGGCACACCGGTGGTGCGGGATGGGAAGGTTTATGCAACGGGTCCACAGGCGCATAATCTTTATTGCCTGGAAGTGGGTTCCGGAAAATTGGTTTGGGAACGGGACCTGGCGCGGGATTATCAAATTGAGGAGACAGCCACGATGAGCGCTTCGCCCTGGCTGGATGGCGAGCGGCTCATCCTGCAAATCGGCGGGAAGCCGGAGGCGTGCGTGGTGGCTTTGGACCGGAGCAGCGGCCGCGAGATCTGGAGGAGTCTCGATGAACCGGGCGGCCAGTCGTCGCCAGTGATCATCGAGGCGGGAGGCCGCCGGCAATTGGTGGTCTGGACGATGCAGTCGGTGAGCAGCCTCGACCCGGCGACGGGAAAATTATTCTGGCGGGAGAGTTTTGCGGCGGGAAACAGTTCGGCGGTGGCCACGCCGGTATTGGCGAACAACCGGTTGCTGATCAGCGGGTTGATGTTGAAGCTGGATGAACGCAAACCGGCGTTCACGGTGCTGTGGCCGGAGTCGCGCGCAGCCACGAAACGAACCTTGAGCGGAATTTCCACCCCGTTGCTGCAGGGCGATTTTCTGTATTCAGCAAATCCGGCCGGAGACCTGGTCTGCCTCGAAGCAGAGAGCGGGAAGCAACTTTGGGAGACGAACCAGGTGACGCGCGACAAAAAAGGTTCGAGCGCGTGCATGCATATGACGGTGAATGGAAGCACTGTTTTCATTTACAACGAACTGGGCGAATTGGTCCTGGCCCGTCTCAGCCCCAAGGGCTTTGAGAAAATCAGCCGGACCACGTTGCTGGAGCCTACGTACGCGTTTGGCGGCCGAAAATTGACTTGGGCAGCGCCGTCATTCGCGAACGGTCACGTCTTCGCGCGGAACGAAAAGGAGATCGTTTGCGTGTCGTTGAAGGAATGAGTTGCGAGACGGCTGGTGGCAAGGGCGGACATCCCGCCGACACGTGGCAAATGACCAAAACGCGTCGGGACGGTGAAAAAATCTGCAGCCGGGGGACAGCTCTTTTCCAAAGGAAAACCTGATTGTTAGAAGATTTAAGCGCTGTAAGCGCCGTAAGCGCCGTAAGCGCTTCACAGGTTTTTTCAAAGTGGTTAAATGGCGCGAATGAATTGCAGATTGCGAAATGCGGATTGCGGATTGGACAGCGTTTGGTCGGCGCGTAGTTGCTGCGGCTCACAGAGCCGCGCTCCCACCTTCGCCAATCGTACAGCTTCGGTGGACAGCCCGGTCCTTGGAGACGAGCGAACAGGGAGCGAAGGCGTTAACAGGCTCGCAAGGACAGGACCAAAAGAATGCAGAATTGCTTGTCTTTTGGGACCAATTCGCACCAGTTCGCACCTAGCTTCTGCGCCTATGTGCGGATAAATGCGGATAAATGCGGTTAAATGCGGATAAATGCGGTTAAATGCGGTTAAAAACTCCAAGCACCAAATTCCAAAGAAATTCCAAGCCGCAAAGATTCGAAGGGAAAGCTGGGCATCGAAAGTGGCTACCCGCTGGGTCTCGCGATTCGATACGATGCCATGAGCAAGAATACAGATGCAGACTGCAACCCCAATGAATCGAAACATTCTGAAATTACATGGCAATTTTTCGAAGGTCCTGCTATGAAGGCGGGTCTTCCCTCAACGCCTTTTGGCGATGCTATGCGAATGATCGTTTCGAAATGGCTAAGTGCCGTGCGCTGTTTTTGGGGCTGGTTTCTCGCGGTCGGGAGAGTGTTTCATTTATCACTGGTGCTCATTGGGCTCGAAGCCGCTTTGCTGACGACGAATGGGGCGGACGTTGCGAATTATCAGCGGCTTCGAAGTTTTGTGGGCACGCCGACCGACGGAGAATACTTTTTCGATGGTGTGATCGAGGGTAGCGACGGGAAGTTATATGGCGCGATGGTGAATGGCGGTCCCCAGGACGGTGGCATCGTCTTCCGGATGAACAAAGACGGGAGCGGGTATGAATTGCTGCATAGTTTTTCCATCCCATCGGAAAACGGCATTTCGCCCTGGGGCACGGTGATCGAAGGCAGCGACGGGAATTTGTATGGTGCGACGCGGCGCGGCGGGCTCGCGGATGCGGGGACAGTATTTCGGCTGGGCAAGGACGGGACTGGATTTGCCGTGGTGCGTCATTTCACGACGAACGCGAACGACGGCGCGTTCCCGCTGAACAACGTGATCGAGGGAAGCGATGGACGCCTATATGGACGCACGCTTTCTGGAGGCACGAACGAAGGGAGCAGCATTTTCGGGATGAACAAGGATGGTTCGAGTTACGCGCTGCTGCACAGTTTTGAAGAGCAATACAACGACCATCAGGATTCCTACGCCGGGCTGGTGCACGGCCGCGATGGAATGATTTATGGGACGACATACGCGGACGGAACTTACGGGGCAGGCAGCGTGTTCCGGTTGAACAAGGACGGAAGTGGGTTTCAATCATTGCATGACTTCGATTGGTCCTTGACGGACGGGGGTTATCCGTACGGTAGCGTCGCAGAGGCGAGCAACGGGGTGCTGTATGGCGTGACTTCGGGAGGCGGCAGCGACGATTATGGAATCCTGTATCGAATCAACCGCGATGGCACCGGCTACCAGGTGCTGCGCCACTTCACCACTGGAACCGGGGAAGGTTATCTGCCGGTGGGCGCGCCAGTGGAGGGACCAGGCGGCTTGCTCTACGGAACGACCTACTTCGGTGGCATGAACCAGGGAGGGACGATTTATCGCATGCGCAAGGACGGAACCGGCTTTGAATTTATTTATCGTTTTCTGCCAAACAGCGGCGATGGATTCAATCCAAATGCGACGCTGTTGCGTGGCAGCGACGGCGCGTTGTACGGCACGACGTTTCTTGGTCCAGCGGGATTTGCCGGGTCGATTTTTCGAATCAAGCCAGTGGCTCTGGTGGGCGAGAAGGCCGGTGGCACGATGAATCTGCACCTCGAAGGGTTCATCGGCCACGTTTACGCGGTCGATCGCACGGGTGGTTTCCCGGCAATTTGGACCGAGATTGGCCAGGCCACGAACACGACTGGCCGCATCACGTTCACTGACGGGCAAGGCAACGGCGGTTTTTATCGCGCACGCGTGTTGAACCCCTGAGCGGGTGGACACGATCGTATGGGATGTGGAGGGAAAAGGATTTCGACCATGAAATGGTTTGGGCAAAGTCGCATCCGCAGTCACGAACGGAACGGACGCATTTTACTCACTGACGGCGTGCGGCTCGTCCTCTTTGACCGACACGACATCCACAGCGACTTTCATCTGGTGTTGCCCGCCGCCGAGGATGACTCCACGGATCGGCGAAACATCGCTGTAATCGCGTCCCCACGCGACAGTGATATGCTGCATGGAGGGAAGGAGGTTGTTCGTTGGATCGACGTCGATCCAGCCGATGCCGGGACAAAAGAACGCCACCCAGGCATGGGAAGCATCGGCCCCCACGAGTTTGGGCTGGCCGGGCGCCGGAAGTGTTTCGATGTAGCCGCTCACGTAGCGGGCGGCCAGTCCCAAGGAACGAAGGCAGGCGATCTGCAGATGGGCAAAGTCCTGACAAACGCCGACTCGTTTCTCCAGCACTTCATTCAGTGGCGTGGAGACATTCGTGGCGACGGGATCGAAACGAAAGTCCCGATGGATGCGAGCCGCCAAATTGGTCACCGCATCCAGGATGGGTCGATCTCCCGGAAAGGATGGGTTCGCGTAATCGGCGTACGCGGCAGAAATCGGCACGAGCGGCGAGGCAAAGGTGAACTCAGTGGCTTCGAGCACCGATACGGTGCGATCCGTGCGGCACAAGGCGCGGACAATTTCCCAAGAGGGCGTTTCGCCAGGATCGGGAATAAATGTCGGGCCTACAGCCACGCGGCTGCGCGACGTGACATGCAGTTGTTGGTGCGCCCGTTCGATGGTCGCGAAGGTAACGGTATTGCCAAAATAATCGACGCGCCGGTTCAAGGCGGCGGGCGCGGGATCCAGCTCGATGCGGTGGCGGGCGCGGCGCTGGCGCCCGAGCGTGCGCGGGGTCAAGTGCATGAGATGATGCGACACCGTCACCGGGGAATGATATTCGTAAATCGTGTTGTGGGTGATGTCGAAGAGTTGCGCTTTCATCTAATTGACCTGAGGGCGCACATGGCTGAAAAAAACCTGGGTCAGCAATTCGGTCACGCCGCTCATTTCGGCCAGGAGCCGATCCAGCAAGCCCACGGCTTCCTCCGCCGGAACGTTCCCGAGCGGGAAGGCATCGAACGCGCCCAAATCGGAGACGTTCTGGGCAATGCGCCGGCGCAACACATCGACCGCTTCCTCCTGGCCGCCCTTGGGCAGCCGCGCGGCGTGCTCATCGATGCACTGGAGTTGGAACGCGATGGAGCGGGGATTGGCGCGCTCGGTCACGAGCAGTTCCATCATGCCGCGCACATTGGCCTCGGAGAAATAACGGCGGCGATAAGTCATGACACTGTCGGCAATTTCGAGCGCGGGTTCCAGAAGCAGGGCAGTTTGCTCGCCGCCGGTCAGCACCCCTTTCAACAAGCGGGCGAGGTTGGCGGCGCGTTCAATCCGGCGTCCCAGGTCCAAAAAGATCCAGCCGTGCCCGCGCGTCATATTTTCCATCTCCATGCCGCTAAACGCCGCCAGATCGAGCACAAGCGTGTTGAGCATGGAAGCGGCATGCACCAGCGGCAACCGGCCTGCGCCCGGCCTCGCATCTGGTTCGAGCCGGTTCAAAACGCGCCAGGTATCGGCGGACAAGCGGGAACGCACCGAGAAGGCGGAAGAGTGGATTCGACCCAGCAACTGCCTCACACCGGATGGATGATCTTCCTGATGCAGAACCGCGAGAATTTCATCCTGCAAGATTTCCCGACCAGACATCTCCTCCAAAGCACGTGCGAGATCGATGCGCGCGAGCAATCCGGCCAGCGCGCCGATGCGTTTGCGATTGCCCGCGCCGGTGTCATCCGAAAGCCGGCCCACGACGCAACGGGCGGTGCGAACCACGTGTTCGAGGCGTTCGGCGTAGCGACCGAGCCAGAAGAAATTGTCGGCAGTGCGGCTGGGCAATTCGCTGGCGCTGGTTTCGAGCGCCGCGGGCGCTGGGGCCAGTTCCATTGGCGGAGCGCCTTCATCCGCCTCCGGCATAACCCAGACGTCCTTGCTCAGGCCGCTCAAGGAAAGGGCGGTGGTGCCCAGCGATTCGTCCGTCACGATGCGCGCGAGACCGCCGGGCATCAGTTGGAAATTCCGGCCGTCCGAAAGCACGAAAAGACGCAGGACGAATGGACGGGATTCGTTTTGTTGTCCAGACCAGGCCGGCGCATGCGACAAATGGACCTCCTCCTGGCCGACAAATTCGTGGGCGCGACTCAGGACCTGTTCGAGAAGCGCGGAGCGTTCCGCCGAGGGCAATTCGCGCGGTCGAAGGGGCTTTGCGCCGAGAAGGAAAGCCGGGCGGATGGCGAGTTCTTCAAAATGTTCGCGGACGTAGTTCAACTCCCGACCCTGGCCGCACCACCACGTTGCGACGGAAGGCAGTTTCAATTCCTCGCCAAGCAATTGCTGACAGAGGCTGGGGAGGAACGGAAGGAAAGCAGGACTTTCCAAAAGGCCGCTGCCAAGCGCGTTCACGACGGCGACTCCGCCAGCACGTGCGGCTTCGACGAGTCCCGGAACACCGAGCAACGAATCCGCGCGCAATTCGAGCGGATCGCAAAAGGCATCCGAAACGCGCCGAAGGATGACGTCCACGGGGCGCAATCCTTCCAAAGTCTTCACCAAGACCTTGCGGTCACGCACAGTCAGATCTTCGCCCTCGACGAGGGTGAAACTAAGGAGGCGCGACAAGTAGACGTGTTCGAAATAGGCTTCGCTGCGTTGCCCAGGACTAAGCAGAACGATGGTTGGGTTTTCGTTCGGTCGCTGGGCCAGCTTGCGCAAAGTGTCACGGCGAAGCCGCACTGCTTCCGAGAGCGAACGAGGCCGAACCGATTCGATGGCTTCGGGGAGAATGCGCGAGATGACGGTGCGGTTCTCAAGCATGAAACCGATGCCGGGCGGAGTTTGGGTGCGATCGGCCAGCACCCACCAACGGCCATCGGGCGACCGCCCCAAGTCAACGGCGTAAGTGTGAAGATACGCGCCACCCGGCGGCTGAATGGCCTGACAGGCACGCAGGTAATCGGGGTTGGCATAGAGCAACGGAGCCGGCACAAAGCCATCGCGAACGAGGCGTTGGGCGCGATGCAGGTCGCCCAGAATCAGATTCAAAAGCCGCGCGCGTTGAGTGATGCCGCTTTCGAGTTCGCGCCACTCGGCGGCGGAAATCATCAGCGGCAGCAAATCGAGACGCCATGGTTCGTCGATGTTTCGGCCATTCCGGTTGACAAAGCAAGAGACGCCGTGTTCGCGCAGGATGCGGCGGCCATTTTCGAGGCGGCTGGCGAGTTCGCGAGGACCGAGGCGTTCGAGGGACTCAAGCAACGGCTGCCAATGCGGGCGGGGTTGGCCGCTTTCAAACATCGATTCCATGAACACACTGCCGCCATTTCCAGCGCGCCCCGGCGCGGTGGAGGAAACTGGTTTGGCAGGCGGTGAACTCATGATGCCCGGAGATTAATGCTAAATGGAAGCAGGAGAAATTCCAAAATCCAATTTTGAAACCGGACTGGACGATGGCTTAACCATTCCGCAAGTCCAGCGTGAATGGAAAATCGGGGTTCACTTCCTCCCGGCGGGGAAGATACCTGCCTTGCGTCGCGCCTTGGACAAAGAATCGGGCCAAGCGTCGCGACTCGGCCTCGTAAGCGTTGATGGGGAAGGTGGAATAGTTGCGGCCACCGGGGTGCGCCGCGTGATAAACGCAACCGCCCAGGCTGCGTTCGTTCCAAGTATCAAAAAGATCAAAGATGAGCGGTGTGTGAACGCCAATGGTGGGTTGCAAGCATTCCGGCGGCTGCCAGGCACGGTAACGCACGCCGGCCACGCCTTCGCCATTCGCGCCAGTCGGATGCAGCGGGACGCGTCGTCCATTGCAGGTGATGACGAAGCGCTCGCCAATCAAGCCGCGCGCCTTGACTTGGAGACGTTCCAGCGAACTGTCCACGAATCGGACCGTGCCCCCCGCGCCCGGTTCTTCGCCAAGCACATGCCAGGGTTCCAATGCGGTGCGCAATTCGATCTGGACGTCGCGTTGCGCGAAGTCGCCGATGCGCGGAAAGCGAAATTCAAAATGGGGTGCGAACCATTCGAACTCGAAAGGATAACCAGCTTCGCGCAGGTCGCGGATCACATCCGCAAAATCAGTTTCGCAAAAGTGCGGCAGCATCCAGCGGTCGTGCATATCGGTGCCCCAGCGGACCAGCCCATTCCGGTAGGGTTCCTTCCAGAATTTGGCGACCAACCCACGCAGCAAGAGGTGCTGGGCCAGGCTCATGCGGGCGTGAGGCGGCATCTCGAAAGCGCGCAATTCCACCAACCCGAGCCGACCACTGCTACTTTCGGGCGCGTAGAGCTTGTCGATGCTGAACTCGGAGCGATGGGTGTTGCCGCTGGCGTCGATGAGCAGATTGCGGAAGAGACGGTCCGCCAGCCAGGGCGGCGTGTAACCGAACAGGGTCGTGTTGCGTTCGAGTTCCTTGAAGGCCAGTTCCAGTTCATGGAGCGAATCGTTCCGCGCCTCATCGATGCGCGGTGCTTGCGAAGTCGGCCCGATGAAGAGGCTGCTAAACAGCCAGCTCAACGATGGATGATTCTGCCAGTAAGCCAGCAAGGACCGAAGCAGATCGGGGCGGCGCAAGACCGGCGAATCGGAGGTGGATTCGCCACCGATGATGATATGATTGCCGCCGCCGGTTCCGGTATGACGGCCATCGATCATGAATTTTTCGGTGCCGAGCCGCGTTTGCCGGGCTTCTTCGTAGAGAATGTTCGTGCGCTCGACGAGTTCTTCCCACGATTTGCTTGGGTGCAAATTCACTTCGATCACACCCGGGTCGGGAGTAACCGCCAGTTTGTTCAAACGAGGATCGCGGGGAGGAGGCTCTCCTTCGAGGACGATCGGCATGTCGAGTTCGGTGGCACTCGTTTCAATACCGGCGATCAGATCGAGATAATCCTCCGTGGTAGCGACTGGGGGCATGAAAACATGCAGGCGACCGTCGCGCGGTTCGACGCAAAGGGCCGTGCGCACAATCCACGGCGCGCTTTCGTTCTGCGCGGGGCGTCGAGTGGGATGGAACTCGCGGGGCAACGGCGGCAGTTTGCGCGGTGCTTCACCCGCATCTCCGAGTCTTTGCGCGCGCTCGCCGGGGCCATAGCCAGGCGGACGCACCGCTTCACCACGCCGGAGAAACGGCTGACCGGTCTCCTCCGGACGAATGCGGTAGGGAAACTCCTTCGGAAGTGGCGGAAACTTTTGCGATGGATCCTGCTGCCAGGTCCAGGGATAGTCTTTGTCTTCAACCCACGGGATCGAGTCGAGCGGCAGCCGCAGCCCCATGGGCGAGTCACCAGGAATGAGCCAGAGGATGTCGTCATCGCGCATGAACCATACTCCAGAAGCCCAACCCAGTTCGTTTCCCTGCCAGATACGTTTCAACGGCAATGCATAGCCGACGACTTCGCCCAGACCCTTTTGGAATACGCGCGCGATGCGATCCCGCTCGAGCTTGTCTTTGAGATTAGATTTCTCCGGGGTCACGTTGGAAGGCAGGCGGCGTTCCTTCCAGATGTAATAAAAGGCGTCCTCATAAGCGGGCAGGATGTGATTGGGATTTGCTCCCAGCGTCCGGGCGATGCGCGTCAGGAGCGCGTTGGCCTGCTTCGCGCCGAAGCCGTAGTTTTTCGACTCATCTGCAATCAGCTCATCATTAGTCCACACGGGCACACCGTCCTTCCGCCAGTAGGCTCCGAGCGCATATCGCGGAAGTTGTTCGCCCGGATACCATTTTCCCTCTCCATAATGGAGGAGCGCACCCGACGCGAAACGTCGGCGAAGTCTTTTGATCAAGTCGCCCGAGAGAATTCTTTTCTTGTGGGAGACGGCGGTAAAATTCCATTCCGGACCGTCCGGATCATCGATCGAGACGAAAGTCGGCTCTCCGCCCATGGTCAGACGCACGTCGTCCCTGAGCAGATGCGCGTCAATTTCGTGGCCGAGTTCCTCAATGCGAGCCCATTGCTCCTCCGAATAAGGCTTGGTCACGCGAGGCGATTCGTAGATTCGGGTAACGCGCATTTCGTGGCGCAACTTCGATTCGCATTTATCCGTCGCGCCAGTCACGGGCGCGGCCGTGCTCGGTTCAGGCGTGCAACTGAGAGGAATATGGCCTTCGCCTGCGAGCAAGCCGCTTGTGGGATCGAGTCCAATCCAACCCGCGCCCGGCAGATAAACTTCGCACCAGGCATGCAGATCGGTGAAATCAGCCGGGGGACCGCTCGGGCCATCCAACGACTTGACGTCGGGTGCAAGCTGAATGAGGTACCCGCTAACGAAACGCGCGGCCAAACCAAAGTGCCGCAGCATCTGCGCCAGCAACCAGCCGGAGTCGCGGCAGGAGCCGGTCAATTTCGTGAGCGTTTCCTCCGGTGTTTGCACGCCAGGGTCAAGGCGGATGAGATATTTAATCGCGTGTTGCAGACGCTGGTTGAGCGCGACCAAAAAATCAATGGTGCGCAGCGGCTCCTTTCCTTTAGGAGCAACGATCTCCTTTTGCGCGGCAGCCAGTTCCGCCTTGAGTTTCGGAGTGAGGGCACAAGGTTCGAGAAACGGCGCCAGATCCTTCTTCAGGGCCGCTTCATAAGTGAACGGAAAATTGGAGGCGGATTCTTCGAGAAAGAAATCAAACGGATTATGAACCGCCATCTCGGCGACCAACTCAATATCGACCTGCAGTTCCTTCAATTTGTCTGGAAACACCAGCCGCGCATTCCAGTTCGAAAACGGGTCCTGCTGCCAGTTGATGAAATGTTCGCCGCCGGTAATCTGCTGCGAGTAACTCAGGATTTTCGTGCGGCAATGCGGTGCGGGACGCAACCGCACCACATGCGGTCCGTGGCCGACCGTCTTGTCGTAGGTGTAATGCGTCTTGTGATGAAGGGCAACGTGGATGGCCATGCAGTCGTCGTCTGTTAGCGTTGGGTCTGGCTTTGGCTCTGCTTCGCCGGCGTTTTGCGGTTCGGAGCCTTCGGAGTTTTGAAGGCGAAGAACATGTCATGCACGCCGGCGCCGACCTGGTTCATCTTTGTTTGAAACTCATCCAGATACTCGTGCAAGCCCTCGTTGATGATTTCCTCCACCGAAGCGTAGGAAAGGTCGGAACAAAGCTGGCCCAGCAATTTTTCGGTCGGATGACGAAATGTGCCGGTGGGTGTGCCACTAATGGCGTGCAACGAATCGCGCGCCACCATCAGGCTGAAATGTATGGCGCGCGGAAACTCGCGATCCAACAACAAGAATTCAACCACGCCCTGAGGGCTGATGCGTCCGTGGTGCTTGCGATACATTTCAAAGGCGCTCGCGGAACGCAGAACGGCGGCCCATTGAATATCGTCGAACGGCGAACCGACGTCCTGGGCGGAGCGCAGGAGGATGAAATACTTTACATCGAGAATGCGGGAGGTTTTGTCTGCGCGTTCAAGCATGCGGCCCAACCGGAAGAAATGCCATGGTTCCCCTTGGCTCATGGTGGCGGAGGCGATGCCGTTGAAGAGGTGGTTGGCATTCTTCACCTCGGTGAAAAAATCGTGCAGATTGGCGAGCACGTTACCCTGTTGATTGGCGGCAGCGGTGACCATCAGATAAAACTTGTTCAAGGCCAGCCACATTTCCGACGAAATGATTTCGCGAATCGTGCGGGCGTTCTCGCGCGCGGCGCGGACACAGGAAAGGATTGAGTTCGGATTCTCCGCATCGAACGTCAGGAAATGAATAACCGTTTCCTGGGTGGCCTTGCCGAAGCGCTTTTCAAATTCGGCGTGGTCGCCGGTCGTGTTGACCAGCGGCATCCACTGCTGGTCTTCGCCCGATGGATTGTCGAGCATGAGCTGCAAATTCACGTCGATGAAACGGGCCACGTTTTCGGCACGCTCGACGTAGCGGCTCATCCAATAAATCGAATCAGCAACGCGGCTTAACATGAGGAGGGATTTATTTTGGTCATGGCAGTAGCGGCGTCAGAGGGCTCGTTTTGGGCTTTCCGGCTCGACCACGGCGGAATCGGCCAGCACCCAGGTGTCTTTGCTGCCGCCGCCCTGGGAGGAGTTCACGACCAGCGACCCCTTCTTGAGCGCCACGCGCGTCAAGCCCCCAGGCAGGACGAAGATTTCCTTTCCATAAAGAATGTACGGGCGCAAGTCCACGTGCCGCCCTTCGAAATGGCTGTCCACAAGTGTCGGCACACGCGACAGCGCCAGCGTGGGTTGTGCGATGTAGTTGCGGGGATTGTCGCGCACTTTTTTCGCGAACTCCGCCTGTTGCGCCTTCGTCGAATGCGGGCCAACGAGCATTCCGTAGCCGCCGGATTCATTGGCCGCTTTGACGACCAGTTCCGGGAGATGTTCGAGGACATATTTCAAGTCATCCGGTTCCGAGCAAACATAAGTCGGCACATTGGGCAGAATGATCTCCTCGCCCAGATAATATTTGATGATACGAGGCACATAGGCATAGACGACCTTGTCGTCTGCCACGCCGCCGCCCGGGGCATTTGCCAGAGCGACGCGGCCGCGCTGATACACCTCCATCAAACCGGGAACCCCCAGCATGGAATCGGGACGGAAACATTCCGGGTCGAGAAAATCGTCATCGATTCGGCGATAGATGACATCGACGCGCTCGAAACCCTTGGTCGTGCGCATGCAGACATAGCCATCTTCGATCACCAGATCTCGGCCTTCAACCAGTTCGATGCCCATTTGCTGCGCGAGAAAGGAATGTTCGAAGTAGGCCGAGTTGAAAATTCCCGGCGTCAACAGAACGCAACGCGGCGACGCAACGCCATCTGGCGCGAGAAACTCCAGGACATCGCGCAAGCGGCTTGGATAATTCGAGACGGGCCGAATCCGGGATTGGGCGAAGATTTGCGGAAAGAGGCTCTTCATCAACGCTCGATTTTCCAGCACGTAGGAGACACCCGAAGGACAGCGCAAATTGTCTTCGAGCACGTAAATCTTGCCGTCGCTATGCCGCACGAGATCGGTGCCGGTCACATGGCACCAAATGCCGCGCGGCGGATTGAAACCCTTGCACTGTTTCCGAAAGGCTTTGGAGGAAAGGACGATGTCCGATGGAATGACTTTGTCCTTCAGAATTTTTTGATCGTGATACAGGTCGTCGATGAACAGGTTCAGCGCGGCGATGCGCTGTTTGAGGCCCTTTTCCACCTGGCTCCATTCAGCGGCGGGAACTATGCGCGGAATGAGATCGAACGGAAAAATGTTTTCGGTCCCCTGCCCCTGTCCGTAAACGTTGAACGTGATCCCCATCTGAAGAAGTGTCCGCTCGGCAGCCTTTTGGCGCGCAATCAGTTCGCCTTCGGCCAGCGATTCAATATTCCGCAGCAGCGAGCGGGCGCAGGATCTCGACTTGCCGTTCTCGCTGAACATCTCGTCGAAAAACTCGCCCACCTGATAATCCGTGAATCGCATAGTCGCTTGATCCAGCCTGCCCAACACCGCCCGGCTTGTCGAGCCGCCTCGGTTCGACATCGGCTATATGTCCGCTCGAACCAGCCCCTGCTGGGCCGTCGCGAGCACGCAAATTGGAGCAACACCCCTTAGCAACGGGAATGCCATGAAATGCTTTCATGGATGATGTGCGCCGCGAAATATTTGTGGCTCAAAGGATTCAGCCAAATGCGCCGGGAAATGGACGAGGAACGTGAACGGATGTGACCCGCCAAGCCGTCAACTAAGAGTATCAAAGGCCGTTGTCTTGGTTAGATTTTCCCACCCTGATTAAAACCACGCATGTTCCGCGTCATCGCCTTGTCAATGTCTCGTGCATTGCCGAAAGCAAAGAGCGCTCGCCCTTCACGTCGTAGTCGAGCGACCAGATCATCATGCCGCCCAAGCCTTGCTCGACGACGTATTTGCTCTTGGCTTGGATGGTCGGGATGCCGTTATACCAGATCGTCTTGCCAACCTGATCCGTTTTTTCCGCGCCCGGATAGCTGGTGACGATTTTCGAGTAAGGATAATCACCTTTGCGAAATGCTTCGCCAAATCCGTATCCATAAAAAGGCACGCCCAGCACCGCTTTGTCCTTGGGCAGACCGCGCCCCAGCCAATAGCCCACATTGTTGGTTGCAAATTCAAACGAGGAATGCTGCCCGGGCGCGTTCGGATTCCAATGCCCCGCACCGTCGTAGGCCATGATGTTGATGAAATCGAAATGTGCGAAGACGGAATCGGGCACCTTGCTGCCGCCGTAACCTTTGGAGAGGGCGGCGGTCAGCAATTTGTTCCGGGCTTTGAGTGGACCGGCCAGATCCCGGATGAATGCGCCGTAGTCCTTGTTGATGGAAGGGCCTTCAATGTCCACGTCCAGGCCGTCGAACTCATGCTGCACCAGGTAGTCCGCAATTTTGGAAATGAACGCGGCGCGATTGGTTTCAGCGATCAGGCTGAAGTAACGATTCTGCAGAATCTTGTTTTCCGCGGCCGCACCGCCGCCGATGGAAATCAGGACCGCAACTTTCTTCGACTTCGCCTTTGTGATGAGCACCTGGTTCTTCCGATTAAAGGACAGGTCGCCTGCCGCATTGACTGGATTCTCGAATGCGATGTTGATGTGCGTGAGGCGGGCGTAATCGATATTTTCGGAGAAGGTATTAAGATCACCCCAATTCGGCACGTAGGCCACGATTCGCGCTGCGGCCAACACCGAGGACGGCAGCATGGCCAACGATAGACAGGCGGCCAGGATGGGAAGCAAACGAGATCGAAAAGTCATCTGTCGCATGAAACCATCTTGGAACGAGCCCGGGCCGTAGTCGACAGGATTTTGATGAGTCTTCCTTAAAACGGGACACTGGTTTCCAAGCTTGCGAATTTGTTCTCTTCGCGAAATAGTTGCCGGGTGTTTTCCGCTTTCATCCATCCAGACAAGGACGCAGTTCGCTATTGAGAGCGTAAGATCCAACCTGCCATGACAAAAGCCCAAGCCCACGCGCGCCACAAGGAATTGGTCGAGGAAATCCGCGGGCACGATTACCGCTATTACGTCGAATCCACCCCAAGCATTTCCGATCGTGAATACGACCGGCTCTACCATGAGTTGCTCGATCTGGAGAAGGAGTTTCCGGAGTTGGTCACGCCCGAGTCGCCGAGCCAGCGGGTGGGAGGCGAGCCAATTGAGGCGTTCAAACCATTGAAGCACCTCACTCCGATGACCAGTCTCGACAACACGTATTCGCAGACGGAAGTTGAGGAGTTCGTCGGTCGCCTGCAACGATTGCTGCCGGGCGAAACCTTGGAGTGGGTGGTGGAACCGAAGGTGGACGGGGTCGCGATCAGCCTGCAATTCGAGAAGGGGAAATTCAGCACGGGCGCGACGCGTGGCGACGGCACAACGGGCGACGACATCTCGGTGAATTTGCGGACCATTCGAAGCATTCCCATGCATCTGCACAAACCGAAGCAGGATGGCATTCCAGAACTGGCCGAGGTGCGCGGCGAAGTCTATCTGGCGCTCGACGGATTTAAGAAATTGAACGAGGAACGCAAGGTCAAAGGAGAGGAACCGTTCGCCAATCCCCGCAATGCCGCCGCCGGTTCATTGAAGCAGCTCGATCCGCGGATCGTGGCCACACGACCGCTGGACTTTGTGATTTATGGCGTGGGTGTCGTCAACGGCGGGCGCAAACCGCAAAGCCAGATGGAGTTGCTCGAATGGTTGAAGCAACTGGGGTTCAAGACGCCGGAAAGGACCTGGTTCTGCCGGAGCACCGAGGAATTAATTAAAGCCATCGACGACCTCGATAAAGTTCGACGCAAATTCAACTACGACACGGATGGCGCGGTCATCAAGCTGAACTCCTTCGAGCAACGCCAGCGGGCTGGTTTTACTTCCAAGGCGCCGCGCTGGGCGATGGCTTACAAATACGCCGCGGAACAAGCCGAAACGAAGCTGAAGTCCATCACCATCCAGGTGGGTCGCACGGGCGCGCTCACTCCGGTCGCCGAGCTGGAGCCGGTGCAACTGGCGGGCACGGTTGTCAAGCGGGCCACCCTGCACAACGAAGAGGACATGCGCCGCAAGGATATTCGTGTTGGCGACACTGTGACGATTCAAAAGGCTGGCGAAATTATTCCCGAAGTGCTCGGCGTGGTTGTGACGAAGCGCACCGGGCAGGAGAAGCCGTTTCAATTTCCAAAGACTTGTCCCGAATGCCAATCGGATGTTTCGCGCAGCGGCCTGGCTGGCGAAGCCGTCGTGTGGCGCTGCTCCAATCCGGATTGCCCGGCGCAGGTTCGCGGACGCATCGAACATTACTGCGCGCGAGGCGCGATGGATATTGAAGGCGGTGGGGAAGTTTTGGTCCGCCAACTGGTCGAGGCCGGCCTGGTCCGGGACGTGGCGGACCTCTACAAACTGACCCTCGCCGAGGTGTCCGGCTTGGAACGCATGGGAGAAAAATCCGCTCAAAACTTTCTGGACGGCATCGAAGCAAGCAAGAAGCAGGATCTATGGCGGTTGCTTTTTGGACTGGGGATTCTTCACGTGGGCGCGGGCGTGGCTAAAAGTCTCGGCCGACAATTTCCCGATCTGGACACGTTGCGCCAGGCCAGCCTGGATCAACTGACCGCGAGCGAGGATGTCGGTGAAGTCATTGCGAAAAGCTTGTTCCAATGGTTCGGAGATGCACGCAACCAGAAACTGCTCGAAC
>JADMIO011449853.1_pt1 | contig 21537 bp, 20 predicted proteins | sample 8958161 | NCBI WGS metagenome assembly JADMIO01 (sample SAMN16585339, study PRJNA669376) | soil metagenome | isolation source: Crop rotation soil | place: USA: Cullars Rotation, Alabama | collected 2011
AACAACAGCAACAACAGGACCCAACCAGAAACCATTATGAATTGATTGAGATCGAGGATACCCCCATGGAAGAAAAACATGATCATGAAACACAAGGCAAGCCGAGCAGCTCACAGGATGACATAACATCCACACCACAAACACTGAAACGAGTGCGCCAGAAGTCACCATCACCTGACACTACATCCACACATGCAGCTATCAGTTCCAATGCACCTACATCATCAGGCAAGCTGGCGGATCAGATGAAACATGTCCGCAAGCAGCGCCGTGCTGCGGAAAGGGGAAACCTCGCACGGCAACAACAGCAGCAAGAACAGGAACAAGCACTAGAGCACAATGAATAGCACACCCACACACTTCACAATCACGTCACACAATGTGTGCGGCATCAATGCCCTTGGTAAACAGGCGGAGCTGGCTATGTTTCTCTCGGAGACACAGCCGGCTGTGCTTGTCATGCAAGAGCCCAAACTAGTCAACACGTCACAACCACCAACCAAGAAGCACTATCACGGAATCCTCTTCTCACATCCCACTCAGCACACCGGGGTTGTCATGTACATTCATCACACCGTGTCATGCCATGTTGTGTCATGTGATGACCATGCAACACCATACCACCCAGAATCTTCTAGCACGGTGGTCAGATTTTTTTGGTTGTCCTCTCCACTACTGGTCCAACCTCTCATCCTTGGTGGGGTGTACCTCTCACAACATGCGGGGGAAGCGGACGTGGTGGAACTCAAGCGCATTGCACTGCACCACTCCTCCACATCCAGCCTCCCAGTGTTGCTCATCGGGGATTTCAAATCACGCCACCCATCATGGGACAGGCACATTCACAGGGCACCCCAGGGGCTCAACAAATGGGTTCACCAACATATTATACCAGGCGCACGTCATGCACCACTCACCCTCCTCAACACCAAATTCCAACAATCACCCAAACACCACACACATCAACACATCACATCCCTTCTTAGAATCGGTGATTGACCTCGCAGTGACCTCTCACACCCACATGATTTGTGACATGCGAGTGATCACTGAATCCAAGATTGGATCCGACCACCTCCCAATAACAATAACACTGCACACCAACATGTCACATAACACATCTCAACAATCATCACGCACAAGATAGAAAACTGATGTCAATGATGAAACATGGGATCGATTTTAGCAAGCACATGGACATGCTACAACACCCCAACATCAGCCAGGATCACACAACAACAACTTGACATCTGTTACCAACAACTCATTGACATCATGACAAGCACGGCACATGACACGATTGGAACAGTGAGCATCACGGGCAAACATCAGTGACCCCGCCATCCCGAAACTGCACCGTGCCAAGCAAGTGGCAAACGGCGTGTATCGAATGCTGCAGCGAAGAGTGGCACAGAACCCTGACAACCCAACCTCACGCACAAGATTTGCTGCTGCGATGGAAGCATGGAGGGGGGCCGGAGCGAATTCGAAAAGGCAGTGCGGGTCTGTCGAATCAAGTGTTACGAGGAGTTGGTAGCCTCCCTTGATGACGGTAGGGTCAAGCTGTTGTGGTCAGCCTGGATGCGGGTGTCTGGCTCTCCTCGCATTCCCATGGCTTCAGTACATGATCCAAGCACCAAAGCACCTCCACTATCCCAGCAACATGCGAGCAACAACAGGGCTGACTTTCTCAAAAACATATCCACTGCCACACCAACATCCCATGACGATCCACCAGAACAACAAAAGCAACATGAACGTGTGAAACAATACCTCACGCACATTGACCCAGAGTCAGATATCTCATCACCCCCACCCTTCACCCTTGATGATGTCATCACACTATGCATGTCGTCACGCATCAACACGGCACTGGGCTCGGATAACATCTCCCCCCACTTCCTGGGTCATGGGGGACAAGTGTTGCACGAATCAGTGTTTGTGTTGCTATCCATATGCACACGTCATGGTCTTATGCCACAACAGCTCCGACATGCACATGTCATGACACTGTACAAGGGGGAAGGGAACACCAACGACCCCAACAACTATCGCCCCATCTCCATCACATCCATCATCGCGCGCATGTATGAACGACTCCACATAGACACCCTGCTTCGGTATATGAACATGGTGGGGATCCCCTCACCATCACAATTTGGTTTCACCAAGCACCGCAGCACCCATGATGCCGTCTATCGTTTGATGTCGACCATGGTTGATGTGATGAACACGGGGGTGGGCGGGTTTATCCCCACCGTGTTTGTTGACATCGACAAGGCCTATGACAAAGTCTGGATCGATGATCTCCTGTACAAACTGCATCATGACTGTCACATCCACAACAACCTGTTCCACATGTTACGTGCTCTGCTACATGGTCGCACCATGCAGGTGGTGTACAACAACCTCATCTCAACCACACATCATCTCACCGCTGGGGTCCCACAAGGATCCGTTCTTGCTCCCCTTCTCTTCCTTGTCTTCATTCACTCGCTCACCACCCAACTGTCCCCATCCATATGTCAGTCAATGTTTGCCGATGACATCGCCCTGTTGCCCCTGACCTCGGGGTCAGCGGGGCTTGTCAATCTGCTGCGTGGCTTGGATGTACTCACTGACTACGCCACGCGATGGAAAGTTACCTACTCTCAAAAGAAAACACAAGTGTTATTTTTCACACCCGACAAGCATCACAAACAACCACTGCCACCTCACGCGCTTGCACTCACGCACTTTGTGCTCACGACCACACGCATGTACACATACTTGGGTGTGTTGTTGGATGACCGTCTCACGTTCATTCCCCATCTCACCCAGCTTGTCCAGCGCACTACTACCATGTCGATTCGTCTCACTCGGATGGTTCGACGTGACAAGCTTCCGTCCTTCCCCGTGATCCGTCGGCTCGTGCAGTGTGTGTTGATTCCTCAGATGACATATGCTTTTGCCTTCTTGTTTGGTTACATTGTAAACGAACAAGTGAAACACACACAATCAGTCAAACACCGCACAACCAAGATCAACATTCATAGCAAACTCAAAAACAACATTCTCCGCCCCTTGCGTGCTTCCCTTCGGCTCCCATTCCATGCACATCATGACTCCATCTTCATTGAGTCCCGACTCCTCAACATCCCCAACCTCATCACATGCTCCATTGCCCAGCTCGCCCACGGGTGGTTCAACATGAAACCAAACGTCAACAATGCTGCTGCAAAATTGTTCCAACGTCATCTCAACAACATCAACACACTTCCCGCATATCACCCATGTGCTCGCATACGCCCGGCACTTGACACAACACCACTATTGCTCTTTGAGCCCGGCTCCATTCACACGTTCCAGTCACACCCCAGCCCACTGCTCCGTGTCCTCATATGGCAACACCAATATGAGACATGGTTGCGCATGCACAACGCCTCCACCCGTCCCAACTCCCTGCCACCCCACTATCCTTCCCTGCCTGTGCCCTTTCGTCTTCTTCCTTTCTATCTTACCAGCGAGCCTCCTGCTGCAGCAGTGCGCCGCGCCAAGTTGCGGTTCAGACGAACTCAGTTCGGGTTCAACATGGAGCGGGTGGGGTACAAGGTGTCCATCAAATGATCACTGTGCAACACTGACACCGAAGACAATGATCATGTGCTGATGCATTGCCCCGCTCACGATGCTGCACGTCACACATGTATGAATGCGTTGGATGCCTTGTTCCACCCCTCCTCCAACCCCATGCTCCCCATGTCAGCCGACAAGTTGATTTCTCCTGATGTTCCGCTGCCCTCCCCTCGTCACACGCGCCTGCATCTCCGTTCTGCTCTATCCATCACAGCTGCCTTTTTCAAGCATATCTCCCTTACCCGCATGTTTTAGTCATTGTTGGTGTTGTTATTGCGTGATTTTGTTTGCTCCTGTTCCTGTTTGTCTTCCCGTTTATTTTCATCGATTCTGTCGTCCCTAGTAGCTCCTCCGTCCCATTAGGTGTCCACCCGGGACAGAATGTTAGTTAGGTTTTGATAGCACGTTTCAATATCAAAAACCCAATTACCGCTACCTCTCGGTACACAAGCCATCCTTCGAGTTCATCATGAAGAGACACAGTGCCCACGATTGTGATGAATTGAGTGTACAGCCCTAACACCTGTAAACATATCCCAATTGTTTATTTCATGGGCAACGTTTCTCTTGATAGTTAATTAATGACATTTCTGACGGCAGTGCCACGTCGTGGAATAAACTCACAGATTCGGGCCCCAAGAGACAGAGTGCCCATGGATTTGACAACTGCACTTTAGTCACACCCCAGTAGGGATGTATTTACGACTGTTTATTTTATGGGCAACATGTCTCATCATCTTCAAATATCCACTTGTGTGTACAGTTCCCTCAGAACACGCATATGCCGCACCTCTGTGTTTATTGTTTCCGTGAACTCAAGGGGCATCTCAAAGGCCGTCCAGCCACTCCAGAACAAGTAAAACATGCTACAACGTATCATCATCCGCACACTGTCACTGCTACACATATATGTGATACGCACCGCAGACATCCACCAAACTCGTCACAAAAACGGAGTCGAAGTCCCTCTTCTGATTCTCATCAGTCCTCTGATTCCCATGTCTCATCAAAGCGACAACAAGTTGCTGAAATCCTCACATCCATCCCACAATCCAATCATCAACTAACTCTGTTCCTTTGATCTGACATGATATGCAGTCCATACCAACAGCAACCCCAATATCGACACCTTCATCAGGGTCCGTAGCAACAACCGCAACATACATGTCTGACATGAAGGAAACATCTGTTTCATCGAATACGACACTCTCATCTCAATCTCCACTTGTTCATCCATATGAACAAGCTCTTGTTAACAGTAGACAAGCGGTTACATCCACACCATCATCCTCCTCTTCCCCAACCGTGGTTCCCACACAACAATGGGAATCATATTCCAATCAATTGTACAATCATGTCCTATCACCACACTCTCGGCACAAACACATGACACATATTGTCACATTATCAGAACGTGATCATACAACATCAGGCTCATCTACAATTCCAATTTCTGGTCGATACCTATCTGTATATGATGTAAATACTAAACATGATATTTTTCCTAATCCAAAGCACAACATTTTAAAGGAGATGACGTCATCCACTTCACAAGCCCACACACGATCTTCATCTCAAAAAGCACCATCAATCTCACGCCTTCAAAACGCTCTTGCACTCACCATGCCTACCCATACAAAACTCATACTGTCATCATCGTATTCCATCACCGCACCCAACGCCAGTTCTTCATACCACGAATCTCACACAAGCAGAATCATATAAGCGGTTATAGCATGCAGCTACATTAACAACACAACCACCTGCTGATCAACATATATTTACCCCCTCCATCAACATCAATTGCATCACTGATTCTGCTGTCCGACAGCGTCTTATATCTATTGCAACTGCGGTTCAACAACATAATCGACAATCAGTGCAACACAAACATCAAGAGCTCGAGAGTGATCATGTGTTCTCTTCTCCTCTAGATGGTTTTGGTATTGATGGATTACAAGTGTATTTCAAGTCAGGTGAATGCATCACATGGTTACATGATGAATTATTATGGTGCTCAGCTCTCACTTATATGTTAAAAGAATCTCAAGGTTGCGCTTTATGGATCGCCGTAGGGTTACATGACCTGAAACAAGTAATGTCACTGGCTGATATTGAAAAGTTGTTATTGATTGATAAACCCAAGAAAAACATTATGGAAGTAGGTACCTTATTGGATGCATTAGTCAAGACACAGGTGCATATTGAGTATGTATTACAGAAACCTGGTCAAATTGTATCTTCACCCCCGGGTGTTGGTGCAGCTCATTTTGTTTATTCACAGGGGATTCTTATGACACAATTAGCGTGGAATTATTCATTCGAGATCCCTGATGCTATTCAGTGCTTATCCTTTTGGGGTATTGATGATAACCATGATCATCTGGCAGGTGGTAACACAAGTATGAAAATACAAGTTGCATTTCATCTACAATTACAGATTGATTGATGTGCATGCTTTCGTACTAGCCATCTTTGGTCTTCGACACATCATTTTGTTTGTTGTCTACGTGTTTGTGTTTGTTTGTTTGTTGCACACATTTTTGTTTTTGTTTTTTGATTTAAGAAAATCACTTGTCCATCTGGAATCTGTTTCTGTCTGCATGCCTCTCAACAGTTTTGGAGACTGCAATCTCATCTGTACTTCTGTCTGATATCCTGCATTTGTGCATATTGTCTTCTGTTCTGTGCATATTGCCTTCTGTTCTGGATTGTTTCTGGTAATCCGTATCTGTTATTCTGTTATCTGTCTGCCTTATCTGATCTGTTACCTGTGTGTTTGACATTTATTTTCTGGTTCTGAACACTGTGCTTTATTCTGGCTTCTGTTCTGGACTATTCTCTGGTCTCTGCACCTGCGATTCCAATATTGGCTGTATCTGCTCTATCTGTCTGACCTGTTATTCAGTGTATTTGTTACTTCTTTCTATATATCTGAAAACCTATACCTTGGTTCATCTAGCCGTGACGTCGAGTTATGTCACATCTACAACAACAACAGCAATAGCAGGAACCACAAGCACAATCACCACCACCACAACAACAACAACAGCAATTTCAGGAATTACAACATGTCTACCAATCTCAACTTGATGAAGCTCACCAACAATATTCTCAACAAATCTCTGCTTTAATGGCACAATTAAATGATATGAAACAACAAATATTAGTACAACAACCTCAACAACAAATCAAAGATTTAGTGGACATCAAAGTAGACTCGGATGTTCATGGTGGAATTATAAGATCTAAATATGGTAAAGCCAGTGTACAAGCTGGTACAAATAAGTTTACCGGTGATCACACAACATTCCCCTTATGGAGCAAAACGATGGAAACAATATTATCGGATGTTGGGCTATCTGACTTACTTACACAGGAAGTACCAGTATCAGCCAGCGATAAAAGTAACAAACTAAGAATTGACAATGCTATGATGATTCTCCTTGGTGGTCTGTCTAGTAATATTGCACTCAAATATACCTCGACTGGGCAGCCAAAACAAGTATGGGACTCTCTGAAGAGTGAATATAATAGAATTACCGAGACTACTCAAAGTGTGTCAAGGAAAGAATTTTCTACCTGTAAACAACGACCTGGAGAAAAGGTAAAGGATTTTACTCAACGATTACAAACCTGTATGGTTCGGTTGGAATGTATGAATGTTCCTGTCAGCATTAGTGGATTTAAACATCAATTGTACGGAGGATTAACAGAAGATTATACATCATGTATCTCTCAAGTCAAACTGCAAGGTATAAGCGATATTAATAAAATTATTGAACACATTCATGATCAAGGAGTCATGATTGAAGCAAAACAAAATCTATCAGGTGATGAGACTGTGAATTATGTCGGAAATCCAACAAATAATGGTAACGGAACAAATCAAAATAATCGAAATTGGAACAAGCGGCGAACTAGTGGTACTCAACCTGGTAACACATTTACTGGTAACTGTTATAACTGTAATAAAGAAGGCCTGAACCGATCCAGCCGTGTCAATTCTGTGGAAGGCAAAATCATGTGTCGAATTTCTGTTTTTATAAAAATCAACCAGGACACATCAAGTCTGATAAAAGGATTCAGTCTAAATCACGTAATCTTGCACACATGGTATTAGAATTGCAAGCTGCTGTAGCTAAATTAAGTGCTGGAAATACTATTGATCAGGCCAATCATGTTCATGAACAATCAAAGGTGAAACCACGATGCACTGGGACACGTAGTGATCGGTTGTCATGGAGAGAAATATTGGACAGTGGGGCATCTCAACATCTTATAAATGATAAGAAACTGATATCATGTATGAAACCCGTGTCCAGGCCTCTGACAATGGTGGTAGCAAATAATCAAACAGAACAACTGAATAATGGTGGTAAAGTATTGATACAAACATCGGATAAACCAATTGAACTAGAGGTGGTCCACGCACCCTCATTTAAGGAAAATTTGATTAGTACTGGAAAATTGGCTCGGGATCATGGTGCAACAGTGACGATGAATGATAAGGAGGTTGTGGTGAGAATGGAAACGGGTTCAATAGTAGCTAAAAAGGAAGGAAATTTGTATCAATCTCAAAACAATCATTTCTCAACTACAGATGTTCAACAGTCTGGCATGCTGATTAAGGAATCAACCCTCAGCAAGCAGCATCCTCAGCATGATACAAGCACTCTGTGGCATAACAGAATGGGACATGCATCATCTGCAAGTGTGCTCAAGATTAAGCAATTAAAAGCAGTAACTGACTATCATTTATTGAATATACAGTCAAACAAACATGATACTAATGTGTGTCGAGGATGTGCGTTGGGAAAGGCACATCGTAAACCATTTCGTGCCTTCTCTTCCGAGCCACCTGTAACATGTATTATGGATAAAGCAGTTGCCGATCTATGTGGACCTATTCGCGATCATTACCTATCAACGATTACTGATGTTCACTCGAGTAAGGTTGCTCATTCGTTACTGCGGCATAAATCAGATACTTCGGAACACGTTAAGCAATGGAACACGACAGCAACAACACAAACGGGGAAAGTATTGAAAAGATTTCATACGGATGGTGGAACAGAATATCTACCTTTGAAACGATACTTTGCTGCACAAGGAACAATTATGACAACAACCACGACATCTACACCTCAACACAATGGAATATCAGAAAGAATGAATAGAACAATCTTGGAAAAGGCCCGTGGACTGCTTCATCATGCACAATTATCAATGATGTTTTGGAAAGAAGCTATTCGTACGGCTGTATACATTCATAATCGTTGTGTGCCATCAAATAAAACAGTAACGCCGGAAGAAGCATGGACAGGAAACAAGCCATCTATCAAGCATATGCGCGTCTTTGGTTGTGATGCCTACTATTCCATACCAAAATCAAAGCGTGAAAGTAAACTATCTGCAGTATCACGTCCCGGAATATTTATTGGTTATGATGAAACAACAGTTGGGTATTATTATATTTGGGACATTGAAACTCAAGAGCCTGTTCGTACTAGAGATGTAACGTTTGACGAATTCAGTTTTACGTTTGGCCGGAACACTAAAGTTGGACAGCCAGCAAATACTGGAGTATCAAGTGAATATGAATTACAAGATTTGACCAAACTTCTTGAATTAACGGATACAGATGATGATGTTTCTGGTACCAATGAGACACTTCGTAGTGATTACAAACATCAACTTGAACCACCACCAAGGCCAGCTACTGATGAAGTACAAAACTTAAATATTGAACACAAGTATGATGGTACTGACAGTAATGGTGGGAAACCACAAGAAGTGTCTGAGAATAGTATTGGCGAGTCTCAAATAGATCTGTATATTCCACTATGGGATAATAATGAAAGTGTATCTCCCACAGAACAATTAGCTGAACAACAGCAGGTGCCTGCTCCTGTACCAGTACCAGCACCAGTAATCAGACACTCACAGCGGCAGCGGCAACCTGGTGATTTCTATGCACCGATGATAAATTATGATCAAGGCATGTCACTAATGACAATACAATTACACAAACCACCTAAAGACTACTCTGAAACAATTACAAGCGAAGATAAATCTAAGTGGAAACTGTCCATGGACGAGGAAATGGAAGCTCTGAAGGAAAATAATACATGGATACTAACAACCTTACCACCTGGTCGTAAAGCAATCAATTCAATGTGGGTGTATGATTACAAGTATGATGAGAATGGAAATATTGTTCGATACAAGTCTCGATTGGTTGCTAAAGGTTGTTCTCAAAAGGAAGGGATTGATTATCATGAAACATTTGCACCCGTTATGAAATACAAAAGCTTAAGAATTATTTTAGCTATTGTGGCGATACAAGATTTGGAGTTAGTTCAAATGGATGTCAAAACAGCATTCCTAAATGCCAGCATTAAAGAAAATGTATATATGAAACAACCTCAAGGATATGAACAAGGAATAAATTTAGTAAGTTTGCTCGTGAAAACATTATATGGAACAAAGCAAGCACCACATGAATGGAATGAAGTAATAAATGAATTCCTTGAATCAATGGGTTTTACTCGATGTGCAAGCGATACTTGTGTCTATGTGAAAAGATCACGTACTGGTCGTGTAATTATTATTGGTTTGTTTGTGGATGATCTGCCTATTGCATATCACAACGATGATGAAGAAGAATGGCTCGAATTAAAATCTCAACTTATGCAACGATTCAAAATGAAGGATATAGGAAAGTGTAAGCTGATATTGAGAATGAGAATTACAAGGAATAGAGCAGCCAAAACACTGACTTTGGATAATCAAGTACATATTGAGAAGATGTTACAGGAATTTGAGACGGACAAATGGTATCCAACATACACACCAGAAGGGTCATACAAGGTACGGGTTACTACTGAACAAGATTAAAACCAGGTAGATAAACAGCTGTAACAATCTATGGTCGGGTCATTGAATTATCTTGCTCATGCATCACGTCCGGATATTGCACATGCGGTCAATTGTGTGTGCCGGTACGCATCCAATCCTGGGCCAGCTCATATGGCGGCTGTTAAAAGAATTATGCGATATTTATCTGGAACGTCAAGTCAAGGTTTAACATATTCAGGAGGAGTAAAGTCTGTTCAGCAACCTCTTGAAATATCAACGTGGACAGACGCAGATTGGGGAGGAGATTTGGATGATCGAAAATCAACTTCAGGATATATTGTCAAGATTAATCAATGTTCAGTTAGTTGGGCAACCAAGAAACAGCCAACTGTGGCATTATCAACAGCAGAAGCCGAGTATATGGGAATTGGATTTAGTGCTCAAGAAACAATTTGGGTTAGTCAACTGTTACAACAAATATTGGGCCCATCACTGGTTGTACCTCTGTACACGATATGGTCTGATAATCAAGCTGCACTCAATATTAGCCGTGATGATAAACACCATCCAAGGACCAAACATATTGATATTAAATATCACTTTGTTCGGGATTTAGTCAGAGACAACAAGATAACTATTAAATGGGTACCGACACATAAACAAAGTGCTGATATATTTACAAAAGGATTAGGAAAGATCAAGTTTACAAAGTTCAGAAAGGACATTATGGATTATGCAACTTGAGGAGGAGTGTTGAAAATACAAGTTGCATTTCATCTACAATTACAGATTGATTGATGTGCATGCTTTCGTACTAGCCATCTTTGGTCTTCGACACATCATTTTGTTTGTTGTCTACGTGTTTGTGTTTGTTTGTTTGTTGCACACATTTTTGTTTTTGTTTTTTGATTTAAGAAAATCACTTGTCCATCTGGAATCTGTTTCTGTCTGCATGCCTCTCAACATATACTATGCAAACAAGTGGATATGACATGGGTCTGATGGACCAAGTACATCGTTTTCAAACGTTTATACAACAATTACAATCTCAGGCAAACAAGCGATATAACATTAAATCCAATCCACGATTATCATCAACAGCCTGTTCAACTTGCTTTTATCGTCCGGATTGGTTACGCATTAATAACCAATGTGTTCATTGTTATTTTAAAAATCCTAAGATTCTTCAACTATTACAATAGAGGTTTTACTGGGTATGCCCCTTTCCTCTTTCTTTTTCACTTCCCTTTTTCCCTTATGTCGTGTTGGGTTTTTGGGTTTTTATATGCTGTTCACATTATTCATCAATTATCATTTATATTACACAATTACACCTTTATCCTTCATCCCATTGGGTTTGGTTTTGTGTTGATTAGTTAATTCTTATTTCTGTAATATATATTGTTTACCAGTGTGTCCTTTATGGTTCCTGAATGTTTCTTGTTGAGTTTTGGTTTACAATCATGGTTTCCTTTTATCCCTTGTTGTGTTTTTATATATGTGTTATGGTTTTGTTTTGATTCACTTTTGTTTTTCCATCTTTTGTTTTGTTAATATAGGTTTTTAAAGCTATGTTTTTGTCCTTTTGTTCCTCTGTTCTGACATGCTACATTCACATTTCTTATTCCTTCTACCTTATTCACAACCATGCTGATGTTCTATGCATTGTTGTGAACGGGGAGGGATGTGGTGGAATCCGCTTTCAAGTCATTTCCTCTATTATTCCTAGTGTAGAGCCGCACATCATTGGTTCCCATCAATCATTGATGGCTCTGACCTTAGTTGTCACTGCACATTCTGGGAATGGCCCAATTGTGTTGCATCTCTTCAGGCTCTTTCATCTCACCTCAACATCATGGAATGAAGTCAGGATCTTATTGGACTTGTCTCTCATTGCCATGCATGCTTGAGCTGTCAAGCTGACTGAGTCTATGTTTGTGAATCCTGCAGATGGACTTGCTAATTCCACCACATGATCATTCTAACATACATCACAAGATAACACACATATTAATAACCACAGTCACATCAACAATAACAATGCAATAACAATGACTACATCCACTCATTCCATTTCTCCTACCTGCGCGCATGTCCACCCTAGCCTTACCTCTGTATTATTCAATTAGCATATGTATGTTTGTTCCTCTGTTCCTGTTGTTTTGTCCACTTCTTCTCCTCCTCTCGTTGTTGTAATCTTGCTTGATCCATGCTTTACTCGATGTCGTGTCACTTGCCTAGGTTGGATATAGAGTTTTGTGTGTTTGTGGCCTTTCAATACTAATAATACTCATTGATTGACAGAAGCACACAAGAACAAGTGATGGCAAACCAATGCAAAAATGTCCGACAACAACAACAACACGCTCAGTTAGCCATTGTGTTTGTTTTTTGAACTGATTTTCGACCGAAGGCGAAAAAGTGCCACCTGAAAGACAATTGCCTCTTGTGGATATTGTGTCATGGTATGAGGTTGGTGTCTGCTTGATGGCGGTGTTATGTTGTTGTGTGTGTATGTATCGTGTTGCTTGTGCGGCTTGCTTGCGTACATGTGTCGGTGCTTATCGTCCGGAGACCCATTATCGCCCGATAAAGGTTTTGATCGGTTATCGGCTGGAAAATCCTTTATCGTCGGAAACGGTTCTTGGGCGATTTGGTGATTTTTTTCTTTTTTTTTGTTATGTGTGTACGTACTGCATGCTGTGATATGTGTGTGAGACGAAAAAGCAAAAAAATGTTTTTGTGTATTTTTGTGTGTGAGCGGCAAATTTGAATTCAAAACTCGCACCAATTTTGAAAAACACTCATCTTCTCGAAATGTCATGATTTTGCTCGTGAATACCAACTTTTTTTATGTATGCTTGGATATCGGACACTTTATCGTCCGGAAAACCCCTTATCCGGCGATTTCACCCCTTATCGGGCGATAAAGGGTCTCCGGACGATAAGCGCTGACACATGCGCGGTGGCATGGGGTCGACTTTGTGAGTGTGGGACTGAAGTGACAAGGAGTGGACATGAATGAAAACCCCAAACTGAAGGAAAACACACCACAACCCCAAACTGAAGGAAAACACACCACACCACAAGGACAAGGACAAGGACAAGAACAAGCACAAGCACAAGGTCAACAACAAAGCAACACAAGGAACTCACAACAAGTCAGGGATGGATGAGAAGGGCAGGTTCATCACATGGGGGCTGCTGGCGTGCACGTGGGTCCTCCTGGTGCTTGTGCTAGTGTGGGCTCGGGGTAGCCTACCCCGGCTCCCGTGTACATGTGTTGCGGATAAGGGGCAGGTTCATCCACGCGATAGGATTCACAGGCTGGAGCTGGAGCTGGGGGGGAGCTGCGAGAATGTGGAAGGGTAAGCGGTGGAGGGACTGACTCGCCAAATGGAGCCATGTCAGCGGAACAATACACCGGGATGTTGTGTTTCCATAAGGTGAACAAAATCCTGTTGGTATGATTCCACATGGATATAAAGAATATTGAAAATGAGCTTGTGATGTTGTTAATAAATGGTTGGATAATAAGGATAAATCAACGGAATGATGAGTCATGGTGTCAGTAAGGTTACAACTTGTGATGGTAGAGAATGCCGTGACTACCAAACATGATGAAATGAATAATGTATTGTTATCGTCTTGTTATCATTTCGAGATTTGCATGTGGTGTGTTGTTTGTTGTGATGTTTATTAACCTTGTGAATTAACAACAAATTGTATCACATCTGATGTTTTGATATAAAAACGTCCACTGGATATTCCATTAGTTAATAAATCAACAGGATTGATCCAACTAGAAACGAGAGAACCAGACGAATCAGGACGCTGGGACCCTAACACACAACAGGACAGGACAGGACAGGACAGACAGGACAGGATAGGACACAACGTGCCATTCAATCCAAGTGACAAACAAATGTATGCCACTCCTCATGACTTTACATCTGCATGACACTGCATCAGTGAGACACCATGACATGAAGGGTATTTTGAATTCACCTATGAATATGGGGTGTCCATAAAATCTGTCTTCTTGTTGTTTGTCGACCCATATTTCCAATGTTGTTTGGATGGGTTGTTGTGTTGTTTCATTGATTAATCCATAGAGTGTCATATCAATATTGCCACGACTACCCATGACAACATGACCTGATGTTATCGACATAGTGGCAACATTTCAATTTTGTCTTGTGGATTGACATGTAGATGGAGTACATATCAAGAAATAACCAATCCATGAATGTTGATCAACTAGGAGTAGATGACAAGATGAATCGACATTATGACTTGTTGATGATTTGTTTCGTTTCTTGTTGTTCCTTGTGTTGGTGTGCTGTTGTCCACCTTGTGCTTGTACTGTCCCGCTTGTCATGACACTTATCCATACTAAAATCCACAATAATTTCCTCATCATCAAGTCAACAGAAAGATGCAACACACTGAAAGAGATGAGGGAAAGTGCAATTGTTAATTCCACCAATACCAAACCAACTGACATAAAACAACGGCAGGCCAGGTCGAAGAACAAGCAATGGCAAACCAATGCACAAATGCCCCCCAACACTCAGGTGAACATGATTGTTTTTTTTTTCTTTTCTTGTCGACCGAAGGTGATGTGTTGCCTGAGAAACCCCGTCAAGTCAGGATGCCCTTACATGGATTGGACGGGACCCAAAACGGTGTCAGTGTTGACACCGCGTCAGCTTGGTCTTGTAATCTGACGCTTGCAGGTTTTGGAGTGCGCTTCTAGAACAGCTTCAGACACTGAAATAAAATATGGCACACATGGAGTGGGACATGTAACTTGCCTCATCAACGAAATGAAACTGTTTAGATTGGCTCTGGTCGCCCTGCTGCTATCACGCCGTAGGCGTGCACGATTTCGCCTGAGTTCTCGTTGTTTGCCTCTGCAACATCAGTCTGCATGGGAAGTCCTGTGGAAATCTCAGGACGAAAACGGCCTCATTCACACGACGAGCTTTGACATTCCCACATTCCGTATAATTCAAGATGCGATATGTCATGATTTGTACTCATTTGGGAATGGCCATGGTGGACGTCCATCGCGTTTGGATACCATCCTCACCACAGCTCTGACGTTATATTATTTGAACAGGTCTGTATGTATGTATGTATGCATTTAGGTACATATGCATGTACGTATGTATGTATGGTCAGTACAATTCCACTCACATCCTTATGTCAAATATTCTCCTCACCTCCGTCCACCACACAACGAGCTCTTATGCGTGGTCTCTATGCCATGTTCATCCGACTGCTGCACCTCCACCCGGCACGAATACAGTGGCCAACCATAAAGGAAATGGAGGAATACTCCGTCTTGGTTTCACTGCGTGAATCCTGCTTGAATCATGTTTTTGGATTCGTGGATGGGGTCTGGATTCCGATACAGGAACCTCCCAACCCTGATGTACAAAACGCTTACTACAATGGATGAAAGGCCTGCTGTAATATCGGTAATGTGATTTGTTTTGCACCCGATGGATGTATTATATGGGTGCGATATAATTGCCCTGGCATTTATGTACATATGCATGGATGTATGTATGTATTTATGTGTGTATGTATGTATGTATGTATGTATTTAAGTATGTATGCATACACGCATACCCTTGTAGGCTCTTGGCATGATAGTAACGTCCCCCAGCCTCTCTTGGAGCTTCTCAATACCCCACACACCCCTGATCCCTACTGCATTATAGCTGATTCTGGATTTCCAAGATCAGGAAAGGTATTATAACATGTTTGATACCAGTCATCAATGTTTTGTCTTGTCTATGTGTGTATGCATGTATGTATGTATGCAAGTGTATATGTATAACGCTGTTTAATATATGTATGTCCCTCCTTCCCCCTGTAGATCAAAACTCCGTTCAAGAATGGGCAACTTTTGGATGATCCTGTGATAGCGGCTATTCAAATGAATCAACACCGTGCACTCACCTCTGTGCGCCAAGCTGCTGAGTGGGGCATGCGCGTATTGCAAGGATCATTCCAACGCTTGCATACTGTGCTGCCTGGCGATCCTCGCCTACGTGAGATATTGCTCGTGTGCTGTTTCCATTTGCTCAATCTGCGCACGCGCCTGATGTGTATTAATCAAATACGCACTGTGTTTGACCCTTCCTATGTCCCCAACATATTCTCTCACAACGATTCATCACGAATATTGTCATACTATAATGTAATGTGATTCATGGTTTCTGTTGTTGCTGCTGTTGCTGTTGGCTTATTTGCGACAGAAGCTGAATGAAAAATTGTTGTTGTTGTTGCTGTTGTTGCTGTTGCATTTGCATTAGCTGCAACTGAAACTGCTGCTGTTGTTGTTGTGGTTGTTGTTGAAATTGTTGATGTTGCTGTTGCATGGAAGTTATGAGCTGCAGCATGGCTGATGACATGTTCTCGTCTGTGACTTGCTTCTTGCAGGAGTCGGCAATGGCAACCACAGCATCCTCCAACGTTCGCTTCTTTCGGTGGGCGGAAGTATACAAGGCCTGCTTGTTTTGTTCTTGTTTTATTGTCAGTTGCTGCTGTTGCTGTTGTTGTTGCTGTTGTTGTTGTTGTTTGTCTGGATCAATTCTGAGAGAGAACAACTGGGAGGTTACGGCGGATGGGTCGGAAAGAGGAACACAATCCGAATCACTGCAGCATGACATACATACATACATGCATGCACATGCATACATACATACATACGTACATACATACCTACCTGGAACATGGGGAAGATGGTACTGAACCTCCAGGTGTACCGAGCACATTGATACGTTTGGCTTGTGGCATATCTTGGTAAATACGTTTCGCCCGTAGTACGTTGTCAGGCATGATAGGGTTTCCGGTGGAAAAACGTGCCGTGTGGAGGTTTTTGAATCGATCTTTCAAAGATTTGACAGACCGTTGGCTCTAACAGATGCACATACATACATGTATGCATACATGCGTACATGCATGCATAATACATACAAACATACATACATACATGCATACATACATACATTCATACAAACATACATGCGTACATGGCATCCATGTATACACACCCACCGATATGCCGGGATTGGTATTAAATTCCTCACACACTCGCTGCCATAGCATGTTGCCTATGGGACGGATACGATCAACAATGTCCAGCAATACATCTGTGTCATGGGATGTGTAGTTGGTTGACCCCGCCATCCTTCCAGTGTTGTACCCATGTTGTTGTGGTTGCTGTAGTTGTTGTTGCTGTGGTGGCTGTGGTTTGATAAAATATCGTTTGTTTTGAGATGGTGATTCAATTATGATGACAGGGGTTTTCAAGAGAGTGTTGAGTTCTGTTGTTGGTGTGCTGGTGGATGTGGTGGGTGGGGAAGGATTTGCGGCAGAAGGGTGAGATGCCATGAACAGAAAACATACCTATACAGGGCGTGGACTGTGAGTTGACCCACGTTCGGCTGTCTGTGGACGTGTCAAAGGTTAAACGAGGCTCGATCATTTAACGGCCTTCACAAGACGTATTTCATCCCTGAAAGTTTCGGGTTTTTCACAAACTTCTTCAATCTGACGCACGTTCGGCTCGGCTGACACCGTTTTGGGCTCCCATTGTAACGTGTTGCTTGTAATCAGAAGGTTGGTGGATTTCATTTGAAAATCGAGTGTTTTTTGAAGACTCGAACTGTGAACTGCCGCTAACAAAATAGCTCAACCGCTATCAGTTATATTCAAATATCAACCTTCATTGTATGATTAATTACAACGTTCAATTCCTTTTCCTACGCAACTATGCTAATAGGCTTGGCCTTGCCGTCACGGTGGTGTGAACAAAAAAGAAATGATTACTTGGCCTGTCAGAAACAACTAATTGAGAGATTACAGTGCACTCTTTTTTGCAAAACAGTCAAGTTCACAACAATTGTTCATGTTGTAAGTAGGATACACAAACCAACATGTAGGCAGCACACACTGATTGGCGTAGTGCATGCCATATTGAATTGAATTGAATTGAATTGAATTGAACAGAAGCAAATGACTAGGGTCCTAATGACCGCGCAAACTAGCTAACTAGCACGCACCGCATCAAAAGCACCTATGCAATCTAGAATGAGAAAAGATCAACAAAGACAACAATCGAAAAGAACAGGAGTGGACTACATGTCTCGCATGAATTGAACTTTATTAAGGAAAACAGAAATGCGATGAATGACACGAGTGTGTAAGGCTTTAGGAACAGAGTCAGGAAGGGAACACAAAAGAAAGGGAAAGGGAAAAGAAGAGGTCAACGGAGGAAGCTTTAATAAACAAGAAAGAGAACAAAAGAGCTGAAAACGTGGCTTATCATATCGAGGACAACGCATCAAAACATGTTCAACTGTCTCAGGAATGTTGTGGAGACATGTCGGGCATTGGGTGGAAGGAACACGTGCACGTTTATGGAGAGACTGATTTAAACGTGATCGGTTGAAGCGCAAACGGGAAATGATACTTGATAGAGTAGGATGAAGTAGAGAGAGATACAAAGGGATTCTGGTATCTGAACATGTTGGTGATAGCATGTAGCAACGAAACAGTGAGTGGGGATCTGCTTTTGGATTGGATGGGTGTTGTGAATGAAACCATGATTCATAAAAATGTTGAAATACAATGTTCCATAATTGTTTTGATGTGGCTGCCAGTAAAAGCTGATGTGTGGATGTGATTCGATGTGGAATCGATTGACATCTCTTAGCAATAGATCGCATTGGGTCAGATGTCGATGATAAAAGGAGGAGGGACGAGCGCAAGAACATGTCACGATGTCGTGTTGCAGCTTCTGCGTCTGTGGTTGCTTGCTTGACGTAGCGCCTGGCAAGCAGTATTGAGTGGTAAACTTGTAGGTATGGTATTGGTAATACTCTTGACTCAATAAATATAGAATCATGATGAGCATTATTGGGGAGACCTAATGCACGACGTAGTGGATAAATAATAAGACGTTTCATTCGTCTCATAATAGTGTGTGTTTCTGGGTAAGGAAACCTAATAAAAGGTAAAGCATACATAATCTTGGGGATAAGGACAGACACGACAAGTTGTCGTATCACCTTAAATGGTGGTCGGTTGTTAACATGATAGGATGCAAGACGGGCAATGTAATATGATGTTGTTGTTGCTTTGTTAATAACTTCACGAATGTGATGTGTCCATATAAGCTGTTTGTGTAATAACAGCCCCAAGTATTTATATGTGTCTGTACGAGGGATAATAAATCCAGATAACAATAGGTTAAATGCTGACCAACTTGTTGGTAATGAGGAAGCAATATAAAATATCAATAATTGTGTTTTTGTGGGTGAAAAGCAAACCTTCCATGTAGATGCCCATATGGATAATTTGTTCAAAGCTTCCTGCATATGTACCCATGTTTTCATCATTGAGGCGTTTAATAACACTTCAGATATCCATATGACAATATCATCAGCAAACAAGTTTATTTTAATATAGATAGAGTTGATAGCATCAATCATATCATGGATATAAATAATAAACAATTGTGGTGCGGATACTCCACCTTGAGGGACACCATCTGGTGTCTTAAATAGATCAGACATGTATCCATTTCCATACACTCTAAAAGTGCGGTTTGCCAGTAAAGCACGATAGAAAAATAAATCATGTGGTTTCATGTGTAAATATTTATGTAGCTTGAACAACAATCCCTTAACCCAGACACGATCATATGCTTTGCTAATATCAATAAACACAGCCGGGATGGGGTAATTGTAATATCGACCAACAAAGGATAATAATCGAAGAATAGCATCATATGTTGATCGTAATTTGGTGAATCCGAATTGAAAAGTATAAGGAATATTCCTAGAACACATATACTGAAGTAGAGTAGGAAGCATGAGACGGTCAAACAAACGCATGATGACAGACGTGACAGTGATAGGTCTGTATGCATTAACATCATGCTTGTCACCGGTGTTCTTGTACAAAGCAACAACCATTCCTTCTTTCCATTGAGTTGGTAGAACACCATGCTGATAACACAAGTGGAACATAACAAACAAACAAGACATGAGAGCGGGGCCGCCTTGTTTGAGAAAGTGAGGGGATATGTCATCAGGACCAAGTGCAGTGTTTGTGTTGATATGTTGACATGCATCAGTAAGCTGTTGTTGTGTGAATGGCAGTTGGACTGGTTCATGTGGAAGTTCAAAGGAGGAAACAGTCTGTTCCACCTCGACATCCATTGAATTGTTGAATGTTGGGTCATGTTGGACAGTGGAGATGTGTTGGAGGTGTTTTCCCATGATATTGAGGTTGTCAATTGGTCTTTGTGCTGGGGTTGTGTCTGATGTGAAAGGAGGGAGAGAGAGAGAAGAAGCAGGGAGAGTTCTATGCCAAGCTGTCCATACAATGCGATGATCACGTGAAACTTGTTCAACAAGTTCTTCCCAACATGCTTGTTTAGCTTGACGCATTGCTGTACGGAAGAGGGAACGTGCTTGTCGATACTCTCTTTCTATGTGAGGTGGTACTTCATTATCATTCCTTCTACAAATACCCCTTCTTCGTCGCCATATAACAAAGTTGTGGTGCAAGGAAGGGATAGACGGATCCAAAGTAAACCAATGTTGATTAGTAATTGATACAACTTTCTTTCCAATAACATATATAGCAACATCATGAATGATGTTACGCAGTTCAAGCCAACAGAGGTCAACGTCAACTTGTGTAAACGGAACATGATGTGACAGGAACGGTTCCCAATTATCTCTCCATGGAGCAAGTAGTTGAACAAGCAACGACCGAAACACATCCCATGGGATGTTTGGGTTGGATGTTCTCCAAATACGTCGTTGGGGAGCAGGAGGGCATAGTCCAGGCTTGATGTGGAGGTGTGCATGGATTGGCTTATGATCGGAGATGAGGATATCATAATCATTGACATCAAAACTTCGCACAATATTGAATTGATTACATAAACCAAGATCTATAACTGTATCCCGTTGATGTGGAATGGATGATACCCTTGTTGGTACAAGTGTGGGCATTTGAAAGTTCAGC